>Ga0116231_10003679_pt1 | contig 31633 bp, 23 predicted proteins | sample S1TSphgellanicum_2_FD_89695 | JGI IMG/M metagenome (GOLD analysis project Ga0116231, IMG submission 89695) | Host-associated microbial communities from peat moss isolated from Minnesota, USA - S1T2_Fd - Sphagnum magellanicum MG | ecosystem: Host-associated > Plants > Peat moss > Unclassified... | reverse complement strand
TAGTTGGGGATAAAATTTAATATGATAAGGAGGGGGGGGGGGGGGGGGGGGGGTGGTGTAGGGAGTGTACGTCTTTCGCACAAGACTAAGTATATACGTATACCTGATATTAGGCCACACAAATGGGCCTTGGGGTCCTATTAATTAGGGAATGGCCATTTTCATATAAACGAATCAATTGCAGCCACCTGGGAACTGGTCTACTGACAACTGGTCCCAGGTGGGAACAGGGACACCATTCAATTAATAGAAAGAAAATTAAAGAATAAAAGAATGAAGCTGTTATCACGTGTGCGGCCTTAGGTGAACGTAGTTCGAACCGTAGGTCCTGGTAACCTTAGGGCATATTTCTTTTAAGAAAAGGGCACTCCCGGAGTCTCTTCTTGACCTACAGTTTCGGCGACTTAGGCGGGTAGACCCGTTGCTTGGCGGCCTCCCGGGAGTATAGCAGTTGGTTAGGAGGAATCTGGCGGCCGGTCACCGGTTCCGAGTAACCCGCCGACCTGCAGTAGCGGGTGATGTCGCGAGTGTAAAAGACAGAAAGCGGCGATTTTCTTTCTTTCGTAAGTAAAAATAGTTTCAAACGGTCGGGGTGGTGCTGGACCGGTTGTCAATCTCCGTTCCTTTGTGCGCCGCTCTCGTCCGACGGTCAGACACCTGCAACACCAGTGACCATCACAGATCGTTGGATCCGAATCGACGGTGAGTTGTTCTGGCATGATTCCGGCCGCCAGATGTGTCATCGGACGGTTGTGGCAACTCGTGGGCTTCGCGAAGCTCGCCTTCGTCTTCTTCGTCTTCTCTTCTTCTGTGGCGTGCTCTACAACTCCTCCGAATGTTTTTGTGCTCGCGTCAGCTCTTCACTCGCACCTGGAGCGATCGTTGTCATCTTCTCAGCGGGACTCCACAGTTCGGAGGTATTGCATGCATCTCTCTTTCCTGCGATCTCTTCGGTGTTTTCTTTTGTGTGTGTGGATTTCTTACCCTTTTTTTTTCGGTTTTCTTTAGTGGAGTTTTTTCGCGAATGTGCTGTCAGCTTACTCCCATCGGTCGATCCATCCATCGAAAAATAGATAGATAGATCGATCTTTCGATCGATCGATAGACCTCTCTTTTCCGTTTCCTTTCTCTCCGATCGGTTCTGGCGAGGACATTTCCTGGATTTTTTTGGTGTTTTCTCTGGTGCTGAGCTTGTTCCATTTGTGTTCGTTCGTGGGGTTTTTCTGTCAGAATGAGGATTGGTTGAGTATTGTTTTGTGTTGTTTTGGTTAAGTCTTTTTCAAATGCGTGTTTATGTGCTATAACGATGCAAGATGTCGGGATCCGAGCTCGATGAAACATTTTTTAATGTTTGATTCTCCTTTCTTGGTTTAGGCGTTCACAGAGTTTTAATCTCTCTCGCCGGACGGCGATCGGGTTAGCTGGCGGAAGCTACGGATGTTTTACGTCTTTCTCTTTGATAGTAGTAGCCGAAGAGGAGCTTAGGAGGAAGCTTTGGTTGCATGTGCCGCCTTCGTTTCTTGCGATGCCGTTAAGGGCATGGTCGATTGGGAACACTAGAAAGGCCATCTGGCCTTCCAGCCCTCTTAGCTTCCCATGCAGCCGAACAGCTTTTATTAGAAATCCGTTCAGTCTCTGATCTTCAATTATTGACCACGACGCTGTACTCTTTGTATGTAACGAACACCGAACGTCTGTCAACCGCTTATTTGTCTCGTTGTGCATTGCAGATCGCATATTTTCGGAAGTTAGAATACCAGAAAAATGGCGGCCGCTTCAATGATGATCAAGTCAGCGACCTCCATCGGGTCCGCCTCACTCCAGACCTGCTCGAAAGGACGCGTGGAAGCGCGCTCTCACGCAACTTCTTGTGTAGGGCTCTCCTTTTCCTATTACGCAGTTACTAATAGTTTCTCTGGTTTACACATTGTATGCTCAATCAAAGCTCCTGTGTTCCTGGCCCTTCCTGCTGTTTACTTCTTCTCACACTAACAACGTAAGTACTAAATCCTTGCCGGGAAGTGCCTTTTATCCACAACCTGGGAGTCTGTTACTTGTCAAACGAAGCAAATAGCATGTGGAACTAGTGCCTTGTCATGCTCTGCTTTTACTGTGAAGTGTAAGGGATTTTAGTTTGCATTACCTGTATTTCTCATGTCTACATTTGTTGTGAAGTTCATAGATGCAAACTATCTGGAAATTGAATCCTCCAAATTGGACAGAGAGAATACATGGCTTAACGAGGCATCCATGTGTTCCATGGATCTGGACGAATTTAGGCAGGAATTTTTTGCACTTCTTCAGCCATAGAATTGACTCTGGGGATTTGAAGTGTGTTGAATCCTATGCACCAGTTCCTTGATCTCGTGCTGGTTTTTATTTCTTTAAGTGGATTTTGCAGTATACATGCTTGTGTTCAGATTTATGAAGCTTGTACCAAGTGATGATTGAGCTTCCAAACCAACAAACTGTGGTTGTTCAGAAAAAGAAATTTGGGATATTTTGTTTAAGTGGTGAATATGGAACTCGAGTTAATCTCACTGTTTTTTGTACACAGGCCTTTAGACAGAGGAAGAGTCTCACTATTTCAGCCGATGACTCATTCCTGGGGTCCTCCAAGTGTTTGCAAACAGGAACTGCATCTGTGTCAAGGTAGAGCTTTTTCCCTTTATATTAAGTTCTGGATTTCCAGTCAGTCTTCTTCAATTCCCTGCATTGTACTGCCTCTGTTAAGTTGTTTCAAACTTGCCTAAAAGTGAATTCTCCTTGTGATCTTTTTCATGCTAGAATCTATTCTGAACCATTGCTTATTTCATCAGGTATGAGAAGGGGTCTGTTGCAGTGAGGGCAACAGCCACTGAGATTCCACTTGCACGTCCAAGTAAGACTCTCTCCTATGACCTGTGTTAATGATACTGAGAACATGGGTGGCAAAGCTCAAGTTTTAGGTTTTTCTGTCTCATCAGTCATTCTTATGTGTCAGTTTGTCACTAGAATTAGCTACATCTTTCAACTTTTGAGCCCTAAGTATGTACAGGTTTATTCTGAACAATATGAGTCTCTGGGTTGTGCTGTAGGTAGATGGGCATAGGCAGTTATGCCTGTCCACATGAAGCAGGCTCATGTTTGACTGGTGATTGTTTTTTTGCACCCCAGGGTCAGAAACTAAGGGCAAGATCCGCATTGGAATCAATGGTGAGTCTGCTCAGTCCTTTCAAATCGTTTAATGGGAAACTTGTGTATCAAATTATACTGCTTGGTTCCAAAATAGTTGTGGTACGTTGAATAGGGGTCCACTCAGTCCACATGGGCCAATTTCCTTCTACACTGAAAGTCATTTGTAAGCAGTCCTTATGGGTTTCCCTCACAAGGCAACGTGCTATCTTGCCAGGCTTTGGAAGAATTGGGAGACTTGTCCTTCGTATTTGTCTTCAGCATGATGACATTGAAGTTGTTGCTGTAAATGACCCGTTCATTGACTCCAAATACATGGTGAGCATTTCAGCCTTTCACTATGTGCTGTTTTCTTGGTGCTCCAGCTATGCTGTTTTTGGACCATAAATCAGATGTTGTATCCTCAACTTTTCCTCAGCGCAGTGATATCACCCTTGGCATTAGTGTTTGTAAATTTGGACTCCATATCAATTGTGACTGTGACTGTCAATTCAGGATTCTATACAATCCATGACAGGCTCTCCTTTGGCATGCAGGCATACCTGTTTAAGTACGATTCTACACACGGCATTGCAAAAGTTGATGTGCATGCAGTTGATGACAAAACACTTCAGATTGGCTCTCAAACTGTCAAGGTCTTTGGATCTCGGTAACAACCTCTCCTTGTAACTAGGAGGTTTTTTTCCCCTTGACAGGTCTCTCTGTGGATGATCGAAGTTCGGTGTTCTCTTCCAGTCTCAGTTTCCTTGGTCTGTAATAGATATGTAAACTTAGAATGAAGTGACATCTATGATAAGGCCAACAAATTTTCAGTACCTCATGAAGGTGCAAGTTCAAAAGGGTTTTCTTCAAAGATCATTGTAGGTCTCGTATAAGCTCTGATGCTGCATGCACAGTTCACTGGTGAAGATGTCTAGGTGTGACTTGAGATTTCCTCTTTTAATGTTTGGTGGTACAGTGTTCGGATGCATTTTAAGTACTGTGTCAAAAGAGATCAAACTCATAAGCACTAGGAGAGTGAAGGAGCATGGGACTGGATTTTGCAGTCAGGGTTAGTCTTAGGCCTTCAATCTTTAGGGGGTTACTTTGAGCAGTTCTATTGCAAAGGAGCCAAGACAGTTACTGACCTTTTAAGACCCACAGGGACCCTTCTGAGATCCCGTGGGGATCAGCTGGTGCTGACTTTATTGTGGAATCTACTGGTGTTTTCACAACAACAGCCAAGGCAGAAGCCCATTTCAAGGTTGTATTCCCCACTTTGTCAAAGATTTTTACACTTTGGTATTCTCTAAAGGCAGAAACAGAGTGATGCTGAAAATCAGTACTGCATCCTACATCCTGACAAGTAGGTTTGCTTTTTCAGGGTGGAGCCAAGAAGGTGGTCATTTCAGCACCATCTGCTGACGCTCCCATGTTTGTGATGGGGGTGAACCATGAATCATACAGATCAGGAACAAACATCGTTTCCAATGCCAGTTGTACGACCAACTGTCTTGCTCCACTTGCCAAGGTGCCATATAAATGATAAGCTTGTGGTTGCATGGATATGCATAGCATGACGTAAGGCCTTGTACTGCATAGTCAATTAATGTACCAGTATTCTGAAGGGTTTTTTATTTGAGTTACAGGTTATCAATGATAATTTTGGCATAATTGAGGGCCTCATGACCACTGTCCATGCTACCACTGGTAAAGACTGCTGCCCAAGTTTGATGTTATTTCTCAAACTCCTTCCAAGGGATTATAGTTCAACAATAGATGCCTGTCTGTTTTACTTGGATCATTCCTTCTTATGCTGCATTGCTTCAATATGTTCTTTATCCATGCACTTAAATTTCCATCAAATGCAGAATATTTGACTGGTTAGGTGATTAATCCTGATTACTTATGCTGCTCAGATTTCCTCACTTTCATACCACCTGTGAACATGTGTAGCTACCCAGAAGACAGTTGATGGGCCATCAGGGAAGGATTGGAGAGGAGGCAGAGGTGCAGGCCAGAACATCATTCCCAGTTCGACTGGTGCTGCTAAGGTTGCTATTTGTCTTCCCCTTTCCTTTATCTTCCAGTGGCCTCTCGTTGTTAGTTGGTCACAACTGCAGCTAAGCAAGTCTTGATGAAATGCTGGACTTCACCTTAATCCTCATTTCTTGGGTGCCTTCTATGTACCTCAATGCTGGACTTTCAGACACTCCAATACAAACTTCTGTCCTGAAGTATCATGAGTGTTCAATCATCATAAGTGATACATAAGTGTAATTAGCACAAGGAATTGTGATACCAGGCTAGTGATATGCATCCTGGAAATGATTTCATTACAATATAGTATTGCAATTTTCATCTAATTGTTTTTTAGTCGAAAGCTACATCATGGGAGGGGATGCCTCATTTTGTTTTTTTCTCCCACTGAACTCAATGCTTTGTTCTTCAGGCTGTTGGCAAAGTGTTGCCAGAACTAAATGGGAAGCTCACAGGAATGTCTTTCCGTGTTCCCACTCCAAATGTGTCAGTTGTGGATCTGACTTGTCGAATTGAGAAAGGAGCTTCTTACGATGAGATCAAAGCAGCCATTAAGTGAGTATCGAATTTCCTTTTCTGATTGCTGGCATCTGGTTTTTCATATCTTGTTTGTCTGGAGGTATGGCTACTACCAATCTTGTGCCAGAAACTAAGTACATTAGGTGATGCATGACATTTAACTCCATTGCTGATGTGAGTTTCTGAAGTTAGGTGGCTGGTCATTACCACCATACACACCAGCACATATGAGGGTCTCAGAATATGCATGTGACTGTATTGACATTCAAATTGCTGCTTAGTCTCTTCTTTCCTGTTAAGATTAGGTTCCTTGGTTGTGTTCCTTTCTCCTTTCCTGTTATATCTTTGGATCTGGCACCTTTTTGTTCTGTCATCTTGTAATTCTATTTAGGTTAAATTTAATCATGCCAATATATGTTTGTGCACACACCCGTGTGTGTGTGTTGGCCTGGAGTGTGAAGTCACAGCTATCACATTCTGAAGATATTTGTTTGAGGAAGATGCAGAACTGCAATCTGTTCATAAATAATGTACCTCATGTCTGCCTTCAGGTCTGAGCTTTCAGGAGAGGAGAGCAGGTAGTCCTTGCATCGAAGAGTTAATGCAATATCATTTTTTGACCATGATTGTTTGAAATGATTTATACAGAGCGGCTTCTGAAGGACCTATGTTTGGCTACTTGGGTTACACTGAAGATGATGTCGTGTCAACTGATTTTGTGGGTGACAGCCGGTAGGCTTACCTCCACTTGAAGTAGATGCTCTGGGCAGTTCACTCATGATTGTGCCCTCATGTCATGAATGATTGCTGGAAGGATTTGTGTTAGTCTTTGACCATCCTAAGTTTCCAACTCCTGGACTTTGCAGATCAAGCATCTTTGATGCTAAGGCAGGAATTGCATTGAACTCAAACTTCATAAAGCTAGTATCATGGTATGACAACGAGTGGGGTTACAGGTATTTCACCTTCTCCTGAATTGGTAATTCAATGATCAAGTGCAGGATTTTTACAACTAAATTTCTTTTTCATTTGATCCTTTCCTTGTTCACCAACACATTTTGCTGATGTATGTCTGTTTGATGGGGGGCAGTAACCGAGTGGTGGACTTGATCAAGCACGTGGCCGGTGTCACTGCCAATGTCAACTAGACACCATTTTTGAAATTATGAACCTTAGCAGGTGGATATGGGTTATTTGCAACTGTGTTGATTTGGTTTGGTATACTGTTAAAGGAATGCTAATGAGATTTGGTCATGAATAAATATGCTTAGTCCAGATGACACACAGGTGAAGGTAGTGAACAGCTATTCAACAGGTTGTACAGTGCCAATTCTCACCCATGCACAACATACTTCAGGTTTACTCACCCGAGTCATTTCAGATTTTGGAATCCTGGAATTGTTATAGGAATAGTGTTTGTTGCAAGAGATAGAGAAAGAGAGAAACCCTGGCTACTGCTAGGCATGGGAGATTGTCACAAACTTATGTGTCAAGGAATGCTGCTCTCTTCACTGAATACAAAGTGAGGTCTGATTGAGATTGGTGTTGGTGTGCTTGGTCTTGTGATTTTCTTTCCCATGAGCACTTTTAGTATGAAACTTCAAAAGTTCAATTTCTTTTCATCTTGTAGCTATACAAGATGGCTTCATACGAAGGCAAGGCCATTTGGTTGTGAACCCTGATTTGTTCTACTGAGCGAGCCAATTCTAAACATTTGAACTTGATGCAATGTATATGATGGTTTCATCCAAGTGGAAGGGCATTTGCTTGTGGATGGACAACCATTCACTCCCCAATTGAGATATCAGTTTAGTGATAGTTAGCCAAATGACTGATACTTTTCTTCAAATTATTCCCCAAAATTTTTAAACTTTCCTTCAAATTAGTTTAGTGAAATACCTTGAAATTGAGATATTTCACTAAACTAATTTTGTAGTAAAGTTTTAATCAGTTGTTGTACAAACCCTAAGAGGATCAAACCCATGCAACTACCAAAATTGTGTCCTCATGAACATAGAGTCTCTACTGATGTTTTGTGCCTTAAGTGTAAAATGGTGACTATCAAAGCCATGTGCTTGTGAACCTAAACTTTTTGCCATTGTTGTGTGCAAGTGTAAATGGCCATGTAATGCAACCATGTAAAACTACGGAATTCTAAATCATTTATTCAAGTTAACACATTGAAGTTTTTTCTCCATTGTGTAAAATTTGAGTTGTAAAATTTACACTTTTATGGTGTACACGTTTGTATTCTTTAAATACATTTACATGATTTTGTTTGTATATTTTTGGTTGTGTAAGCCTATGCAAGTGTAATTATGATGCAATATCTTCATCTATATAAAGAAGCGGAATCTTCATTGACATTGGTAGGTGCAATATTTTTAGGGGAAGTTCTCTATGGGAGAATCAACAAATGAATACAATACATTTTGAATATGCATTATATTTCCTCCTTTTTTTTTATTCTCTTTCACCAGTCTCAAAATAATGTTTACAGAAGTGGAACTTATTTAACAAAGAAAGAAAGGAAGAAAAGGGGGAGAGGGCACACGGTAGGCATTAAGAGAAAATAGGTAGGAGAGAAAAGGGAGTTAGCTGGGGAGGAATGAGTTCCCCAATTTGCAAAGACCCTTTTTTGTAGTTTTGTAAGCTTCTTCATGTTGTTCCCTTTCATTAAGGTTTTTGGCAATTGAAATTGGCAACATTGTGCACATCTTGTTACTCCTACCATTATTGCAAGTTCCAACAATGACCTATTTCAAATGAGCTTCTTACCTACTTTATCGTTTTTGGCTCTTTTTTGTCGTGATCATTTTGTAACTGTTTTCATTGTCATCTTGCATGGCAAGGTTTAGGGTGAGCACCCTTCCATGTTGTTCCCCTTCATTTTCATATATTGCTAGTGTAGATGGTGATGTTTTGATTGTCTTATAATTCTTGTTTTGAAAATCACAATTGTCAATGGTAATGGGAGGTGTGCAATACCTTCATCCTTGTGCAAATCATAACCTTCAAAGATAATGGGAGATATAATTTTATCGTTTTTTTTTTGCAAACCACAATCCTCCATGGTAGTGAAAGGTGTACTACCCTCATTTTTTTACAAACCAAAGTCTTCAATGATAATGGGAGATACAATATTCTCATTTTTTTAAAGCCACAATTTTCCATGGTAATGAAAGGTGCAATACCCTATTTTTTTGCAAACCATAATCTTCAATGACAAGAGAAAATACAATGCTTTCATTTTTCTACAAACCAAAATCTACCATGGTAGTGAAAGGTGCAATACTCTCATTTTGTTATAAACCTTTATTTGCGAGAAAATGATCATAATACCTTTTGCATATGAATTTTTCATTTTACCTTTTTTTGTTCTATCTTCATAACAATTTGATTCTAATTTACACATGATGTGCTTGAAATGATGGATATCAAAGCAAAATGTAAGCACAACAAAAATGAAAAAAACAACTTCAATTTGTTGATTGAAAAACTATTTCATATCCCCTTGCTTCCAATTGCTTTTACATTTAGGGACACCTAAACCTTTTCATCCACAAGTTTTAGTATAAACATTGAGATTTTTACAAATTAAGAATGGCAATCGGAAGAATCTTTATTGACTTTGCATAAACAAGGCATGTTTTAAACAATGTATAAATGATGGCCATCACTATGAAGAACTTTGACTCCTCTCATTAGCAACAAAACAAACATAGGAAAGTAAAAGGGGTTTGGGATGTGGTTTTCCTCTATATGAAGGTTTATTTCGAACATCTAAATTTCCTTTCAATGTTACCTTGTGTAGGTCACAAGAGCTCTTAGTGATGGAAGAAAGAAGCTCCTGTGACCTACACAAGGTAACATTGAAAGGAAATTTAGATGTTTTAAAATAAACCTTCATATAGAGGAAAAACTAGTAGCATGACTACAAAACCAGTAGCATTATGAAAGGAGGGGAGAACCTACTTAGGTGTGCATGCGAAATGGTGGACGTTCTACATTGCAATAGCTACAAGAAGCTGACGATTATGAAAATGGAGCTAGTTCAACAAAGAGGACTAAAAAATAAAAGGAAAAGGGGTTGGGTCATAAAGGCTCATGTTCTACACTCATTTTGTCCCTCATTTGTGTTTTATATTATTTTACATGGCTTGAAATGGTCTTCACAGGGTTGTATGCTTACAATTACACATTCCAGTTATACATTCACATGTACATACATATCTATACACTTATACATTGTATGTGCATATTTTTGAAATACGATTGCACTTAAAGCAAGTATGTGACCCTGCAAATTGGAATTGGATGAAGAAAAGTCAAAATATGCTCCACCAAATGGTTTTGGCTCACCATTTTTGCATAGTTTGGTAGGCTGGTTAAAGACACAACAAAGCCTAACACCTGCCAAAGAAGTGTGTAATAAATACGATCTAATTGATACTCCCTGTTTCTGATTGGTCGATCATAATGATTGGTCCAGGTGCTTTGCTATTAGTAGTCTTCCACCTATTTGCAAACAGAGTTTTATGGGTGGAGTTGGAAAGAAGTAAATAACCAGGGTGAGGAATAGTTCTGCAGGGTCACATACTGAGCAACGCTGCAGACCCTCCTACTTGACTGGTATATCATAAACTATATATGGTACAAACACCGATTGGCATGCAAACATCTCTCTCCTCTTAAATGAAACCATCAGTGCCCTAATGGATGAAAAAAATTGAAAAAAAAACTTGTAAAAAACTATATCTACAAGAGGATAAATATAGTTTCTTCATCCATAGGACATTAATGGTTTCATTCAAGAGGAGAGAGACATTTGCTTGTGAATCCGAAGGGAAAGCCGCAATGACATTTCTTGCGCATGTAAAATACGATTGCAGCCACCTTTCTTGCACTCGGTGATGCGGAGTGTTGCACTAAAACGCAGGAGGAATTGCAAGCGTTGGGTTGTGTTGCGCGAGAAATCGTTGTAGATCACAAGGAAGAGGGAAGAAGGCGATCAGCAATGTCAGGAGCAGCAGCAGTAGCAGCAGCTCCTTACTGCAGGAATGCGGGGATGACATACATCTCATATGCCAACACCTGTGCAGCCATGGTGAGGAACTGTCTGAAGGAGCCCCACAAGATCAAGGCCCTGAACCGCGAGCAAGTTTACTACAAGCTTCAGATCTATCAGGAAGGGGAGCCCCACAAAGCTGGTGCGTGTAGCAGTTTTCTCTACTCTCCACCCAAAATCATAAGCCTCTCCTCCTCCTCCTCCTCCTCTTCTCGTCTGCTAGTCTGTGGCAGGTGGCTTAAGTCACTGGTGCCTGTTACCCACCTTTTGGTTTTGGGATTGGGCCCCACTTCCTCCTGCTTCATTTTGTGCACTTTGGAAAGATGGGAAGTTGTATCACAAGTGATGTTTAGAGCCTTTTCCTCCAGTGGATACAAACTGGATATAAGCCTCTCAATGACATGTAGATGGTCAGGTATCATGGATTCGAAATCTTATTCGATGCTGATTTTCTTGACCCCTTGATTTTGTGTTCCATTTTTCTTGTGGCCAATTCTGGAAGATGGGTTAGTAATTTTACTGAAGTCTCAAGTGTTTTTGGATGGGATTTCTTCTCACCCAGATGTTTTCCCTTATTCCTTTTAGGCTCTCTTGAACATGGGATATGCCACTGGTGATGCCCACTGGTGTTGTTCTCACAGTGTTGCAGTCAATGCATTTGGCTTGTTGTTTATGCTTCTGGTATTTTGAGGGGCCACAGTCCAGAATAGGGGTTATAACCCTAGTGGTGTCTGGAGCTTTGCAGAAATGGGTAGATGTCAGGATGGTGCATTTTCACAAAATGTGTGCTGCTTGACGTTACCAGTCATGGCAGCTAGTGACTACCACTCATGATAAAGACAATGGTCTGATACTTCATGAGTGACATTCATCAGGTTATGAAACTCAGGATGCAGATTTTGGTATAATTGTTTGCCTGAAATCCTGGGTAGATTATTATAACCTTATCTACTCCCACTTGATGAAGTCAGCAACAAGTCATGGCAGCTAGTCATCGCTATCAAGCTGATGGTTTGATAGATCATGAATGACAGATAAATCTATGAGCATGCTCATTCTTTTACGGTTAGTTTTGGTCTTAACTGGAACTGACAGAACAGTTTCCTTCAAAGTGTTAATTGTGGAGTTTTTCTCTGCAATCTCATGGATATGTAGACAGTAGTACAGGATGGCCTTATAGCAGAGGGTTAGGATCAAAGTCACTGAGTTGTGCAAACATAATTCTGCATATCTTTACTCATAGCAGGCTCGAGTATCTGGACCAATAGCTTGGATTCCTCTTTGTAGTTTTAGGGCAAGTTGAGGGCAATGCATTGGGCCCCAACTTCCTGTCCTAGTCACCAGGGAAATTCCTGTCCCATTTTTTCTTGACATTAATTTGATGACTAACAGACTGCCATCTGCTGTGGTCTCAGTGGTACAGGAGACCCCCTCCCCCACCTGCAAAGAACGATTGATTAGTGACATTTCTGGAGATATTGGAATAAGAGAATCAGGCGGCCTTGGATGCATGGCATAAGGCTTGAATAATATTTAGTGCAATCTTGTGATGTTGAGTACTCTAAACCATTTTTTTGAACTTCCCATGTCTGTAGGAAGTTCAATCCAGTCTCTCTCTTGGATATATGCTTTCTTCAGCAATAAAAAGTTTACAGTACCTTGTGTTCCATCTTGAACTTGAAGAATCTTTTTTGATTCTATTCTTTCTCTGTATTGGCATCAATTCTAGGGATTTATTTTCCCAATTATTGCATTTTCCAAAATAAGTGTCTTGAATGTATACATGCCCCCTGATAACTTTTTGTTCTCTTTCTAGTTCAATTTATCAAGGTTGATGGCAGTCCTGTGCCATGTTAGACTTAGGGGAGGCATAGTTTAGGCCATGAAATTTGTGGGTCAAGTGCCTTATCCAAAGCTGAGAGCAATAGATTTGAAGCACCTTGTTAAACCATTTTTAGGTGGGCATGTTTCAAGTCTTTTAAGATGTGACGGGATTTTGACATGAGTTTGGCTACAAGGCCCTATGACTTTTCATGACACTGAGTATAGTTGGCTTGGGTAGTATGTGAACGTCTAGCATTAGTATGACCTAGTTCTGATATGAAATTCTTCACAAAACAGAACTTCATGCACAACCTTGTTACCAGATATGTTTGTATTTTGTTGTATCTTACAAAACTAGTTGATACTTAGCTGAGGAGAATTGGATCTTGTCAATTTGATGCATCACCTAGAATTACAGTCTGCCGAAGATATCCAACATCAGCAGGCTGAGAGTAGTTTCTTTGTGCATCCTAATGGATGAGATGTACATGTTGGAATTGAGGGGCAGGAGCAATCTGGTACTAACCAGCAGAAGTTACTCAAGACATATCTTGGAGTACAAAGAATGTAGCTGGAAGGTCCAAGCTCTCTACCATACATCTACAATCTGATTTTGTTCATTGTTTGATCTATAAATGTAAGTCACCAGTATCAGAGTCAGAAACTGTACCGTCAGGATTTGCATGATCCCCAAAGGCTCAATCATCATTATCATTGGTAGGTACAACTCTGCTATCAATTGCATTGGCAGGCCCATCTCTCCTGTCAGTTGCATTAAGAAGTGCAGCTTTGCTATTAGGTGGATAAGCAAGTCCAGTTCTTTTGTCAGTTGCATGGGAGGTTCAGCTTCGTTAGATCCACAAGCCACATTGCAATTGTAGTGGCTTTCCAACACTAGGCAAAACTAGTTCTTAAAGGGGAGTCAAATGGTTTGCAACCGTAGCTTTGCTCAATTCCTGGGGCCAAATTTGGGCTTTTGGTTGGCCCCTAGAACATGCAAAATATCAAAGGGCCAAAAGAATGGCATGTGGAGAAGGTGCCAACAGGGGAAGGACTGAACCTATTCAGGTGCTGACAAATAGGCCAAAGTGAACCAATAACCACCCACCAGTCAGTGTACCTTGATGGATGGATGGATGGATGAGTGTGGACATGAAAACACATTTCTATCAGGTTATAGCTATGTTTTTAGTTTTTTCTACATACCCACTGACAACCCACTAACCATCTGCATGAATGTACTACCATAATACTCACATGGGTTCCATCCATAACTCAGTAGGGTTCAGTTCAGCTTACCCTAATATAACAGGCTTGCAATGGATGTTGCACTCATACGTGTTCCGCATCTCAGTGGGGGTTCATCCGTAAAGCAGTCATAACAAGCTTTCAATGGATGGATAGTAGACTCATGATTGTTTGTTAGCTCAGTTGGTGTGGTTCATCCATAACTGAGTCATAATAGGCTTCCAATGGATGGTGCCCTCATGACTTATGACCCATAATCACTATGAAGGTGCTTGAACTTGTTTGACTTATCTTGTTGACCCACTTTTGACCAATGTAACAATTTAAAACTTAGAAAAATAGAAATTTTTACAATTAAAAAATATTAAAATAAATAATTGAATATGAAAAAAATGAAATAGAAGGTATAGGTAGGTTAGGTAAGTAGGTTAGGTAGATTAGAGACGTAGGGTAAGAAGGTAGGCTAAGTAAGTAGGTAAGTAAGAGGTAGGTAGGCTAGGTAATTTGTTAGGTGTGTTCGTTTAACTGCTTAGTTAGGTCTTAGTTAATTAAGGATAAATTAGGTTAGTTAAGCTAATTAATTTTTGAACCAATTCATATGTAAACGAGGTTTGGGATTTTTTCATGGGATATAATCTCATCTTGTGTGAACTCAAATCTTTTTCGGTGATTTGAGATTCCATAGCATAGTTATTACTTTGCAATTTTCTTGTTATGCAAGTGTTTTGGTTTTTTATGTTTTGAGCTTGAATTCTTGAGTTGTTGCAAGTGGATTAGTCTTTTGGTTTGAATGTGGTGTATCATTTAGGGTATTTCTATGTTATGTGTTGTAAGTGTGGTGACAACAATGGTTATAGGTGTCGACATAGGAATGCACAACAAATTAAACTAGGTAGGTTAACTAGTTATTTAGCCTATGAAAGTAGGTTAGGCAAATAGATAAGCTAGTTAGATAGATAGGTTAGGTAGGTAGGTAGGTAAACTAGATGTGTAGGTACGTTAAACCAAGTAGATGGGTAGGTAGGTAAATAGCTTAGTTTAAATAGGTATGTAGCTAGGTATATAGTTAGGTAGGATATGAAAGTTACGTAGGTAACCTAGTCAAGGTAACTAGGTTAGGTTGTTAGGTTGATAACGTAAGTTAGGTAGGCTAGGTTAGGTAATGTTTTGCAAGCAAGGTTAAATAGGTAGGCTAAGTAGGTTAAACTAAATAGTTAGGTGGTAAGGTGGTTAGGCTAAACTAGTTAAATAAGTTCTTTAAAAAAAATAAAAATCATAGGATGACAAAGCATATTACTTAATGTGGTGTAATGGTTAAAGATTTGGTCTTTCAATTTGAAGGTGAGGGTTCAACTCTTCATATTTGCAACATACATTTTTATCCCATACTAGGCTAGGTTTTTGAATAAGTAGCCTAGCCTAAGCTATGCTTCTAATTTAGGTTTTTACATAATTTACCCTAGGCTTTTTAGTTACCTAGGCCTAAGCTACCTAATTTAGTATTTTATGCTAACTTAGGTTGTTTAAGTCTTTAACCTTAGCTTAGGTTGTTTGGGTTAATAAGGAGATAAGTAAATTGTCCATGTGGCTTTACTATTGATAAACACATGTTTACATTTCACAAGTTAGTAAATATTTATTGTATAATTGTCTTTTGTGACCACAATCATAGAAGTCACATGAAGAGATGACATAAATGACTATGATCATAAATATGAGTAATGGCAAAAGCCACAAGTCTAAATCAACTACATATTGATGTAGTTGGAAATGCAAATGTAATTATATGTGAAGTAATATATGCCACATTTTGGCATAATGCAATGGCATTCATTAAGTTTAATATGCCCTTCACCATGTCTTTGTTAATTTTGTTGATTTCTTGATCTTGAAGCCAAAAATATTCAAGTTGTTTTGATAAAAAATTATCTTGGCTTTTGCACCTTTCCAATCAATCTCAAGGCTAATAACACGAATCTTATCAATAGTTGCCCCAAGGTTTTGTGCCCTTGTATTGCCATTTTGACTAACTTCTTATGAGTTACATTAGTCTTTTGACAAACATTTGTATTCCCTAGTGCTTTACAATTTCGAGATGATTATTTTGCTAGGGCTTGTGGATGGTGAGATGTTTGAGGTGTCATTGGAATGTGAAATGCATTTATAAGCACTTAAGGCTTGCATTGTGAAGCACTTGCAAACTTCTAATTGGTCAAGGTGCAATTCTTCAAACATTTGAAATCACATTATGAGGCTATGGAATTCCAAGATTGCCTTTAACGATTGCAAGTGGAGATGGTGGAATCCATTATTCATTTTCTTCCATGGTTTGGGAATATGATGGATAGCTTGTCATGTTGCCATGCATCTTGTGCAGTCTTGACTAATTGATCGGGACATAATTATCATCATGATCTTTTCCAATGTTGAATATCTAGTTGCTCTTAAGATGGGTTACCCAAGAATTGGTTTGAAAATTGGGTGTTTCCAATGGTTTAGTGAAACCTTCTAGACCAGTTGGTTTATACACACCATTGTTTGTTGCCATGAGGTCTTGAGAATGGGAGGGTTGAAATATAACTCTTGAACTTGAAAACACCTTGATAATCTTATATATTTCTTTCACATATTGGTGAGGCAAATTTAGAGCAATATTGTATTGCACTAAAAAAGCCCAATAATTTGCATTGACATGAATAGTCGATGTAATTTTTTGTTTTGCTATAATCACCATATATGGTTGTCAACTTGTCCTTTGGGGAATTTTCACAACCTGAAGAGGAAAGAAATAAGGTGTGAAGGGTTTTTTTTGGAAAAATTGGACCCAGGTCACCACATCATGAAAAAAAATAAAAATTCAAAGTCTCCATATTTAGAAAATAGCTTCCAACAAGTTGCCAAATTACAGGAGGAATTCTAAAGTTTTCTACTTCCTCCTCTGACCTCTAGCCAAATTTGGCTAAGTTCTCTTTTGCATGATTGCCAGCCAACCCACCTACTTCACAAAGTTTGAAGAAAAAAAAAACACTGATGTGGACAAACCTCACTTTGCAGGCAATATTGCATGTGACACATTGCTCAACTAGATACATAGTTACTAAATGCCATTCCAACTACACTTCAGACTCAAAACTACTTATTAATAATAGAGAATCTGTTGACAAATGTTCTGCAATGCTTAACTAGAGAATTGAATTCCTCACCAAAGTGAAACACTAAATTGAATTCAATATCAATGTTAAACAATGCAGCAACAACTATTGCCTGTTGACACAGCCTTTCCCATCCCCAAGAGAGTACTGAATAATATTCACAATGGCAGAGAAGGGAATAGGGTAGAATTTCCCATCATCAAACATCACACAAACACTTTCCAATATTTTCCTCATTCCCTAACCAACTTGAGTGACTTTTGTATGTTGGATGCAAAAACTGGAGGGCTACAAATTTTCTTGGAGCATTAGAACTAAAGGAGCAAACACAAAAGAGGATGAGCCAAATTGAGTGATTTTCGTCATTGGATGCAGAAACTGGACAGCTACAAATGTTCTTTGAGCATTAGAACTAAACAAGCAACACAGAAAGAGGATGGTTGATAATTTGCTTCAAAAAATTTGTAAAAATAGCACTAAACCCTTGTTTAGTTCCAGCTCCATATCTTCCTCATTTCTAATCTGTTTCAATTGATTTAAAACCCCATGAGTACCGCAACTAGGGGGCTTTACAGAACTTCTTTGTATTCTGAAGGCAAAGATGCAACATTAAAAAATATTTAAGCTAAAAATCCTAAACTACTTTAATTCACCAATCAGTGAAAACTGAACTGCCCCCTCACATCAAACACCCCCACATCTTCCTCATTTCTTTAGTGAATTGAGCAATTTTTGCCTCATTGAAGGGCTACAGATGTTCTTTGGGTTCAGAAGCAGTGGAACAGTGGGTGAGGACTCAACCTCCTTTGAGTTCTTAAGTGTTCACTCACTGGCCTTTGATAAGAGACATGAAGCCAGCAACTTTGAAAGCATACAAAAAAGAGCAATCAAAGTGGGGTCAAATTGTGAAAAGTATCTCCAGATTTCTTTGAAAAATGGCTGCCAAAAAATGGAGGGTTTGCCTCTTTTTAGCAAACTTTAGGCTCTTTCTGAACTCAGAAATGACATATCAGATGTGCAAAACTTGGACTAATCAGATTCCAGGCTCAAGGAACCACCAATGAGAGGATTATGGTGCCCTTCATTGTGCCTCTGATTGAGGTTCTGTAAAGTTCATTGCTGCCTGCACACAAAATCAACAGGGAATAAATGCCACAAAATTAGCAACTTGTGCACTGCCCATAATACCAGAAAGAAGAGGAAGCATTATGCAAATGCAACTACCCATCATGAAAATTACAAAAAGGAATATGTTGAAAACAGAGTTCACTTCAAAAAAGTCTCACTTTTGAGTCCCAACTTAGTTTTGTGAGTTGAACTATAATACCAGTCTTTCACTTTACCATTGAAGTGTTTAATATAAAATCTAATGACCAGTCATAAACAAGAAAGAAAACTAGAAAACTGGAGAGATGAAACATCCCTGAGTCAAACGAAGGAAACTAAAACTAGAATGACACTCAACAAATCACCTGTAATGAGGCTTGTGAGGGCAGTGTCCCTGCAATGGCAGACTTGCGCTCAGCTTGCAATGACCGGCAGAGAGCCTCCAGCTTCTCTTTCTGATTTCTGCTCGTCTCTGCCTGCTTCTTCAAAGATGCCCTCTGCATTCTCAGGCAACAATGTCATGTTTAGAGTCCCCAACCCAGAGCCCAAATTTCAGTGATGTACACATATCAGCAAGGTTTAAGGGAATGCAACAACAAATAACAACTCAGATGGGATAGATGCAAAACACACCTCATCCAAGAGCTCTATGATGGTGACATCTGATTTCTCACACTTCTTTTTAAGAGAAAAGTTCTCCTTCTCTAACTTCTTGATTGTTTTTGACATCTGTTTGGCAACACACAACATAAGTTCACTGGGCAGGAATGCATACATCAAGCTCTCAATGAAAAACAAATAGCAATCAACATGATCATAACAGACTATCCCTCTATTATAGGAGATGCATTATTGTAGGGTTGAAAACCAAACACTAAAACATATGACTAGTCCTAGACCACATCAGAAGGACTAGAAAGCCCCTGCAAGATCACAGGATTTTACATCAGGACAGATCAACCATGGTGACAAGGTCTTGCTGACTTGCTGTGTGGTCCTGGTTAGAGAAGACTCAGATTTTCTTTTTGGCACCAGACCAGTGGTAAAAACCTGACTACTTTGGCTACCTCTTGTAAGGTTCCCACCCTGTTATATTCGAATGTTCCACAACAGTAAGACAAACAAGCTCTGAACCTCATAATAAATAATCTCAGATGTACTGATTGCTGGCTGCAAAAATAACCTTTTCCATTTCCTTCTTGAATGTTGCAAAGACATCATTACTTTTTGTGAGTGTATCCTGTCCAAAACAAATGTTAAGCTGTTACTGAATGTCTGGAATATGTTTGCAAAGCAAGCATGGAGGTGCCAACAGGAGAGAAGATGTAATAGAACAGCTGAATGTGAAGACAAAGAGGTCATTCTCAGTGAGAGAAAGAATAAGCAAGACGGAAACACTCATTTTAAGACAAATAATGTCAACTTCAGAAAAAGACATACAGAAGGCTGAGACATACCTGAAATTGCTCAAACTTGTCCCCATAAAGGCCTAGTTGAGATCGGAGATCTTGTTCAGTTTTGAGCAGCTGGGCAATTTGTTCAGTATAGAGATGTGACTTAGCTTCCTCCTGAGCAAAAAGTTCCTGTTGCTGCTTCAGCTTCACCTCAGCAAGTTGCTGTTCAAGTGCCTTAGTTCTTAGCTGTGAACATAACCCACAATAAACATTTATCAACATAAGATGCTATGTGACTCATGACTTGAACCAAATGACATGACTGCACTTTTGGAAGGAAACACTGCAAAGGAGATCAAATGTGCAGTGTATTGTTTGGAGTCAAAATATCCATGATTAGCTCCCTGAAAGAGCTGCTATCTCTAAACTAAGTATCCATATCTACAGCATATGACAGTAAGGAAACAAACATCCACAAATACCTGGTGCCCATAGTGTTGTTCCCTAATCTCATATTGCTGGGTAAAATGCTTCAACTTTTCTCGTAATCTGGGCACAAGGAACAGAATGAAAGGTCTTTCATACAACAAAGCAAAAAGGAACATTACTGACCATAATTCTTTAGAAGTTCCTTAGTTAAATGAGCAGCAGAGTCCCCTTTTATTTTCAAATTGCTCTCCAAAAATAATCTGACAAAAATGACTAAGACCCCTTTTAGAGAATTGAGTAGGACACATTTGAGTGCACATTCTCCCAAACATATTCCAACAGAAACCAAACAAGACAAGCAAGAAGATCTATACCCCTACTTTACTTCCTGTGCAAGACTTTTCTCTGCATTCTTAGGCCATTCAGTGTTGAGTTGAGAGGCAGCAAATTGTGGTGTTACCATACATCTCATTTTCTTTTATTTGCTGCAATCGCTCATCCCCTTGCTCTTCCAACTTGCTTGTGATATCCTGGATCCATCAAATTCCCCACCAAGTAAGTAAAATTCAAGCATAGAACTGCAAGATGTTGACCATAAGATGCTAGTACAACACATGAATTCTGACTTAATTCCAAGGATTGCCGGAATAGACCTTGATTGTATTGTGAAATTTGGTAGAAAGCTCCTGACGCTTTTGCTGCTCTTCTGTAGAAACCCTTTTGTTCTCATCCTTTGGAGCAAAACGGATCACAACAGACCCACAGTCACATCTCTAAAAGCAATATCCAAAGTAGTAACACAACTATAGCATGCAGAGAAAGTTACAAAACTGCATGTGTCCTTTGAAAAGGCATAAACCAGAGCCATAACACAATTGACTAAGGAAGTCATTGGTGGACAATCAACCCCAAAGTAATTTACACTTGAAAGAGTTTATGACCACTCCATGTGACAACAAGCAGGTCAAGATGTTTACAAGAAGTATCTTATTCTGCCGCTGGAGCTCCCGACATAGTGACTCCAGCTTCTGACGAAGAGCACTGACCTTAGTAAACTCCCCATAAACTGCAGCCAAGATATAACAGCACACATTGGGTATCTTAAGCCAGTTGGCAAAACAGCATTCTCTAAATGTCACCTTGTCCAGTAGTGGGTTGCACAACACAAATCACAAACACATTTTCCCAATTCAAACATCAGTTTGCAACCTAAGCCATTGCAATTCTCTTGGAAAACATACTGGTATCTTTTTCTTTGTTGACCTGCTCACACTTCCGTCGTAAAGCCAGTAACTCCTTTTCCAGCTGCCTTGTTTCTCCCACCTGAATTTTGATACACAACAGATCCATGTTATTGTCTTCAAATCCATCTTTGCAGGTCTTGCTGCCAGAACCAGTGTATGACAAGCCAAAAAATTTAAGAACCCAATTAAGTCTCCCTACTTCCTTGGTGTACAGTTCTATGCGGTGAACAGCAAATATGAGACTTCAGAACCATATGAGTGATTCTCTGCACAGTAGATGGTGCTGTATACACCTGCTGCAGATACTTTGTATTCAACAGCCGCAGTTTATCATCAGCACTCCGGTCTGGCCGATCCAGCATTGTCCTCACCTCCTTTACTTGGCGTTTCTGTGCCTTGGCTGCTCTCCCCATTCAGTCCACACAATAATGTCAGTCTAAATTCAAATCAACCATAATTCCTATCACAACTCTGTGCTATCAAGACAACCCAGCCTTCATATCCAAAGCTTCTCTGTGTCTTCTGAAACCTCTTTCTTTCTTCATACTATCACAGACTCATGCTGGTCTCCCAGAACTCTAATGTTTTGAGTCATCATAATTGGAACTTGTGGAGAATTGGACAAACAGACACAAAATGCAGTACAAGCGGATTGGGCCCCTGAAATGATGATACTTCCACCTGCTGCAATCTCCACATTATGCTCATTGTTCTCTCACTACTATGCCAATTCCCCTGTAGAAGGTTGAAAGAGAAACCGATCCTCAAGCCCTGCGGCTGTAAGTACAATGTCTCCTGTTTCAGCAACTTCTGCCAGCAGTAGATAAGCTGTCTTCCTAAATGCACAGACCGTCTGTGTGCTTCTACTCGAATCTGTCGGAGAACTTGCCCTAACACGTCATGTACTCTCCATCTCTCTAAACTTAACTTAGGGCCAGAACTTGTTACAGAAAAGACTAAAGAGCAGTCATATGACATCCACGTACCAATCTTGGCCTCCTCTTCGTCGACTTTGGAAGGTCCTATACAGGCGACCTCCAGTTCCGCAATCTTCGACTCGAGAATGTCTTGCAAGGGTTCGTCACTGGCGGAGAGGTTCGTCCGCACTATCGCCGCCGAAGAAAGATGCGCCGCCTCCGAGCTTGAGGCTTGCTCGCAGTCTTCTTCTCCTTCGCTATCGCTGGGGCTCCCTCGTACGTGCCCATCACTCTCATGCTCACCGGCATGCTTCTCTTCCTTATGGCTGTCAGCCTCAAATGACAAACTTTCCTTCACCCCGTTCTTTTCTTGTGAGACGGCAGTGGGCAGCATATCTATTGTCCCCACAACATCCCCCTCCGATAATGGCACGGGAAACCGTCTGGTTTTCTCTGCCGACTTGATATGGCTCACACCAGCAACCATACCACCGGACAAGCCTACAGAGAAATCCGCCAACTCTGGAGGGAAATCGTCATCCCCGCCTACTGCAGAGAGCTGGGGAGAGTACCCCACGCTGATCTCAGGCATTTCCGAGGCAGACTTCGATCCTCCCCCTCCTCCTCGCTCGACACTCGGCAGAGGGGATTGAAAACCTATGTCCAAGAGGCTGTTGTGATGACGGAAAGACGGCGAAGTAGAGCTGGTCTGATCTGCTTCGCTTGTGCTCACTTCCACAAGGCCAGTGCTGCCGTTCAGCAGCACAGAACTGGCGGTGACCTCCTCCGCCATTTCGTCGCTGCTCCCGCCCTCAAGATCTAAAGCTATTGTTGTTTCCGGCGACATCGTCATCGCCGCCACCAAACGCACCTGCTCCTCGCTCCTCCTCTCGCCCCCACACTCAGAACCGCACCACCATCACCAGCACCGAACCCTAGTGCGGTCCCCGCAGCCCCACTCCCGCAAGAATGCAAACGGTGGGGTTCGAACTTCCAATGTTTAAACTCCGAATTTAACATTACTCAATTTGAATTCGAACACGTAGTTTGTACCATTTGGGGTAAGTTAAATTGAAGTTTTTTAATACAGGTCCATTCTCAAGCTACGGACTACGTAACCAGCGAGAGGAAGCAGTTCACCAGACATAACCATCTGGTTAGAGCAGTGTTTTTTTGGGGGCCGAAATTACGCCAAGTTTCGACCTGAAAAATATGATGTCGACCTATATATACTACAGATTTTTCATGGAAAAAATGGCCCGAATTCGCCAGGTTTCGATGAAAACAAATTCAAATCGACATATTTTATGATAAGTTCCAGTATGTAGCCAAATCTGGCTAAATCATCTGGATGATTGTCAGCTACATCACAAACTTCAAAAAAGAAACCTGGTTTATCCCATAACCCTCATGTGGGTGCATGAAAAGTTTCATAACGTTCTTGCAGATGGATGAAAACCATTTAACCTTCCTCTCTATGGATGAAAATCTAGAACCATTCTCTGTCCAGATGATGCATGCAAGGAAAAAAAGTAGAGGGAGAGGTTATGCATGGTGAGAGATGAAGGGTGGGCCAATCAGGTGGGCCAATCAGACGCTTGAAAAGCTCTAAACAAAAGGTTATGTATAGGAGAAGGGCCTGCGTATGGGACTTTCCAGATTTGAGATCTCACCTAAGGCTGTTAGGCTAAAGGTCAAGGTTGAAAATTCAAAAAGTCCCATACGTAGGCCCTTCACCTACATAACCGGTTCATTGGGGGGTTTGTGGTGATGTGGTATCATCACATTCATTTAGAGCTGGCGGGTTACAAGTCGTATCCGCCCAGTATTCGGTCAGCTAGATGGCTACAACCCGACTACAGTGATATTGACTACAGACTCAAATTGGGCCATTGGCGCACTCACAAGTTACGAGCACATGAAATCTCACCTGTCCATTATGTGGTTCTGTCCAGTGACAACTTATGGCTCACTGGTTATGTCTCGTAACACTGCTCTCGCTGATCGCGTAGTTTGTAAATCATGGTCAGTGTTTTTCCAAATCATAAAATTTGACAACATTTGTGCATTGTCATTTTTTCCCCCATTGGATATATTTTCAATCTAATCACCTCATGGCTTGCATTGTTCTGCCAAAAGCATGAAGTACGATGTATTATGTCCTTTTGCTTTTGCCAAAAGTCGATTGCATGGTGTTTGTTTTTTGTGTGGAAACAGGGCTGACAATGTAGGTGGTTTTGAGTGTGCGGGTTACCAAGGTCATTTGGTTTGCTCTTCTTTTTTTGTCATTTTCATCATCTCTTCATTTTGCATTTCTCTCATTGTGTTGTCTCTATTTCTTTTTATTGTGTGCGATGTTTTTGCTCCTTTTTCACATTTTAAAAGGTTTATGTTGTCATTGCTTCCTTTCAAGTTTATAAAGCATTTCTCTCATTGTGTTGTCTCTATTTCTTTTTATTGTGTGCGATGTTTTTGCTCTTTTTTCACATTTTAAAAGGTTTATGTTGTCATTGCTTCCTTTCAAGTTTATAAAGCATTTCTCTCATTGTGTTGTCTCTATTTCTTTTTATTGTGTGCGATGTTTTTGCTCCTTTTTCACATTTTAAAAGGTTTATGTTGTCGTTGCTTCCTTGCAAGTTTATAAAGCATTGAGGTCATTTGGGTTTTTCATTTTAGTTTTGCATCGCTTTTTGTTTTGCATTATAATTACATGTGCTTTGTGATTGTTCTTACATCATTGATTCTTCTACACCATGGATTTTTTTTGTGTAGATTGTGTTATTGTTTTTAATTTTTGCTCACAAAAGTTCAACTCGCATGTTTGTCACTCATCGCTCACGCTCACACATTCACACAGTAATTATATTGTGTTGTTTGCAAATTTCTTGTTTTTGTGATTGCAACCACACAAACACTTATGCATAATTATGTTGTACAAGGATGCATATTTGGGTGTTTTTATTTGAGGTTTTTTTTAATGATGTGTGCTTTGATTTAAATTTTGTTTTATAATGAATGAAATTTTTTGCAACTATAATTTAAAATACATATAATTGCCTTAATATATCACGTGTTTTGTATTAATCATTGTTGAATAAATATAAATTTTTCAAAATGTGTAGATTTTGCCAAATTTTTTGTTTCATCTTGAAAATTTATCATAATTTTGAATCATACCAAAATATGTTAACTATTTTAGGTTTTTGTTTATTGTATCATAATCTACAACTTTGTTTTGTATGTCATGCACATCACACCCCATTCACATGTGGTAAAGAACCTTTGAAAATTTAAAATTTTCAAAAATATTTTTAATTTCTAAGAATTTCAAATTTCACATCTTTTAAATTGTAAGTGCTTTGAATGTGGGTAGTAGGTTACTATCATTTATGTTTTTTTATCATCATAATAAATTTATTAAAATAGTCCTTACTTAGTCCTTGATAAATTAACCATAATCTAACACAACACATATTCAAATTTATACATCTTTTACTAAAACAAAACCCAATATTTAATTCAATAAAATTTGAATTTGAATTTTTCAACACTCATATTAATCATTTAGCACAACTTGGAATGATTAACATAACTTTAAAATGTCAAGAAAAAAACATATGTAAAACAATTCACAGTTTTCATCACTATCTAACATGGTTTTTGGCTCCTTTAATTATATTCACACCCATCTATGATTCCATGTTGGAAATCATCCCTCACTAACATTTCCAATCATTTAATATCACTGCCCAAGTGTTTGGTTATAATAATTGTTTTGACTATACCATTACCTTGAATAGTTATCAAGTTTCTGCATTAATCATGTGAGACTTTGGCATCCCACAAGTTCCACATTTTACCCAACAACATCAAATAATTAACATCCATTACATTATTTTGTAATACCATAAAGGTCATTACATATGGGGTCTCATACACCAAAATCTTCATGTTTTGGATTAAACCTATTGGTTAATAGTGGTTTGATCAACCATATTTAGGTTATAAGGTGCAGGTTTAGGTTTTGGTAACCCTAACTTACTGCAAAAAATTTGGTAATGATGTTAACTCCTAATCCACCATCCTATAGAACATCCTCAATGGTGTTTTTACCCACCTATACATGTATCACCACCATGTGATTGTTATTATAACCATATTTGTTTCCAATGTTGTTCCATTAAATAGTACCTATATTTTTCAAAAGTGGCTTTGACACCCATGTAATCTTAACCAATTTCATCTTCTACAATAGGTAATGTTTTACATTAAAAGTTATTTTTAACAATTACCCTAAGTCAAAAGTGTACTTAGTTTTTGGCATCTCCTTGTTTATGTTTTAAAATATTTTTTCCATGGTCTTCACTAATGCACTCCTTTCCTTACATGGCTCTAATGTAACAAATACTTCAACTTGTACCTCCATATCATGTTAGTAAAATTGAAATTTAATTCCTATTGAATTATTCCACGTTACTATACTAACATATTTGCACTTAACATGCATACATCCACTATTTTGCATTAATTCTCAACACAGTTAACATTGCCATTCAGTAAAACACCATATTCATGGTTATTTCATATGACAAAAATTTGCACTTCATAATACATTACAAAAAACTATAAAAACAATATTATAATTCATTTCATCATATTTTGATATTATAAAAAATTCACACAATGATATAAACATAGAATTCACTATAGAAGAGTGTGCTTCTCAGTATTACTAAAAACATGAATCAAAATTATAGCAAAATCCGATCTTTTGCTTAAAAAAATTCCCAAAAACCAATTAAAATCTATGGTATATCCAAAACAAAATATTGGTTTTCTACTACAAGTATCTATAGCTCCTTTCAGTCTTCCTTCAAAACTTTGTGTCTAAAAATGTCCTTTTTTTTCCAAAACCTCTCCTTTTGGGTAATCCCAAGTCTTCTCATCACGATTCAAAATTCAAACTAACAAAATTCCCTAATCAGTCCCTATCCTAAATGTTTGTTCATCCAAAATCATGTAATCATCCAACCCCCTTATCATTACCCCTTCTATACTTTGGATTCCATCCCTGAAATCTTTGGAAAATGATAGAAAATGTAATGAAAGTATTCTGCAACATTATAAACATTAGTCCCCTCTACGATAGTCTTTGTAATTTCACATGTACAACAACTAGTGGTTCTATACCCACTTGTGGCTATGCAATTCTAACTTGTATCTCCATCTCTATAATTCTGACTTGTATCTCCATCTTTATAGTTCCGACCTCCTCTTCTACTAACTCAATCTGTGGCTTTATTTCCAAGGGTTGTATCTTAGATACTTCTTTTTATATTGTTGGAATAATCTCCACCTATCCTTGTTCCTGAGTTCTTTGTGGTTCTTTCTCTTCCTGACCCCCTCCTTTGAGGTCCTATGGTTTTTTTGTCTATACCTTTACCTCTTGAATTGCTCCACTTTTAAAGTCATGTGGTTTTTTATCTGCAATTCCTCCTCCTAAATTATTCCACTAAGCTTTGCTTTAGTATTTTCATCCTAGCCTAATACTTATGTATTTGTTGAACCATCGCAAATAAAATCTAGAAAATTCTTTTAATAAGCTTCCAACTTATGCTTCAAAATTATATCGTTAGCTCTATGTTGAACTAGATTCTTCTCCAACTCCTTTGTAAAATATTCCTCTCCAACCTCCCACCATTCCTTAGATTTTGCCTCAGAATCTTTCATCTTATTCTTCGTTCTCATCAGGGTATAATATTGCAACATCTGTTCATAATCCTTTAGTCTTTTCTTGACACCAACCGCATTCAAACTCTTCTTTTGTTCTTGTGCCATCTCCAATTGTGTTTGCAGGTGCTGCAGATTCATTAGATACTCCTTTTCCTTTAGCAACTTCTTTTTTTCTACCTTTGTTGTCTTTATTTTAATCTTTTCAAATTGCAAAAGAGATACATTCTTTAGATTCAACAATTCCAAATATGTCAAAACATTCTCCTTCTCCTTCTTTTCTTTAATTAGTGTTTTCACTTAACTACCTAAAGCCTCATGTTGTTACTTATGAAAAAATAATGCCTCTATCCACTTCTTCTTTGTGGTTTCCCAAATTTTAAACTTCTATTTTAAATACTGTAATTTTTCATCCTATGACTTCAACCATGTTATGCTACCTTTGACGCTCTTCATTCTCATCTTGTAGTTTCTTAATAATCACTTTAACCTTCTATTCAACCTTAGCCCTACTCTTACTCCAAATTTTCACATTATGTTTATACCCCTTTTAGAAATCTTTTTCCTTATCCAATTCCTCCTATAGTACTGCCTTCTCCTTCTCCCATGTAACCAATTTGTTCTTCAGAGTATTCACTTCTAGAATCAAATTCCCCAAATTCAAACTCACAATTGCCATGGTCTAAAATAATTCAATTATTTTATCTACTTACATTATTTTTGTAGCTACCTCCTCCACAGACTTTGGTGTACTTGTCTATGTTGTAGAATCTTTGGATCCTTTTGTAGACGATCTCATCTCCTACACCAATTTGCTTGCCATCTCAAATTCAAATGGAAATTCATCTACAGATTCTAGTCTATTAATTGGTACCTATTGTTCTGATGATTTGAACACTTCAAAAGAAGGTTGTGGTTCCACTCCTTCTGTTTATAGTCTAGTAGCTTGTAGACCTTTTTGTGTCTTGGTAGAAGTGAAATTTAAATTCCTGCATAATATTTCACATTATTATAACAACAAATTTGCATTTCACATGCATATGTTCATTATTTATGTCTTAAATCTCAACAAACTTAACATTACCAGTCATTACAACATCATATTTATGGTTATTGCATATAATCAAAATCTGCACTTCAAAATACATTGTGACAAACTCCATATTATAATTCATTTCATCATAATTCGATAAATCACACAAAATATGAACATAAAATTCACTGTAGAAGTATGTGTTTCTTTGTATTATTGAAAACTTCTTTCAAAATTATAACATAGTTCCATGTTTTGTTGAAAAAAAATCCAAAACAACATTTAAAATTTGTGCTATATCAAAACAAAATATGTGGTTTTTTTACCATAAATACCTACAACTCCTCTTTTTTTTTTTTCAAAAAAAAAACTCCATGTCTCATCTTCTCTCCCTCCTATTCTCCAGAACTTTAACCTTTTGAACTATCCCAAGTCACATCATCATGATCAAAACAACAAAAATTCAAAATTCAAACTAACAAAATTCCTTTATCAATCCCTATCTTAATTGCCTTGTTCATCCAAAAGCACATATTCATTTTTCCCCTTTAACATTACCCCCTCTGTACTTTGAATTTTGCCCCCAAAATCCTTATAAAATGATAGAAATGAAATGAAAATATTATATGTCTTTTTAAACATCTTTTTCCCTTACTATAGTTTTGTAATCCCAATCTACACAGAAACAAATGGTTCTATATCTACATTTTGCTTTGCAATTCTGATATCTTCCCCCACTAATTTAGTTTGTGGTTCTATTTCCAAATGTTGTATTTTGGATATCATTTCTTCTGGTGCTGGAATAGCCTCCACTTTTTCCTATTCCAGAATTCCTTTTTTTCTTTTTTTATAACCCCCTCCTCTAAGGTCATGTGGTATCTCTAGCTATACCTCCTCCTCTCGAGCTGCTCCATTTATGAAGTCCTATGATTCCTCAATTTGTACTTCTTCCTCTCCTTCCATTGGGCTCTACTTTTGTATCTTCATCCTAGCTAGATACCTTTATACTTGTTAAACTGCCATAGATGAAATATGGAAAATTCTTTTAATAAGTTTCCAACTTGTAACTTATAATTCTTTCATTGGCTCTATGTTGTGCCAAATTTTTCTCCAACTCCTTTGTAAAATATTCCTCTGTAACCTCTTACCATTCCTCATATTATGCCTTAGAGTCCATCTTGTCCTTCATCCTCATCAAGGTATAGTATTACAACATTTGTTCTTTAATCTTTTCTTAATACTAATTAGATCCAAATTCATCCTTTGTTGTTGTGCCCTCTCCAATTGTGCTTGCAGATGCTACAAAGTTTTCCAATACTCCTTCCTCCATCAATTGCTTTATTTTTGCCTCTATTGTCTTTCTTTTAAACTCTTAAAACTACAACAAAGATATATATTTTAGATTTATCAATTCCAATTTTGTTAGAACATTCTCCTTCTTCTTCTTTTCTTTGGTCAATGTTTTCATTCGATGATCTAAAGCCTCATGTTGTTTCTTATGAAAAAATAGTGCCTCTATCCACTTCCTTTCCATGGTTTCCCAAATTTTAACCTTTTGCCTTAAATTTTTCCATTCTTCATCATGTGACTTCAACCGTGTTGTGCTACCTTTGATCTCCTCATTCTCATCCTGTAGTTTCTTAATGAGCACTTTATTTTTCTGCTTAGCCTTTGCCTTGTTCTTCCTCCATATTTCCACATTATGCTTATACCCCTTATAGAAATATCTCTCTTTATCCAATTCCTCTTGTAACACTGCCTTCTCCTTCTCCCCCATAGCCAATCTGTTATTTAAAGTATTCATCTCTAGATTCAAACCCCCATATTTAAACTCATAATTGCCATGGTCTAAAATAATTGAATTGCCTTATTTGTTTTCATAACTTCTGTAGTTGCCTCTTCCACAGACTTTGGTGTATTTGTCTGTGTTGTAGGATATCCAGATCCTTCTATAGATGATCCGAGTTCTTGTACCAGTCTTCTCCCTAATTCAAATTATAATGGGAATCCCTTTGCAAATTTTGGCCTACTAGGTGGTACTTGTAATTCCACTGGTTTGCACTCTTCAAAAGCAAGTTTTGTCACCACTATCTATGTTTGCAATTCAATAGCTTATAAACCTTCTTATGTCCATTATTGTTATTGTTGCGAATGTTGTTGTAAATGTTGTAAATGTTTCAGACTTACAATGGTCTCCATCCAATCTTCGCATACATCCCCTTCAAAGTGTAGATGATCCTCACCTTCTAGAAACCTTATATCATGTTCCTTCTTCACTCCTTGGTCCTACTTCCTCAATTGTCCCTCCTATGGCGATGTCATTTGTGGTGTCTCCTACCTTTGCTTCCTTGGTTGTCTTTCCTATGGAGATGTCATCTAAGGTATTGATGTAGTTTATTTAATTGCATGTACAACTATTGGCATTGCCTTTACCATTGTTGGCATTGCAAGTGGTTCCACTCTGCCCCTCATCATTTTTTGTGCCTTCAAATCTATGTTCTCCTATTCCCTCTTCATTCTTAAGGTTGAGCCTCTTCCTTCAACTTTGTTTTTCTTCTTGAAAACACTTCTTGGAAAGTTTGTTCACTACTAGGAGATGTGGCCAAGTTCACCTTGTATTTCACTAGGATTTTGAGTGAACTAGGACAGATCCATTATATGAAATCATGGTAAAACATGTTAACCCCGTAGTGAACGGGGACCAGTTGCTAGGACAGGTCAATTAAGCTAGTGAAACAAGATGACAATAAGTGATGCCCAAATTTAGGTGGAAAT
>Ga0116231_10003675_pt1 | contig 31639 bp, 24 predicted proteins | sample S1TSphgellanicum_2_FD_89695 | JGI IMG/M metagenome (GOLD analysis project Ga0116231, IMG submission 89695) | Host-associated microbial communities from peat moss isolated from Minnesota, USA - S1T2_Fd - Sphagnum magellanicum MG | ecosystem: Host-associated > Plants > Peat moss > Unclassified... | reverse complement strand
GAGAGAGAGAGAGAGAGAGAGAGATTATGAAGTATTCATCCAAGAAACAAGGTTCATGGAATCATACTGAGGGTGGTTAACTTGTGTTAACTAGTAGGGTTGTTAATGAAACAAAGGTCAAAGGTTATGGGTTGTAACTTGTTACCTTGCAGCCAATCATAACCTCGAGATTCTCATGCACACGAGATGGCTGCATATTCCACTCTGAGTGTGTTAGGGGGGGGGGAAGGAAGAGAGGGATAGAGCAAGAAAAAGAGAATGGGACTTCACTAAAATTCTTCTGGTCACATGAGACTAAAATTATACAGTCTAAAATGGACTTACCTTTAGATTTCAAAAATTAATGGATAAGTTTTTCAAATGGTTTGCACATTCCATGCAAAAAATTCAATCAGGTTTTGTGAATTCCATGCAGTGTTGTTGTTTTGCTTCTTCTTTTTTTTTTTTGGGTTAAGAAAATTGCAGTTTTTCTGAGAGTTTTTTTCCCCTTTTTCTTGGGCATTTATTTATATATATTTTGACAAGAGTACATACTTTTTCTCTGAAAAGATTTATATCATGTATATATACAATGTGACAATAATGGTACAGGTAGAGAGACTTCAGAGTTTGGGTGGAAAGTTTTGTCTTTTGTTTTTTTTTCTTGAAAGGAGAAAAAAGGGCATTATTCCAAAGAGTCTGGAAATGGTGGAAAGTTTTTGTTTACAAAACTTGTCTGAATTGTGTGATCATAATGTAAAGCACAATTGTCGTGCAAAAGTGTCAAAAAAGAATGAAATAGAAAGCAGATCACAGTTCTAAACCACAAAAGCATGAGCCAACCCACACAAGGTTTCAAATTGCAGTTTCTATTACCCCCCAAAAAGAGACAATTGTGAGTATTATTGGTGTTTGTAGTGACTTAACAGTATACCCAGTCCCAGCAAAACCCCAATTCTTTTGGGGATTTACCCGGGAGGTTTGAACCAGCTTAGGGTGGGTATTAGAAATTGACCAAACCCCATTGGGTATCAGGCTGAGTATCAAAGTTGATAATCATGGGCATGAAAAAACCAAATACCTTGTTATTATATATAACCAAGCTTCTCAATTTTTTGTGTGGTGATAAAGTCAAATAATTGCCTAGAAAACTGCTAGGTCTTTGCTGCTTCTTTCATGAAGCCAGGAAGTTATTCGATTTTTAAATTATTCAAATACCCAGAATTAGTGGGTATAGAACGTCAAATACCCACCCCACACTCGTTTGAAGAACCAATGTTGGCTAGGTTAGTAGGGGTCTTTAGAGGAGTCTAACGCTTTTTATATATATAACAGATGATGGTTCTGGCTTTGAGAAACAAAATTCTAAAACATTAAAACACATTGGTTCCAAGGCTGGGCCCTGGGCTTGCCTGTTGAAAGAGCATCTTACACAAATTTTGAGTGACCTTTCCTTTCCTTGCCTTGGGTAGCCAAAACAAATTCCTACTTGTGTTATGTACCTGGTGGGTTGCTAATGGAGGGAAGGTCAGACGAACCATTCCCTGTCAATTGTGTACCCAATCGGCTACTCAGAAATAACTTAAAATCCAAGTAAGTTACGTCCAAAAAAAACCCGTTGGTTCAACTTGGCATATTGCTACCTTCCCCCCCCCCACCCACACCCTTCGGCCCCTCCCCCCAATCCCCAAATGAATGATTAAATGCTAAGGAGATCTTGAAGTTTGAAAGTAGATTTTGTTTCTTCCAACAATGAGCGCCACAAATGTCACTCCAGGCAAGGTCATTACTACCACTCATGTCTCCATAACTGTCAAACTACCTAAACCTTGGTTTAGTTAGGTTTATAGGTTTTACACACCACACCCATCACCCTCCCCCCATCAAAGCTCTTTCTCTCTCTCTCTCTCCCTCCATTGTTTTGCGAGAGTGTTGGAGCTTTGTTTGGATGCGTCTTGTTCCTGAAGAAGAGAAATTACACAGTTCAATTCAATTTTGAACTATTAGTTCTCTCAAGATATAACTTAGAAAACAACTTCAGTAATGATCTCTTTCTACAGTTCAAAATTAACAAACTCAATTATAATGATCCCTTTCTACCATTTCCATTGGTCCTCTAAAATTGCCACACACGTACCAAATATTATCTACATGTTTAACTATTAGTTCACTCAAGATAAATAAGGAAATAAAATTCAATCCAGCAATTTCATTGGCCACAACACTGTTTCTGCACACCTACACACAAACCTATTGAACGGCCTCTGTATATTAATATTAACACACTAGGCATAGGATATAACCCTTGTCTGTAACCAGATAGGGTTAGGATAGAGAGGCCAGTCATAGTACACTTAAGGTGGGGTTTCTCACCGTTTTGGCAGGAGGGCCCATTGTTTATGGTGTCCAAAGAATAGATGGAGCCCCCCTTTATGTGCATCTATGGCACTAAAAATCAGCAAAAATGGACTAGAGGCAAAAAAAAGTTATAGCCCCCCAAAGTAGGGGGGGGGGGGGGGGGGGTCATTTTTATAGAAAATTCTCAATCGAATAACTCACAATCTATTTCTGAACTCCTCAAAAGGAGTTGTTGCCTTTAGAGTTACAATATGATTTAAAGCTTAAGATGGTGATTTCAGAGCAGTTTAAATTGGATCGATTTGAACAAAAAAAAAAATGAGAAAATTATGCACTGATGAAGTAGGAAGGGTCAAAATAAAGAAAAATAAAATCACGCCTTGTAATTCGAAAAAACACATATTTTTTTACTGCTCTTTTTGGGCTGCTCCTTTGGCTTTGCATTTCAAAGATGATTTGTAAAGCTTGGGAAGGCACTCCTATAACATTTTAAATCACTCAAAATGGAGAAAAATTGAGAAAGATCTGCCAAAGTGTTCAACAGGCCGGTTTACCCTAATTAAATTTACAAAAGAGAGTAGATATTTAAGTTGCCAACTGCCCAGGAGTAATTCACCCTTCTTAGAAACCCCTCCCTAATTGTACCCCCCAATTGGTGGGTGTACCCATTACTACCAAGTAGTCAAAAGAATGATACAAACCACAATGTCAATGCAAGGCATAATAATGTCATATGCTTCCCAAGTTACAAACCAGAGTCCCAGTGGTTTTTTATTAATGAATTTTCTTAATGTAGCCCAAGTGGCGATCACCCATACGAAGATGTAGAAAAAAATGGCAACCATCCCTATGAAGATTGAGCCAAATCTGGCTATTAAGCCTAGGATATGAAGTACAAATTTTTAATCAAGCTTCTATATTTGTGGCTACACACATACTCAACACCAAATATAGAAATCAGGTAATTTTTACTTTTTTTTTTTTCCCGCTCACTTTCAGCAAATTCATTTTATGTCGGAATTATATATATAATTTTATTTAATAAAAAATTTAGTGTGAAAACCCAATCGATAATATATGTGATTCCTCCTTGTCAACCTTTTGAAATATACTTACCGTGTGGACCCTAACCCACACTCGTCCAATTCAAAGCTAATCCGCATATTTCATTCAAAGAGCCCAAAGTTTGGGTAGTTTGTGTGCATGCTTTTTCTCTCTATCAAGATTTCTCCCACCTATGGTCCCCAAAGGACTCAAAAAATTTATTTTAATAAAAAAATGATAATAATAATATCTATCTTTTGAGTCCTTTCCTCAAGAGAGAGTGAGGTATATTGTGAAGGTAAACTTCCCAATATGCCAATTGATTCAAGAGTGTGATTGGTCAACTATGGTTTGATGGATGAGAGTCATCCACGAGGACACTTCTGTGTACGGATAATGCCAGTGGGATGGGGGAAATGAAGTGAATTTTTCATTTGCTAGGTCGTTAAACTCTTAGGCCAAGTTTGACAGGCCAGGATTCACGGCACCTCGATTTGAGGCCACGCAATTTGGACCCAAACAGTAACTTCAAAAGTCGACCCAAACGCGGCATTTGAACCGACCCTTCAAATTTGAAACCCAACAGGGATCTTGTCACCTGGATTTGACATACCTATCCGACGTCCTGAAAGGGGTTTCTCAGTCGTTAAGTCCGGACTTGGTACCTGGACGAGGGCCCAAGATGGCACGAGCATATTTAATAATAAAATGCACCTCCGCGTGAAGAAGATTCAGAAAGAACTCCGTTTCTTTAACGTAGCAAGACCAAAAGTGGTCGGAGCTCAGACGACTTCATCCTTTCTTTTCTTTCATTTCGATTTCTTTCAATTTTCTTTCTTTCTTTCTCTCTATCTCGACCAAAGAAAAAAGTTTTGAAGAAAATTTCATTCCAAGTCCCGAAACATCAGCCCCAAAAAAGGCGGGGGGAAAAAAAAATTCTCTTGCAAACATATAAGTTACAACTTACATTGTGTAATATTTAGGGCGTAATAAATAAATAAATAAACCTGCTACCCCAAACTTTATTTGCCAGAACAAATTACTACAGGTTAGTATGAAGAGGTGGAAAGTTTACAGAGGGAAAATAAAAATTTAAAAAAAAGTAAAAAAAAAAAAAATCGTTTCTCACCTTTTCTTTTTCACTTTAAAAGACCCAACACTTTTTCCCCTTTACTAGGACCCAAGACAGGCTAACCTACCTCATTTGCAGGGTAGGTAGTAGGCACATACATACCTACCTGCCTAAAGGGCAGATAAAGGAAGGTAGGTAGATAGCTGACCTATAAGTTTGACAAGTGGAATTGTACCGTATATCAAGAAGATCTAATTCAAGACCTGATTCAAGCAAGACGTGATTCAAGACGTGGTTCAAGACCTGCCTTTGCTGCCATCTCCAAAAGTCAGCTCCCCGTCAGAGAGACAAACAAAACACTCTGAGAGAGAGAGAGAGAGAGAGAGAGAGAGAGAGAGTTTTTGGCTGGCGGTTTGGTTCTTAAAGGATCTGCCGCCGAATGCAGTTTTGGAGCTCAGGATTTCTTCCACCACCATCATCATCATCATCTTGCAGCAGCAGCAGCAGCTACACTGCATCCTATTGTGTTTGTTTGTTGTTATTGCTATTGTAGATTTTTTTGGTTTTTTTTAAAGCAAAATAATTTAGTTGCTTCTCTTTCTTTAGAGAGCTCAAGTCTAGCCTTTTTTTTGGACTCTGCTGAGCTTTCCATAACTTTGTGTGCTGTTCTTGTGTTTTTTTACTGTTGTTTGTTTTTGTGTTTTTTGTGGTCTAGGGTTTTGTTTTTTTTTTTTTTCCCCCTTTTGTCTTTCTTCTTTTTTTGCTTTGCTTTGCTTTGCTTTACACAAAAAGAATGTGGAGGTTGTGGATGAGACTCACTCAGTTGAATAATTTTTTGTTTTGTTTTAGGGGTGCGTGTGTGCCTGTGCGCGCGCGCTTTGGGTTGTTGGGTCTTTGTTTATCTGCTGCTTTCTTACCCGGGTATGTCTTGCATTCTCATGTAATTGGGAGGGAATAGAGAATTGGGAAGTTTTTAGCAAGTTGCTTGCTTGTGGTGTTGTTGAGGTCGAAGGGATTCTGGCCTTTGTTGAGGTGGAAAGAAGGAAAAACGTGTTTTGTGGTTTTTGTTGAGGTGGAGAGAGAGAGAGAGAGAGAGAGAGAGAGCGCTCGGGCTGGGAGCTGCTTGATGGTGAACTGGGACTTCGTAAATGCACCAGCATTGTTGCAGCAGTAACCTGCGGAACGACAAATATTATAAGTGGACGTGCCGGCTTCTTTGTGTTTCCGGAGGTCCTGTAAGTTCAAGGACTTCAGCAATTTGCAACTCTGGAGCTTCTTGAAGGACTTCTTCCGCTCACGGGGGTTATGATGGGGGGCCTTGAGAATGACCTCGACAGGTTGATAAGATCATCAGCAGGTGGGAAGGATCATGTGCCAGGAGTGTCGCAGCATCACCATCAAGTAGCTCAACTCTCGGCCTGTGAGGATGTTGGCGCCGCCAGCTTCATGATGCTACAGCAGCAGCAGCAGCAGCAGGGACTTGCGAGCTTTACAGACGAGTTTCTTCTTAATCAGCTGCTAGCAGTGCCTAGTTCTCCCACCACGACTCCATGGCACAACCTCCTCATCTCAATGAACAATGATCCATTCTCTGGATCCGCGCCTTTTGCAACTTCTTCCAATGGAAGTTTCTTCTTGCAGCAGCTGCCAAAAGACTTGTTATACTCCGACCACCCCATTACCGACTTCCAAACCTCCTCCTCCTCCTGTGTGTGGGGAGGATTTCAAGCTGGGGAGAATCACAACAACATACCCAAAATTGGTAACTTTGACGCCGCTGCAATCCACGAGCAGCTTCTCAATACTACTACACCCAAGATGATCTCCTCCAGCGTCGTCGCCAGCAGCGCAAGAAGAAATCATCAGCTTCCGGGGCATCATCAAGCTTTAGGTGGTGATAAGCAGCAGCTCGCTGACGATCATGATTTCTCCAAGCGGCGGGCTTGCTCTTTTTCACAGCTGATCTCGCAGTTTCCTTCCTCTTCTTCTTCTCCATCTCCAGCTCCTCTTCCAGCTCCCTCAGGAGCAGGGGGAGCTTCCACCCGTCCCAGTACACCCAATTCTTCCATTTCTTCCGGCTCCTTTAGTGATGGACCTGAGGACGATGCGTCAAAACAGATTCCAGCTGCCCTTCTTGTTGGCCCGTCTGCCAGCAGCAGCAGCAGCAAGAGAAAGACGCCCGACCGAGCTATGAATGAGAATGAAGACATTCAATCGCCTGAGCTCAAAAGACCACAGTAAGTGCGCGAGCTCACAAGGAAAAAAACACCGCACTAGTCTAAGACTTTCTTCTAGCATTCTGGTTTTGAAAGACACTGACATGGTGTAGTAGAAGAATCTTGAAGAAGAAGAAGAAGCAGAAGCTTCAAGATCATAAGCACCCATTCTTTCTCCTTGCACTTGGGATCCATCCTTTTAGCCTTCTTCACCATCTTCAGCACTGTGGACTTTCAGTCAGCTTAGAAAGTTCAATTTTGTTTTCCATACTGGTTGCCCAAGACAAGTTCCTCAACTCTTTTGTGTCTTGCATTCTGAGGAGCTTGGGCACCTCCTAATTCTGGATTGATAGTTTTTTGGGTTGATTTGATGGATTCTCTTACACAATACATATCAATCAATCATACCCCTTAGAGCTTGGCTTTGATGTCACTTTTGCAGATCAAACAAGCCTCGCAAGAAAGGACCCAAAAGAGTTCGTGAGCCACGTTATGCAATCCAAACACGCAGTGATGTCGAGATTATGGAAGATGGGTACAAGTGGAGAAAATATGGACAGAAAGCTGTGAAGAATAGTCCTCACCCTCGGTCAGCATCATCTGAACTTTTCACCTGTTTTTCCATCTTCTTTGCATCTGGGTGGGGTTTTTTTTAAAAAAATTCCTAGAATTGAGACTGTTTTCATGCCCAAGGAAAAACGTTCTTGAAAACTGTTTCTGCACGCTTTCACAACAAGCAGATTCAATGAACAAGTTCTTTTTAGTTTTAAGGTGCCTGGGTCTCTGGTGTACACTAGAGCACCAAGCAGCAGAGCTCATGATGAGACTCAAGCCTTTGAAGATTATAATCTTCATGAGAACTAGGCAGCAGAACTCATGAGAGACTCAAGCTCCTAAGATGATCTGGAGCTTCATTCACATATTAGCTTATTTTGGAAATTGTGACCTTTTCGACTTCTGTTCAAGGAGGTGCTTGGAGCTCTTGAAGCTTCAGGCAAAACCTTCATCTCTGGAAACTCATGAGGTTCAGATTGGTGGTTTGTCTGTTTTTTTGTTGGGTTTTCTGTCGGTGCAGGAGCTACTACAGATGCACAATCCCAAAATGTCCAGTGAGGAAAAGGGTGGAGCGGTCAGCTGAGGACACAGGGCTTGTCATTACAACATATGAGGGTACTCATACTCATGTAAGCCCTGCAACAAACTCGAGAACTTCCATGTCTGATGCACCTTCCCTGCCTGCTTCAGGAGAACATAGACCCGGTGGTGCAGCTTACCAACCTCCAACTTCAAGCTTTGGCCCATTCACATCTGCAAACTCTGTTCCTCCTCCCACATCCCACAGCAACTATGACTTGACTGTGCAAATTCAATCGGGAGCTCAGAGGGATCAGCTGCATGCATCATCAGCAGGTTCTGCCACATCAAGTTTGAGCTCTCAATTAGCTCAAGATATTCAGATGCATGGTGGTGGTGGTGGTGGTGGCAGTGGTTGCAATGGTGTTCTTCAAACCTTAAACAATGTTCTTCAGGAACCTGCTAGTTTGCCAAGAGGAGGCCATGGAAGCTTGCAAGAGTTGTTTACTCCTTGTATCCAAGATCTCAGCTTTCTTCAAGCCCAGCAACTACTACTGGGAGCTCAATCCAGTGACTGCCAAATGCTTATTAGAGCAGAGAATTTAAGAGATGAGAATTTTGGAGCTCATTGCATTCAAGGTGAAGATGATGATAATATTCTCAGAGCTTTGCAAATTCCATTTTGGACCCAGACTTCCTCCATTAACAACAGTGAACCTTTATCAACAACAATAACAACAAGAGGGATGGTACTAGCTGGGACTGATGATGAATGTGTCAGAGATCAATCTCCCATAAATGAAGGACTTTTAGGAGATGTTGTCAGACTTGGGGTGCGCTGGTAGCTGCAATGAAATTCAAACAATCAGTCCTAAATTGCAATCGAAAAAAACAAACAGATGGGCATTGCAAATGACTCTTCATAGCTGCCACCACCACCTCTCAAGAAAATTTTGGAAGAGCTCAAAAACTGTTACACACCATACTCTTGCTCAGGGTGAAAATTCTGTATGTAATTACCATGATTTGATTTCTGAGTTCCAAAGCTCTTTTAGTAATTGGTTTGTGAGTGACGATCTTCTCTCACGATTCATATATTTACCCCAGCTTGTAAGTTAACCAACCAGCTTGTGTGTTTGAGTTTGCAAAACTTCTCTACCACAGATGAATTCAGAACTCAGTCTTCAGAAGTCACTCATGCAATTGCCATGAGTAAATCATATATCTGTACACATGTTAAATCTTCAGTTTTGTAAAAAGGATTACTAGCCTCCCTTTGGGGCATTTTATACCCACTTACACAAAAGCATGTGTTGTTTTCCAGAGCTTCGTGAATCTTTGCCAGGGCTCATGTGGATTGAAATGCACACAACATACTGAAGTGTAGATTTGCTGAATTGAGAAGGACATTCTTGTAGGATGTGTGTTGCATCCTGTTTCACACCCGATTGTTGAACATCCTCTACAGATAGATAGATGAGTACATTCTAGTAATATATCTTTTTGTCAGAGATGTTGCCATTTTTTGTTGTTGGTTTGTCCATTACGTTCTGTTCAAATGCACTTAGTCGTCAATTTCCTTACTGGTTTGAGTTTTAATACCCAAAAACAAATAATCTTTATGTGCTTTGTCTAAACATTATTTCAAACATAGTTGTAGGATCAAAACTTGAAGAATCTAAAGAAGAAAGTAACCGATGGCCACCCCAAAAAAGAAAAACCTAAACCCTAAAACTTCCATGGGTTGTATATACAAGGTGGCTCTCAAGGTGAGTTTTTGAAAACTGGCCCTTATGCATCACAAGTGGATATTATAACAAACAAGTAACCAAGTAAATTGGTAAGGTGGGCATCACTTTGACAGAGAAATTGATAACAAGCGGGTCTAAATGTTTTTGAACATCTTGATATTGATACCTTTTGTGGTGCAAAACGAGATAAAACTCAACAAGACCTTACCCCTCGGGTTATGAAAATTCCATGTGAGATGCCAAGTTTCTTGATCCAAGAACTGGCTAGTTAAAAATATTCTTACAAGAATTCCATTTTTATTTTTTTAATAATTATTAAATTAACAACTACTAATAATTGGCAAGTCGATGACCATATTATTGGACTTTATGCATGTTTCATCTAAATTAGTTCCAATATTGTCACTAGAACTATAATCACCTTCATTTTCACCAATGTGGCTTGTGCCATTGGCCCAAATGTGAACTTGCTACTTAACTATTTTTTGAAATTTTATTAAATTTCCAATGACAAAAATGATTCAAAATTCAATATCTATTGCACCTTAGGTTTAAATTTTACAAACTTGCCTTTATAAAATCTCACTTGTTTAGGGCTTTTTACAAATACTAAAAATGCACCCCAACTTCCTTAAAAAAATTAGTTCTATATGTGAGCCATATGCTTAGTTAAACAATATTTATACAAACTATAAGACTCACATACTTGAAACACATTAAAATGATTGCAATTGTTTTCAAAACCAAAGCCAAGGCTTGAATTAGGCCAAAAACAAAACTTTCCTAAACTACCATGGCATTGAAACAATAAATTCCCTTAAACTAAAAAATAATAACAAGAAAAATCTTGATAATTAAAACATACAAAAATTTGTTAAAAAAAAAGAATTATAAAATGACCCAAAAAAATATTTGAATAAAAAAAATTCTAGCATGGATTTTTTTATTCTCGTACATCCAAAAAAAAATGGGAAAAGGTTTGAGGATTATTTATGGGGTCTTTTGATGTGTTATCATGAACATAAAAAGTTTGTTTATGAGGCTTAAAAAAAATTTATGGGAAAACATACATTCTAGTTTACATATGTATAAGAATTTGATATATTAAAAATTTATAATTTAGATATCTATATGTACTTTAAACTTTGCATGCATGAACATTTTGATCTAATCACTAACCTATTCAAATAGAAATATGAAATTTGTCAAGCTTTTATATATTCATTTCAAAAACATTGTGATGAATGAAAAATGCAATTCATGAATTTTTAGTTTAACACATTCAAAATGAATGATTCAACTCATGTGCAAATGTTAATAGTTCAAAATATGTGAAATAACTCATTAGCTCGTTCAAGTTTAAATGTGAAACATTAAATTGTTGCATGCATTTCAATATATACTAATAAATACAATATGTAACATTTGAATAATAGTTTCAATAGGTTCAAAGTGTATGATTCAACTCATGTATAGATGTTGATAATTCAAAAGATATGAAAAAACTCATTAAATCATTCAAGTATAATTGCAAAACATTAAGTTGCATGTGTTTCAATATATTTTAATAAATGTAAGATGCAACCTATTAGTAATAGTTTTAAAATATTAAAAGTGAATGGTTCAACTCATATATATATGTTGACAATTGAAAAGATGTGAAAAAAATCATTAATTCATATAACATAGATGTAAGGTTTTAAGTTGTTACATGTGTTTTAATAAATTATGGTAAGTGAAAAATGCAACCCATGAAAAATGGTTTCAACATGTTAAAAGTGAATGACTCAATTCATGTACCAAATTGGTAATTGAAAATATGCCAAAAAAATCATTAACCCATTATAATGCATTGTGTAAATAAAGTTAAAGCTTACGTCAATTTCCAATTCAATCATTTGAAATTACTAAAAAATAAAATAGAATGCAAATTATTCTTGCAAATGAACAATGTAATGAATTTTACAACTATGAACAATATTGACCATCAACTGGTGCAACAAGCCACTTGCAAACTTAAATGGCCAAATGTGATTGAAATGTTATCAAATTGAACAATAATCTCAGTGTGTGTGGGTGGAAAATAACAAGATTTCTTCCTACGCCTAATGATTACATTTTATTACTATTATATGTATATTTTTTCTTTCTTCTTGTTTCAACAATGGTTTTCATGGCCATTGATGATGGTATTTTAAAAAAATCCCTTTGAACCCCAATAGAACCTTTTTTTAAAAATTGTCATTGACAAGAATATCTTCATGTATTTTCTAAAAATGGTGTTTTAAAAAAAAAAAATCTTTTGAACCCCAATAGAATCTTTTTGAAGGTTTTTTTGTCCACAATAGTCTTTTCATTTGTTATGCAAGACCAAATTGATAACACATAAAATTTGAAACCCAAGACCTTCAGCAATGCATAAATATCAAAATAGAAATTGTTGTAAATGAGATTAAATATCCATCCTATATTGAAAATTGTTCAAATATATTTTTTCAATGTAAATATAATGCAAGGAAACTTTTTAAACTTATGTTATCACAACTATACATTAACTATGAAGATAGGTTTTGCCTTCACATGATTCTTGTAAATAAATGGGAAAAGGAATGATTGCATGTTTAAAGACAAACTCATCAATGCTAGATATGGTTCTAGGTATATGAATTAAAAAATTCAAACAATGAACAAACAAAATGCAACCATTTATGTTGGTTTTGAAAGGTTTGAAAACTCCCATTGGGTTTAAGGTTTGATTATCTTTGGGTAGGTGAATAAATGGGTGGACCAATTTGGCACAAATCCAAAGTCCCTATTTACTCAAAATTTGGAAATCATAATTAGTTTATATTGATTTCTTCCTTATTTTTTCCATGTCATTAATGTTTCATCTAAAGTTTCTCTCTTTTCAAACATGTAAGCAAAAAATCATAAAAGAACTCTTCCTCCAATATGATATGGATTAAAAAAATGCTTCTAATTAGCCCATTCAAAAGTTCATAAGTATAATCTTAGATTTCAATTAATTCTTTTTTTGGACCTTTAGTTTCTTTATTATGATATCTTATTAATTTCAAGTCCCTAACACACAACCTCATCAATCAATGGACTATATCATAATCCACAAAGAAATGGTAGTCAAAGGTACACTCCATAAGTTTTGATTTCAAAGTCCATGGCTTTTACAATTTTTTTAAATTTGTAAAATGATTTTGTGCATCATGTAGATGTTCAAGTTAAAATCTTTTGACCAAGTCCATTTTAATAAATTTCAAGATCTATAAAGTGACATGGGCATTACAACAATAACCACGAGGTAGAATTGGTTTTTGTGACACCCAAGTTGGTCCACCCATTTGTGCATGCACTCCTTTGCATGAAGCATTCATCTATATTTTGTTCTTGTTTCAAATAACAACTTTATATGTCTTGAATTATGTATAGATGTCACATGATGATATTGCAACTTCAACAATGTTATTTGAAAATCTAAATGATCGTTTGCATTTTGATAGGAGGATTATGTTGTTGTAAACTAAGCACAAAGTGACAAACATGTCATAAATATAGATGTTAAAAGTCAAACCTTCAAATAAGGCTAGGTTTTATATTCCTTTCTATGATATATTTGATGTTCATGCCAATTGTGTGACTTGCATTATTTAGTTGACATTTGGAAAATGGAAACAAATTGTTAATGTGGTTTATAAGGAGGGTTGTAAAGTATTTTTTACATTTCCCAAACAAACAATCTTAGGGAGGAAATGTATGTCACCTTGAAGATTGTGCAAGGCTAGGATGAAGATTATAAAGCTAAGAATCAAAAGTTTGGGGAGTCCTTGGATGCAAACCCAAACTTGAAAAGATTCTCAAACAAAATATTTTTTGTTTGGGGTGGCAATTACAAATTCAAAGCCTTGTACCCATTCATTGAGAACGTGCATTGTGAGGATATGCAATTCCACATCATGTCAGATTGCAATGTTATGCAACTCCTTATTGTCACAACAAACTTAAATACGTGAAGTTTGTAAATTTTTCATCATAGATGGTTGTTTTTATTTGGGTGATTGATGCATTGAATTGGTGTCTCAAGTCTATGAATATGACCATATGAAAGGGAATGATGTCCATATGTTATATTGTATACAAATTGTTTGGACAACCCCCCTAGAACAATTTAAGGACATGATTCATGATATTTAATAGAGGAAGGCTTTGACAAAGAAGAGGGATGCATGTTATTCATTAACAAGAATAGCCATGATGGATTACCTATAAAATATAAGAATATTCAACTTTTATCATTATTTTGGTTGCATTTTTGTGTTTGATTGTTCATATGTAATGTTGTGATGGGTGATGTGTGTATGTTGTGCAACAAAACCACACTTAATAGTTTAAGAAGTGGTTTGCTTTTTTCTTTTGCAAAGGGCAATTGAGGGGGGTGGGGGGGATAAATCTTGAATGAATTTTTAATGAGTTGGTGTGAGTATTTTGCGGGTCGTTTGTTAGTGATTCATGTGTGGGTAAATTGTAATTGTTTACTAGTGGTGTTCTTGGTTGTTTATTTAGTGGTTTAAGGTGTGATGTTATGGGTGCAATATGAATGGGGTTACAAGTGGTTTTGTGGGTGGGCTATGGGTGGGTTTTAGGGGTTTCCTCAGTTGTTTTATTAGTGGTGTTATGGGTGGGGTTTAGGTGGTGTCCTCGATGGTTTTATTAATGGTGTTATGGATGAGTTTTCAATGGTTTATTGGTGGGGTTATGAGTGGGGTTTAGGTCATTTCATGAGTGGTTTTATTGGTGGGTTTTTGGTGATGATTTTTCATTTTGTGTGGGTTTCGAATGAAATTTTTTCATGTTGTGTTGTTTAAGTCGGTGGTGTTATAGGTGAGTTTTGAGTGCCGATTTATTGGATTTCGTGTGGTTTAAAATGGTCTCCACGTAGGGACCAATGGAATATGTTCAACAATGGTCATTACATTATATTTGTTCATTCTGTAAGAATTCTTTGAACTAAAAATAATGGGTAATCATTCTATCACATTTTTTAGTTGCCACATTTTGCATACATGTCAACCAAACAATTTCCAACAAAAACATATGAATCCTATCTATTGTCAATGTTTTATTCACAAGCACACATGACTTGAAGTTCAACTATTCCCTTATGCCAACACATGCATTCAACACCCACGCCAATAATATCAACAATGTTAAGTTACATACATTTGTGCATGGTGAAAAATTAGACTTGAAAATTACATCAAAACTCAAGGGAACAAAACTTGTCATCTCATAAAATGTAGGATACTAATAATGTTGGGTTGCATACCTTTGTACATGATGAAAAATAAGACTTAAAAGTTACATTAGAACTCAAAGGAACAAAACTTGTCATTTCAAGAAATGTGAAGTAACAATTAACTACCTATTTTTGTATGTGGTGAAAAATCAGACCTAAAAATTACATTAGAACTCAAGAAAGAAAAAATTGTCCCTTACAAAATGTGAGGCTTGACAATAATATTGGATTGCACATTGTAAATGGTGAAAAATCAAATTTAAAAGTTACATCAGAACTCAAAAAAACAAAATTTGTCACTTCAAAAAATGAAGGGCAACAACATTATTCAATCATTTGAACTTAAAAAAAAAACTCCAAAGCGAGTTGAAAAATCAAAGCTAAAAAATTACATAAGAGCTTAAAGGAGCAAACTTTAACAACACAAGAAAAACTCCAATATTGAAAAGGTACAATATGAAATAACAAAAGCTTCAAATAACAAATTAAAAAGCTTCAAGAAAACACCAACAAGAATGAGGAAAAAAAAAAATTCAATTGAAACATTGAAACCCATGTTATGAAGGTGTAACCAAAAAAGAGGCACAAAGTTGAAAGGGCAAAAAATTTAAAGAGAAAAAATTAATTTGAATTCATATATAACATATAATCATTTAGGTGTGTACTAATAATATCTACCTGCTATCAAACATTTGTATACAAGTGAAACAGTAAAGTGAGGGCAAATCAAGTGGGTTTGTCAAATTTGTAAATTGTAAAAATATTATTAAGACATGAAATTAAACAAGAGGATGCTTTCTACAAAATGGAAAATATCCAAAATATACCAACAATAACATTTAGAGATAAGAAGAGTGAATTGAGGCACCAAAAGTCATGTCAATAGACAAGCAATGACATTGACATAGTGTGCAGTAATTCAATTGCATTACCTGATAAAAAGGGTGTGAATATTCAAGAGGTTGGTGGCGATTCGGTGCACAAGTAGTACCAAAGTCACATGAAGGGCATCAATATTCAAAATCCAATTTATATAATCCAATACATAGTGTACATGAGTGGCAGGAATTCCCTATCCATGTCTACATTTGATTCCTCACAGAAACAGTGCTGCTTCACAAAATCCAAACAAATGGTAAAAGGATCACATAATGGCTAGCGAGCAGGTAAAATGAGTTGTTAGAACCTGCGGGGTTTCAGGTTCCAAGGAAAAGAACAAGCAACCATGTCATGGGTTGCCCTTGTCACTATGTGTCCTCCTTTTTATATATAAAAAATAAGACTCCTTCAGAAAAAAGAGAGCAGCACTTGAAACAGTCCTAGAGTTGAAAGGGTTTTTTAAAGCCCTATGATTTAGATTCTAGGGTTAAAACCTTATGGTTTTGGGTTTTTGGGTTTAGGGTTTTAGCAGTCCTCAATAGTGTCCTAGAAGAAGAGCAGGTCCTTTGTTAGTGCAGTTAGGAAGTTGGACCCTTCAGATTAACAAAGAGTCAGTGTGCCACAAAAAGTAGGCAAAATGGTTCTAAGGGGTGCAGTCAGATAGCATCCTCCTTTCTCTTTGAAAAAGAGAAAAAGTAGAGCTCAGAAAGAGGAAGAGTATGGTCCTGTTAGAGAAGAGACACTTCAGCCACCCTTACTGGGTAGGAGGGTCAAGTCACTCTCTTCCAAAAAACACCACTTGAAATGGCAACCCAACAGATTATGGTCACTGTTGTCGGTTCCCTCATTCAATCTTGCGATGTAATAATGGGCACCAATAATTGTTACACAGTCCTTTGTGACTTGCTCTCAGAATAAGAGGTGAGAGAGCTAAGTCACCACCAACATCTCCACCTATCACAGGGTTGAATCTCCACCAGGGATAGAAAAATGGTCAGTTTCAGAACCAAATTACAAAGGGGTTGTTTCCTGCATGAGCCCAATTCAATAGAGTTGCAATACGTCCAGCAGATCTATAGTGAGAATCCTTGGGGACAAACCATAGAAAGAAGCTGGCTCACTTCTCACTTCTGATTTGTGAGCAAACAGGTGTTTTGGGTTTTGTGAAGAGGAAGGGAATCAGAGATTAGTTTATGTCTTTTCCTGCATTCGCTCCATATGTCAGTGTACTCCCCTGATGTTGGTGATACTCCAAATCCACAGCCAGGCATTAGGTACAGGAGTGAGTGCCCTTACTTGGCTGCAAGGAACTGGTTTTTCACTATGGAAACAACTGCTTCAGCACTTGTTCCAGTTTTTTAAATGTCACAGGCTTTGCAATGAAAGAGTCCATTCCATGTCGAAAGCACTCCTCCACATTGTTGTGAAGGGCATCGGCTGTCATCTGTTTCCATCAACAGTATAGGGAAAGTCAAAACCTTTTCCCAATTTAGAGCTTGTGTGGATTGGAAACCCTAAACCTTAAGCCCTAAGCTCTAAATCCTACAACAGCATCTCAGCTCATAAATGTGAAATCTGATGCTGTGGACATTCTGCTACTAAAAATAGGCCAGTTTTAAAAATGGGTTTCTGGGAAGAAGGAAGGACTTACTGCAATAATGGGGATTCTAGCAGGCAGTGTATCTGAGATACAGAACTCTGGCGAAAGTTCAAGGGAGTCAGGAGAAGTCCATAAACCCGTCTTTTCAAATTGTCGTATCTGTTTGGTAGCCTCAAGTCCGTTCATAATTGGCATATGTATATCCTGCACAGCACATCAGAATTGTACAACCATCAGTTTTGAGGAATTTCTGAACATGAATGCAAGACAATCAACAAATTGCATTTGGCACTAAACATCATATCCTCTAAGAATTAAGACAAGAGCACCAATGAACCAAACTGACCATGAGTATAAGATCGTATGAGCTCCGTTGAAGTGCTTGAATTACATCTGCCCCATTTCCAACAGCTTCAAGAGTATGGCCTAACCGTTTCAGCATTGACTGTGCCACCATGATGTTCACTTTATTGTCTTCTGCAAGCAAAACTCTTAAAGCTCTGTGGGGTCCTGAACTCTGTGGGGCAGCACTGCTGCTGTCTGTTGAAATTTTTGCCCTTGTCTCTCCCACTGGCACTGAGACTCCATTTTTAGAAACTTGCTGTCTTGCCAAGTCCTTTGACAGATACAATGGATGAAGTGGTCTCAGAGTCTGAATTCTAGGCATGGAAAAATTGGGCTCATGTAAACAATGGCACTATTGAAATCCATAACTTGTGCTAAAGCATTTGTTTCAGACACATTATCTCTGTGACCTGTTTTTAACAAGACTTGCAAGTACCCAATTTGCTTTGAAGATATGAGATGTTCACAGGCCCTGTTCTTAATGTCACTAACCTTCTCTTTAGTGACTTGCAGAGGTACTTTGAAGGAGAATGTTGAGCCCACATTCTCTTTGCTTGTGACATTCAAAGCTCCACCCATCAACTCAACCTACAATGGGTAATCCAAATCTTGGTGTCAGAAATTGGTTCACAATCTCTGTGCTCACAAAACTGAATTCTCCACAGTTTTAGACATGAATAACAGAAGAATGAGTATATTGTAGAACTTACCAGATTTTTGCAAATAGCTAGGCCCAGGCCAGTGCCACCATAATTCTGGTATGCATTAAATTGTGTATATTTGTCAAACAAAGTTGGAAGTGCCTCATCTGTGTGCACATTTTCAACAAGATATGATCCAATTACTTTCTTTGCTCCCAGCAAGAATTAAGCCAAATTCAATCAGTCCATAAACCTGATTCTAGTTACATTCTGAGAGGCATCATTCTTCCCAATTGAAACACATTAGAGAAGAATACACACCTGGGATACCAATACCAGTATCATGTATATCACAGTGGAGCCAAATGGTTTCTACCTCCTCAGTAGCGGTAGTGGGATTTGATAACTCATCCAGGGACTTCTGCCCAGATAGCAGATTTGGTTGGACTGGAATCTGTGTCTTGTGTGAATCGGCATCCAATGTTAAGCTTCCTGACTGAGGAAGAAGGGATGGCAGCTTCTCCTCTTCTGACTTTTCCATGGCCAAATCAGGAGGATCAGGAGACACCACTCGAATTGCTATCGTTACTCCACCATTGTGAGTGAATTTGATGGCATTACTGTTGAATCCAAACCCCAAAGGAAATTTGTAGCTTGAGCCTGACAGTTATACACTCATCTTTTTCCACTCTGCTTACAATTTTGCAGCTATTACAATGACAAACTTTTTTTGACTACCGGTGTGTTTCTCTCTCAAGACACATGGGTTTTGGGAATAATGGGTTTAGGATTATTACCCTAAACCTTACATGCCCACTATTGAGTCTATTTTGAGTACTCATTAGGAGCTCACTTTGTGCTTGGCAACATAACACAGAGCGGCATGAACTTCAAGTTTCACAAAGCAAAGAAGAAGAAGAGAAACAAACAAGCCTGAACAAAAAACACAACAAGTGACATAGGACAAAGTTTGTGTGTACCTGACTAAATTGATGAACACTTGGTGGATCCGCAGCACATCTCCAATCACCTGCCAAAACATTCAAATGGTAATCAGCACTGACACCTTTAGGAGAGTGGACTAGGACCAGTAAGATAAAATCAAAGGTACTAGAGCTTGATTGCAAATACTGAACTCAAACATAGTTCAAGGGTTTTTCTTCTGGATTCATGTCAACTATACTAACATCAAGAGAGTCACACCTCAAGGGGCACATTGGGATGAATGTCGGCTTCAAGCACAAGGCTTTTGTTTCTAACTGATGCACGTGCCATTTGCAGCACATGCTTCACCACCTCCCTTAGCTGGAACTTCTTGGCCTCAAACTTCATAGCTCCTGCAGCAGCAGGATCATCAATCATCATCATCATCATCATCATTATCATCCCTGAGTCTTCAAAACACAGCAGGATCAAAGAAAGAAAGACCCATTGTTGTTGACCTATTGAAACTAACATGAGTACAAGAACAAAGTGAGCTCATCGAGTAATGGCAGTGACCACCACCACCACCACCACCACCACATCCATCAATTGATATCCAAAAACCATAGACAACACAAATTCTCAGAGATTGGATAAAGGGTTGAAGAGGAAGAAGGAGATTTATAATATTCACCTGATTGGACTTTCGAGAGGTCAAGAATGTTGTTGATAAGCTGCAAGACTAAGTCACCTGATGATACCATCACATCCACTAGCTGCCTTTGCTCGGTATCAAGATCCGTGGTAGCCAGAACTTCTGCCATGCTGACTACCCCTGAGAGAGGTGATCGAATCTCATGTGACATTGTCACCAACATTTCCTTCGCTTGCATTGTCTCCTCTGCAATTTAGAAGCTAGCAAATTTCGTATTAACAAAAAAATAAAATAAAATCTTCTCGGCCAAAAAAAAGTCTAGAAAAAAAAAAAAAAATCCCAATTATAACACTTTCAAGGTAACAACTGTTGTGTCAGTTGAACTTTTGGATTTTTTTAAAGTTAGGACTTAATAAGAGGAATATAATCTCAAGAAATAAGAATAAGGTTTTGTTGTGCGTGCCTGTAATGTGGATGGTCTTATTGAGTTCAGTTTCCATGGCTTTCTGCACTGCCACTTGCTCTCTCAAACTTGCCATCCTGTTCCTCTTCTCTGCCTGCCAGCAAAGTGTTTTGAAACAATAAAGTTATTCGAAAAGTCACCCTCACCTATTCCCTGAAACTGGCCATTCTTGCTGCCTAATCGCCTGACTTTATGGATAACTCTATTAATAAGAACAAAATTTGAACTCTTCTTATTATTGTTTCCAAATTTGAAGGCCTGTTCCTGACACAGGTCAAAGAAAGCATTTGGGCAAAATTTCCTAGCATCTTGGAAGAGCACCTTTTATCCGTGAATAATATCCTCGGTAGAGAAGAGGAGGGATCCTACACCTACTCCTTTAAGAGCAGGAAAGACCTTAAACCTAATTCTAGGCATAAGGTCCCTTCCTCTCTTGAAGAGTAGCTGTAAGAAGTCTCTCTCTCTTGCCTCCTACGCCTTATGATTTATGTCTGTTTAGGTCCATGATAACACTCCCCATGCACTTCTTAAGATTGGTAAAACCCATTGGTGGGCGATGGACAGACGATACATTCCCTGAATTCAGGGTTGGACTCAGCTACTGCCTAGTCAGTCAGTCCTAATGCCGTCACCCGCACTCTGGGGCATTACCCTACACTTCAAATTTCACCGAAAGAGAATGAAAACTGAAATCCTCTAGGCCTCAGCATTGGATGATCATGAGTTCAGAATGAGAACCTGTTCAGTAACATCCATAGCCCAGAAATTGATGCCAATGGCATCTCCCAACAGGCTAAACACTGGCTCCACAGCAATTAAAAAAGTCTTGGTGCCAAAAAGATCGGTATCAAATTCAATTTCACGTTTCTCTGGGCTCCCTTTGCGCAACACCTCGTATTTGAATTCTGTTAACTCAGAAACTCCTTTTCCATGGTAGATCTCCATATCTGTCTTCCCAATAACTTCCTGCAACCGTTCAATTATCCCAATTTCACACACAAATTTTCTCATCTGTCCTCCCAAAACAAGTTGGGAAGAACCAGCCAGACAAAATCCCAAGACAGTCTTTCAAAGCCCAACAAACTTATGTAATGGTAATTTAGCCAGTGCAACTTATATGGAAAATCTCAACCCGACCAAACCATCCAAGTTTATAAATTTTTTAAAAAAAAACCCTAATTCGTTGTTATAGGCTAATTCTTTGCAGTAAACTGACTTGTGGGCCAGTGGCATACCTCCTCGGTCAGTGATGGAAATGCATTGTAAATGAAACGATACCGCAGTTCCATGTCCTGTAGTAACAACACAAAACCCACATCCATTTGTATAAGTAAAATCTGAAAACTTAGGATTTTTAAAAAAAAAAAAAAAAATCCCTTACTCATTTGAAAGTTTGAACCATATACAAAGGATGAAATAGATTGCAGATAGTTTAAATAGATTGAAATAAAATAAAATAAAAATAGGGTTTTAATAATTGATGCCAATCAACACATTCAGGATCAATATTGGGACCTCAAATGGAAAACATGTTAAAATGTCAAAAGCAAGTAAGACAAATCTCACAAGGGATACACAACCGAAGGTGAAAAACAACCAAGTGGCTCAAGCTACAACGGGTTTGGCAAATAAATTATTTGTATGATAATACTTAATAGGAAATTTGTTCCATGAAGAAGTTCCCAAAAAAAATGAACTCCAGTTCAGTTTAGAGTAGGTAAACACTAAACACCTAGTCAACTTTCCTCCAAAATGTGGGACCAAATGAAAACCACATGGGTCCATAGTCTCTCCTCCGCTATACGGGGCTGAGCCAACAAATAAGGGAGGGTACGTACCGATGACCAACCACAACAATGGGTGGGATGGTCCATGCACCTGATGAACAACCACAGCAATGGGTGGGATGGTATGCACAGGATGACCAACCACAACAATGGGTGGGATGGTATGCAACCCATGACCAACCACAATGGCAAAATTTGGTACCTACCAGATAACTAACCACACCATGGGTGGGATGGTAGGTACCTAATGGATGACCAACCATGATTGGTGGGATGGTGTACCTTGAGCAACCACAATAGGAAATTGGGTACCTACCTTATCTCATGATCAATCACAATTGTAAAATTGGCACCTAATTGATGACCAACCACACAATGGGTGGTATGGTAGGTACCTAGTTGATGACCAACCGGAGTGGGAAATTTGGTACCTACCTGATGACCAACCACAATGGGTGCAGTTCTGAGTGCAAAGCGCAGATAACTGTCGCAGCAACGTCGCATATTGTCACGTTTTTGTTGCTGCCGCGGTTGTTTGTGCTCCAAATGTGGTTGCTGTTGTAGCCAAGAAGAAGAAGAAGAAGAAGAAGGAGAAGTGGCGGTGGTGGTGATTCGTTTTTGCAGGGAATTCAAAGCTTCAAGTTTTGCACTCAACACTGCCTCTCTTTTTGTACTCTCTGATAGTAACTTTGATAACGCTCTTGCTCTCTCTCTCCAGTCTTGCTGTCGTGCCTGCTCGTCGTGGTCGTCCTCTTCCACGGGCTGCAGCTGCTGCTGCGCTCCACTCTCTGAAGAATTCCAAGAGCCGGCAGGCGTACCTTCTTCTTCTTCGTTAGGGTACCGAGATTCCTGGAACAGTTGTTGCTTACGCTCTGTTTTGGACCCGATTTGGTGGTTTTGAACGGAATCACTTTTGTAGACGGTGGTGGGCTCATGCACTAGTGCCTGATCGTCAAGAAGAAGTTCTCTCTCGGCTTCCTGTCTCTGTATGTTGAGAACACGCAGTTTTTGTTGCAGCAAGCTTAATGATTTGGCTTGCTTGTCTGAGTAGAGCTCCCTGAGGGCCACTTGCTGATTTGAGGAGTGTTGCTGTTGTGGGGGAAGAATCTGGTCGGATTCTTCTTCGCTGCTAGCTGGTTTGAGAAGCACTTGGAGATGGTTGAAGTCTACAAACGTGTGCTCTTTCAAAAACACACTTCCAGTTGCTGCAGTTGTTGTTGTTGTTGTTGTTCCCAGCCAATTGATTCTCGTTAGTTGTGGATCCAGACGTTTTTTCCGGCGGTCTGTTCGTAGCAGAGCTTGCGTGGTCCTTGGCCACATTGATGGCATGATTGAATCCCCCATGTCTTCTGCTGCTTTCACGTACGTTGTTTCTCCCACAACGCTGTCCATCAGCCTTCTATGTGCCGTCAACACCGCCCCAGATGCCGGTTTCTTCATCTACGGCCCTCCACCCAGAAAAAAAACAAAAAGAAAACCGCAAATCCTCCAGGCACAAGGATTGTTGTTCCAGGAGATTGGTGCTGCACCCACCCATCCAAAAACAAATTGCTCCTCACTCTCTGAAATGGGACAGCACCCAACTACAAACAAAATGCTGAATCATGAAGCACCCATTTCACAAACAGTCGTCTACTAGGTACTACGACGCACAACTTTTGTTGACAGCGGCAAATTCTCTTACCTCATGAGACTATTCTTCTTTTGCTGTGGTCACTGCTACCACCACACCAGCACCATCACCACAAGCTGGAGTCAAATCAGACACACTGCTGGATCCTTGGTTGTGTGCACAAGCTGGAGTCAAATCAGACACACTGTTGGGTCCTTGGTTGTGTGCAGTTGGGGAGAAAACTCCGCACGCCCGCAACTCCACCCCGGCAGTATGATTCCAGTGAAATCGAAAGCAGAGAAAATCCCCATGATCTTCTTCGTGACAAAAGTCTCTTTTCAAATCAAAGTACTTCTCAACAGCTCATTCCATTCTAACAGAAGATACAAAACAAGCCTTATAGAGATGAGCAAGAAGAGAGAGAGAGAGAAAAAACAACAACAACAACAACAACAGTCTAAGAAAAACAAATACACATACACATACACTCACAAGAGATATATAATACCTCTTGCACAAAGAACTTAAACCATTCCAAACAACAATGAATAAGAACTCTACAAACCAAAGGATCAAGGAGGAGGAGGAGGAGGAGGAGATCTGGACTCTTCTTCTCCCCTAATTAAGTCTAGCTTTCTTTTTTGCTGCTGATGGGGGTTTTAGAAATTCTCTTCCAATAAAGTCAAAACACTCATCACAAACACTACTTGTTGCTTTCAAATGCAAATCTCAAATCACCATCTTGGTGCAAAAATTGGGAAGAAAAACAAAGCTCTTGGTGAAGAAGCCAGCGCTGACCTCCCAAAGTTCTCCTCTCCTCGGCTCCTCTCCTAGTGCCTCAACAACTTCCTCCTTGAGGCAACTTGCACACCTTTCCTGGTCAGCATCCAATAAGGCCTGTCAAGTGGCCAACTTGCAGTGCAAGTGGATTGTAGGGTTGAATTTTCAAATGCCTTGGTGGGGCTAAGAGGACTACTACCATAATGATAATGATGATGGGTTTTTTATTTATTTTATTTTTTAAAATAAATTTATATATAAATCATTTTAATCATTTTTTAAAAATAATTTTTAAAATAAATTTTGGGTTTTTTTCCTTTCCCCGCTTTTTCTTTTTTCTTGGTTTTTTTTTTCTTTTGCATTTTTATTCTTAAATATATTTTTCATTATTGGTAACCCTAATATATTCTCCCCCCTATACTTCCATCGCCTTGCCCCTGAAGCCTCCCCCTAGTGCGCCACAGTGAACCAGCACCCACCATTACACCATGAAGGATGAATGGTAAGTGGTCAGGAAACGGTTTTCTGTTGGGTTCCAGTTCCCTAGCTAGCTAACCATGGTGGTTACCTCAGTTGCTTTTTTTTATTACTACCTACCTACTAACAACCCACTTACCAAGCAGGTTGTTAATAGGTAGGTAGTAAAAACAGCCCTTAACTATGTGTAAACCATCTACTTACCTACCTAGTAGTTACCTACTTTCCTACACCTATCTACTTCTATATGAGACCTGTTTCCTACAGAATTGTTTACCAAGGTGAAACCAAATATTAACTGAGTTGAGGTTCATCCACAAGTGAGTAATAACAGGCATCCAGTGGATGGGTGCGCTGGTGGGTGCTGGTTGTTCACTGTGACCGCCCCCTAGTGTAATTTGTGGGTCCTAGTGTAGCCAGTGTTGGACTGGTATCCAGCCACTATTGAACAAACCAGACTGGTTCTGGTATTTTGGGGGGTTTTTTTTTTAAAAATTCACAACTGGTATTGGGTACTGGTTGTATTAGGATTCAAGGCTGATTTTTTTACTGGTATATCCAGCACGTATACCCCTGATTATTGATACTGGTATATATATAAGCCGGGTATGTATCTCATATTACCGCAGGTCCCATATCAGATGGGTATTGGTATATATATAAAGGTTGGTATTGCCTCAAGTCATACCCAATTGGTAGGTTCTTCAGTAGCAATATTGATATCAGTACCATATACCCGGGTTGCACCCTCCATACCAGTACACCACCACTGGCCGTAGCAAGTGTTGGTGTCTTGGTTTCAGTTCCAGTTTCACACATAAATGGAATCCAGAATCCGGTTCTGGGATTTGGTTCTTCCAAAACAGAAATTCCAGTTCTAAAAATCCGACCAAGTTCCAGTCCAGTTGGTACTAACCCGGTGATTTCAAATACAAAGGGAAAAAACCTTGAAGTGCATCACACACAGGTCTTCTTGTATGGCCCTTTCTTGTAACGCCTTCTTAAGTTGGTTGGTTAAAATGATGTTGGAGAAATTCCAAATTTTTTTTGGGTTGTTGAATCCTATTTCTTTCGTTGATTAATTTGTTGAACACTTTAGAGTGTAATGTGGGTGTTGTATATGATATCTGAATCTGAAATCTTATATTGATTAACCATTGTTGTGATTAGGGTTTTTTTTTTCAATAGATATTTTGAATATCTCGTGAGTGTCTTTTGCCAATGACACAACCTTCTACTTGGTAGCATCAAATGCCAACTTAGAAAGGGCAAGAGGTGTTTTCAATCTTTTCTACAAGGTTGTTATTGCTAAGATCAATTGGATCACTTGTTTGTTGCAATATGGGCTTTCCTTAACCCTAGATCTTGTTCATGGGGACAAGAAAAGGAGTTGGCCTAGGTCTTAGAAGGGAAAGGAATGAAATACCTAAGCCTTCAGGTAAGCTCCCAAGGGAATTGAATTTCAAGCTAGTCTTCAACATTAAAGCCAAATTGTTTTCTTGGACAAAGAAGAAAATCACCATGGCACAAAGGCCCTTTGAGGCCAACCAAGTCCCTCTAATAGCCTATTAGAACCCAACGTTGTTCGAGTGCAACCAACTCATGGAAATAGTTAGGAATTACTTTTAGAGCAGCAAAACACTTTGCACCGGACTCAAAGTGCATTGGGATACCTTGACACAAGTCTAATTGAACAAGGGGGTTTTAGCATTCTAAGGCCCCAAGCCCAAGCTCTTCTTACAAAACTTTTCATCAAAGGCCTCTTCCCTAGGCTTGAAACATGAAAACAACTCATCCACTTGAGGATCTTCCAATCTAGGTGGCTAGTAGGAACTACTAATCCATCTCAAGTGATGGAAGTTGGCTAATGTATGTAAACAAGTTCAAGAAATATCCCTTAGAATGTTGGAACTCCATCCAAAGCACTTGGTTTCACATAAAGACTCACAACCACCAAGTTAGAACTAAGCAATCAAGAAGAGTTCCTAGGACAACTCCTCTTTGGGAACTCATCCATTTTTATGTCCTTGGTCACAACTCTTATACAAGCATCCACCCTTAGCCATGGTGAGGTGCACCAAAGCTTGGCGTCTATGGAACTCAATGGGATGCCCATGGCACTTTCTAAAAGATCTTAGAGTCTAAATATCTTCTTGTAGGACCATGGCAGGTGTGGAATGCACCATCCCATGGAATTTGAGTGAACCCCCCAATCCATTGAAGGAAGGAGAATGGGTCACCACAAATTTCCACTAGTTTGTGCAAGTAAGGTTTTATACATCATAAATTTACCTGAGACAAAATGAAAAGTCTAACCTAAGATTTAATTGACACCCATCAATATTTTCGTTCAAAAGCAAAATGGAGAAAATGGTTAATAAAAACAACTTGATTTTATTTTTTTGCATGATTCTTTCTTACACATACACTTGGGGTTACAAATTCTAAATGTAGTGACACAGAATTAACCAAATATGAATTTTAAAAAATAGTCATTTTCCCTTGCAAGCCTTTGGGAGGAATCTATAATTTGTATATTTCTCATGTGATTCGTAATCTAATCAAATGCATTCAGTGAACATTGGTGTAAACATGGATGCGAGCATTTTTTATCCATAATTTTTTTTAAAAATCAATTGTAATACTTAATGCATTTTTTCAATTCCTTTAAAAAAGTTGTAGTTATGGCAAGTAATATAGTTAGTTTGAAGGACTCAAAAAAATATTTAAATTGTATCCAATTCTAATAGTAAACATACAATAATTGACCATAATTATAATGAAATAAATCTCATAAAATCCCAAGGTTGGGCTATGAAATTTATTTTTGTTAAATCATCCTTTTCGGGAACCTCGGCCTTGAATAAACCAAAAAGGTTTCGTTCAACAAGGGGTGGATGAGGAAGGCCAATTCACCATCGTGGGATGACTATTATACAACTCCAAACTTCGTAGAATAGAGGTCCTTATTTAACTTGTGCTCAATAAGGGTTTGCCCATTGAGTCCTAGCTTTTGCACATGGGAGAAGACTCCCTTTGTCAATTGTGCAAACAACTCATCCAGATTTGCAAGCCTTGCTTATTGGATTGCTCCTACATAACTTTTGTGTAGGATGCTTTCCAAATGGTTTGGCTCAAATGGGGTTCCACCACCTCACCCCTCCCCCACCACCCCCATGCTATCCTTTTTTGGCTGCAACGTTTTTATGATAAGATCTTCAACTCCCCTTCAAATTCAAAGGAGCAAACTCCAGGGCTAACCTAGATGGTTTCATGTACAACAACCCGTTGATATCCTTCAAAGTTTCATTACATATTTCCTCTAGTTCAAGCATTGCAATAGTAGAAGCAACAACTTCTACTCCAAGGAGAAAGTGTTCTCTAGCACTTGGAAGGCAACTATGGAAGTTGAGCTCGCTATATAACTTGGTGGGCACTCAAGAAAGATAGGCTCAATAGAAAACTTTTTACTCAAAGTAGAATTGAGTAGGATTTTATCAATGAGTGGGGCCTCTAGGATATTTTTAGTTCAAAATAGGACTCCATTTGTTAAAATATGCTCATTCCAATGTACTTTCTAATTCACGAGTAAAAAGGATTGCTTCCCCTTTGCGTTTGCAATTCTCTATCTCTCAATGCTCTTGCACATTTGTTGTAGTTTGTCTATTGATGAAATTTTTCATTAAATGCCCATCCAAATTGGGAATTTGGATGACAATGGTGGCTTTAAAAGATTCCTAAAAGTTAGATGTGAAATAGATGATCTTAGTATGTACCCTAAAATTTCCAATAACATCCCACTACATCCCCCAATTCAATTTCCCCAATGTGTTCATTTTGGGTGTTCCACTACTTTCTAATAAAGGTGTCCACATGTTCCATAACGTTCCTTATCATGTTCCCAATTAGTGCCATTATTTCTCTCATGTATTCTTTGCCCACAAAGATTTAGTACCCTAACCTATGGTCAGTTTTGTTGTTAAATAATCTAGAAAATCATAAAATGAAAATTTCTAAACTGCCCACATGGAGGTGAAGAAAATGTTGAATATTTCACCTTTCTAATGACAAAATTTGTGAACACAAAAATGTAAGCATTTGGATAAGCAACCACCCTTTGCAAGCAACCCACATCACACCTTTTGTCTTTCTTACGAGTGAAATTAAATTGCCTTGGTGATTATTTTGATGTCATGTTTGATCATGTAGATGCATGAACATTGCGACAAATGCTTGCTTTTTCTCTTGGATGGATAACTTTTACAAAGTGTGTTTAATGAGGAATAGGTGGCACATATATTCCTACATTAGAAAAGTGTGATCTAATAGGCATGAATATGCAGCATCTAACCATGCATTCAATGCCACCATCTACCACATACATCCAATAGTTTTGTGAACCCTAAAATCAAAACCGACACATCACTTTGTTTTAAATGGAAATTTGGGATGCACCCAATGAGTAATTAACAATGAGTGAAAATAATAATGGGAGAAAATTTAATGCATGCTTATTTTTTCCCTGGCTGCCCATTTTCCCATCCAAGATCTGTCCAGTAGTGACCAAACACATTTTGAAGCTGCCCATACACATGTTGGGTCCTCTTATATATATATACTAGTGTGAACCCTGTGCATAATGCACAGGTGTGTTATTTCAACAATGTTTGGTTGATGTTTTTGGTTTTTAAAAAAAACTTTTCTTTTCAAACAACTGTCCGTGGTTACTGTCCGTCCGGAGTCACTGTCACAGACAGACCAAGTGAATTAATATATACAATATAATATGGAGCCAAATGTGTCTGGGCAGCATCCATCTTTTTTTGAGAGAAAAAAGATGGATGGGGCTAAGGGCAGACAATGAAAAAAGAAAGCAGACAGTAGCCGTGTACTGCTTGCTTGTGTTTAGGACCCTCTTGGCTGGATTAATAATGTTTTCCGTGCACTGGGTGGGTATGAGTAACCCCAACTTGATGGTACTACTACACACAAAGTACCACCAACTTGAGCTCTTCTTTCTTTCATGCTTGTGGAGACCATGTGCAAAATAATGTTTAAAACTATGAATTCTGTTGAAAATTGAACCATATTTAAAACACACTGTCATCAACTTGGCACAACCTGTCTTGTACAACCCTTGCACCAGAACAAAACTGAAAACAATAAAACTCCAACTTGCAAAACAGAAAAGTACACACACAAATCTCACACAACAAACAAGTAAGTTATTAACACACTTTACATATTTCTTATTTGTTGTCGCCATGTGTATGCTTTTTGTCGTCTTCTTTTTCGCACCTTACTCTTGTAAGTGTCATCTTGAGTTCAAAGATTTGATTTGTTGTAATGCATCTCTTAACTTAATTTACAATTCACATATGATTTTGTTAGATGTTATTATTAGATATTAACATTTGTTAATTTAGATCGTGTGTGTGTGTGTGTGTGTGTGTGGATTAGTTTCCTAACGTTTTATGCTTGCAACTTCCTTTACAACACATGAGTAAAACTTTTTATCATTTAGAAAGTTAATTAGTTGGGGGTGGCTCATAAGTCCAACTTTTCTTTTTCTTTTTTTGCAATAAGCCAATTTGATTGGCCCATCACAAAAAAAAATTGAAACTATGGAGTCTCCCCAAAATAGAAGATTCTATGGAAAGATGGAGTGTTCCCCATTTGGCCCACCTATATAGGTGAGAAGGGGAGGACTTTGGGCAAAACAAATGGGATTAAATGAGGTACTATTGGGAACACCTTTGGGGAACACATTGGAAACCTAGGGAACATATTGGGAACATGTTAATAACAAAGGAAAAATGAAAAAAATCCTCTCCCCTCCCCTCGCCGCCGCCACCACCACCCCTCACCCACCCTAAACTTTAAAGGCAAAAGAATCAAAGGCACTTTGAGTGCATGCTGAGCCTTCCCATTGGCTGCATGAAATTTCTATGTTCAAAACGGTTGGTCACCATTTTTGGCCTTGGCTAATGCCCCATTATAAAGGGGGGTACTTATTGGTCAAGGTCACATTTACAAAATATGATCAATTTGTGTCCTTCTTGTACATTACTAATGAAAGTGCACATTTGCACATACGTCTCCTAGTTTTCACTCGGGCTACATTTGGCTGAGATGAAAATGTGCTGAATGCTGCAATGGGTAAGTTGGTGCCTTGTCCTTGGTGTGCTTTGGCCACTTGGTTTTTGATAGCTCATCTTATAGGGAGTCGCCTATTTTAAACCAAAAAAAAAAACCCCCAATTTTTTATGAATTGCTAGGTAGTTGGAGTGTTGGTGAATCATGCATGACTCATGGGCCTGCTTGAAATTGGAAAGGTCATTTTTGGAAATTAATGTAAACTATTCAAAAGTAAAGAAGTTACTAGTTACTACTTCCAAAATTCCGAGAGGGCTTTATGTCTAAGGTGGAGCCCCATTGTGGGGACTCACCCATCATAAAGTGCGAGACAAAGGTTACCATGAACCTAAACATAGGAAGATCACAAAGCATAGGAGGACGGGTCTTATGACTACTCCTTGCAAGTCGTCCTAAGGATGTAATCCCTCCCACCCTTCAAACGTAGTTGTCGTAGCCCCCCCCCCACCCCCCCCCCACCCCCCCCGCCAAGGACACCCAGGACACCAAGATCTACGAAGGCACGCACGAATATCACT
>Ga0116231_10003674_pt1 | contig 31644 bp, 29 predicted proteins | sample S1TSphgellanicum_2_FD_89695 | JGI IMG/M metagenome (GOLD analysis project Ga0116231, IMG submission 89695) | Host-associated microbial communities from peat moss isolated from Minnesota, USA - S1T2_Fd - Sphagnum magellanicum MG | ecosystem: Host-associated > Plants > Peat moss > Unclassified... | reverse complement strand
TGCACATTAAAATTCTTTAAAATTCTTCATTTAGCACCTTGTCATAACATTCTTTACCCGCGAATGTTTACCAAATTACACTGGTTGATCCATAAAATTCTTTAAAATTCTTGCTTCTTTGGGCTTCCATAACATTCTCGCACCAAGAATGTCATAACTATGGTTTACATAGAAATACCTCTGAACCACCATCTTTGACTATAATAGGGCTTTGAAACCTATACCAATACCACCAAAAAGCTCTAGTAATGTAATTTGCTCCTTAAGCGATGTCCAGGTGATTAACTAACAAAGTATTGGCTTAATCGGTTCGCCATGGCTCTCCATGTTCTCAAAACTAGACAGAGCTTTGACCAAGGGCTCATGGGCTGCTTTGAACCTCTGTAAAACCTCTGGTCCGTGTTGAATGTCCATAGGAACCACCCTCAAGCTTTCAGTAGCTTGGGCGTAAACTATCTCCTCTTCATCTCCCTCTATCCACTCGTGACTAGCTTGTTGGATGTAGGAAATGGTGTGTGCTTCCTTGAGCATACAATGGTGAGCCATAGGACTATGGTTCCCATGTAAATCAAGGGGTATGTATCCCAAGTGTGGCCATTAGTCTCTCAATCCATTCAATAGTACGCATGCTCGAACTAATTGTCAATTGTGAAACTTGGTGGAAACAAGGCCTTTTGCCCAATGATCACATCATAACTAATGGCATTAGTGACTAAACATCTGACCTATAGGCAAAACTCCTGATCTATACCTTCATTGAAGTTAAGTGCAATCAAATTTGAGCTCTCCCCAAGTACCTCCTTTATGCTTCCATTAGCGGTGCGAATTTGCCACATAGATTTCCGAAGTTTAGAATCGAGCATGCCCATCTTCTTAACGAATTGAACTCCAAGAACCATTGGTTGGGCATCTGTATCAAAAAGTACCACTCTGGGTGTATATCCTCCCACCTAGATTGCTGACTCAATATTGTCGACAATGGCAACTCCGGTGGCGATGGAAGTTTTCTCACTAGGCACCACCTTTGGAAATGACTAAGAGACTTTGTGGAAAAAATGGCTATCCATAACACCTTTGTTGAATAACAAATCCACATGTGAAGTGTTTTTAGCTCCCTTCGAATATGTGAATGTAAAATCAGAGGTAGGAAAACCCATTAGTTTAACCATGCTATAATTAGTGATGAGATTACGAATGCCATCTACAATATGTGAACCAATCGAGTGTTTCTCCAAGGTGTTGGATGGGACCCATGTAGCATGTGGATTAGGGATTGGTAGAGGACTTGATGTAATGTTTAGCATATCCTTTAGTATTACAATTATGTGTTTGGTATTTAGCTTCAAATCTTGAAAACTAAACAACGATGTATTCACAAGCTTTTATGCCATTTCACGCATTTGAAGTTGGCATTCCATAAGCTGATCAATGAAAAGTTGTGTGTTTTCTTGATGTACATGTACTCTTGGGACATGAGAATTTGTTGCCTTAGCAGCTTGTGGTGTAATAGTTTCCTCCCCCCTCGCCAACAAGGTACGTTCTTTTTTTGTGTTAAGAGGATGAAAAAATTATGACATGACTGTTTGAGCTTTAGCCTTGGTAATAGCACTTGAACTAGATGCAAATCCATCAGTCTGAATTACCTACCTAATGGCAGAAACCTTAGTGATGACATTCTTCATTTTGCACATTAAAATTCTTTAAAATTCTTCATTTAGCACCTTGTCATAACATTCTTTACCCGCGAATGTTTACCAAATTACACTGGTTGATCCATAAAATTTTTTAAAATTCTTGCTTCTTTGGGCTTCCATAACATTCTCGCACCAAGAATGTCATAACTATGGCAGAAACTTTGGGTGTGACACTAACCTCTTGTGCCACAAAATAGGAAGGGCAAAAAGAAGTGGCAAATTCCGGTGTGAGACTAAAATTGTGTACATTGGAAAAAACATATTCCCCAACCATGGCATCATGTGAAAGGCCATAAAATGACCTAGGAGGTCCCTCCCTTGATCTTGAACCCCGTACAAGTTGGGCATGACTAACTGGTTAGGAAGACTTGCCTTTTAAATTAGCAAGTTGGGCCTTTAATGATTCGAGTGCATTTTGAAGAGTTTGAACTTGAGCGAAATGGGCTTGAAACACTTCCTTCTTGTCAACATTGTGCTCCTTCTTCTTAACATTCTTACTAGAATTACCCTTGGTGGGGAAAACTTGAATGGAAGGTTGTGGTGCCTTGGTTTTTGGTTATGGGGCAATGGAAGATGCTAGCAGATTTTGTCATGGTAATCAAAATTGCTTCCATTCTTGGAACTTGGCAAAACAAATAGTTTCTAGATGTTCTTCTTTCTCACAATAATCACAAAAAAGATCCTCCAAAAGAATGTTGCATTCATTAACTTTGTGGGCAAGATTACCACATTAGTTACAAGAAGGTAGGATGGGTGTAGTAGAATGCACCGCTTTAGCCTTTAAAAAATAATGTGATGATCTAGTTAGCGCAATTGGTGGAGGTTGAGGCCTTAAATATGATGGAGGCCTCATAGTATTGGCCTCATAGTGTGCATGAGCTAGTTCCAGCTTTTCAAAAATGTAATACACATTCAACAAAATGTACGAATCTCCAAATTCTGCAAAAATTCCTTGCAAAACCTATGCATGGAATGTCAAATACTTTCCAACGAATGAAGATATCGATGGGTAGCTTCTAAATCTATGATGCTCTGAGTATCTTCTTTAAGCTTGAGAAGCCTCCTATAGAACATTTTGAGGGTTTCATCCTTCTACCGAAAGAAAGTGGCGAGTTGTAAAAAAATTTTAGAACTCTTAACTAAAAATTCCAGCTCAAGAACTCAAAAGAATTCCCCCACTGGATCAACAAAAGTTAGTGCATCGATGGTGGAAGGAATGTTTGCGATAACAACAATGAATTGTTGAGGAGAAAGGTTTACTGAAGTAAGTACTGGATTTGGATTATTGGGCACAGTCTCATGATGTGCAATGGCGGTTTGTAGTGTAACTTGAGACGCGGTGGCAATGGTTGTGGCAATGGCTATGGCATAAGCTTGATTGGGGATTTGGGTGGCACCCAAAATCCTCGGAGAATGTTGCTCATAAACATCCAATGTTTCATAGTGCACATAAGGGGCCAATTGTTTGAATGAACACTTCGGTGTAATTAATGCCATACTTGAGTTCTAATTCACAAACCATAGTTGAAAAAGTTGCTTTGAATTCTTTCAAAAAAATGGTACATGGCCTTTCGCTGAACTTCTCAATTCTCCCAAAGGAACTACTAACCTTCATGGTGTATATGGGTGTAAAGGTAACGACTTGTAGCGAAATATATGGTGATGGTGTGAAAGCTAATGCAGCAGTAGGCGTACCCCACTAATTAACCCCTCCAAATGGACGTTGATGTAATGTTGATGTAATGTAACTGGAACCTGAATTCCTGGTAGGAGTTATACTAAATGATGGTGGTGTTATAGACACTTGATGGTATTGTCGTGAAGATCGTGAGCTCAAAGAAATCAATTCAAATGATCATGTGTTATTTCGTAACTAATATCTTGGGTCTGGCTGAACAATAATGTTTTCATCATCCAAGGACATGGTGTTGTCCCATGCCCCAAAATTTTGTAGCAATATAAAGCATTAGCTACAAAGTTTTAACACAACGTACGGTTTGAAAAATACGGTGCGTTGACGGGGATGAACGGCAATGAACGAACGGACAAAAGGAGCCAAATGGACAGAACCAAATAGACGGACAACAATGGACATCGGCCGGAACGACAGAACGAAATGGCAGAATGGAATGGATTAAAACTGCGACGAACTCCACCGATGACGGCATTGTAAAGTGATCCATGTTTGTGAGTTTTGTAGAAATGGCGTGTAGAAGAGAATAAATAAATTGTTTTCTTTTACTTCGTGTTTTTGTTTTTTTTCTTCTTCCAAAGTTGTTACAAAGGTTATTCACTACATGACTACAAGTTCAAAAACACACAGGAGTGTACAACCCAGATGCTAACTTCAAAACCCATGTACAAGGAAAGTAAGTGTATGTGGAGTTGCATCACTTGGTGCAGACCTTGTACTGTAATCAAACCTTGTGTGTGTGTGCATGCTCCCAAGACCTAAAGTTGGCAGTAAAACAAGCTTTGGAATTGCTTGCTCCTTCCTCCTTCTAAGGCTCCAAAACTCAGAACTTCACAACTTGTAACTTGTTTCCAATGTCCCTTTTCCCTCGCTTACGTTACTGCTAGTTATGGTTGTTGTTGTTGTTGTTGTTGTTGTAGTTGCAGTACATGAGTAGAAAAAGAAAAAAAAAATAGCAGCAACTCAAGAACACAAAAAACCAACAAGCAAAAGAAACCCAAAAAACTCAAAACCAAGAAAAATCAGCCGCTTTCAACATTAAACAATAGAGAACAATTTTCTAGAATTAAATTGAAAAAAAGGAAAGAAAATGTAGTGTATGTAAAATGGTGGCCATGTAATAGTTGCCGTGAGCATTTAGAAATCTAGTATGACTATGGAGGAAACTCTCTCTGACAAAGGAATTCTAGAAAAATTGACAAAAGAAGGGAAAAACTTGGCCTTTTATACAGTTGTCAACAAAGCTGAAACCCTAAACAAGCCATAACCCTAAAACACCTAATAGCATACAGTAATTTAAGAACATACATTAACCCTAAAGGCATGATTAACATGCCTATAATCGACTATCATTTATGAGGCCATGCATATAGGCATGACAAGAATACATGATGACAAGAATTAAATGGTGAACAATTTGAAACCATAGACTCTTGAAAAATTCAAAAAACATCCATAAAGATGATAAATATTCAACATATTAAATTGGGAATTTATGGTTGGTTAATATGGTGGAGCCATAACATATTCTTCATTTAAGGGAAGGGGGAACTATTTCTACCTATAGTAGACTCCAATGAACCTAGGGGATACCTACCAAACTTTTGGCCTGTTTTTGGGCACATCCCAATGTTTCTACAATTGTTGGGCAGTTCTCACTTTTTGTGAGAACCTTCGGTTCGAGTTTTTGGGGCAAGTTCTGAGAATTGCCCTGGTTCTTTTTTCTAAGAAAAGTTTTTTCATTCTGAGAATCATTGCGGTTTTCAGAATTTTAAGAAAATCCAATTAGGCAGTTTTCAAGGTCAGCAATCCTCACAGGATTTTGAACAGTTGGTTTTCAGAGACGATATTCACAAGTAGGTTCTCACAAATTATGGTTTTTTGTTATATATATCTATATATTTATATATATTTAAAACATTTTTTTGGTTTTTTTGTTTTTTTTTTTCCTTACAATCAGCATTTTTTTTTTGGTGTAAAATTTTGCTCAAATCTGAAAATAACCTGCAACAAGCTCAAAGGGGGGTTTTTTTTTTTTTTCAAGAATTTCACCAAAAAAGTAGAGAAAAAAAGCAATGTTTGCCACCTTTAAATTATGTGCCTACAGAGGTAGCTAAAAAGTAGCTTAGCTTTCTGACTGTACTGTAGTCAAACCTGACTAAATCCTCATATATTATGGCAGCCACTTTCATTAACGGTAATTTTTTTTAAAACTTAAATTATTTATTTTTCATTTATTATTTACCCTTCTTCTTCTTTTTTTATCCTGAGAATTGGACCCTTCTCAAAATGTGAGAACTGGTTCAATTCTCGGATTGGATGCCAGGTGAGAACTTGGGCAATTCTTAATGAGCGGTTCTCACGGAGAATCAGACTGAAAATTGACGTCAATTTTCAGCTGGAAGATGAGAACTGCCTAACACTGATCTCTTCCAGTGTTTGGCGATTCTTTACTTTTGTAAAGAACCTGCAGTTCCCATTCTTTTAAACAATTAGAATAATTCTGTTTGGCATTCCAAAAAAATGGAACTTCGGGTTCAGTTTTGGTTCAGTTCTTGAAAGAAAAAAATTCAGGTTTTGAATCTAGTTATGGTTATGTGTAACGTGGTCTGAAGCTGGAGGTTAACAGCAGGTTTATTGCCGTGTTGGGCGGTTCTCACCTGTCGGTTGAGAATTGTCATCGGTTTTCAATCCGATTCTCAATGAGAACCGGTGATGGGAAACACCATGAAAACCGGATTGATGGTTCTCGTTGGAGACGAGGATTACTAGTAAGAACCACCCCAAGTTCTCACTTGGCATCCGGTTCTCACATTTTGAGAATGTCCAATTCTCATGATTAAATAAATAGATATTTAATTTTAAAAACTAAAATCACCGTTTATAGAAGTGGCTGCCATAATAAATGAGGATTTAGTCAAGTTTGACTACATAACAGTTAGAAAGCTAAGCTACTTTTTAATTATCTCTAGAAGCACATAATTTAAAGGTGGCAAACAATTTTTTTTCTCTATTTTTTTGTGAAAATTTTAAATTTAAAAAAAAAACCTTTGACCTTGTTGCAGGTAATTTTCAGATTTCACAACAAAGCGAAATTTCGCACAGAAAGAACGCTGATTGTAAAAAAAAAATTATATATATAACAAAAAATCATAATTTGTGAGAACCGTCCCTGAAAATCAAGGGTTCAAAATTCTGTGAGAACTGCTGACTCTGAAAACCGCCTAACCGAATTTTCTTAAAAAAATTTTAAAACTGAGGAGGTTCTCAGAATGGGAAAACTTTTTTAAAAAAAAAGAACCAAGGCAGTTGTCGGAACCGACGGATCTCAAAAACACTGAGAACCGCCCAACACCGGTTTATTGCTGGTCCCAGACGCTTTTCCCCCAAAAAGGAGTATTTTCAAAAAATTTGGTTTCAATTTTGGTTCCAGAACCGAGTTCAAGTTCTGGTTCCAAAAATGGATCTGGTTTTAAACATGGGTCTGGTTCCAGAAGAAATCAGACCCGGCTCTAGTTCAGTTTTTACTAAGCGGACCCAAAACGGGCAGTTCTATCCAGTCAAACCGGGTAACCACCCAACACTGGTCTCTACTACCCTGACGGGCAGAGCCAATAAAAGAGAACAAAAATAGGTAAGCTACTTACTCAACCTTTGGTTGGGAACCGGGAACATGTTCTCCATGATTAGGTCTTCATTATTACTGTCGAGAGGTGCGAGACGCAGTTTTGGAGTTTGTCGCGCGACTTTGCAGCCATCGCGCGCGCTCTCTCTCTCTCCCTCGACTCTCTTGTGTTGTTGTGCGATCCTCTTGGTATCTGCCATGGCGTTTGCTGCTCGTTCCTTCATCCCGTTCTCTGCTGCTGCTGGAGCTTCTTCTTCTTCTTCCTTGCCCTTAATCCGTCGACTTGCGGTTCTCCCAGCAGCAGCAAGTGGTCTTGGTTCTTGGTCACAGCAGAGTTCGTGTCGTCGTCTTCCTTCTCCTCCCTATAAGCTCCCACTCTGCCATTCTGTTTGGGAATTCGATCACGGTCGTCTCCATCATGTCTTCCCTGTTGCTGGATTGTATAGGACTTCTTGGAGTGGTTCTGAACAGCAATTGCGTCGGTTGTCATCAGCGGCGGCGGATCGTGAATTTGATTGGGAAGTGCGTAGTAGCAGCAGGTGGACGCAACAACGACTGGAGAGGAAGGAGAGGTGCAGGGTTGAGAACGTGAGATGTATGTGCTATGCATCTACACCACCACGCAATCAAGTTTCCTTCGATGTCCCTGTTATTGTTCATGATTCGACTACAGTGGACATCTCTCTTCAGGTTTGAGACCGTAGGAAATCAATTGCTATTCTCTCGTACCCCCACCCCCGCCTCCCCCCCACAAACCTTTTCAATCAGGGCTCTTTGTTCTCGAAGATTGCATGTAACCTGTGGTATGGTTTTGACGGGAAGTTGATTGCGATGTCGGACACAGGCAGCAATAGAGCAGCTGGAACTGGATGGTCCTCTTGCAGTGAAACTTGCGGTCGAGTCTGTGGAAGACTTGGAACAGTCAGAGAGTGTGGAACTTTCCGTCATGCTATGTGGTGATGCTTATATTCAAGAGCTTAATAAGACATGGCTGGGCAAGGATACTCCCACTGATGTTCTCTCTTTCCCTCAAGAGCAGTCCCCTGACGAAAATCCCACTGTAAGCCTCTTTACCTGTCATCATGACCTGCTGCCCCTGGGCTTGCAACACAGCTGCAGCACTGCACAATTTTTACACCTAGAGAGAGATCTCTGGAAATGCACCGCTGAGAACTTTCGAGATTGATTATCTTGGAAAATCATATCTTTGTAACTCTGACAACGTGCTGCTCCTAAGACATCCTTCATTGGACAATGAGCAGCTGTTGTTGGGAGATGTGGTTATATCGGTGGAGACTGCAGCACGGCAAGCAGAAGAAAGGGGTCACACTCTTGTTGATGAATTGCGTATTCTCTTGGTAAATTTCTCACATTTATATCCCCTTTTTTCTGTATTTTATGTCAAACCCTATCTGCCAAGGCATCAAGTAACCTGTCACAATTTGGAGGAATTTTTGTTCTCCAGAGCAGCACACATATAAAGTTGCATTTATAGTTTTTCAAGTTACAAGAATCTGCCATAGTCTGTAGCTTCAGGTTCGAGGTCAAGAAGATCATAGTTTTCTTTTAGATGTTGTTCAAAATGGTAACAGAGTCTGCCATAATTTGTAGCTCCAAGTTTTGAGGTTGAGAAGATATAGTTCCTTTTAGATGTTCACAAATACCAGTTTTATATTGGTGGGTTGTGTTGCATTTCATGCTGTCTCATGAAATTGAGGAAGATTTGAGGAAGTTGTGGTCTACACATGGGTACAGGATTGGCACAGCTATTGGACTGGTATGAGGTTCCATCATATCCACCAGCTGTGGTGAAGAGAATACAGTACCCATTTATACCCAGCAGTTCTAGTCACTTGTGCTGAAAAAGAAATCTGCCAGTTTCATGTAGTGGGATGTATAGCAAACTATGACGACCAAATCCACCATGAGAGGAAATGTGTTATGGTCTTACATAATGTTGTTCAGAGAAGAAGATGTCATTGCTTTGCATTGACTGAATGATGATGGATGTGTCATGTGTTGTCACAAACTGCTTTAGTATCTCTTCACTGAAAAGTTGGTAGTTCAGATCTCAACTTGGGTAAGTTGAAGTTTGTGCTGAGTGACTCTATACAGAATAACCATCTGCCATTTGTTGTCAGCTCTTGTTGCCCTCAATGACACCTTTCCCAGTTCTTTAGAAGAGAGATCAAATGTTACTAATACTGTGTTGACATGACCTAAACTGCATTTTTTTGCTATTTCCTAGCAAAGAATACATGCTGCTCTGCACAATCAGCTATTACTTTTGTTTTGGTACCTATTGTATGTATTTGACTGTGGTTTAAGATGAAGAGGCATGAATATTGGATTTTATTCATGAATGGGCTCACTGAAGAAGATTTACTGTAAATCTCTGATTGCATTTTTGGCTGTTCCAATTATTATGATGGTACTACTATTTTCTTTTAATCAATCTCAATCTTTGAAGCTCTTATACTAGCTTGTTTGATCTATCAGCTCCATGGATTACTCCATACATTGGGCTATGACCATGAGATTGGTCTGGAAGCTTCACAAGAGATGGAAGAAGAAGAGACTCGCATATTAAGTGCACTTGGGTGGAAGGGAAAGGGTCTGATCAGTGCCTCATCTCCTGAAATTGATCTTTCTGTTAACACAAGCAATAATGTCAGTGCGGAAGCATTGTCTACATCAGGCAAGGGAGGTAAGTTGTTCTCCCTCTTTGCATGGAGTAACACTCTGGCAAATCCTAACCAGTGTCCAGTGAGAAGATCCAAGAATGCTTTCTGGTTTGTAGAGTGCAGTCTTCCATCAAGCACTCTTGCTTGCGCACTCTGGAAGGAGAAGTGCAGACTGGCCAAGTGCCAATGAGTTGCAGGAGCTTCACCAATGTGAATGAATCTGGGAAAAGTAGTTTCTCCTGCTTGGTTAATTTCACATCAGGACTGTGAACCTAAGATAATAAAAGATCAAGATCAAGAGTGTGTAGATCACTATGAAACTGAAACAAATCAGGTGTGGCAAAGGTCACCGGAAACCAATGGCAGTAACAGTCTCAAAGCTGTAGGCCACTCCCTTTTTCTAGAACCCATCAATGAGATAATGCCTCCTTAACAACAAGATGAGAAGAAGACTGGAAAATTTATAAAAGGAGGCAGTAGTAGAAAATTATGATGAAGATCCACTCCTCACATTAGCCATGTCACAGAAGATTGTCCTATCCTTCCCCAAGTAAATGATGGGTCTATAGAGTCTTTAAGAAGCAGGGTGGTAGATCTGCTGGGTCCCTTCAATCTTCAAAAAATGTCAAGAACAAAACTAAAGGCAATTTAGATGTTCGCTCACAAGCTATGGCAGTAGACCATGCTTAGCTGCAGGTGCTGTTCATGCTTGCCCTTAGAGAAGAAAGTGTCTTCAGCAGGCTGGTCCTTCAGAAGGGTCAACTGGCAGCAGTCCTATTATTCAGGCATACCAAGGGCAGTTGACCTTCTGCAATGGAGTAAAACTTTGGAGGATAAGAAAACTGCAGAGCTTTGCAGCTCCTCCATCAATTAGCTCTCATAGACAGATTGTTCAAGAGCCAATATTGGATATGATTGATTCTTTGCAGAACCAAGGCCTGCTTTCAGGCTCATATTTGTGCTGTCAATCCTCTTGCAACTCTTATATCAATTTTGTCCTTGTGGGTCATGTGAATAATGAGATTTGTGAACAAGTAAACTTTGCTGCCCAATTTACTCCTCTTTTACTTTTTTTTTTGCAATGCATCGTTTTTTGAGAATACTGCCTCTCAAAGAACAACAAGCTTGTGAGAACCTCCTCGGGATTGGCATATTGGTGGCAACTTAAATTTGTTGAATTGATTTCCTTCCTTCTGCAAAGGCAGGAGAAAGAAAATTTGATGTGCTGAATCAATTGATGCAAGTATCCTTGGAAATGTGGGAAATGGGACAGCAAAGTCTAGTTCTTCGAATGACAGTGATATTGGCATATGAGCTAGCTACACTATGCTGGCTGACAAAGGAAAATCATGTGGAAATGCAGATTCTGTCCTGATTAGTGGTGGTTCTTCGCAAACAAAGTTCAAGATTCTTTTCTGCGACATGGATGGTACCTTCTCTGTTATGTATTATCTGGACTGTTCTTTTGATACATATGACTTTTGTGTATATATTTATCCATGTCTGACTTTGATAGTTGCTGGTGTTTGTTTGGGTTGTGTGAATTTCTGCCCAATTTCTGCCTCTCAGAGGCTTGTCTCTTGATGGTAGTCCAGAAGACTATTTTCAAACTGGGAGTCTGCCAGAAGTATTGACCTTAGAAATGTTTTCCACCCATGAGTGCTCCTCTTTACAGTAAGACTGGCATCTTGCAGAGAGGTCAATTTTGCTGAACCTTTGGTTACTGACTCTTTTCAATTTATGGGGATTGTAGGAACATTGATGAATAGCAGGAGCATGATCACTAAAAAGACAGCAAATGCGTTGAGAGCAGCAATGAAGATAGGAGTTCAGGTTATTATTGCCACTGGCAAGGTTTGCTCTCTTTGTGTACCTTGGAACCAAAAAATTCTTATGCAGCTTTTGTAACAACATGCGGATCTGCTCTTTGCAGTTTTTTTCATTCTGTAAGCTAGTTTGGCTTGGTTGGTTGTGTGTATTTAGAGAGGTGGGTCCTTGTATATTTCTGCAGACACGACCTGCAGCTCTTGCAGCATTGGAGACAGTAGGGTTGACAGGAGAAGGAGGGGCTCTATCTCACACCTCCCCTGGGGTGTTTTTACAGGTAAGATCTGACCTGTATCTATCAGTCTTGGAACTTGGTCGATTATCTTGTGTGACCTTCATGAATTTGGTGAAGCATTTTAGAACAGTGGAGGTAAGTCTCAAGTGGGATTGTGTTATTTGTGTCTCTGTTCATGAATGACTCACCATTGCAGGGAGAGAGAAAAGGTTGAAACTATCTTATAACATATACAGGTGGAGACTGTAGACATAGTGACCCTCAGTCTACTCCTTTAAAGAACTCTTCCTTTGTATGAATTGCAGTCGGATTGCATCATAGAATAACCACAAGAAAAAGTCAACAAAGCGGAGGGTAATCAATTGCAGGGTTTGCAAGTTTATGGAAAGGAAGGCACAATACTTCATAGCCAACTTCTTGATCCCAAGGTTGTCTCTGAGGTAAACAGTTTCTGCCATCCCGTGCTGCAGCAGCTTCTTCCTTCCATCAATGTAGTCTGAGAAGCAGATTTCTCTATCTGAGGGCTTATCCTTTCTGGAGGACATGAGGCTTGTGGTTTGTTGATGGATTTAATCTGTTGTAATGTCTATGGAGATTAGACATTTAAATTTTCTGTGGAGCATCAAGTGCCATTGGTGGGCTTCAGTGGGGACAAGTGTGTAACACTCTTTTCACACCCCTTGATTGATACGCTCCATGAAGTTTACTATGAGCCAAAGGTAATTTTGTTCTTTCTTTTTGAACTGCACTTAATTCTGTTGTTGTCAATCTGTTTTTTGGGCTATCCTCCTCTTCCTTCCTATGTTTCATTAGTCACTTTTGCTGCAAGGGTATGTGATCATCAGATGTGCAATAATCTCTTCACCATTTTTTTGACAACTCATCATCACTCTATTTTCTGAGAATTAGTTTGTTCTGATTGTCAAAAGGTAAAATGTGCTGGGAATGTTGTCAGATCTTTGGTGGGTGTTAGATCCAGTGCTACTACTCACTATCAGTTTACAGCCCTTGTATGTAATGACGTTGGGATTGGAGGGACAATTTGTTCATGGTGTCTAGCATAGGCATTATAGGTTATTTGATTAGGTTTTCAAGTCTGTACTTTTCTCTAACATGAGGGATTTTGCTCCAGATTTCTATGTAAAGGTTGATCAGGCATAGGTCATTCTGAATATGCGCAAAGGTGTCTGTTAAAACCCCAATGACCAATGGAATTGGTCTACTGCAGGCAGAGGTGATGAAGTCCATAGACCAGATCATGAATGCCAAAGTTCAGGTACTTCTACCACTCAGATTGTTTCCATGTGAAGTTGAAATTGTAGCAGCTGTGTTTTTCTTTCAATGGAATATTGTGAGGTATATTTGGAGCAATGAAACAGAGGCTAAGTTTGGCTTGGTTGGATTCTTGCTCTGTTGTTCATTAATGGATATATTACAGTGTGTCCCCCAGTCTTAGTAAACTTGCATCTTCCAAACTGAGGGCATGTTCAGTAGTAATACACCATTTATTTCATGCTTTTGGTATTACAAACTTGTTTTCTAACTGTTCACACTAACAATATTTGATTTTTGACCACTCTGTTGTGTTAAGTATGTTGGGTTCATGACCTTACTACATTGTGGTGCCTGGGAATTGGCAGAAAGTTTTGTTTTATGACACTGCAGAGCGGGTGGCCAATTTTCTGCGACCTCATTGGTCCTTGGCTATAAGAGGACAGGCTACAATTGTACAAGCTTTGCCAGATATGATGGAGATACTACCTGTTGGTGCTTCCAAGGGTGCTGGTGTACAAATGCTGCTTGATCATATGGAGGTGCCAATTGATCAGGTTAGAGTGGTCTCCCTGACCATCTCCAAACCCACTTCCATCTGCCTATCATTGTTGTCTTATCATCTCTCAGATGTGTTTTGTCTAGCACCTCTGTTCAGATACTTGACAACCAACACATGCCTTTGTATTTGCTGTTGACTGGGCAACTGGTAACACACTGTGTTCGAAAGAGGGTGTTGGAAAATTCCAAGTCTAGTTGAGAACATTGGTCTGGTTGGATTCAGGTGATGGCATTAGGAGATGGGGAGAATGACATAGAGATGCTGTCCATGGTGGGGTGGGGTGTGGCCATGGCTAATGGCACTGAGCGTACTAAGGCTGTTGCAAAAGCAGTCACAAGCAGCAATGATGAAGATGGAGTAGCGAAAGCTGTCCAAGATTTCATTTTGTCAGGAGTCTTATAACCTGTGTGTTTCTCTGCTAATTGTGTTCATGCATTTGACTAACATCTTTGACTCAGGTAAAATCCTTCCTTTTGCACACTCACTAAGAGGGGATATGAAATGTCGCCAACCATTAGCTGTCCCAGCCATATTCCACTGATCATTCACACACATTTAATCCAGTGTCAAATAATTCTGAGACCTAATAAAGTGAGATCTGCTTGTCTTAAAATCCTGAGATATAGAGTTCTGATCTTAGTCCCTCCAAACTTTTAGTGCCCAATGGCTTTTCTATTCACAAATGTTGTAAACTGGCTTTCATAAGCCTAATGTACCATTTCATCTAATTTATTGAGTGGGAAATGTGACAAATCTTGGTTCAACACAACCTATTTCTATCTACATAGTGGCTACTGCTAGTTGCTGAATTTTTGAATTGCCTTCTTACACCTGTTCCCACATTGCTTAGGTTGAAAATGTCAATTCTAAGCAATCGGTGTCTCAAACCATCTTCATTCTCTGTTGAGTCAGAAACACCATGGAATAATAGTCACTGCTGTTGTCCTAGATCTGTGGTGACTTTTAATCACCAAATATATGAAGGTTTGAAGAACTGTCATGCAATCTTCATTCTCTGTTATCAGGAACCCTGTGTCTGGGAGATTGAATAAAGAGGTTTGGCTACAGTGTTCTTATTCATGTATCCCTGTTCACAGACTCTTGTATATTGCAGATTTATCCTTGGATATTGCTGTGGTGCTTACAGTGTTTCTTTTCTTCCTCTTGTCTGAGTGCACATCTAACCATGTAGTTTTCCTTTTTGAGTCCAGCTCTTTGTCAAAAACCCAGGAGCTTCATTGAATGAGTAACCACAAGAAGTTCAATGAGTCAAACCAGGCTTTTCAAGTTAAGCTGGAGATTGAATCATCTCATTTGAAAAGGAGCCAAGCCTGAGACTGGGTCATCTCATTTGAATGGAGCCAAGCTTCAGACTGGGTCATCTTGTTTGAGAGGAGCCAAGCTTGGGACAATGCCATTGGAGGTAGGATTTTAAAGTCTCCAGTTTTGTTTTAATGGACTATTGGATCTTTGTGTTCCAGGTTGTTTTGTGGTAGGAGCAATTGCAAAATACTTCACAGATCACAAAGTCAACACAATTTCATCCTTTTCCGACACAAGTTATGTTGTGATGAATTCCAAAGACACTTTCTATGAGGCAGATACATGTTAATTCTCTTTTCTGAGAGTGAATATGCGGTGCTGATACTTTTTGTTTTGTGTTTTTCATACTTGATCCTTGCTTCTTGTTTTTCCTGAGTTTGTTCCCAAATGATTTGTTATTGGGTGCTCATTGATTTAATCTTTTTAATTTTGAAATTAATGCTTTCTTGTTGGCTGTTCATACATCACTTTCTCAAGTCCTGAAGTAAGAATAGATCTTATTTGAACCACTGTTGGGCAGTTCTTTGACTTTGTAATAACCTCTGGTTCCACGATTAAATTAACCTCTGGTTCTTGATTTTTGAGAATTTTCAGAATTAAAATAACCTCCAGTTCTGGTTTTTGGAAAATTCTCAAATAGCTGGTGAGTTTTACAAAAGAATTGAAAAAGAACCAATGGTTCAGAGTATGTTCTTTGACCACTTGTTCGGGTATTTTCAGAACCATGAAACTGGTTCTTTGATCATCTTAAAAACTGCTGGTCAAGGGTCCATATACTTGACCCTTACCCACTGGTTCTTTTTTTGAAAAGGAGAGAACTGCTCAACACTGGTTTGAACCATCATGTATGAAACAAATAGAACATAGCTTCTCATGCATGCTTTTTAACATTTTACTTAAAAAGTTTCTCCTCTATGTTTCTATTGTAAATTAATGCTTTCTTGTTAGGTGTTTGTGCATCATTTCTTCTGGTCCTCAAGTAAGAGTAAATCTTGTGTGCATCATTGAGGAAGGAACAAGTTTGAACCAATTAAGGAGGAAAACAAGTTTCTTGTACAAACTTTTGTACATGTTCACTTTCAAGTTTTTACTTGAGTATAAGATGGAAAAAAAAATGTGGATGTCAAATTGGAGGGAAATCAAGAAAGATTTATCACAGTAAATTGGTTCATCTCACAGGTTGTTTCACTTTGCAATTCTTGTTTACTCTTTTGTTATGAATACTCTTAGAACTTCTGTAAGTCCTTGCAATGTTTGATGAGTACCAAACTCATCAATGGCAATGAAATTAAGTAGTGGTAACAGTCATTTTACCCATAGATACATTTTTGGGCACTTTACAGCATCCTTCATATGGGGTGTTAAACATATGGACTAGTCACTAAGGTCAATTTTGTTGTTAATTTTATACAGCTTGAAGTCGTTCAACAAACTTTATGATGTTCAAAAAAGCATAGATAAATATGTCAAGTTCATTATTGTCATTATTGATGTGGATTATAGAATCATTTATTGAAGTTTGAATTTGTGTAACGTTGACTTCCTCGATTAGAGTTTTGCTTTATTATGAACATTTGTTTAATTGGATCTAGGGCACTAAAAAAATTCTCTAAACAGTTCGAGGAATATCCACCAGGTGTTTGTGTGAACTGTGAGTTCATTTTCTAGGACATTTCCTATTTTAATTGTTGCTGGTTTGAACTTGCTGATAAGGTGTGTACATCGTTTCCTATTTTGATTGTTGCTGGTTTGAATTTGCCATACATAAGGTGCAGAGCCATTACATGAAATGCTTCAGTCACTTGTTTGCAATTGTTGATGTTTGCACTTGCACATAAGAACACGGAGATCAGATCACATTATAATAAGAAGGAATAGCCGGAAGAGATTTTTGCTATGTTTTCAGTTTGATTCTGGATCGAGATTAGAAACATAGAAATGAGCTAGGAAACCTGTTATCTGCCAGATGAGCTGTCAGTTTGTGGTGGCAGATGAGAAAGTCCTGAAGAAGAAACGCTGTTGCTCATCACCAATTTGTAACAAGGCTACATTGGTTGCTCAACAGCATTGATAAGGCAAGCTACATTGATTGCTCAACATCTTGCATAGTGAGAACAAATTGATTTAAGGAGTGCTGCTGGTCTCTTTGCAACAGCTTCAGACAGTCGCACAGCACCAAGCATGTGAGTTGTTGGCCTTCTGGGCATTGCTTTTTCTTCTGAAGGAGTTCATTAAAAAGTGATTTCATCTGCTCCCTACAAGATCAAGTAACATAGGGCAATGAAAGCTCTGAAATGGCTCTAGAAAGTTTAAAAGACTGCAGATAATTTTCAAAAGCTGCAAACTACTTCAAACAGATTATTCAGCAGGGAGAGGATGACCAAATGCAGAGATTGAAAAGACATGATTTCTAAGGGGAACTTCCAATACCCCAGAAGGTCCTGTCCAGGCTGTCAACTGGGCCTTTGGAATTTCAGAAGTCCCTGTTTTCATTTACTTCTTTCTTCATCGTTTTTCTTTTCTTGTAATTTTCATTTTATTTCTTTTCATTCTTCACCTTCTTCACAATAGAACTGAGGAGATGCCAATTTCCTGCACAAGATTTGCAATAGTTTCATAAAAGACTATTAGCAGCCCTCATGACTAACTCTGACCTCTGGATGGGAGCAGTGTAGAGGAAAGAGAGAGAAGATTGAAGGAAGCAATTGAGAGAAGAAAAAAGCAGTAGGGGAAGAAGATCAAAGAAAGAACAAAGGCTTGATTCAAGAATGCTTGAAAAAGACAGCCCAAAAAACAAATGGAAAAATGCAAGAGCCATGCAGAAATGTGTTAAAGTTGAGGAGCAAAGCCTTCAAAAGACTCACCCTCCGGACCCCTTTGCTTCTTCTTCTTCAAATAGAGAGAATTAAAGAGCTGCCTGCAACCACATGCATGCAAGCTTTCAAGCTTTTCTTGCAAATTGTTTACAGAGTGGTGCATGACACACATACGTGCATTTAGTGTAGTTCCATGATGTATGTAATTTCACAGAGCTGAAATAACAGTGATGGAAAAGCACCTTGAACACCAAAACAGAGAACCCCCAAAAGCTCAACAGTTAAAACCAAGAAGTAGTAACTACTGCATGTGAGACATACAAGCAAGAGAGAGACTATTGTGACACAACATGCAACTGAAAGAAACTTGGCCATTTCTAAGCAGCACCCAAATCACCATGACTGATGCAAGTCAACAGCAATGTGTGCAACAACAAGCAGGATGATGATCTTAAGAGCAGCATAATGAAACCCAAACAAGACAAGCTTGCAACAACAGCATGAGGTCACCATGAAATTACATGGCAAGGAAAAGCTAAGGAGACAAACAGCAAATAAACCAGCGAGGTAAATATACAAACAGAAGGTGCCAACAAAGGACCTCGTACAAGCTGCTTTAGCGTGAAAGAATCCAGTGAAGATAAGGAAAAGATGAAAAATAAGCTGGGTGGTTCTTTACACAGATGAAGGGTTTAGCTTTAGACCCCTTCCAGATTTTTGCCTTCTGGTGGGGAGCCTAAAATCCAGAACATTCTAAAGCTAGAGCCCTCTCCTATACAATCTACCCAGTTCACAAAACAACCTACTACTACTGTCAATGAAACCAAACCCTAAAGAAAACAGAAAACAGAAACCAAAACAATACTGAGGAGCAGTTTGAACAACACTGATAGTCACATGCATGTTCAGAGGCATTTGTCAGCAACATGTAAATTGTATTCACCAGCTAGCATAACATCCACATTGACTTCATCAACTCAAGGCAGTTGGTTTGTCGTTTGGTTCTTCCCACAACCAAAACACAAAAACAAAGTTCTCAAAACAGCAGAAGAAAAAAGTAAAAGGAAGAACACCTGAATTTTTTCAAAGCATTGTTGACGGTATGGACTTCATTCCTGATGGCAGAACCTGAAGAGGGCCTGTATGGTTTCACCCTCCGTTGATCTCACACACAGAAAAGCAACCCCAACAAACAAACAACCATCCCTGAAAAAAAGGCAACCTCTAGACCTACCATTCTATGGCGCTGAAAGACATCAGAGTGAAACACAAACAGGGATTTCAGAAGAGATAAAACAAGAGAGCATTTCATGTAACTTCAATTGCTCAAGCTCAGAAGCAAGGTATAGCTCAGCCTCTGTATATGCCATGATGATGAAGATGAAGCAGATACAGGGACAATTATGCCAGTAGCAGCAGCAACAGAATGAGCCCAGTGAACAGCAAAGTGGAAGAAAAAAGCAAGAGCCAAACAATACAGCAGAACCCCAAACCCCAATCCTGGGCTTGAGAAATTAGGTCTATCTTTCGAGAGCATTGTTTTCTGTGACACTTAGTTTCTGAATGCAAGTTCTTTAAATGCTTTCTCATCGCAGGAGGAACTCAGTGCAGCAAATAATCTTGAGAATTATGCACACCAACACACATACATATACCATTGGACCATTGATTACATTTCACCCTTTTTGTTAGCTATATAAAGAGCAATATACCAGAGGTTATATAGTGGCAACCAGAAAGAAAGAAGTAACACAGGAATGAGGAAGAGAAGAGAGAAACCACACTGAAACTGTATGACAAACCCATTCATAAGGAAACATCATTCCTGCCTATAATGCCCAAAACTGCCAGATTGTTCAAATGGTCATGCAGTCTTACTATTATCTATGTATGCTTTGTGTTCAAAACTCCTGTAAGCCAAGAATCCTTTAGCTGTCCTGGCCAGTTATATGTCTGCACAAATGTCCAGAAAAGCCAGAACAACTATGTCAAACAGAAGGCAAAAAAAGTTCATCCAGGGTCACCAAACCACTCAGATAAACTGTTGGATAACATTTTATGTTCACCAAGCACTTCTGCCAGGAAATGAAGTGTCATGTTCAAGGGATTTCAAGCATCAGACTGTAGAATTTCTTTTGCCTTCATCAGGCAATGAGATATATGTAGAAGAAACTACTTTAGAAGTACCGTTGGGTTCCATTAGTGAAAATGGGGCTGACCTTTAGATGATTGCACAATGTCAAAACAAAGTGGTTACTGGTGGTGCCAGATGATGAAAGAACAAGGCGTTCAAATCTTCCACGGGCAGATGGAACAACTCGAGCTCGGAGGGGACGATGGCCCAGACGGCCAGGTTGCTTGTACACAAAATGGTAAATCTTCCCAGGAGGGTACAGGCGGCAAACATCTTCAGCATAGCTTGATCTCAGAGCCTGAATGACCCAAAAGACAAACACCACTGGACCGGTCCTGCCCCCAGATGGAACGAATTTATGCCAAGAACACATGACTTAGTTTCCATAAGAAAAAGAGCAGGAGAAGGGCCATTTCAAAGACTTTCGCTGGAGTCTTTTTCCATCATTTTATTTCCCATACCTCTACAGAATTCACGATACTGTTTACCCACGTTTTAGTGAGGATACTTACAATGCAAATGTCATGAGGAATAATCTTTTCATGGACTGTGTTGAAACCCGAGGGAGAAAGTCATCCTGAAAGTCCCATTAGGATCCCTTGTTAAAAATTAGCATATCACCACCCAAGAGCCATGAGGTTCTGATGATACTAAATCCAAGACTGGAGCAAAAATGACCAGCAGAGAGGTGGCTTGCCTGGTAAATGACACTGTTCACATGTGGTGAATATTTGATTGCAAGATCAAGGGACATGACCCGGGGTGGGGCAAACACAATAGCTCGGATTCGCTTTGTATCAATCCCACCTACTTCCTCTGGGTGTTTCACAAGCTCGGTGGTGAGCAAGGCAGCCACTCCTGCTCCAAGTGAGTGCCCTACAATGGTGAGCCCATATCTGCACAGAAACAGTGCACCTCAACAATTCATAAATCCTGCATACAATTTTCCTTGAGGAGGAGGGACTTCAGTTCATGATGCAATCAACTCCATTAGCCCATCACCTTCCAAGTGAACAGATTTACATGACCATCCCAATACCTTGAAGACCTCTTAGTTTTGCAACATACTCAGAATGATTTGAAAGTTCTGCCCATGAGGCACTTTAATCACTTTGCATTTTTTCCAATATTTGACTCCATCTATTCTCAAGTTAGTTGCATGGTGAATCATTGTACTGGCTGTTACAGTTATAATCCTCAAGAGCAGTAACATGGGATGCGTACCCTTGATTTGCTAGAAGATGGTGCTTCAGCACAGGTGCAACATGTTTGATGCTCCATTCTACAGGGACAGACATACCATGGTGTATGTAACCACCATCAAAGGGCTACCAACCAGATGCACAAAGAATCGCCCACATAAAGTCCAGGTGAGATTTCACCACTCAATGTCAGTTGCTTGTCAAACATACAGTGTGGTGGCCAAACACTGGAAAAGGATTCCAGGTTCACAGAAATTCTTGATATGTAACATCTGAATATGCTCTTGCCTTATCATAATCATGTAGTTGTAAGTTCATATGGTCCCAAACTAGAGCACATACAGAGAGACTGAGTTAAGTCTAAACCTTCTCGCCCTTTCGGTTATTCATCAAGGTGATGTAGTCTTGGCGATGCAAAAGATTAAGGCCTCTAATATACATGCCAACTTCCTTCCGCTCGTGGTCCACATGTACAAAGTACGGAGGGCATCCCCCTGGTTCCAACGGGTGTTCAAAAGCCACCACATTCTGTGCATTGAAACTTGGGTCATGTTCCTTGATCGCCTTCTCCAAGCTGTCCATGTCCGTCCCATATGCTCCCAGGACCTGAATAGGAAAATTCTCCACACAGAAAGTTGGGTGAAAAGGGTGGTTGTGGGTGGGAGGGGTTGTTGGAAAAATGTCTGAAGTGGAAAAGAAGGTCCATAGCCACAACAAACAAATGACAGTCAATAGTCTTGAGCAACTAGAGTATCAGCTAGATACTCACCAAAATGCAGTGCCTGAAGATGTCTTTAACTTGGGCAGAAGAGGCAGTTGGGCAACCTTGGGAGTCCAATGATCCTTTCCAAAATATTTTCTTGGGAAGACAGCACCCATGCATATCCCCAATTAGGTCTTCATCTCCAATTTCTTCCCAGCTTTTCCCCTCCTCTTGTGGTTGCTTCTGCAGTTTGTTTGACCAAAGCTTCCTCATGCTTCTTCTGAAACTGGGTGGTTCTTTTCCAAATTCCTGCACACCAGGAAGCCCTAAACCGACTACTATTACTGATTAGGAGTCCCTTCTTCTATGACATGTCCATTCCAGTTTGTTCCTCACTTGTCCACCTTCTTCTTTCCTCGTCTATATTTTGACTGTAATCGGGAGTAAGAGTCTCACCTGGGTTCTTCTTCTTCTCGTCCACCTGGTCTCCTTTGCCCTTACTCTCCTCTTCTAGATTTTGTCTCCTGAGATGTCGTTCCCTCTCTTCTTCTTCTTCTTCTCGTTCTTCACCACCATGATCTTCCAAAATTATCCCTCCATCTTCTATGTCCCCAAACCTCACATCTACTCCATTTGCAGCAACTTCCTGCTGCTCCTTCTCCTCATGACCCATCTCCAAAAAACCGCTCCAAAGTTTGATATAGTACAACTTTTGGGGACCCAAACCTTACAAAACTGCAGGAAACAAAACGTACCAAGATCCGTGAGAGTTCTGTTTTAAAAGGATCCAAATGCAGATAGGTCCCTTCACATGAAACAACACATCCACCAAGCCGCAAGCTCCCGTCAACCGGGTGGGAAGTTTTTTCAGCTCAAAGAAAAAGCAATCCTCAAAAAAGTTGTGGCCTTTGGGTGCATTCTCATTGCACTTGCATCCTCACAATTACTGCTGCAGTTGTAGAAGAAAGCTCTTGCGAGCTGGTTCCTTTCGGTGCACAAGGAGGGAAGCCGCAACCCCATTTACCCCACAGCACGTCCACGCGCTGTGGTGCATTTTCCACACTGAGATGTGTGGTGGAGTGAGCGCCCGGTGCGGAGAAGCCCCGGCCCCCCGACGCCCTGTTTCATCAGATTATGAACATAGAATGATGCCTTCATGGACGATACCTACTCTCTATGCATGTTCTCATTCACGTGATGCGCGGAATTAGTTAGTAATTACGAACGTATTGGGATGAGTGTTTGTTTTTTCTTTTTAATGAAGTAGGTGGAGTAACCATCATCCACAAGAGGAATGAATGAGCCAAGTTTGGGTAGAGGTCAGACAGTAAAGTAGTAAATATTTTTTAGAATCCTGCTTAGTTCTGGCAATCAATGGGAATTCATTGTCTAAATATGGCAACATGTGACCTTTTTTTTTTCAAAATATGGCGACTTTTGCAGTTTTTCTTTTCAAGTAAAGCCTTCATACAAGTGAGTTTTTATTTGTCTCCACCATGGGAAAATTCACCCAAGAAAAAAACACACATATACACAGATGGATCAGGATGGGTTCCCATGTAGGAATTTGGTAGGGGCCATACCTTTCACATGTGACAGCAATCAAAAAATTTCCCTTTAGAGTGAATAGGCAACTCCACACGCAACTTCAAAAAATTGTTTTTCTCCATGTCAGCCTACATTAAAAAAATGCTTTTCACATGGAAATGAACTTATGTCATCCATGAATGAAATGAACAAACTATGATTTGCAAGGAAAACTTCAAGAATTCAATTCAAACATCATTTCAACAAAAGCATTAAATGGTATTGAGCCTCCAAAGGCAAATCAAACCCTACTACAAGCAAGTCTAGATCCATCACTAATATTCAATGTTAACACATCATCTTGAGAAGAAAAGATTTCAATTGATTCCATAGGTGAAGAAAGATTGACAATTTGCATTTGTGTAGTGAACCACACAACATGTGCATAATCACAATTTCTACATTCAATTCTCACAAAATAAATGATTTAAAATTACAAGGAATAACTTTATAATCATATTAAAAAAACACAATGTCCACCTTTAATTTAACCATACAATTTAATGAGCCTTGTTGGTATGGCAAATGATAAAAATTGTCCTCTAATCCATATTGTGTACTTCAATGCCACCCAATGACACACTTAGAAACATTCAATGTGTTCAAGTTCACACATAATTTAAATGTGGCTTTTTATTGCATATTGTTTGGAAAATCGTTGTTGAAACATTGTTATGCTTGCCAAAATAACAAGTACCTTCTACCACAATTTTATCAAAATCTTTATTTGGTATGCCAATGATCGTTATGCTCACATCATCAAAACATGATGACTTGATTATGCCTTTGTTTTCAAACTCACATTTCAAAGTCTCCAAGAATTCAAGCAATTCTGTCATACACAAAGCATTATTAACTTACAAACTTTTGAACTTTATTAACAACACATCTAACCACTAGGTTGTCAACTAATGTTGTTCATCATCATTATCAAGATCATGCTTAGGATTGAACTTTGAAACACTGAAAATTGACAAGTCAAAAAATCATTTGTTAACATTATGTATAACTAACTTCACATGTTTTTCAATCGTTGCCTTCATCTTCTCCAACGAGTCAAACTAGTTAAATATGTATGTGTGGTGCATGTAATGCATCATATTACAAATCTCTTTTCTACCATGTTATGAAAATGTCAAGGTCCTTGACACCATGTGCAAAGTTATTAGGATTTTAAAGATTATTCCTCAATACAAAAATGGTTGCCTCTGAAGAGGAGCCAATGGTAAAAATCTCAACCATGTCCTTATGAAATAATTGATTGAGTTCATTCAATTCAATCAATAAATGTACCATTAGATGTAACACAAATTGGAATTGATATGAGGTTATTTAATATATTGATAAGTTGAAACTTGAAATATTGCAAGCATATGATACAAGATGCATTCCAAAACCTAAATGTGAAATAACCATTTCACTATTAATGAAATTGCAAGATGACCATAAGTGTGTCATCAAATGTCAATTCCACGAATCATAGTCCTTCACCCTATGTTGTTATGTCTAACCCACTCGTTACTCAAATTAAAACCAAAAATTGATTTGTACCCTTCCATGTTTTGTCCCAACAAGTTTTTTCAATTGTCACTTTTTGTTTGGTTACACTTCTCCAATCTTAATTTCAACTTTCAAATTTTGATCAATATTATTGGCAATTATGAAAACTACACCAAGAATGAAGATTTTATTTTGGGGGTTAAGTTTTGCATACAAAAATATACCTTGATAATATACCAAATTGTTATTAAGTTGGGCATTTCAAAGCCAACCCTTATGCATAACATATACGTGTTATCAAAAAAATAATTAGGGAAATTGATAACCAAGTTTATCATTTAAACAATAATGTAATTATATAGTTGGGTCTCCAAAAAAATCAAAATATAGGTATTTGATCCCCAAACCAAAAAAAAGTTTAAGCAAACGAAAACTTCCCCCTCCTAAACTTCCCCCTCCCCCCCCTTCATGTTATGAGAAAAAATGAAAACATTTGTCAACATTGGAACTTGTCATGCCCTTAAGTTTGTCTTAAGATATTGTCCAAGAGATTTGAAATGGGATTAGGACAATGTGATTATCATAAGAATCTCATGGACAAGTTACGTCCACATGCCAAACAATGTAGGTGGTTAATGCAAATAGAATTGACTTTTAATCACAAACTTGTTTTGGATTCATTACATTCACATGACCTAGACTTGGAAAGAAATCACCACCCTTTCTCGTTATAAATACATTTTTTGATTGGTGGTGAAAGTTGCATGAAAACAGTTAAAATCTTTGCAACTCCCAAGTGTAATTCCTAAATTCCCAAGTTATGAATCCCATGATTTGAAGAGGTCATAAAATTTCCATATGAATTTTGATTCGAAAATTTCAAATTACAAAACTATAATTTTTGACAAGATCTTTCTAATGCCATGTTACACACCTTGATCAAAGGTCATTTGATCCATGCTCCTAGGTTTTAATGGTTAAAAATCAAATTGTGAATTTGATTCATGATCTTTCTTTTGGCCATAACTTTCAACTCAAACTTCCAAATATTGCAAAGTGAGAATCCACTTTTGATATTTACACTTCAAAAACTTTACAATAATGTATTGGGGACTTAATTTATTACTTATGTTTTTGTCCCAAAGATTCAAAACACTTCAAAATTCAAACTTTCAAAATGATTTTCACTTTAAAATGTTCGAGACTCGTGGGCAAACTTATCTTTGGGTGGTACCACTAGGAATTTCACACCCAAAATTTTTAAGACCCATCCAATTTCAAGACAACATAGGACTCACATAAAAAACAAATTCATTCCAAATTATTTATCCAAGGTTATCTAAGTCACATAGAATTCAAAACTCTAATTAAATTTACAAAAAAATGTGTTTTGATGTGGAAAATGAATGCATAAGGAAAAAAATTTTAAAATGTCACACAAGGGATTTTTTTTATGAGGAACACAAAAGGATTTTTTTTTTCGGATTTTTTTTGGATGTTAATTTTTAAGAATACTTCAAATGCCAACTTACTTGATGTCTTTTATAGATAATTGATTGAATTAATTTTCATTTCATTATGAATTTTTGAAGTCACGATTGTGAAATCCTAAAAGGTCATTGATGTCACAAACACAAATGATAACCATTTTCATCTTTTATTATTTTAATGACTAGTTTGGATCATTCCTTTTTGTATGTATTAAATAAATAAGAACAAATATTTAATGTGTAAGTGTAAGGACACTTTTTTAAAAAAATTCAGGAATTGGGTCAAAAATGGGTTAGGAATGGTTCAGGAATCAAAATGTTAATGCATATTATAGGTTTTTGGGTGCTTGTTATTTTTCATGAATGTGTGCATATGTGGCAAAAACATAACCCACCTAATCCAATCAAATAAACCAATGTATAAATAGATGGAAATTTATTTTTAAAATTGGGTCTTACTTTCTTATGATTTTGGCAAGGTGGTTCCTAATGGTACCACCCAAGGAAAAGTTTGCCATCCATCCCACACTTGTGCAAGTGTGCATGAATCCTAAAATGTTGTCTTAGCTTGTACGATTTCTCATGCCATAGCCTTGGTTTTGAACCCATGTTAATATAGCCTTTTAAGACCCAACAAATACTAACAACCAATGGAATAATTTAATTGTTCTGAAAACATAATATGAAAAAGAATAAACAATGACAAATGACAAGGGCTTGAAAGTTCCAACATAACAAAAACAAAAAAATCAACATAATAATTACCTTTCTGGAATTTCACAAAAAGGTAAACTACATCAATTCTAACAAACCTCAAAAACGAAAATAAAAACACAAGGAAAGGTGTTATAAGGCTTGTAATTGTTGTTGTAGCCCTACATGTTGCCTATCACTTACCACCTACCTTGTTGCAAGCCAACAAAGGTAGTAAAAATGATTTAAGATCATGAAAAGGGGTGTTGCAATAGCTTTTACTTTCATTACTTCATGTAGGTTACTACTGCCTACCATCCTATTCATTTACAACAACAATGGTTTTTTTTTTAATCATGAAAACATTATGCATAGGAAATACAAAATCATTGTTGTAATCATGAATTATATCAGTTTTTTTTATAAAAAAAAAATATTCAGAGTGTACATTTTGAGATAGATTTTGTTGTAAAAAATTAAAATATAAAAGTTTTGTAGAATTAATACTTACCAAATGGCCATATGTAAATTGCATTGTTTGGATCATGTAACTAATATTTTCTTACATGACATCCAAATAGACCTTTGCGTATTGAATTTTGTTGGGAAGTTCTCCTAGGGGGTACATTTGGTGTAAAGTTTGAGATCTATGTGCGTCAAATGAACATTTTTAAAGGGGATATTAAATAATTTTCCAACCCATTTTTTATCACCGTATTATTATTATTATTATTATTTAATATATACATATTAAACCACCTTATATTAATTATAATCCATTATTTCATATTATTACATATCCTATATTATAATTAAATTGATTATTTGAATAAATTGTACATTTAAAAAAAACTAATTAACTTATAATTTTTACCCAACAACCAATATATTGCACATTATATTTTACTCATGCATTTTATTAATTTATTATTAATGCCCCCTCCCTCAGGAAATTTTAATGTGTTATTTTCGGTCCATCTTAAATGCATGTACCAATAAATGAAACTTTCGGGTTGCATTTCATTAACCAATAGATGTATGACTAATTTTTGCAAATTCGAACAACCCCATATTAAATGAGTTTTTGGAGTGCATTCAAATGGTCAATATACATACATCTAATTCTTGTAAGCTCAAACACCCCCACAAATGAAACTTTTGGAATGCATTCAATTGGCCAATAAATGTAAGTATTTATTACAAGCTCAAACAATTGGACAAGGTGAATACAAGCTATGTAGACAATGTATACAAAATACTATCACAATTTGACAATTTTCAACACTTGTCCACATTTGATGCATGATGGTGGATATTTAGAAGATTTTTTTTTTATGAAGGTTTTATTCATAATTTGAATTCCAAAAAAAGGAATAAAAACTCCAACATTTCTTAGGGCTATTTTTTTAAATAACATTTACATGGAAAAAAATTGAATGAGTAAAATTGAATATGAAAAAATCATGTCCATTGCAACTAGACTATCTAGTTGTAATCTAATTCTATCGGACATTTTTTAGTTGTAACCTAGTTCTATCGAACACTCTCTAGTTGTAATGGACACAATTTTCTTATGATGAATTTTCAACATTTGTCCAAGTTTTATACATGATGATGGATATTTAAAAGACATTTTTTTATGAAGGCTCACTCACAATTTGAGTTCCAAAAAAAGGAATAAAACATTTTTTAAGGTTATGTTTAAAAATAACATTTACATGCAACAAAATTGAGTGAGCAAAATTGAATTTAGCCTAAGATAAGATAATTCATGTGGTAATGAATTTTCACATGCATACATAATTGTGCATCAATATTTTCGTTTACAAATAAAAACGTAAAAAAAACCAAAATGAACTTCTATGGACAACCAAACATGTTTTTTTACAAGATTATTTCCTACATATATGACCTATGCTTCAAGCTATAAATTTTGAACTTAATGGATAGACAACTAGCAAATTAGTATAAACAAATGAATCTTTTCCCTTGTAACCATTTGGTTCAAAATTTAAAAGCTTTGGAATTTTGATATGATTTTTTTTTCATCAAGTCCACCCAATGAACACATATTTGTTTTAGAGAAAACATGTTTTTCTTGCACAAAAGGTTTGAAATCAAATTGCATGATTTTTAAAATTCCTTTAGATTATTCAAAAAATGAAGTTAAGACAATAATATATTTACTTTAAATATTTCAAAATTAATTATTAATTATTAATATTTTATTAATATAATAAAACATCATTTAATATATTAACATGCAATAATCCATTGCAATTTTTATCATTTAAATAAAATAAAAATCCAAAGTTGGATTTTGAAATCTTTTAAAAGTTAAACATTCCTTTTTGGAACTTTCATTGTGAATAAACATTGAAAAGTTCCAATATAGATGATGGTTATGTCCCAATGTGTCATTATGTTATGGAATTAGTGCACATGTTAATAATTTAATTTTAAAAAAATATTATTTTAACTTGTAGGGCCTTTAAACATCATATAATTATAATAAATTAATTACAAAACACCAATTTTAATGACAAAAATTCCACGAAATTTTACCCATATAAAAAAACAACCATTAAAAACAATCTTCCCCATCAAAGCTTTCTAAATTTCTTGAAGTCATAGAAATCAATCATATGACATTAAAATTTTGTTCATTATTACATTATGTTATGATAATGTTGATGATTATGAATTTTTTAAGTTGTAAAATGTTTTTCCATTAAAGATGTACTTGGGTTGAATGCATTTTTAATCATTTGACAACGATAAATTTGATTTTTAAAAATAATTAAAAAATGTTTTCACATAAGGGCTTTTTGAAAACCTTTATAAAATTATTGGTGTACATTTACAATATAAAATTACAATTGTGAATCAATTAAACATTCAATAAAATATTCATGATTTTTACAACATAATTTTGTTTGAAACCCAAATCATTTTTCTGTGATTTGTACAATAATTCAAAATGAACAAAATCTTATCGACACAATATATAGTTTTTGTTTTGTCTAAAATCCTACACATTATAAGCTACATGTATATGACCTACATCTATTAGGGAATTGAATGCATTTAATGTTTAAGCTTGAACATTTCAATAAATGAAGCTTTGGAATGCATTGAATCAACCAATATGCATAAGTAATTTTTGCAAGTTTGAACACTCTAACAAATGAAAGTTTTTGGATTGCATTCAATTGACCAATAGATGTACATAATTCTTGCAAGCTCGAACACCCCCACAAAAGAAGGTTTTTCAATGCATTCAATTGGCCAACATTTGTACATAATTTTTGCAATCTCTAACACCTCGACAAATCAAAATTTTGAAATGCACTCAATTGACCAGTAGATGTAGGTAATGCTTGCAAGTTCAAACATCTTGACAAATCAAAATTTTGAAGTGCACTCAATTGGCCAATAAATGTAAGTAATGCTTGCAAGCTCAAACACCTCAACAAATCAAAATTTTGGAATGCACTCAATTGCCCATCAAATGTACATAATTCTTGTAAGCTTAAACACCTCGACAAATCAAAGTTTTGAATTGCACTCAATTGACCAATAGATGTACATAATTCTTGCAACGTCGAATGCTAACATAGTAAAGTTTTGGAATGTGCTCAATTGACCAATAAATCTTACAAGCTCCAACACCAATAAATGCCAATAAATTTAATGACTAATGCTAACAATTGAAATCTTCAAATTTTTGGTTCTTTAGTTACAACTACTTAATTAATCTAGTCCATTTTCATTTCCCCACTTTTTCCACAAGTTCTAACCACCAAGGGTTGCAGACAGGGAGTGAGACAAAAAAGACTATGGGCACATAAGATCCCAAGGGGGAGACAGGAGTTAACCTCTAGAGAAGTGGTACCCTGAAAGACGAACAAGCCAGAGGGAGTAGCTGCCATTACAAAGTAGTGCACTACAGTACCTGTGGTCACTGTCTCCATTTGCATTGCACTAAAGCACAATGAGTATCTGCAATCCTAGAAACACTCTTAGTGAGCATTCTTTTGTCTGGTACGACCAGTAAACTGGGAGTACACTTTGTTCAGACAGTAGTCACCTACACACCAATAAAAGGCTCTAGAGCTTCATGATCTCAAACAGGAGCTTCAGATATTTCTCCTTTTTGTCTTTCTCTTCTATTGTTGTCTCATACAGTTGATCATTGGTGGTTCCCAAAATGACCTCTCGTGTGAAAGCTGTAGTTGGGCACACAAAGAGATAGATCATCAGTCACTGACTTTCCAACAGTTTGTAGCTAATCATCATGAATCATCACATGAGAATTCAAAAGTGCAAACAAAACCCACATGCCATTGACAGCTCTAGAGGAAGAGAAGAGCATATGCAGTCCACAAAAATGATGAAAAACTTCCAAAAGATTCATAACATTTAACCCTGATTTGCACAATAATCTCCTCCAATTATTGATCCTTGACCCTAATCACTGGCCTTTGAATTCAAAGTTCTTGAGGGTGTCTGAATTAGATGTGTGACAGCAAAATCAGGAAAAGGGTAATAAGGAGAAAATGTCATCATTCATGCCTTCATTGATTTGTTGATGATTCCAAGCC
>Ga0116231_10003673_pt1 | contig 31644 bp, 15 predicted proteins | sample S1TSphgellanicum_2_FD_89695 | JGI IMG/M metagenome (GOLD analysis project Ga0116231, IMG submission 89695) | Host-associated microbial communities from peat moss isolated from Minnesota, USA - S1T2_Fd - Sphagnum magellanicum MG | ecosystem: Host-associated > Plants > Peat moss > Unclassified... | reverse complement strand
TGTACTTTTTATCTGTAAAGACTAATAGCTGTAGCAAAAGAAACTAGGGCGCGTAGTGAGGGGGGGGGGGGGGGGTGGGGATTAAGTTTTGGATTTATATTTACCCCACCCTATTATTATTTAATTTTCTAATATGCACATATTTTAGCCACCCTATATTTTTTTACATTTTTTTTTGGTGTCCAATTTCAATATCTTATATTAATTAAAAATTTTAATTTTAGAAAATTTGGAACAAGAAATTTTTTCATTTAAAACAAAAGGTGAAAGCACACTATAATGACCCCCTTTGGGGTGTCACATTATACTACTTTCTAATAATGTACATGTTTGAATGTATCCCACCTCAAACTTTTGAAAGATTTTCACAATATTTTTGCATGTTATATTAAAATATAACCTAAGCAAGATATTATTAAAAAAAACTATTTCATTTCATTTTATAATGTGGGAGATTGGAGTATATTTGTAGAAATAAATGTAGATTTGTGCATGTGTATTCAAAAGCACAAATATACTCCAAAAATAATTTAAATGAATTTTGATTTTTATGAAAGTTAAAGGTATATTGAACCATGTCATTTCACATAGTTTGAACCATATTTGGATACCATGTGATTAATTTGAAAATTTTCACCTTAAACAAAAAGAGTTTTTTAACAAATGTGCGATAAGTGTATGATGAATTGAAAATTTGACAATTAATCACATTCACATGGAAAATGACAAGCATAATTAGATGGGCCATATTTTTAATTTCGTTAAAATTGATTATTTAAATGATTAATGAAGTTTTAAAGTTAGTGTAATAAAAAAAAAAACAATGGTCCCATTTACCCATGTATATTATAAATATACCCATGGATCTTTCAATATAGATAATGAAATTTATTTCTTTTTTAAAAAATATATTACAAAATATTAATATTGTAAAAATAATAATTGTAGGGCCCAAAAACCAAAATTGATACTCAAAGTTATATGTACCATATTTTTGGAACAATTATATTAGGTATGTCCTTATTGATTGAAAAAATTAGTTATCTAATCAAAATGAACATTATGGTGAACACTTAACAAATGTGGCACCCATGCACATAGTCCAACTTGACTAATGTGATTAATGAATTTTTTAAAATATATATAAATATGATTACAGTGTTATTTTTGATGATGTGAGAATATTTAATTATTTAATTATTTAAAATTATTTTCTGAATTGACTTACTAAAAAATCAAAATAGATTACAAATTTCATGTTTTGATTTTTTGTTTGTAATGTTTCATAAAAAAATTAAAATGGAAGAGAAGAACTAAAATATAACAAAATGTTGGGTGAAAAAATGAAAATTTATATTTTGAATTATTACAAAAAATAAAGCATAACTAATTAACATGTGCAACTTGAATTAGTGTAATGTCTTTAAATTGGAAATTAAAAAATACTGAAAAACTAACTAAATTTTTAAATTGAACATGTGAATTTTAATTATATAATTTCATAAGTGAATGTATTTCATTGTGGGATTTTTGAAGTAAATTTGAATACAATTATTATAACGTTTTTTGGCCCAATTTGAGATACAAAATTTAATGTCATTTGTTTTTGGAATTTTAAATATTATAGAATGTGGTTAACTGAAACTTGAATAAATTAATTGGAAATAAATTAATGTAAAATTATTGTAATATGTTTTACATTGAAATTAAAAGGCATTTCAAGTTTCAATGTAATTATGAATTGAATCAAATAATGATATTAAAGATGTACATGTGTAATCAAATTCATTGTGAAATGATCTTTGTTACGTAATAAACTTATAATGTGTAATATTGAAAAACAATGTGTGTTCATATATTTTCTAAAAACAATTTTTGTCACAATGTAAATTGGTGGTTGGATAGCAAAGGCCTTAGGTTTTGGCTATGAAGGTAAAAGTTCAAATCTCATTTTGGACATGTTAGGAACATGACATCATGATAATGATCTATTGCAAGTACAGTGATTTTTTGTTAGTTATCCTAAAGAAAAGGAAAATTATTTTTGGGCATTAGAACCATGGGTTGAACACAATGCATTTTGGACTCATCATCCATAGTTCAACAATTAAAATTTTAAAGATATTATTATTATTATTATTAGACATTAAAATTATTTATTTACTAATTTTTAGAATTAAATTAGTATTGCTACATCAACTAGTAGTTTTAGTCATTTCAATCAAATGGAGACAATCATATTTTTGTCTAACACAACTATTCTATTTTGATTAAAGACATTTTGGTCCACTATCTATTAAGTTTGAAATTTTAATAAAAATACCAACATAATAACATGGTTTCATATTAGTGTTACCTATCATTGATGTAAATAGGTAGGAATGTAGATAAGTAAGTATGTAGGAAGGTAGATAGGCAATTAAATAGGTAAGCAAGGTAAGTAGGTAAATTAAGTTGCAAGGTTAGGAAGGTATGTAAGTAGGTAGGGTAGATAGGTAGGTGGGAAATTATTAAAATAAGCTTGAGGTGGATGTTTAGGTAGGTAATTAGTAATTGGTAAAATAGGCTTAAGGTGGGTAGGTAGGCCTAGGCTAAGTGAGTAAATTTTTTTAATGAAGAATTTATTTTATTTTGGGTTCAACCTTTAGGGTCAAGCTTCTTTGATTGGTTCATCCTAAATGGCATTTTTTTTAAAAATGTTCTTCGTGCACACCTATTTATATAATTTACAACATAAAAAAGAAGGACAAAAGATAAAGGTTAAATTTTCTAGTCAAAACTTACTTGCAAACTAAAAGATTAAAAAACAAATGCCATTTGGGATGAATCAATCAAAAGGTTTGACTCTAAAGGCTAAACAAAAAATAATATAGGAAAATATCTAGCATACCTAAATAAATACTTAAGCAACTACCTACTTTACTTATTTAGGTAGATATTTAGGTGACCTAGGTAGAAACATACTTAACCTACCTAACTACTTACATAATTAAATATTTTATTTGTTTATTTTGGCCCAAATTCAATTAGTATGTAAATGTGGCAAATCTTTATTGTGTCATGTGTCAATAGAACTTAATTTTCAAAGGAAGAAAAATTGATCTTAGTCATTCATTTTAAATGGAACATGATTTTGCCATGTGGGCCAATTGAATTTTGCCACATGGCATTATTATTGAATTGGCACATGGTAACTAATAATTGGTCCACAATTTAGTCATAAATAACAAGAGGAAATCACAAATAATGGGAACTAATCACAAGTGGTATATAGTTGGTCAACAAGTTATGAAAATGTATCCATTCACCATATCATCTTTTGGTTGTGTTGACACCATAATGAAATCAACATTCGCAACTATAGGTTGTGTGCAACTAGACTTATACAACTAATGAGATTTTAATTATAAATGTTCATTGTGACTATTTTGTAATCACAAAATGGCATTTTTTCCCTAGTGTTCTAAACAAATAAATGAAAAAATATATATTTAAACATTTTAAAATCTTAGGTCAAATTGTCATGCTTTCCATTGAATTTATAACAATCTTGGGAAACTTTAATAGAATAGAAATATTTTTCAAATACATTTGAAACCAAGTTCTTATATTGTATTCAATTTATTTTCATAATGAATTTTTGATAGGTTATATGACTATAAGTTATAACATGTACAAATTTGAAAATACATAGTACATGAAAAGGGGACAAGGGGTTAGGATTTTTTTTTCCTTTTCAAAAGGGTTTTTCTTGGGTGAGGAGGGGAGGATGGGGTAATTCCACCCCTTTCCAAAGGAGGTTGTTTTCAAGGGATTGGGATGGGTGAATTGTTTTTGGGATGGAGACTAACCCAAAGGGTTGTTTCTTGGGTGGCATAAGAGGGAAATGTTTGGTTGTTTTTTGAGGTAGGAAGGTGGGATTTTTTAATTTTCCAAGGAATTATTCTTTTGGTGGTGTGGGATGGGGTGTTTGTAAGAAGTAAATGGGTATTTTTTCTTTTGTGATATGGTGACTTAATGAAGATTTCTTTTCAAGAAAATATTTTATAAAAAATAATATCGTTGTTTGGGGAATGGGAAAAATCTAACACAAAAATTTAATATTAAAAATTTAACCAAAGGAACAAAAAATATTTTGATTTTTTTGTGTGTTTAAATTTTTTATGTGTATGATAAAAATTTGACATTTAACAAATAATAATAATATATTTGAGTGAAATGAAAATAATGGTTAAATAGTGGAGAAAAATTTAAGGTTTATATATTAATATCTTAAATCTAGGTTGAAATATTTAAAGTTTGGATGTAAGCATGAGGTGCAAATTCATAAGATGTTAAGGGTATTGATATCTTGTTCATTATTAGGCCACAATCTAGCCACCAAACCATGGTTCATCAATATCCATGGTTAATGGTAGATATGTACCATAGTTAAAGTTATTGAAAGTCAATAACAAAAAATTATTAAACATCAAGGGTATTGATGTCTTGTTCATTATTAGACCATAATTTAGTTACCAAACCATGGATATGATCCTTTATTGTTAAGTTGAAATCAGCCACAATCAAAATTACTTAAAGTTAATATAAAGTAGAAAAAATATTAGGTTTAGGTTTAAAATTAGGTTTAGGGTTTAAGTTAGGTCTTTTGTCCCATATAAAGATAACATTGTATGTTTGTTGTCTTTTTTTTTTCATAGCAAAAACATTGTATGTAGTTTAAGTTTTCACCATTTGTTGATTGTTTCCTTGCTTCCTTTGTAAGTGTGTTTCTATAAGTGTATGTTTTGCCAAGTGCTATTTCATTTGTTTGTTATCAAATTCATTTTGGTAAGTTTTTCTTTCCTTTTTTTACACAACGGTTGTTGTTCCACAGAAGGAAGCTAGATTAGTTGTTGTGGTGGATGATTTGGATTTCAAAATTAAAAATGTTGCATTTGAGGCAAAAATGTTCAATAGGTATGGCACTTTTGATCAAATTGCAAATATGAGCATGGAAAATCCAAGCTATGCATATTTGCATTGTGATTATTGGACATGGCAGCTTTGACCATAATCACTTTGAAGTTGAAATCACCTTATATAAAAATGCATGAACAACATTTATAGAAAGGCATGTTTGTGAAGGTGGAAATTTTTTACATTGAATCAAAGTCTAAAAGAGGTTTTGAAAAGGGTGACATGCATGTTATCATCACAATTGAATCAACAACCATTGTGTCATTAATTCATGCATTCCAACCTAATTTAATTCCCATTTTCACATAGATTTCATTAAAAAATTCAAAAGTTTTATTTAGAGTTGGAGGTCTACTACCGTTGTTATCATTGTCATTGGTGTAAAGGGAGTAGGGGATAACAAAGGTGAATAGCAATTGTTGATTGCAAATGGAGAAGGTGAATTTAACCAGGGCATTCTTGCTTTTGGTTACAATTTCAAAATATAATATGAACAACTTCTTGAGGCGTATAATGGAGGTCATTATGCAATGGTTTTAACCAAGAATGTGACAACAACAACAAAAGGAGATCAATATTTGAAGGCACAACATTACACAATTTTAACTAAGGTTGTTGATGAAGCTACTTGAACTTGTGTTTTGTAATTCCACAACAAATTATCAAGTGTTCAATCTGCATTCAAAGAGGTAAATTCCTTTCCTTTCTTTTGCGTCATTTTTTTTTCAAATTTATACATAAAATATTAAATTGAACTTAATGGTCATTTCATGATCAATTATATTAGAAAAGATAATGAAAAATTAAAAAATAATGTAATGAATTTTTTTTTCAAAGTGTTCTTTTTGAAAGTTGAAGAAAATTAAGTGTTAATTTTCTGAAATGGTCCATCAAGTGGTCCTTGGCAATCTAGGATGGAAAGCACTTTAGGTCCCCTTTATAGTCCAAGATCAAGACCACTTGATGGCCAGTAGGTCGTTTGACATTAAACTATGAAAGACAACTTGGTGGCCACCAGGTCATCCTTCATCCAAACAAAAAGAGGTTTTTCTAAAATTTTTTTGATTGAAGGTGGCCACCAAGTCCCCCAAAAAAAAAAAAACGTAACCAAGGTTCAAACATTTTAGTTTTTTTTCCACCTAGGTTGTAAGGAGATTTAGGTGCCCAACCCAATTATCCTCTTCCTAAGGAGATTCTTCTCTTTTAAAAGAAGAGACCCGAATTTAATGTAAAAAAAAACAAAAGAACCATTTGATTTATTCTTCCTTGAGGAGGGGAAAACCGAATAGCCACATAATTATTTCTACTAAATGACCTATAGAAAATAAAACTACATTGAGATGACTTATTTTTATTACTATTCTTCAAAGAACAAAAATCCATGTTCTATTGCATACTAAACATAGAATACAATGTTGCTACTAAAAGTGAAAAAGTTGTTTTTATATAGTTTAGTGGAATTCCTTTTTTGGTAAAGAATATGAGATAAAAAGTTTGGAGTGTGTTTGTACAAAGAAGAACATATTGTAATTTTAATATGATAAGTAGACAAATATGTGAAAAACCTTTGTAAATAAAGTTTTATAACTTATTCCACATTAGTTGATAACCTTTGAACATTGAAAAGATTTTGTAGCCCCTTTCTTGGTGCATCTAATATCACAAAATCACTAGAATTGGTTTTTAAATGAACAAAATATGGCTTATGGAAGTGAAGGAGGTGAAAATGTAAAGTTTAAGGACAAAAAACGAGTTTCTATTTTAAAGCTTAAGATATATATATGTTGGTCTAATGTTTTTGCACTTCAAAGACCATTTTTAAAACTTTAAATGTCACACCCATAGCTTTTTAAATCATTCAAAACGAATAACAAACAAAAGATATATATGGTTTGAAAAAAAGGTGTATAATGTTTTTTTTAATATCAAGAAGAAAAGGTTATTTAAGCATGTTTTTTTTCATGTTTAAATGACCTTTTCTTCTTGATATTTCTTTTGTTGTTATCGATTTTTTTATCTTATTCTATTTTTTTCTTTAGGTATTAATTTTTTAATTATTATGTTGAATCCAAATCAATTTGTAAACAAAAACCCTCTTAGACATTAAGGTTGTTGATAGTTTTTATGTGACCTTTCTATAGTTAATTTTAGTATATGAATAAAATATATATATGGAAACTCCTTATATCAAAATTTTGGTTTAAATAGCCCATATTATATAATCATTTTCATAGTGTTTTTTAAAAGGAAAATGAAAGTTCTCATACATTAATTTCCATCAAGTGCCAAAAATAATTTTAAATGCAAGATTTTGTATGTGAAGCAATTTTTTCAATGAAAGGAGTTTTTCAATGGAAGTAGTTTTTTCAATGAAAGCAATTTTTCAATGTAAACAATTTTTTCAGTGTAAGCAATTTCTCAATGTAATTTATTTTTTCAATGTAATTAGTTTTTCAATGCAAGGATTTTTTCAATGAAAGTAGTTTTTCAATGCAAATATTTTTTCCAATGAAAGCAATTATCAATGCAAGCAAGTTTTTCAATGAAAGCAATTTTTTTTCATCAAAATAATTTTTTAATGCAAACAATTTTTTTTAGTGAAAGGTGATTTTCAATGCAAATGATTTTTTAATGTAAGTAGTTTTTCAATGCAAATCATTTTTTAATGTAAGCAATTTTTCAATACATGCAAAATTTTAATACAAATATTTTCTGATTTAATTTTTTTCAATGCTAACAAATTTTCAATTCAAGTAAGTTTTCCATCTAAATAATTTTCCAATATAAAGAGTTTTTCAATGCAAGGAAATTTTCAAAAAAAGAAAAAAGGTAAATAGTTTTGAATGAATCATCGATTTTATCTTTTTTGAATGTGTTTATGTGGGAACCATGCTGTTGTTTATATAGATATCCATTAAATTAAAATTAAAAATAATGGAAACATTTTCATTAAATCTTGTTGATTCATCATTTGAACATGTATTGCATTCATATGGCCTTCATGTAGTTTTAACATACAAATATGAAATAGGCAATTGTCTTTTTATTATATATCTTATTTATTCAATAATCATTTATCATCTCTTGAATTGAGGCAAAATAACATGGCATATATATTGTATGTGTGTATAGGGCTCATTCATGTTCAATTTCTACATTCCTAAACAATCTTCAAAGTGTAATTCAATAATCTTTTGAACATTGTCTAATCATCATCATGGGAGATTTTAATGTTGACATTCTAAAAGACAATAACCAAACAAAAAATAAACAAGAACTATTTATTTAATGAATAAATTCCAATTAAAATCACAATTTTTGTGAAAGCACCACAAAAGTTGGATCTCAATTAGACCATATATCAACAAATGTCACTAGAAATGAATGCAAATATGGTATAATGTAAACATATTGGTTAGATTTTCACAAACTAATTTATATTGCATTCAAACTACCAAACAGTACACTTCCAATGTATAACAAAAAACCATTAATGTCTCCATTTATTTAAAGTGTAACATTTGTGGAAATGTGCATGTAAATGTTGCATTTTTCACCTAATTAATTACTCCTAAAATGTTGGCACCTTGTGTGTCGTAACCCCACTTTGAGGGAAGTGTGAAGTCGCCATTCACACTCCCGAAAATGGGACTTGGGAGTCCTCCGGAACTCCCAAAAATTCAGAGCGTAATTACAGGGGTCAAAACACCTCGCCTTGAAGCGTTCTTTATACCGTTGGAAAGGTCTTGAAGTGTAGATGTCCAAAATGGCCTCGATGAACCATTTGGACATCTGCAGCACAAGTTATGGTCGAAAGAAGGGCCAGGAATCAAACTGGCAGTTTGACTCCCGACCACTAAAAGTCGGGAATTGACCAAATTCCGGAGTGTGCAGGTGAAGTGCGACACAGCGTTGGAAAGCTCTTGACGAAAGCTACAACTTTGGTTTAGACCTTGTCCCGATCCAAGTTAGGGGCAAGAAGTTATGAGCATCCAAAGTCCCAAGAGTCCAAACCGGGATAATTTCGGGACTCCACTTTGGGAGTCCCAGGAAAAAAAACCATTTGGATGCAAGTGCGGCGGAGAGCTACAGAGAATACTATATGGGGAAAGGTGGTGGCTTCCCCTGAGTCCGGGCCGTGGTGAATCAAGTGAGTCCAAGGTAGCCCGTGGCTTGTCCCAACACCAAAAGAGTGCAGAATGAGTTCTAACCAACTTGTTGGTTGGATTTGGATGCAGGACCGTATAATTGAGTAAGCTTGTCCCTCTTCTTAGTTTATCATGGAGCTTTCAGCACGCCCTTCTCACCCCCTTTAGTGCTAGAAGCTGGGAACGTGCCCCGAGTCCCGGAAATTTCGCAACTTGAGTGACTTAGCCCAACTTGGGGCTAACTTGGGACTTGGGAGCGTGTCATTGTGGCTTGAATTTGCAATTTTACTTTTTTTTTCATGGACCATGTGTAAAAAAAATTCATAAATATCAATACCAACACAAAAAAAATTTGAACAATTATTCTATCCATATGTACACCCATCAAACATCATAAAACCAATAAACTTTCATCCAATATAACTTGAATTCATAATAGAACATTAAATGTAGTACCTTATTTTAAAGATAGAACCTCTCATGCTAGAGCTGCTTGTTTTTAACTTAGGCCACTTAGCATAGGTTAGTTAGATAGCCTAGGCTAACTAAGTTAGGCTATGTTGACATTTGTTCATGTGTGATGACTCATAATTGAACATGTGTTTATAGATTTTTTACACATGTCATTCATCTATCAAGGTGTCTTTTGTAACATTTAGTTGAGTAAAACAACTAGGTTGACATTGACATGCACTTTACATGTCAAACCAAAGTCAAGGATGAGATGGAATTTCAATATTATAATAAAATTAAAAAATCCTAGTTGATAAGATGATGGGGCTTTGCAACTATACATCCTTTATAACTAAATGGGTGAAACAACATGGGTTTAACAACTTAGTAGTCATTAGTTGCAAATGTCCCTTTTCTAATTAATACATTGTCATAAAGGTAAGTCATAAAACCCAAAATGTGTTCTTGTGTATGGGGCTTATAGGTGATGTTTTCATGGTTTTTGGGGCTTGCAAGCTTTAACAAAGAGGATCTAAAAGTTTGAATGCCAAAACTCATCACAATTATATATATTTATATACTCACCAAAAGTTTGATATTAATGTTGTGCTAATCTATTCATATTCCATAGTTCATGAAAAGTCGAAAATGGTGTATAGAACATTTACATATTGATGGACATTCCCCATAGTGAAAAAAGGTTGCATGTTTAGACATTTCCATAATGAGAATATGTTTGCAAATATTTATTATTAAAGAAATCATTTCCATTGGAATGTGAAACTATTGTTATGGATTTTAGTGTACAAAGTGGAATTGGCATGATCCACTAGGGTGAAATCACAATAAAAGGAGCCAAAAGACTTGTTGATTATGTAATTTTCATGTACTTTGTCTATTTTGAAAATGTATCACATATAACATTTAAGTGATATAAATAAATTAGTTATTACATTGTGTTCATTTACTCATGGAATTATAATCTTATTAATTTAAAGTCATTTCATTATGTTGTGAAGGTTCTTTTGCATAAACAAAACACTTGTTGACAAGTGCTAAAAACAAACTTAAAAATATGAACGTGTTTTTTGTTAATCAAACCTTCACCAAATGCTTTCAATTTTTTTATGAGCTTTAATATACCTCACAAAAAATGCCACATGTGTTGAATCAGTCCAAAAAGAATTTCATGCTTGTATTGAAACCTTTCTACATGGCTGCTTCAAATGGTCTTTAAACATGCTTAATAATTAAAATAGTTCACAATTTATCATCATGGCTAAATGAAAAGTTATACATTTGATTATAATATAGAACATGATGTAAAAGTAAAAACTTTTTACTATATTGTGCGTCATATTTGAACTCAAATTTGATATCTAGCTTGAAACTTTAGTTTTAAAATTGCATTATAAACCAATACAAGAAGGCCACATGTCTAATTTAGTCCTTGAAAAGGACTAGACCTTGTTGCAAGTGGCTTGTTTTATTGTGACGAGACCCACTATGTTTTTACATAAATTACATTCTAAATCTACTCTAGATCCACCTAAAATCCACCTAGACCTTGCTAGGAAAGAAAAAGTTTGAATGCTAAAACTTATGGCAAGTAGATATATGTCACAAGTTAAATTTATTAATGTTGGTTTGATTTACTCAATTCCGTAGTTCATAGCCCTGTAATATTGTTGGAGCCATGCTTGAAATTCTCACATATACCATGTCTATATGTATGTGATTAGTAGGTAGTGATCAGTGGGTTTTGGGGGTTGCAAGCTTTAGTAAAACCAAGAGAGACATTTGAATGTACCAAATGCTTTGGAAGTTAAAGATTTCAAAGACATTCCCCATAGTGAGAATAGTTCATAGGAATGCATGGACATTACCCATAATGAAAATGGGTCTACATACAATTAATTAATATCAAAGAAGTTACCTCCCTTAGAATGTCAAGCTCTTGTTGTGGATTCAAGTGTAGAAAATGGAGTTTGCATGATTCACTTTGGATCCACTAAAATCCACTAGACTTCCCTAGGAAAGAGGACAAAAGTTTGAATGATGACACTCATTGCAAGTACATATTATTGTACATGACACATTGTTTATTATTAATCTGGGTTGATTTACTTAATCCCCTAGTTCATAGCTAGGTACCTAATAACCTTAACTAGTTTTGGTTTTTAGGAAAGAAATCTTTTAATATCAAGGACTACTTGCATTCGTTGCCCTATATTTTATGTTAAAAATATGTTCCCAATGTTAGTTCATAGATCCACAATTTGAACTATTTTGGAAACATGAATTATCTCTAGTGTTTTAGTTATTGATATGACTAATGAAACATGAATATTAAGTAGTCTTGTCCAATTGGTATTAAGTGGTGTAATGTTAGCTTGTTCTAAATTTATCTATTTAGTGGTATGTTGCATTATTGTATGGTACTAGCAAATTCATTATTCAACCCTTATTCTTCCTTCCAATCTATTATCCTTTAAACCTTAAAGGTTATTTGTCCTTGAACACATGTTCTAGTATTGATTTACTTTGAGAATTGATTAATACCAACCATGTTGGCAATAACATTTTCTATTGATGTGGATTGCTCTGTCACAATGGCCTTTGTTTCATTTTTAACCAATGCATGTACCTTTATTTTGTATGGACATTCCCAAGACTAATAATCTTGGTTACAAAGTATACAATGAAATTTGGATTATATTCAAAATGGCTTGTTCATTTATGACACAATCACTATTGTTATAGTCATTGATTTTGGAATAATATCTTTATAGGTGAAATCATGGTCAAAGGAGCCAAGGGTGCTAAGGTAAAAGTCCTTTTCTAAGGATTGCATATGACACATGTCATTCTTGCATTGATTTATAACTTAAATTTTGTATTTTGGATACCCCATTTAGCACTACATTTTATATATAAAGACATTTTGACTACAAACTGATTTTATATCATGTATATTATGCATTCATGCCTTCTATCACATATATATGAATGACTTTTGTTAAAACCACACTTTCAAAATCCATAATTTTTGGGTTCAAAAGCACTTTTAAACAAAATGTGTTCAAGTGGGTTATAAAAACAATTTTCATTAGTTCAAGTCCTTTTGCCCTTCCAATTATCAATATCAAAATCCTCTCCAATTTTCTAAAGGACTAATGCACAATTGGTAAGAAAAAAAGATGTTTGAAAAAAAAACAAAGATTGTCCACTCTCAAGATTTGAGTGCTTTGAACATGTAATTTTAAAAAAAAATTGTGTCAAGCTTTGAGCATGTAAACTTTGCAATTAATGGAAAATATTCGAAAAAAAATTATGAGAATCCAAACTATTATGTTTCCCTTGTGATTTTTCAAACATACAAAAATGTAGTTTTAAGGAGTGTCTATTTGCTTGGGTGGCTCTTTTGACTGTGATTTTACCCTTCTTAGGTTCCTTGTAATATTAAACTCGATGATTTGTTCGATTATGTTTGGTGTAATATTGTGGTGGTTTGTTACGGTGGTAATGTTCATACCCATTCCAGGATATTCCTTGCAAAAAAATTATATTTCTTAAGTCCAGTTTCAAATCACAAATCAAGGTAATTTCCTTATCTTCAATAAAGGTGTTGTGTTTCATACTAGTAATTGCTAGTCTTAAATAGGGAAATAATCCAACACAAAAAAATGGTAAAATACATGTCAATAGCCTTTGTTAGTAGAAATATTGTCCATTTTGACCATATGTTTGTGAATAATGTGCAACTAGTGTCCAAACCAATTCAATTTGCAACTACATTTATATCAATCCTATGTGGCACTTTAATTGAAAATGTTCATAATCACATATATGATTAAACTTCACAAATCCAAATTTTAGTCATAAATGTGACTACAATATGTAGGGTTTAAATGAAAATATTGATGAAAATTAAATATATGTCATCCATTATCGATGATGGTTGACAACTAATTTGCTTTTGCAACTATATTTTGCAATTATATAGTATATATAAATGATTAAATGGTGTTGCATTTTTGTTATTACAATTCAAAGTGTACAAATTAATTTATTGGGTAATAGGTTGTTAGAAAAAACTATTATAACTTAGTAGGGAAACTAGATTAGGTAAGCTTAATAGGTTAAGTTAAACTAAGTAGGCCTTTATATGTTGGTAGTCTAGTTTAGCTTACATATTTAATTAGTTGGCCTAAGTTATCTATAAGTAATAGTTTAACTATAGGTAGTAGTATCTTTAAGTTAATTTACTACGTTTAACTAATAGGCTACGCTATAAAAGTAGACCTAGTTAAGCTATGCAAAATAAGTAAGTAGTTGATAGGCTAGGTTATTAATTAATTAGTTGGTTAGGTAGTAGGTAGTAAATAACATAGGTTAAATTGTAGTTATTTCATTGTGTAAAAATGTGATAATGTTTAATTAATTAATTAATTAAGTTACATACTTGATTAATTATGTAAGTAGTTTAGGTAATTAGTTTATTAGGTAGGATAAGTAAAATATAATAGGTATATAACTTAGGTATTATGTAATAAATATGATAGTATTAGTAGTTAGGTAGGTAGAAAAAATAGTAATTTTTTATTGTATGGATATATGATAGTGTTTTTGTATGGGACAAAAGATGTGACAATGTAGTAATGTTTCCTTTTCATTAAAATTTATGAAAAGTCCTTTGATATAATTTCAAACTTGTATAGTACATATAGTTAGGTGAAAGAGTGGACTAAATTCATGGTATGCATTATAAACATTTAAAATGCATGTGCCATTTGGGATGAGCCAATCAACAAGGCTTGTCACCAACAAAATAAATAGGATCCTCCCTACCTACCTAACTACTAACTTAGCCTATGTCAGGTAGCCTATGATAGATTGCCTATTTTAGCCTAGCCTAACCTAGGATAAATTGTAATTATATAATTATATAACAACAACAATAAAATAATAATAACGTGAATTATGTGATTATAATATATCTTTCTTGAATAAATGGCAAATTGCCAGGTGTTTTATGGCCATTGATTCCTTAAATTACCATGTGGCTAAATTCAAACCACCCATCAATGGAACATTTGGTAACATGCGACTATCCCAAATGTAATTGCAAATTGGGGTTCCACATCATACTAACACCTAGGTTTGGTTATCTAAGCACATTTTTCAAATTGCTTACATGCACTAATATTGGTATTGATCTAAATGGATGTTAATCGATAGGTAGACCATTTGTTGGATCTCTCCTTGGACTTTTGTCATTGTCTCCTTCAAGTTGATGCCAACACAAAATTATTATAAGTACATAATAAATTTATCATGTGTTTCATTCACTCCTTGTGGTGTCCACTAATCTAATCATTTTGTTGTGTAACAATGGTTCCATTATAAGTATTAATCTTTGTAATTGGTATGGTACTTGATACCACAATTTGGTTGAATCAATATTGTTTTAGCTCCTATCAAAGTTACTGATTACATAGGAACTTGCATTGTAATACATGATGGAGTAATTTCCCACATGTACTATGTAAAATAGGTGGCATACACAATGAAAATGTTTAACATTCCATTGGTATTATGCTTCCTATTGATGGTAATGTTATTAACATAAAATTAAATACAATGTTCTTAAGTTGAATTATACAAGTCATTATTACAAAACATGGTTTTTCAAATAGTTCAAGTTGACTAATTGGTCTTTTTTTATTAATGGACATGCCCATTTTGACTAGAGGCTCGAAACATGTATTTTTTGTCCAATCAACTTGACTATAGTGATTTATTTGACCAATACATTTAGTCAAGTTAGACAACCATAGTCAAAATGGCTAATGGGTTTTAGTCAAATGGGACATTTAGTCAAATTGAACATAAGAAATTGAAATCAGTAGTCAAAATGATCAACATTCTTTAGACAAATGGGACGTCTTATGCCTATTACATACCTATTTCCTACCTCCCATTTACAATTTTACAACCTACTTACATACCTACCTACCTACCCACCCACCCACCTATATGTACTACCTACCTACCAACCCGCCTACCTAGATGTGGTACCTACTTACCAACCCACCCACCCACCTACTTACTTGCCTATCCACCCACCTATAACCTACCTACATATTAACTATTTATCTACCTACCCACCCACCCACTTGCCTACATGGATGTACTACCTATCTACCTTCCCACACACCTACTTACATACATGTACTATGTACCTACATACCCACCCACCCACCCACCTATCTCTTACAACCTACCTACCTTCATACCTCATAATCTTGTAATGAAATGTTAAAATAAACATGTGAATAAAAAAAATCAATAAAAGTTGAACACCTTTTAATGGTGTGGTCCATTGGGAGGTCAAGGGTTTAATTCCTAACATTATAACCTATTTACATGCTTAAGGGGTAATGTAGGTAGGGTAGGCTAAGTAGGATATAATAGGTTAGGTTAAGCTAGGTCAAGTAGGATAGTGTAAAGTAGGTTAGGCTACCATTTACCTACTTTCCTTTTTATGACCTACCTACCTACCTACTTGCCACAATTTTTTTTTTATTTGGGCAAAAATTTGACTAGTCAAAATGACTTGTCAAATGGTCCATACTTTGCTGATAAAATTAGTCACAACGGACATGTTGAAATCAACTTGTCCAAAATGATGGAGTGGTCTTTTTGACGTTTGTCCAAATTGGGTACTTTTTTACTATATTTGCTAGTAAAAAAAACCATGTTTTCTAGTAGTTAGTAATAGGTTGAAATTCAATCCATGTGGTCTAGGTATTAAATATTTGTTTTACTCCACAAAAAATTCTTTAATCAACATTTGTCAAAGTTACACATCTACACGAGGGCAATTCTTGAACACATGTCTTGTTTTTCTATAGTAGCAATAATCATTCAAGTTAGGATGAACAATTATGCTAACCAAATTTGGCCATTCAAGTACAATATCCAAAGCCAAACTAGATATTGTTTCCAATTGATTCCTATCTAACACAATCGATATTGTTTCAACCATCGTAGGCTTTATATTGCAAACTAACACAAATAGCCTTGTAAAATTTTTACATTTGAATAGTCCATGCAACTCATTTATCAACAATTCTTTTTTAAAAAGTGTGCTTGTTGATTCAACAATATTTTCGATCGCTCAAATCTTTGTTGCATGGGTGGTGAAAATTGCAAAAGTAAAGAAGTCGAAATCCTTTCTATACACTAGGTTGCACAGGGCTAGGTATTTCATTTACAACTTTTGTATGGCCAAATTGAGCTTCTTTGCCCATACAAACCAATCTCCCAAAGTTTTTAATCATTCCCATAGCCACATTAACATGAGTAAAAGGTCCAACATTCAAGTTTTTAGTCCTTCTCTATAATTTATTCATATGGTTAACATGTATCTCTATGACCCCTCCATACTATTGATTTAATGATTACCTTCATTCAACATGCTACCAATTTGAAAATTCTTACACAAAAATCTCACGATCTACATCTTGTGTTTCCAACATTTAGACATTCATCTCCATTGACACACTAATGTCTTTGGGTGCTACAAATTGATGTTGCAATTGTTCACTGTGCATTTTTACATCTATTATGGTTGTAATCTAAATATATATATTTTGGAACACTTATAGTAATTACCCATGTCATTTCACAATGATCAATATTTCATTTCAAATTTTTTTAAGGCGAAATCATGGTCAAAGGAGCCAAGGGCGGCAAGGTAAAAGTCCTTATCCAAGGATTGCACATGACACATTGTCATTTCTGCATTGATTTATAGTTTAAAATTTTGTATTGGATACCCCATTTAGCACTGTATTTTTAATATAAATACATTTTGACTAAAAATTGATTTTATATCATGTATATATTATGCATTCATGCCCTCTATCACATATATATGAACAACTTTTGTTAAAAGCACACTATCAAAATCCATAATTTTCATGGTCAAAAGCACTTTTGAACCAAATGTGTTCAAATGGGTTATAAAAATAATTTTCATCATTTCAAGTCCTTTTGCCCTTCTAATCATCAATGTTAAAATCTTCTCCAATTTTCAAAAGGAATGGTGCACATTTGGTAGAAAAAATGGAGGTTTGAAAAAAACAAGGATTGTCCACTCTCAAGATTTGAGTGCTTTGAACATGCAAATTCTTTTTTGATTTGTGTCAAGCTTTGAGCATGTAAACTTTGCAATTAATGGAAAATAATCCAAATTTTTTTACGACAATTCAAATTATTATGCTTTCCTTGTGATCTTTCAAACATACAAATATGCAGTTTTAAGGAATGTCCACTCACTTGGGTGGTTTCTTTGATTATGATTTTACCTTTTGTCATTAGATTAGATTTCCTATATTTATAACAAACATTTTTTTGTTTCAACATTCATTAGATCCTAATTCTTTCAATCATTTATTATTCACCCCCAAAAAAAATCTCGCAAATTAAATCCAAGAAATACACATTTCCTAAATTCATAATACTTTTGTTACTAAAACTAGAATTGCACACTTTGAATCTTCCGGAATGTGATTCCCAAATGGTAATGGGATATTTTATCATTTTCATTATTTTTATTAATGTTGTTATAATATTGGTGTAATTCTCTACTAATTGTTATTGTTTTTATTTCAATTTTCCTACATTTTAGCGTAGTTTTACATCGATTAGAAATTTTTTTATGTTCTTGATTCTATTTCTTTTGATTACTTCTATTGATTTTATCTTCATAGTACAATTTTTGTATTCCTTTGATAAAAATTAAGGAAGAAAATCAAAGAATTTTCAAATGAAAAATAATGATAGATCTAGACAAAAATAAAAATAAAAAATCTAAGTGATAAGTAGAAGAATGTGATTATGGCCACAAGGAGTAACAACAAAAGAGTGCAACCAAGGCCACGAAAAATAGTAGTAGAAGAGCATGACCAATGCCAAAAGGAAAAACAAAAGAACATGACCATGGCCATGAAAAGTAATAACAAAATAACTCAACAAAGACCAATAGGAGAAAAGTGCAACCAATGCCACAAAGAGCAACACGAGCAAGAAAATAACAATGTACCACACAATGATGACCACCATTGTTGTGACCATGATTGCCATCACCACAACAGCCATCACCACAAACTACTACAACCACACAAACACAACCAAAAATAAGTTTAACTTGGTTAAGGTGAAAAATAACAATAGCAGAAAAAAGATGACTAAGGTCATAAAGAGTAACAAAAGAAGAGCATAGCCAAGACATGAGGTAAGTCAATAATTTACTTTTGGAGCTTGAGCTATGTAGTTTGATTCTTGAGCTTTGAAGCTTTGGAGCTTGAACTTTGAAAATAAATAAAACACAAAACCTTTTGAAAGGTGAAATGCAAAACCTTTGAAAAAAACTTGAAAAAAGAAAAAAGAATGTTTTGGAGTTAAAGCTTGAAGCCTCAACAAACATGAAGAAAAGAAAAGAAACTAATAAAAACAACATTGAATTTTCTAAATTTAAACCCTAAAACTAAAATAAAGTAGATTTTTTCAATAATCTAATTTGGTTTTGGTTATAATATCAATTTGGTACCAACCTTTGAATTTGGTTCTAGTTATAATCAAGTTCAAAATTGAGGGTCATTTTTCACCCAATTTAAAAACCTTTATATATCAAATCAATTTTGGTTCTAGCTAATTCCAAAATCGAAACCCAATTTTGAGTAGGTTTTTGGGAATCAAAACCAAAACTATCAGTTCACAACTAATAATTGGGTACCCACCCAACACTAGTTAAAACAACTTTCAAAATCAATAAGATGTTAACATCCACCTTTTTGCAAAAATGGGACAATATTATTGGATTACCTACTAGTGAATAAAGATGTGTGCTTATTTTTTCCTATGCTTATTTTCAAGACTCAATGTTCAAATTTGTGCAAATCTTTTTTATTGATTTGAACTTTGAAGTTTCTATAGTAACCAACATGTTTGAAATAATATTCATGTTAAGCTTGAAGAAATTACTAGTTGTTTTCCACATTTTTGGGTAAATTGATTCATCAATCTAAAGATGTTTGCTAAAATTAAAAATATCTTGAAATGTTAATGACTAAAAGTTACAACAATTTGTTGCACAACTTAGTGGGCAATAAAAATTAATTTGGGTATAATTTATTCAACTTTTTTTTCTCAATGCTATGACCAATGCCTACATGTTTGATACCACAATGGAAAAAATTAGAATCAATTTGAATTAACACACTATTAAGGGGCTTTAAAGGGCTTTCTTAATAGTCCTTTTCAAACATTCCTTTTGAACTAAAAATTTATTGAAATCAAATAGGCACGCAAAACATTATTAATATGACCAAATGAACATGAGTCCAACCTCACAAGGCTTATAAAATGAAGTGCAAATTGCTTTTAACACTCTAGGTCTTGTGTTTCCATTCAAATTTTTTTTGGTAAAAACAATAGTTACAATTTTACTAGTACTAACATTTTGTGAATGGGAATTTCAAAACAAAATGCTATCAAAAGTAACATGTAATCTTGCTTCAGGTTTGAGGGTTCAATGTGAGTGTCATATATGCAATATATGAATTGGGTGGTAATGTCTATAGCATAGGATGGATTCAATCGTATGAAGGTTATTTTAAAAATAATTCCTTTCTAGAACAAGTTATATTGAATGAACCAAAATCTCACATAACACACATAACACACAATAAAAAAGGTGAAATTTATATGATTTGTGTTAGGACATTCATGTGTTTAAAATTTGGTCTTTTATGTTGGCTAAGACCCAATGGGGAATTCATCACATGTGTTGAAAGACCTCCCTTCATGGAGATCAGTCATCAAATACACATGAATAAGGTTTTCCTTTTGTCATTTTTTTCATAATAAAAAAAAACATAAATTTATTGTATCATAAGTTCATTACACATATATATATTTTTTATGTCAATGACAAGATTTGATGATAGATTAACAACATGAAAAATAGGAAAATAGAAAATGTGCCCAAAGCTGCACCCATAACTTTTGAATATATGAAAGGAAAATGGATGAATCATCCACCCTTCCATCTAGATCCATTTAGGTCAATAATATTATGCCATCTACTAATCTTTTAGAACATTCATCCTTTCCATGGACGAATTTTTATACTATTTAACATTTCTTTCTTTACAACCTAGTATTTTGTCACAAGTGAGATCAAACTAATTAGGTGTGCCTAAATTGGAATAGTTAATTAGACCACAATATACAAATCCAAAGTAAATCCTTGGTCAAAAGATCCTCATGCATAAGGCCCATAAATATTATCATTTACTATCATTTATATCCATATTTCCACCTTATGCCATAATTAATATTATTTATAAAATTTTGTCTCTAGTAACAAATTTATTCTTTGGACTAATTATAAGAAACTCAACTTTTATATCTTGTTTTATACTAGGCATAGGGTCCATTAATGGTCATCATTACAACAAGGCATTAACCACTTGACATTTTTGTTGAATGGAATGGAACAATGTCTTTTGTAATCTATCTGTCCTTTCATGTCTCAACTTCATATAGGAACGAATTAATGCCTCACATTTCAAGAACATTTGAAGAATTTGTCTTTTCCTTGTCTTGGTGCAAATAAGGAAGATTAATTGCATGTTACACATTGTATCATATCATTATTACCTTTGGTAGAACTTTATTTCAATATGACATGTCATTGACATATGAACATGTGTTGTTTAATTAGGCTTCTTGTGGATATGTTAACATTGTTCAAAACATTGTTAACAATGGAGTAGATATGTTGATGCAAGTGGTGAAAGTGGAAAGATACCTTTGTATTTAACATGTGGAAACAACTTAATTTCCTATTTACTTCTCTTTTGTTGAACATAGATCATAAATGTATGAATTTGTGATTTTTTGTAATTATGTAAATATTATGTGGGAATTCTATGCACAAAGGGGAATAGGAAGAAAATGTGAAGCATGTTATGAGTTTTGTAATGATCCAATGAAAATTATTCATTTCAATGACAAAATAAGAATGAAGGTTGACAATAGAATTAAAATGTTAAAATAATGTAGAATTGTGTTTTATTGACATAAATTGTGATTTTTGATGGATTTTTTTTTTGTCATGAGTTTTTTTATATGTTTGGGCATGCGCACATTTTTTTCCCTTCATTGTGGTTTGCACCCACTTAAGGTGTTACATAACAAGTAATATTCACTTCATTATGTGAAGAAATGATTCAAAGATTTAGTGAACCAAAAGAGGAAAGATGCAATATTCTCCTCAAGGTTTTTCCTATACAATATACTTCTCTTTTTGACTTTTTAAATATGCATTTTGATAATTTTATTAAGATTTATGTGTCACATCATTACTATATAACACTAGCCACATGATAACAAACCATTTATACCTCTACAAACATGTTTTAAACAATACACCAAAACATGGCACCCATGACTAGACCAATACAACTACACATGGCATAAATGACTAACCTAGTAAAAAAGGACCCATCATGGATGCCATGTTTTGGCATAGTGAAGTGACATTCATCTTTCAAAAACAAGGAGGAAAAAAAAACATTTAAAACTTACATATTTATCAAATTAGTTAAACAAGATGAAACAAAGGATAAAACAACTTGAAGATGCAATTTAATATAGAAGAAATGTGATCAAATAATGATTAAAGAAGTATATTTGCAAATAAAATTATCTTTGAAATCCAAGAATTTGACATTTTGTTGTTTTGTAAATTCAATTTTCAACAAATTTGAATAAAGACTTATGAGGGTTTATAAAACGTTATACATGCAAAATGTCATTTGATCATTGTTATAAAATTGCATACATAGTATGAATGCCTAGACTAAAATAACTTTGTACATTTCTTATGAAAAAATCAATGGTTATTAACAATTTATTGTGATAATATATGGCATGTTTGGCAATCCAAATTTTCCAATCATAAATATATAGAATTGAAATGTTTGCATGAACCTTCTATTGCATAGAAATAATCCTTCTATATATCCATGATGGATTAAATTTGTGATTTTTTTGGGGAGATTCATTAATTAAAAATTCAATTTGGAACATTATTAATTATATGGGAAAATGACCAACATTGTCCCACTTTTTAAATCATGTATTGTGCAACCATCCAATTTGTGGTTATATGTGACTAATTTGTCATTTACAACTATGTTTTGTGTTTTTTTACAACTAATCATCATCTTTTTCAGTCTATTACTTTTCTTGCAAGTATGGTGCGATTAGTTCATGATTACTAAGTTTTCCATCTTTCCATTTTGATTAAGTTTTTGAGCTTTTCATCCAAGAATGGACTTCAATGTCAAATTAGTTGTAAAAGTAATAACAACTTGGTTAGCTCTATATGGTATGCCCATATTAGCTTGAACTTGGCATTGCCAAAACACTCCTCCAATGTACCTTGGAAATTGTGATTTCAAGTGGGCAATGCAAATGAACTTATTCCATTGGGCATGATGTATATATATCTATCTACTTGTAAACCAAAAGTAAATGTTCTAGAAATTGAACAATGGTGAAAGGAAATTTAAAGGGTGGATAAAGGACAAATCACAACCTAGATAGACAATAATCAATACGTATTTTGATGTCATTTGAATTGACATATATATGGCTGATAGATGGGTGGTAGAAATATGGTTGAAATGCACTTTGTTTCAAGGATCCAAATGTAACATGTTCATATGGGTTGGTTCAACTTTGAATCAAGTGACTATAACTTATGATCCACATGCACATTTGTTATTTTAATTTAGTGTTTATAATTAATTAATTAACCTCTTTACCTTGCATTGATCCAAAAAAAACATGTTTAGCAAATCACACATTCTCATAAATGCATCCAACAACAAATCAAGTTTCAAACTACTTGTGGGGTCCATTCATGATTGGGGTACCAAAAAGGAGTGTCTAACTTAAAAAGGACTACAAAGGACAACTTTGAATTTTTGTTTATCTTGCACTATTATAATTGTAATGAATTGTTGTATGCAAATAGATAAAATGATGTCTTCTTAAATTAATAAAAATATTTTTAAATCATTTGGATACTATGTTAATGTGCTTTTGAGTCCTGTAAATTAAGATAATCAAGTGTTCAAAGTATAATAAAAAGGAAGGCATAAAATCATACAATTGATTTCAAATTTTTTGTACAACAAAAACATGCCCCCTTCTATGAAAGTACATGTTCAATGGATGAACTTGATGAAAAACTAAATCATTCAAAAATTTCAAAGTTTTGAAATTTTGAAGGAAAGGGCTACAAAGCAAAGGACTCATTTTTAAAACCATTTGATAAAAAAATTATGTTCAATGGGTTCAAAATGTCTAGCTTTAGATGCAAGTCATTTGTGAAGAAAATAAACATGTTAAAAACATGTTTGGTTGTCCATTGAAACTCATATTGGGATTTTCTAGGATTTTTTGCACTTTTGGCATTAAACTAAAATATTCATACACAATTATGTATGATTGTGAAAAATCACTAATAACACATGACTTATCTTATATTGGACTATTCAATTTTTCTCACTTAAATTTGTTTCATGTAATTATTATTTGTAAAAAATAGTTCTAAAAAATCCTTAAACATTTTTTTCCTACCCCAACCATGAATGGACCTTGTGGTAGAAAATTTAATGTATGCAATTTGTTCCAAGTTGTCTTCAAACTCTTCATTGTTTCAATTTGTAAACAAACTTGGAAACTTGCATGGTAACTATAATTCATGGCCAAGTGAATTAAATTTTTTGGGGAAATCCAAATCAAGTGGTGAACATTGTACTCAAGCACATTAAACACAGTCTAATAATATTAGATATGGGTGCAATCACAATCTAATGAACCAAAAAGGGCATTGGACCACAAAGAAAAATAATCAAAATTGGATAAATATTTATGTTTTTCCATTTAAGGCCATGCATTACTACAAAATGTGGGTGTAGTTCATTAGTCCCCATTCACTAGACTAGTAAATTCACTATTTTTTCATTGGTCCTCATTCACTACAACTAGTGAATTCACTCAAAATTTAGTGAAATTACTTGGTGTAAAGGGACACCTTTTGTTGTAGTGATGGCAATCATGGCAAATTATTAATTTTTCATTCATATGAATGTCAAGGAATTCAAACCAAAAATACATTTGATGAAATTGTAAGTTTAAGTTTTGATTTAGGACCTCTAAAAATGAACACCTATGGCGTCAAACAAGAGTCAATTTTGCAAAGGACTATCAAAAGGATTCACATAATAAAACACAGTTGATGAAAGAAAAATTAAGAGGATAAAAAGCTATTAGCCACATTGAAAAAACACTCATACCCTAAAATATGTGGAGTTTTGAAACTTTAAAAATTCAAAGAATTTTTCAAAATTGATCCAAATTGATTTCAAAATTAAAACTTCAAAAGTCCAGTGCCACACATAAATTGAGTAAAATGTACATGATGTGTTAAAAAAATTTGTAGTTTATTATATAGGAAAAAATTTAAATGTTTTAAAAAAAATTGGTTATATATGATTTGAAATTATTATCATTCTTAAAGATGAAACACTGAATTTACAAAAAATTGAGACACTTTCAAAACTTCTTATTTATTCAAAAATGATGAAGAAAAAAACATGTCATGTTCTTAAACAACTATAAGCATTTATTATAACAAGTTGCAAAAAAAATTGTTCCAAAATTCATTCATATGAAAAAAAATTTGCGAAAAAGGACATATAGTCCTTTTCTAAAATAATCGTGTTGGCTCAACGTTGCACCCATATTATAATAATTAGTCAACCACCAAGTAACTACTTGATAATATTGAAAATGTTCGGAAATTATAATCAACATTGAAGTTGATTACGATGATAAAAAGGGAGTCACCTACCTATTCCTTCACAATTGGTCTAAATTGTTGTCCCTACACACCTAAAATCAAGTCCCATCAAAATAATCCAATTGGTCTTTTTATATTTGCTCTATGAAAAAACTAGATTGTGGCTTATTTTGGTCATGCATCATTAATCCACCTAGAAAAAAATTAATACAAAAAAAAATTTTATCCAAACAAAAGGAAAAAAACAAACAATCATTTCTTATTTAACAACTTAATTTATCTCTAGTATATTTAAATACTAGAGAGATTTGGCTTACTATTGTTTGAAGTTATGGATTCACTAGCTACAAGCAGTTGGCCTAGAATGTAGAAGACTAGAAATGCTACATACATATCTCCTTCCAACCTCCAAGTTCAATGTATCCAAAATTCATACTTCCTATGACTTGAAACATACAATTTGCTTTGCAACTTCTAGATTATTTGTCATGGAGCTTGTTGAAATCACAAATTTGATGGAATATCACATATTAACAAACATGTACACATACACAGATTTGGAACATCATGAAGCCAATTCATTGACACAACCAAGATACATATAGGTAATGCAAAAAAATGTTCATCCAATCAAGATTTTGGTCTTTTGACTATATGAATTCAACTGTCCATGTTATATTGTTGAGCCAATTAGTTTTACAACTCCACTAAGTTCATGTTTATGGACTTCTAATGCATACTTTGTGTCATAAAATATTTAGTGGAGAAATATGGATCAAATACTATTTGGGGTACTTGGAATATAATATCATGCACAATTATATATCCATGCTATAAACTAGAAGCTACATTCAATCAAGATATGTATAAGTTATAAATGCATCCTTCTACACATTTACAATTCAAAAATAGATCTCAAATTTTTTTTAAAATAAAACAAAGGTGACAAAAGAAAATTGTTTACTCTAACCACTATGAACCCTGACTAACAATCTTTTCGGTTGCATGCCTTGTGTTTGTTATAATGTTCATCCTTTCTACAACTAGTTTTTTTTTCATTTTACCTTTTCTCAATGGTGATGGTCCATCTACACCCTTGCCTTTCTTGGTTGTTTTAATAGCAACAGTCTTGTGTTTTTTGGCAAGATGTTTTTCATTAGTAAGGTCTTCCTTCTCTTCATCAAACTCGTCATCAATATGCTCCATTTCACCTTCACTAAATGAGCCATCTGTTTTGGTAGTATCAATATTTTTTTCCCATTCCAAGACCCCAAATTCAATTATATTCTAATGGCGGGGTCCAAATTCTTTAAAATGTACCAAAATATTGTCACAATGTCACCCTTTTCTATCTTTTTTACCTAGTCCTTTTTACAATGTAAAGACACATTTATGGATGATTATGATGGAATTTAGAATTGTAATGGTTTAAAATATAGTCCTTTTGAATTTTTTTGATAACTTTTGATTCAATATTTTTTATGGGGATCAAAATATAAGATAAAAAAGACTATAGTAAGGACTAGGCCCTTTTTGTCCTGTGTGGTACACCTTAAAAGATTTTCACCCACCAACCTTTTGAACCATTGGTGATTTAACATGTGGTTAGAGGGGTGAAGGGTTTTTCTTTGGAGTTGAAACATCAACAAGTTCATTGCCTTAAGCTACAACCTTGGTAGGTACATGGAAGTTGCCAATACTTAAATTGGTCCATCCTGGTTGGTAATTGCTATAGATGGACATCTTAAAAGAAAAGGATGTGCATTTAAATCCATGGAAATCATATTTTGGTCTAGTGGTCAATGGAAGACCTACATAGAAGCCAAAACATTACCACTAATCAAAATGTGATACATACATTCATAATCAACTAATCCTAAATCTACCATGTGTAGGTTAAATTTGCCATTTGCCACTTGTAAAATATGAATAAACTTTCAAAATATGGTGGGCAAAATTTGTCACCAAAATGTTTTTTAGCAAAAATTGTAAATAAAATTTGCCATTTGCCATTTGTAAAATATCTAAGTAAAATTTACCATTTGCTACTTGCAAAATCTAAAGAAAAGTTTCCAAAATATAGTGGGTAGAATCTATAACCAAAATTTTGCTTAGCAAAATTTACAAGTAAAATTTTCCATTTGCCATTTGCAAAATTTGTAAGCAAAATTTTGCTTGGCAAAATCTATAAGTAAAATCTACCATCTACCACCTACCACTTGCAAAATCTAACTTGAGACTTTTAACATGTTTCAACATCCATAACTTTAACATAACAAGATGGACTTTAGAATTTCTATGCTAATGGATTGTAGAGTTGCATATGCAATGGACTTTATAAGTTTTGTAATGGATAGTTATGGACTACACCAAAATGGCTATGGATTTTCTAGAAACTTCTTATGGACTTTGAAACTTATAATGTTGTTGATATGGACTTCAGAATTGATGTTATGGACTTCTATGGACATTGCAAGAATAGAAATCAATGCAATGGAAAATGGTCAAATATGAGGACTTAAAAGATACTATTATGAACTTCCATGGATACAACAAATAGATAGATAGTCCATAATAGTATCTACAATCTTAGGGACTACACATGTAGTGTAAACATCATAAAAGAAATGGAAGATTATAAACTTTAAACTAGTCCAAGGTAGATAAACGTTCATAGATCTATTGACTACTAAGGGCTTTGCACATGCTTTGGTGGACTTCTATGGATGTTGTAAGTTAATAGTAAGGATTTAAATGAGCTAATGAAAACACATAGGCCATGTTATGCACATTTACAATAAATTGGACAATTGTGGGAAATAGTCCAACCAAACCTACAAAATCTAGGGCCTCAAAAGGACAAAATAGGATGATGAATTCATAGGAATGATCACAACTTTAAAATTGAGGGTGGTTAGGTGTTATGCATTGCAAGATGTGGATTTCAAAATGTCTTTTAACTTCACACTTTACCAGAAAATGTCAATAATGAACACAAAGTATGAAAGTTGTACCTTGTAATGGAAATTTGCACTTGGGTGGGAAGCTCTTTGATCTTGAATTAGGTTTGAAGTTCAAAATTGGAAAAGTCCTAGGTTTTTGGATTTTTGTAGAACTCCACCAACTTTCATGCATCTCCTCCTCACACCTTGGCTTGATGCATTTTTTTGAAGTGCTAAAGTGCGCAACAACACACCAAAATGATAGAAGTGCTTACATAAAGCTAATTGTCACACCCACATAGGTGCAAACCCAAGCCCATAAAATGGACATCATTCAACCATTAACCAATCTTGAAACCCTACATCATTATTTGAAACTAGATTAAAAGGCAATGCAACCATAACACTTCGATGCATTACACCTTTTTCAAACTTAAAAAACAAAAGCTTTGTAGCATCAAGATTTCGTTTGTAAACAATAAGTTTTTGTTTTGTGACAAATAACCTATTATTCAATTGTTCAGTATCCTTGCATACATGCTCAAATTCCACTATCCCTTCATCTGCAAGAGTTTGAAAGGCTTCAACAAGTGTTTGTTTGAACTTTGCCTTTTTCTACTAACTAGTGGCAGCTTTGCTCTCACTTGACAAATTGTCCAACATCAAAACCAATTCCAAAAGCTTTTTTGTATGAGCCTTTCAGGTTATTAACATGGTCTTCCATGAAACATTGGGCTTTCATATTCATCATCCTAATATCTTTTTTTGTTTGCAGGCTTAAAACATCATGTTCTTCAAGCTCAAATGCTAATGTCTTTACAAACTCCAAATTATTTATAACCTTTGCAAACATTACATCCATGCAATTTTTTCTTGGACATTATTCTCTTCCTTCAATTTTTATCTTTGTGAATGCATTGTCATCACCACTTTTGAAATCCACAAACCCTTTTTGTTTCCTCTATTGCTCTTGGTTCATCCATTTTTCATACATGACCTAGTTCATTTTATTGCCCTTAACAATCTCCATCACCACCCCTCTTGCAAAACCCAATGCCATTAACCTTGTAATAGGAACAACATGCCTTTGATAAACAAACATCCACAACCTTTCAACTTTAGCTATTAAGACAAAATTTTCACTAAAAATATAACTATGGCCAATTTTATTTTGAATGGGTTCAAAAACTTACAAACCTCTTCTATAGTTATGTCTCTAAGAACCTTAATTCATTGAATGGCGCACAAAGACCATAGATATCTACAAAATCCTTATGTGTGAATGGATCGCCATTGCCTACCTCCGGAGGTTCAACGTGCAAAGGGACCATAAAATTAGGAGGTTTTGAAATCTTGCCCTACAAACTACCGGACTCTTACTCTACCTTCACTTTCTTACATAACTCAAATTTATTAGAAGTTTTCTTGAGAGTACTAGATGGTGTAGGTTGTGCCATTGTCACCACGCAATTAGATCCTCTCACACTCAAAGAACAATCATGAAATGTAAATAGTTACAGAGTAGTCATGAGCTGTGCATGGCAAGTCCTTGAATTAGCAAGTCAAAAAAGTAGATTGTAAAGTTGTTTCCTTGGTGAAAGAAACAAAATGTACAACTTTCAAAAGTCCTGCCTTTATTGTTGTCACATGTAGGTGTGTAGGGTCTACATAAGAAATAATCCAATTGTTTAGATTCATGGCTTAATGCATAGCCTGCCTGAAATTTTACAAAAGGGACTTTGATTTGTTGATTTTGGTCCACTTTAAGATACAACCACCCATAATCACATTATAGTTGCATAAGGTATATATGCTACCTAGTAGTTACACATACATACTATTTAATAGTACGTATATGCCTATACTTATATACCTACATCCTACCTACCTACCTATTTATTTATTATTTACCTACTTAACTACTACCTACCTACTTATTCACTAGGTATAAACACCCTATGTACATAGCTATTTATGCAAATAATACCCATGCTATGGTTCCTTGCAGTTTGATCCCACACAAGGTTAGGGAGTCCACTTGAGCAATTGCTTTCAACTTTCGTTTTTCGAAACGTGCCCTCCTAGGCAAACAACACTAAGTAAACCAAGCCAACTCATATTACGCACGAATGGTGGATAATCATATTTTTTAGAGGTATTAAGTACAACTCCATAGATAAGCAAAATGATGGTTGCATTAATAAGAAAGATCTTTAGGAAAGGTGCTAAAAAATCATGTTCAAACATTTCTTCAAACCTCTTTTCTATGTTTTTTAATCAAATTTTCCATGGTGCACTAAGTTAACTATAGAAGTATGCATACACTCTAGGAACACTTCAAGGTAAACACCCATCCAAATAATTCCAAGAATAAAAGGTAAAAATATTATAACTTCTCTTCTATTTAAATCAGAAATTTTTTGGAAGAATTTAGGTTTGAAATTAAGTACCTACATACATATATATACTTGCATACCCACTTCCTACCTAATGGGCTATTTAATTATAACTAATTATTTTAAAATGTTATTTAAATAGGTACCTAGTAAGAACTTATGCTATTTAATAGGTAGGTTATGTAATATTATGTGCTAAGGAAAAGTTGCAACTAGGTTACAACTATGTGACTAGGGTGCAACTAAAATTTTATCCCATATTGTTTGTCTTCCTTTTAAAGTTTGCAAATTATATAAGTAGGTTGGTTTGGTGTAATAAACACATTCAATGTTTTTCAATTACCATATGGGAGGAAATAATCACATAGGTTCCACCCAAAAGGTTAAATTAAAAATAAAATACAATTTTGTTGTAAAAGTTTTAGAACTAAACTTAAGTACCTACCTACCTACCTAGGCTAAACCTATGGCTAGGTGGCCTAGGCTTAACCTAGGTGCCACATGTTGAGAATTCAAGCTCAACTAGTTAGGTTTCATTAGTTATTGGAGTAGGAAAGTAACTAGGTTACTTTCTCAAGGTTAAATTACTTTCGTTACTTATTTTAGTTTGGTTATTTGTGGTTTGGTCTTGTAGTTAAATACCTTGGTGTTGATGGTTTGCCTTTTTTTTTTTCATTACACAAGTTTGTGTATTTCATGTGACAAGAACCTTGGAGAGTTCTTGATGTTGTGTTTTGTGTTGTGAGCATTATGTTGTAGTTTCCTTTCAATAAAGATTTATCTTTGCACTTGAG
>Ga0116231_10003672_pt1 | contig 31647 bp, 28 predicted proteins | sample S1TSphgellanicum_2_FD_89695 | JGI IMG/M metagenome (GOLD analysis project Ga0116231, IMG submission 89695) | Host-associated microbial communities from peat moss isolated from Minnesota, USA - S1T2_Fd - Sphagnum magellanicum MG | ecosystem: Host-associated > Plants > Peat moss > Unclassified... | reverse complement strand
TCAATTGGATCATGGTAGTAACAACTAAGAGATGAAATTTTTCATCAATATGGTTAGATGTTATCTTCTAAATTGATTTTTTTGTAGAGGTTTCATTGACATATTATGGGTAGAAGAAGTTGTTGTGGTCAAAACAGTTCAAAATGTCCAATTTGACTACCCTATTTGTTTTGATTAAAAATTTGATAAAATTAACTGAAGGCCGATGGTTGTTAAAGTAATTATTAAAAATTGGTTCAATTGATTAAAATGATGTTTTTGAATATTGGTCATGTGACAAATAGTAAAATATGACCCAAAAACGAACAATTATAGTAAAACAAGACAAAAGTGTAGTTAAATGAAACATGGAGTCAAATAAGACATGTGGGCAAGTAAGACAAAACATGAACATTTCTAGTAAAATATTAAAGGACATGAATGTAGTAAAATGAAATATGCAGTCAAATAGGACACGTAGTCGTAAAATTTGAAAATATATATATTACATAAATACTTATAGGTTGTGGGTAAGTAGGTAAATAAATAAATAAATAATTATTATGGTCATTAATTATTTAATTTAAATAGGTTGTAAGTAAAGTAAAATAGGGTAGAGTAACTAACAAGCTAAATAGGGTAAATAGTTGAAGATAAATAATTAATTGATTATTAATTTGGCATTAATATTTTTTAATTAATCATAAATGATAATTTAAAATCTCATACATAGCCTAATATAAATAATATAAGTAACCTAGTAATATAACCTAGGTAGGCAAGTAAATAAATAAATTTTATTTTGGGAATGATTTTAATAATAATAGTAATAATAATAAAAATTTCTTGTTTCTTGATCTCATTTGACTGATAAAAATGACCTAGTAAAGAAAACCCAACCAAAAAAACCTAATCAAATTGGACATGTCAAAATTGACTTGTTGAATATGATTGTTTGGTCAAGTTGCCAAATTTCAATTTTTGATCTTTTTTGACCAAATTTTCTAGTAAAATAAATTGTGATTTGTTGTAGTGATCTAGCCTTTAATGCATTTATATTTTCCTATGCAAGTGGAATGTTAGTTTTGAGAATGTTTTGTTGTTGTTGTCCTATAGTAGGAGATGTTACATTAACCATGTATGGACTTTGGATAGGTTGGGGGATATTTGTTGGGAAAATTTGGATTGAAATGTGGATTATTTTTTTATGGTTCACATGAAATATTTTTTAATGTTAAAGGTGTTGAGGGTCTCATAAGAGGGAATATGTGTGTCACTTTTTTTGGATTTTTGACCCAATGTTTAAAGACTAATAATAAGTCCATACGTATAAAATTGTTGTTTTGATTTCCTTGAAGAATCATTGTAATGTCATTAGAAATTTGGATAGGAGAATAAACATGATCATGAACATACAATAAATCATCTGAATGAATAAGGTTGAAAACTAATTTCATTCCCATGAATCTCTCTATCATTTCATATGCATTTTTGTTGAAATAACATAAGAGGTTGAGCAACACCTTGTCTTACAAAAATATACGCATATATACTTTCCATTTTACCCTACATTTATCATGTAATTGTGCACATGCTTGAAGTCTAAGAAGAGGGATCCCCATTTTGTAATTGTGTGAAATGTCCAACTTCCATGACTATGGTAGAAATCTTCTTCCACTTGCTCACCACAAACTTAAATTGATCTTTGGGATCAACTAAATCCAAGCTTGTTAAATACCCATCTATTTTTACATTAACCAATGCAATGATCTCATCATGTTCCCAACTAGGCTATCAACATTTCCTAGACCTTATTTCACAAGAACTAGATGTAGTAATTATTTTCCTTTTCCCCTTGTTGAACCACTTTTTTGGACCTTGCATGCACTTCTAAATTTGCATAACCAACCTATGTTGTGCATACAAATTAGCAAATTTAATTGCGGTACTACTAAGATTTCTTAAGTTTTTGCATGTTTTTAGAATCATTTTCATAACTAATTGATGAAAACTCATATATACAATTATTGGTTAAGGTGGGCTCCATAACCTGGGAGATGTTTGAACAATCTAATAAGTAGATCACAAAATGATGTTAAATAAAATGACAATGAAATGTATAGAATGAAATCTTACTTGGAATGTTGTTTTTTTAATAGCTTATGTTTTTTCCATGCCTCTTGCAACTACTATTCTTTGGTCTTTTCCATTTGCACGATTAATTCTTTTGTGTTTTCTATTATACCTACTTACAAACAAGGAAAAAATTGCGATGTAAAAAAAAACAATGAAGGTCTATAAAATTTGAATGCACAAGAAATGAAGGACATTGACCATGCAAAGGTGGAAGACAATGTTGAAATCAAATTTATTTAATAAATTTTTTGGGGCTTTTGACTTAAAATCAAATTTAGCTATCAAATGCATGAATGTATGTGACTATCAATGTTCATTTACCATTCATGTTACCATCATTATGACACTAAGGCTAGCATGGTTACCATGCCAAATTTGGTGTTACCTCACATTATTGGTTTGAATGTGAGGTTAAAAGTATTAGTGTTATTGTTAATAATAGCACTAATTTGTACCACTAAGTTTAAACATAATTAAAGTATCATAGATGACTCTAAATGGTTATTATGTATGTAGATGAAGTAAAACACTTGGTGGTTACTAGGTAAGTAGATGCATGTGGATGGTAGTATGTAGAATAGGAATACAATGCAAAAGCATTCATGTATATCCTCCATCTTGCATGGTGCATTGGTGGGTGCTAACTCACTTTGGCTAGGCCAAAGGTAAGGCAAGAAAATAGAATGGGCTATGAAGTGTAAGGTAAAGCCCTAGGGTGAAGGCATTCCAAAAATAAGGGGGTTAAGATGAGGCAATATCACAATGCAAATTAAGAATGTGACCCATCAATTGGCTTTACTTGTCATAAGACATTAGGTGCACATTGTCATGAATTTAAATATAAAAAATCATAAGGCATTCAGGTGGGAAAGGGTTCTTCCACCTACCCCTTAAGAGTGGAAAGGATTTTACAAAAATGAAGATTGCACATAAGTCAAATTAACAATTAACACATGCATTAAACTTGTGCACCTTGGAGCAATTTCTTTCAAGTTTAATAAAACATGTATCACAAATATAAGCTTGTGCTTTTAACATAAGAAGGTCCACCCATGTCCAAGTTTCATGGTTTGAAAGATTGGCCAGCAATCCCACCAATGGGCACATGGACACATCATGGGCCTTGGTGGCTAACCTATAAATCAAGAAACTACCTCAAATATGGGTTGTATCCTTCAATAAAATATTCCAAGGTTTTTTTTCCTTTTGTAATTAAAATCACCTCCTAATAGAAAACGTGCAAAAAACAATCAAATAAACCTTTTGCCATTTGCATGCATAGGTTTTCCACCATTTAGGTTTTAAAACCTTTGCCATACCTTACACTAGAATAATCACCTCATGAGGCTTTCACCTAAAATTAAAATTATACCTTCAAGTTAAGGGCTCCTACAAGCCTCAACTCATGGGAGCCCTTAGCAATAGGCCTTCCTTTCTACCAAATGAATTGTATTATGTCAATAAGTACATAATCCAATGGCACATGTTTGTATTATGGAAATGTGCCAAATACAAGCCATTCATCACCAAATTTAACATACAACAAATTAATAATGAAAATTGTGTGAAGTTTGTTCATTCATAGGTTCATAAATTTTACACACAAATATCATGCATTAAAAACATGCTTAACACACGGATATATGTGTTAATGAATGGAATACGAACATGTAAATGAACGAATGTCACATGAATTTTTCATCTTCCTATAAATCCATGTCCCAAATATGTTTTCAATGCACGATATTAGTGTGTAAAATGTACAAATTATGAATGAACATTTTTTGCACAATTTCCATTATTAAATCATGAGATGTTAAATTTGTGACATTGTGCATGGTGAAATGCCTGCCATGAATTTGAATGAGCCAAAATTTTCAAACGAGTGCAATGGCTTCTATACAACACGTTCCATAACATAATGGTTTTCATGATTTACACAATGGGTATGTGGATTTTGAACAATGGTTAAGTTAGGTAGACCCAAAAAGACATGTCCATTGCACCTCATAAAGGGATTAAAATAAACAAAAAAAATGATATGGAAACCATTATGTGATGATAGAATGGTTGGATATTACTAGCACTTTACTTATCAATGCATATTTTACATGAAAATGAGGACAATATGTCCACCACACAAGTGAAGTGGTCCTTTTCTTTGGACTACTAGTATTGCTTCAATGTTCACAATTGGGCACTTTGTAAAAAAAAGATTGTAATTATGTTCCACAATTGTGTCCCATAGTTCATGCTAGTGTTTTCTAGCCTAGGCCAAAAATGATAAAGAACAAAAATAAGCATTGAAAATTTTGGCAACCAATGAAGTGAGCCAACATGCACCCAAAAGACCCAAGTTTGTTTTTTTCTTTTGGGGAAGGTTGGGTGGTGTTGGTTTATTTGAAATTGTCTTGTTCACAATGTGTTTCCCCAACATGTTCCCCATAACACCCACTTTACCCCATATCCTTTGCCTTAAGTTTTACTCTTGTAATTTATTTAACCAGGCCAAAAGGAAGGGATTACAATATATTTATTTTGGGACAATCTAAACCATAAGGCTTATTTTTATAAATTTTGTGATGGGCCAATCAATGATGCCCATCACAAAAGAAAAAAGAAGGACTTTGGGCATCCCCAAAACTAATTTATATAAGTCACACTATATTAAAAACAAAATGGGTAAAAGAAGTTTTAGTCCCACTAACTTTGTATAGGAAAAGGGTTTAGTTTTAGACTTTTTGGATTTTTGGCGCCTCCCATCAACCTACCAACTTTAGGACAAAGGTTTCAAATTTCGAAAGGTCTAAAACTAAACCCATGACATGCATAAAGAATTAAAGGATTTTTGGGTCATTTTACCTACATCTTTTAGCCATTTTCCCATTCTTTAGTTTTTTGAGGTTTTTTTAGGCTACCCTTAAAGCACCCTCATGCTTTCATGATTAAACCTTCAAACTTTTATAACATTTCTTCTTCTTTTTTCTTTTGTATAGGCATTGTTTCTTTTTGCTCTAGTGGTGTTCCCTTCTTGTTTTTGTTGCAAAGGTTGTATGTCGATGGTGTTCATTTGTTGTTTTTGCTTTTATGGGTTGTTGATGTCTTTCGAAGCTTTTGTTTTCTCTTCAAATATTCGTACACTTCCTATGTTTTGTCTTTATTGTTCATGGCACTTCTTGATAGTTTTCACACTTCATCTTGGTGTTTCCTTTTGGCATTTCCTTTTGACATTTCTTTTTTTCTTTTTTAATGCATTTCTTCTTAGTGTTTTTAAATTTTTTTCTTTGCATTTCTTATCAATGCTTCTTGGGTTTCTTCTCAATGCATTCTATATACTTTTTTTATTTTATGTTTCATTGTGTTTTTGTATGTTTTTATTCTTCATTTTTTGTTTTTAACTTTTATGTTATGCTTGATGTGCAAGTGAGGACAAGCATCATTGCATTATGTTTTTCATTTAAGTTTTCATTTTGCAAGTGTTGGTGTGCATTTGTATATGTTTCATACATTTTTGTTACATTGCATCATTATTGCATAACATCATTTGTGCATTTTTCAAATGTTATTTCATGGCACTTCTTAACAATTTTCACATTTTTTTAGCATTTTTTCTTGGTGCTTCTTGTTGACACTTCTTCTCAACATTTTTTTAAATAATTTTTTTGCATGATTTAATTGTGTAATTCTTATTTCTTATTTGTGTTATCTATTTGATATTATGCATGCAAGGGAAAATGTTTTTGCATTGTGTTATTTGTTTCATTTTTTGTTATACAAATATTGGTGTTGTGTTTGCATTTGTTTCATCATTTTTGCTACGTTACATCATTGTTGGACAACATTAGTTTTACATTGCATTATGTATTCTTCATTTTGTGTTGATTCTTTCATTATGAAGTCTTGCCTTACATGTTCATTCATTTTCTTTGTTTCACTTTATTGTGTTGGTGTTGTGTGTTATGGTGAAATACATTTGTCTCCAACATAATTCTAACATTCAACTTTGGTATCATGTTTTCTTCTTCTTATGTTTCTATTTTTTATGTTGACTATTGATGTAGCAACTACAAAAAATGTGTATTGATGGTTTTGTAAAACTTGTTGTAGAAACCCTAGTTGATAGAGTACCCATACCCATATACTTAATGGGGTAATTCAACTGTTGGCTTTTGAAGTTCAATCATACCCTACTACAACATCTACATCTACAAATTTTATTAATGATTTATTGTGGTATGATGATGGGTCAAAAAATGTTCAACCTCATAACTTTCTTGAATTTCATGATTTGAATCTTGATCAAGCAAATTCTAATCCTTTTTGCACATTTTTTCAATCCTTACATTTCATTGAATTTGGAAATCTTTAAGATCATTCCCAATGTTTTTGTTGAGGATTCTTTTGGTGATCCAAACTTTGAAGCTTTTGTACCTAATTTTGATCCCAATTATGAAAGTATTATATTTAATGTGATTAATCCCAATGATGAAGCAATTGCATCTGATGTTGATCCCAACTTTAAGGCCATTGTATTTTATATTGTTAATGGATTGGTTATAAATATCTTGTTAGTATTGAACCAATCCCAAAGTTTTGTTTACTTGACCTTGATGAAAAAAAGTTGGACAATGTGAACAAAGGGGGTCACTAAACAAGTAAACACATTGAACTTTAAGCCAAAAATACATTTGATGAGTGGAGAGTTTTTTGTGGTTTTGGTATTGAAAAGTACATAACAAATTTTTTAAAAGGTGAAGAGATTATGAAGGATTTTGTTGACATTCTATATTTAAAATTTATTTTGTGTTGTAAGTTGAAAAACAAAATGGTGTTTCATACCCTCTAACAAGGTAATAATTTTAATATAATTCTGAATCATTTTGTTTTATGTTATATATATATTCTCATTCTTGTGTGTTATAATATAACAAATTTAATCATTGAAACAAGGCATTGGTAGATTAATCAAAGAAAGATAAAAACAATACATTGTTGAATAATGTAAAACCATTACACCAACGTGTGTCCTAGTTCATTTTATATTTCATTGGATTTTAAGTGTATTTGAACAAATTTACCATGGACAAAGTGGCCAACCCTATAGTAAACAAGGACCAATTGTTATGCGTAAATGATTTCTCAAATAGTTAATTCACTAATAGGTAATCAAATTCACTAATAGTTAGTACATTAGTCTAACATTTTAGTTCATAATTAAGGAGCTAGGTTAAGCATCTAGGAATTTAGTTTAGGCTTGCCACTTAGCCCACTTAACCCATCAACTTAGGGTGCAAGCGTGAAAATTTGAACCCTTCACCTCCATGTTTAAAAAACAAGTCCTTACCCATTAAACCACTATGTAAATAAATGAAATAATTTGTCATGACCATGTATTATTATGCATTTTTTTGCCTAACTTCTGTGTAATTAATTTACCATAAACTAGGTTCCTAGGCTAGTACTAAGTTATTCTTAACTTCATGTAAGTTATTTTATATTATTTTTAGGTTACCATAGGTTAGGATTTTAAATTAGTCCTAGGCTATTCTAGACTATTACTCATTATTCAAAAGTATTTTATTTTAGGCAATTTAAACTTATCGCTACAAGAACTTTGCAAATTAATGATTAGATTTATGATTGATATTTAATTGTGACACATGCGACTTACTACAATGTTTAATTGCTTTGGACAAGTTGCATAAAATTTCAATCACAAAGACAAAATGTGGCACCTAGTCAAAAGGATAGTCACCTCAATATGTGACTAACAACAACTTTTCATCAATCCACCATATCATGGTTATTTGCAATTAGTTTTTATGACTAAAATGTGTAGTCGCATATGCCTATGTGGCACAACCATTTACAATTGGATTTACAATTAAAATGTGTAATGACATATGACAATGAAGTAAAATGTACACAAACTGCAAAAATCTGTCCATTGGATTTGGATAAATATTGTCCACTAGATGATGTACATGTGATAGGTTTTTTTTTTATAATAATAAAAGTATAATCATGACAATTACCTAGTCTAAGCTATGTTAAATCAAGGTAGGCAACTTTGTTAATGTAAGTTATGTTAAAACAAGCAACCTAACATAGGCTAGGTAGGTGAGTAGGTGAGTAGGTAGGTAGGTAGGTAGGTAGGATCAATCTTAGATTTACTTCATTAGTACGAGCTTTCTTAATTAGTTCATTTCATATGGTTCGTGCATTTTGAATGTTTAAAATGCAAACCATGAGTAATCCATTTATTCACCTACCTATGTACTTTACAAAATTAGACTTTTTGACAAATGATATGCGATAAATCATAATGAAAGGGAATCACAACACTATGTAACTCTAAGGTAGATAAACAACCACTACATACACCAATACATTTGAAAATCCAAAGGAGGTTGAGTCCTCACACAATATTCCTTTGTTTTTGACATTCAAAGAACATGTTTGTAACCTTCCATGTACCTACCATTTCTAATGCCACAATAAATGTTCAATTTGGTAAAGGATGAGGCAAATATGATTTGTTTTGTGTAAGGGGGTTTATGTTTTATGGTAGGCCTATTAAAACAATTTTGGATTTTGTGGTTAATTTATTTGGTAATTGTTCCATTGCTTTTAGGGTAGATTTTTTAAAAAAAATCCCTAGTTGGCACACTCATAGCTTTTTATATCACGCAAAATGGATTAAAAATGAGGAAGACATGGGGTTTGAAACTAGAGAAGGTTTTGAGTTTTTCTCCCAAAAAATTGAAATAAAATATCACAGTCCTTTTCCTTATTTTCTTAAATTTTCTTATTTATTCCTTTGCTTTTAGTGCTTACAGAAAATTTGGATCCTCCAATTTGGGCTTTCAATGACATAAAACTTGTTCAATTTGGTTAAATGATGAAAAATATATTGGAAAGTAAACTTGTTCAATTTAGTTAGAGGATGAAAAATATATTGAAAAGTGTTGTGTGTAGGCTTGTGTTTGGTGTTGGGTGGTTTTGTCGTATCACATCATTTTTCCCATGTGATTTTTTTGGTCACATATTCCCATAATAAAATATTTATTATTTAACCTGTTTATTTACTACTTATTACCTACTTATACTTAGCTTATTTAATAAATTAATTACACAACCTACCTAAAGTTAAGTAATAATTAATATAAAAACATCATCACATATCAACACAATAAACTATTTATTACATATATAGTCCACCTATATATTCTTTATTATTTATCCCACTTACTAACTATTACCTACAACCTATTACTTAACCCATCAAACTCATTAATTAATCTACTACCTAGCCTATTTTATAAATGAATTGTGTGGCCAAATGCACTAGACTAATGAATTTTGTTTTGTGAGGAATTTGTAGTAGTTTGATATTCTAAACAACCATAATGAGAAACCTCCTTTTTTTCCTTAACTTTATATATATCCCTTGAATTAAAATTTAAATGTGTTAATATCTTATTAGATTTGGAGATTTTCAACAGTTAAAATTTGGCTAATTTTTTAAAAAGTTGCTAGATTTTTATACATGGTTCACATAGGTAGCCAAAAATACAAAATGATGTTTAAAAAATTTTATTTTGAATTTTTTAAAAAGCCAAATTTGGTTAATCTTTTTGTGAATCAATGGCATTTTGGCTCCAACAAAAAATTAACAACTTGAAACAAAGTGAATTTTCAAGTAATGTGTGAAATCCATATCCAACTTTAATGGTAGTTATCATGAATTGTTTAGGATTCATTGAAAATATTTTTTAAAGAAAATTCTAATTAATAATCTAACAATTTCATTTAATGTTTTATAAAAAAAAACGCATCACACTTCCACAAAATCTTATTTTTTTAAAAACCACAAATAGTGGTCCATTTCTACCATTTCAATTAATTTTACAAAATTTTCATAATATTGAACCTTATTACACATCTAACAATTAGTTCACTCAAGAACACCAAGGAAAATAAATTAGACCACTAAATCTTGTAATTTCATTTGGCCAATTCATATTTATTTTCACATTTAGTTACATGTATATTTGCAATTAGGATCTATAGTCACAAATGAAGTTGAATAAAATGCCATGTGGTGTTTAGTGGCCCATGAACCACATCATGAGTTTCAAAAATAACTACATTCTCATCTATTTTTGCCCAACCACTAGAAATTGATGATTTAAATGCACTATTCATTTTCATTTTCATGCATACTAATATTAGTTGTAAGTTGTAACTTTACATATGTAACTTTAAATCACTTTGTAGTCAAATATGTGATTATAAGTTGTTTTTTATCGTGCGCCATGGAAGATAACTTCACATTGACAATTGCAAAAAAGGTTGATTTGGACATGTCACAAATGAATGGGTTGGAATGGATAAGATTCCTTATAAAGTATTTTATCTTATCTTATTTTTGGTTATTCCACTGTTAGTTATTTTAAGCTATTGTACTCTAGGTTATTTTAGTTTATTTTAGGTTATTCTAAGGTATTTTAATTTATTGCACTTGAAGCGACAATGTCAACAATCGACAACAACTAGATGACAACAAAACAACAAAAAAAATTCTACAAATTAAATAAACTTTGTGTTTTACAATTTGGAAGTTGTGCATTATGCAATTTGCACTTCACATTGCCTCAATTTCCATGCTACACAATGCAAAAATCATGCAACCTTCAAGCACTTATTACTCAAAATTAATAACATTTTGTTGCCAAACATAATTCCCCAAGCATAAGAAGTGAAATTAAAATCAAACATTTTTTTCAAGATCTTAACTTTCACACATTTTCATCTTTACTAGGTGAATGGGCATACCACAACTACCATTAAGGTTCGACATTTATTGTTTCAGAAATGAATTGGCTTAATTTTTAAAAATTATTTACCACCTTGTGCCGAAATTGTTTAAAATTAATTGTTGTAAATGTTGAAAAATGAAAACAAGTTTAGGGTTTAGGGTAGCAAAACCATTGATGATAAAGACAATTTTGCCAAGGAGCTTGTGTTTTCCAAAGTCAAGAGAAAACATGTTGAAATTCGATGCATAGATGGAAGATAATAACAACATCAACAAAAGAAGAAGAGGAGGAGGAGAGAGGTGATCATCATCCAAGGATGACGACGACTCTTCACAAGAGGATTGCCAACATGTTTCATCATCTTTGGTGAAGTTCAACCAAGGTCAACAAGTCATAGAATCTTGGTTTTATAACCAATTGTTTACTAAACTTAGGTGCCTTCTAACAAAGATAGGCTCTGAAGAGGTATTGGAAGTTGCAGTGAAAAGCTTTGGAGCCTTTGTAGGAAATACAAAGGTGGTTGTTAATGGGGCAAACTATGTAATAAATGTTGTTGTCATCAAGCCTTTAAGTGTAATTATAATTAGTAGTAAAATTGCCTATGTTTAATCCCTGGATCTTCCAACTCTAAAAGACAACAATTTTTCAGAATTGTTAATTTTCGGTATTTCTCCCAATATGGTAATCAACTTGGTGAAAGAAGAAAACAGTAACAATTCCAATCATACTCCCATTAATCATCATTCGTGGGGAAGTGCAATATCTGGGAAAGGTGGTGGCAACATAACATGTGAAGTTTGCTAAAGGCATGGTATTGGAAGCAATATCAAATGAGATTTTCTATTCATTTCACAAGGATGATATACTGGTTGCTTCATTATTGTATCCTTGTAAGGTTGCATTCCTATGAAAGGGTGTTGAGTTCCTTTCTAGAGTGTTGTCTTTTGTTTATCATTGGGTTTACAATACCACCAACAAGTGTCCATGGTGGTTCAAAGATTGTGACTACATTAAGGTAAGTTGAAAACTCTATGTATATCATTTAATGGATAGTATTTAGTCTTGGTTTTGTTTGTTTTTGTATTTTTTAAATTTTCTTTTGTGGAAAAAATTCTCATGTGGATGTATATATCATATGTTGAGGTATTATATTATATGTTAGGGTAAGATCATATGTAAGATCCTTGATATTGCAAATTCACTTTTATTTTCTAATTCAACTAATGACTTTATTTTTGTTTTCACAATGTTTTCATTTGCATCAGATTTTTCATTACATCATTTTCTACAATAGGCTAATTTTTAGTGGTATTATTCACTACCAGTCAATGAATATCAATCATATTTCTTTCCTACAGAATAATGACATGCAATCTTCAAATTTGATGATTATAAAATCCTACTTTTAGTGTATAGTTGTTAGGGTGTACCATTGAAGATTGTGAGCACTAGTTGTTATGAATATTTGGCCAATGATAGTTGTGTAACAATTTTGAAATCCAATTCATTTATAAAATATAAGACATTTGTATACATATAAAACACACCTAGAATTTAACATGACTGAATATGCATCACCAGGTTAAGAGTAACAACATATAAACATTTGAAGATGGGTTGCAAAAAATACTTATTGAATGCTAGGTAATTCTACAAGAAGCACCATTGAACAAAAACCAACATCTAGGTCTTGAGTATAACATTGGATGTGAAAAGGATTGAACAACTTGCAAATATGAACATAACTAGAACATCTTGCAACATAAAGGTGAAGAAGGAATGTTTGCAAATCAATAATGTTTATGGGTTGTAAAATATCATAATGGTAGCAACTGTAGTGTAATGGAAATGACATCGTGGTAACAACAATAGTGCAATGGAAGTAGCACAGTGGTAATAACAATAGTACAACATGTTGTTGGAAGCAATGGAAATATAATGGTAACAACAATAACAATACAATGCAACATTGTGGCAACACAACATTGTAGCAACATAATAACAACACAATAACAACAACATTACAATAACGTAATGGCACCACAATAGCAACACAACGACAACAACATCACAATAACATAACAATGGCAACATAGTGGTGGTACAACAATGACATGATGACAACATGGCAATAACCATTTAACAATTGTGGTAACAACTAATGGAGGTGTGCAACCTTTGAATCTTCTTCTACGTACATTGTTGAAATTTGAAGTACAACAATAAAGGTAGCAATGACAATAACAATAGCTATGGAACATTCATATTCAAACATTATTCCATGACTTCAAGCATGGAATCCTTTGGATCCAATGTTGTCATCCTCCTCTTCTTATTGTTTGATTTCAAAATTAATTGAAAATAGAGGTGTGATAACATTCACTTTCATTGTTTCAAGTTGGAATTATCCATTGAAACTCCTTAAAAGCCTTGTTTTGCACCAACCTTTGTAAATCATACTGTCCATGTTTTTCAAGTGTTCCCACATGTGAAAAAGTCATGCACAAAGTCATGGTTTTAAAATTGAGATTCGAAAATCAACTTTAGGATTCTCACCTTGTTCAAGTTGGTTTTTGATTGTTGAACAAGTTTAAGAATTGAATTATTTCTTGAATGCATGTTTGAATGGAATTAAAGAATCACATTAGAGGTTGAAGGGTGCTAGTGCAATTTGTTGGAACAAATATGACACACACACATGGGTGTTGTTGTTTCATCCAAGCCAAAAACTTTGCACTTTTGTGAATTGATTAACAATCAATAAACCAAACCATTTTTTGGTCTTTTGTTAAGGTATGTATTTTCACTTGAATTGCATGATAAGGTATGAAGATGTGTTCAACAAACTATTTGGTGGTTTCCAATGTAGACTAATGTTGGTATAATAAGTCAAATGAAACCTCAAAAAAAAATTGTTTTTCTTCTTTCATTAATGGGGGGAAGTGAATGATTGGTTGCCCATTGGAACACAAATTTGTAATGGTAGCAATATTCCAATGGCTAAAGATGAAGCAACAATTATGATTTCTTGTCTTCTATTCCAAGTACTTAAATGTGTTTTGCTCTTTTCGTCTCCCATGTTCTATCACCTCTAGTGGGCACAAGATGAACTCAAGTTTCATTTGATTACCAAACAAGTAGGAATATTGTATGTTTGATAAGGTAAGCAACCTTGTGAGCCATGGTTGTCCTTTCTTGTTGCCATGTTTATAATAATTTTCTTATTGTTGTAATGGCTATTATATATGACTAGTTAGAGTGGGTTTTTAGAAAGTTTTTGGTCCAAGGCAAAGTCACTTTGAACCTTCATTTGGTAGAGTCCTTCAAAACTTTAGGTTTTCAACACTCAAAGATCCCTCTAATGAATAGTTGGACAATTGGCACAAATAGGCCTTGTCTAGTAAGTTGCATGTTTTTTAACATGTTAATTAGTTCATTTTTCAATTTTGATCTTGTTCTTTGAATTAAAAAGTATAATAATGGAAGTAATCCTTCTTGCTATAGGTTCTTTCAAATGTGGTTTGAACTTTCCTTTTGGTGTGAACCATTCATAAAAAGATCCCCAACTCAATTTTCATACAAACCACTAACTTCTCCTAGTTTTCTACATAAGGTTTTCAAGTAATGAAAAACACCAATGAGATCATCGTGCTTTTTCACAATTGCAAAAATGGAAGGCCAAATGTGTGTTGTAAATTGGTTGATGTAATTACTTTGTGACTTTCTTCTCTTTGTTGATTTGGATCTTTCATCTTCTTTGTTGTTTTCTTGCTTGATTTCCTTCTCTATAATCAAAGTTGCTTGAAGGTGTTTTTGTGGCCTTCTAGCAAGTCATTTAAAGGTTGTGGAAGTCACTTGTTTATTTTATTGGTTGTGTTTGATCTTTTTTGAAAATAACTCCAATTTGTGAATTATAATCCTTGATATTTGTTTTTTATCGACTCATTAAAACATGCAATTTATCATTTTTTTGTTGCCACTATTATTTGCCACATTCAAAACTATTGTAAATAATTTTCAAAACAAGAATGGAAACTTAAATGTGGCAAAAAAACACCATATGTGAGTTGAGTTAAATTTGTCAATGCTAATGTGTGTAAAAAAAAATCCCAAATAAAAAAATGGACATTCTTGAATTAAAAGAACATGAATGGATGATAAAAAATGCAAAAATGGACGTGTAACTATTCAAGATAATTTAACAACTTGTCAAAATATTTGAATTTTTTTTGAAAAAAGTTGAAAATTGAAATTTTTTTGGGGAAATAATTAATGATTTTGGCAGAAACAACTAAACCCTAATGGTAGTTATGGTATATTCAAATATAAAATCAAGGCCTTTCTATCCTAATCATTAATAATTGCTAAGATGAGTTTTTACACTGACTAACATGTCAATATCTTTTCTCCATTGTTTGCAATAGACATGTTCACATTATGTCAACACTCTTATTATTCTATTCACCTTTATCCAAAACCTCCATATCTTCATGCATATCCTACCATGAACAACATTTTAAATTTTTAATATATATGATCCCTTGGTGAACAATCAACTTAACAATACACATAAAGCAAATGAGTGATCGAGGTAAATTGAAGCTCAAGTTTCTAAACCTTGCTTGTCATGACCCAAAACCCCGTAAAGTGAAATAAGCCCGTTTCTTTTAATTTAAAACATGACAATTAAAATCGCTTAATTTCATCAATGCATATTTTTCTTATGCATCAAAACAAGGTCCCACTCATGCAATAAAGTTAGTCAACTATATTATATGTTATAAATAAATAAATAAATAAATAGATTAACATTGATTAAAGAGCCTTTTTTTTTCTTACAAGTAACCTAAGCTATAAGTCATTGTAATAGTTCACCCATCCATGTGATTCCTTACAACCAAAAGAGATAGAGAGAGAGAGAGAAAGGACAAAGCATGCTTTGTACAAGGGGGGCTTAACAATTCATGCAATTCATGCTGCAATTGATCTTCAACCTTGGCTTGCTTCCTTTCCTTCCTTCTAAAGTGATTTTTAAAGGGATTTCATCCTAATCTTCAACCTTGGCTTGCTTCCTTTCCTTCCTTCTAAAGTGATTTTTTAAAGGATTTCATCCTAATCCACAATACGATACATTAGTGTTGTATCGCAAGACTCATATTAATTAGTTGTGGGGACCTCGCCCAAAGTTCAATGTTTTTCCTTTCGTGATGGGCATCTAAAAATTGGCCCATCACAAAAACAATTTAATAAAGCCTTGGATTATCCCAACATAGATATTTTGTAGTTTCTCCTTTGTGGGCTCCTTATATATGCTACAAGAGTAGAACTTAGTACAGGCCAAAAGGATATGGGATGATGCTATTGGGAAACTATTGGGGAACATAATGAGAACTTTGAGAACCCATTGGGATGTTGATGCGAACACATTGGGAACTACAAAAAATCCAAAAAATCCAACACTCTCCACCCCTATCTATCCCCCCAAAGGAAAAAAACACTGGGCCCCTTGGGGGTCCATGGTGGCACACCTCATTGGTTGGCCAAAAATTTCTATGCCTACCTCTATTGTTTATCATATTTGACCTATTAAAAAAAAAAAAAAAAAAAACTCGGCCCCTTGGTTGGGGGTCCATGGTGGCACATCTCATTGGCTACCAAGAATTTCTATGGCTACCTTTATTTTATTTATTTTTTAAAATCATTTTTGGCCTAGGCTAAATGGTAGGGGCACAAACTATAGGGCACACTATATATGGCAAAATGGATTCACACTTTTCATAAAGATCCACCTAACTAACGAGTGGTGGCGTGTATTTTAAAAAGAAAAATTAGCTTTGTGTCACTCTAGTCAATAGGGTAAGGTCAGTTGGTTTTTTTGTTTTTTTTTTTGTTTTTGGTGGGGAGGAGGGGGAGGGGGGGGTCTTGATTAGGCTTGACACCTAATGGGGAAATGTGTATGTGTATATTATGTGGTGTCATGCCACACGGCAGAAACAACTTAAGGTGGAAATTCCAAACACATAAGTATCTTACAAAACTGCCAAAAAAAAAAGAAAAAAAAAAAAAAAAAAAAACCAAACAAAAAAAAAAAAAAGCAAAAAAAAATAAAAATTGAAAGAGTGAAATTCTTTTTTTCAAAAAGGGAACCACCCCAACCACCAAAGAGGAAGGGTTTAAAAAAAAAAAAAAAAAAAACCCTAGAAGAAACCCCCAAAAAAAAACCCTAGAAGAAACCCTAAATAGAATAAAATTAGCAGAAAATACCCTAAACTAGGTACCTACCGAGGAGACCACCCTCTCAGTAGGTACTAGGTACCTACCTATTAGACATGCGCAAAGAAGGGACAGTAGGAAGGTAGGTAGGTAGGTACCTATCACCACGTTCAGTCATAACTCAATACCTACTTGTCTACCTACTAGCCCATTCAACTCTGACGGCCTATGACGAAGGAACCAAGAAAGTTTCCTGCCAGTTCAAAACACTAACAAAAATACCAGTAACCGGTAACTAAAGTTCCCGCGCTTGCTTGAAGAAATTTAACAAACCCTAACTGCTGAACTCAGTCAATAGTTAAGTTAAGCCATTGTAACCCTATCCATATCCAGACGCGTCAAAAGCCCGCAATGTACACAAGAGTGATGGGTAGGTGATAAACGCAAAATAAGAAAGAGCTACAAAAGACTGCCGTTAGTGTGTTAGTTAGTAAGCTAGTTAGTGAATGGACAAGCACAACAATTAAGGTACCTATTGCTGAATGATGAGTACAATAATAATGAGTCGTGGAAAACAAAATTCAAATTTGATGTGCGTTCATTCTTGCCGTTAAGTTAAAAGTTCGTTAGCATTAAGTTAAGTAAGTACTCTTCTGCTGGATACCTACCTACTAACTGAGCTTTTAATTAGCTACTCAAGCGTTTGTTATGTAGTTACTAGTGATAGGTAGCTAATTTTGTTTTGTAAGGAATTTGTGTTTGTAGCTAAAGTGGCGATCATTTTCAAAAATGGAAAAATGTTTAATTTAAAAAAAAAACGTGGCAATCATCACTAGATAGATTTAGCCAAATATGGCTATAAATAATAAATAAAATAAAAAATCTTTAATCATCCTTCTGTATGTTTGGCTAAACCACAGAAATGAATCTAGCGATTTTTACTTTTTTTTTTTCTTTTTTTTTTTCCCACCTCACTTTTGGCGACTGGAAACCTCCAAAATCACTCCTTCTTCAAAATTTTTTAATTTTTAAAAATTCTCATTTTGGCGATATATCGCCAGTAAAAAAATTTAAAAAAGAAAAAGAAAAAAGGCTGCGAGTCGTAGCTCGTAGAGTCTAGACTGATAGGTAGGTAGGAAATAGCGGCTGTTCCGATTTATTTATTTATTTATTTATTTATGTATTAAAATTTCAGGAATTGATGAGTTTCGAGTATGTCGTGGTGGAATCTGGACCGTTCAATGTTGTAGTAGATAGAAGACAATGGCGGATAAACCGATGCGGTTTTTGACCAGTGGGGTAAAAAACATGTTACTGAATCTGGGGCGGTAGAAAATTTAGCCGCCTTGAGGAGGATGATGATGACAGATGACAGATGACACCGCCATGGATGAAATTATTTTACTGTTGTTACGTGTGCGCGGTCAAAAAGACACTGGTCTTCGCGTCTTGTCTTCTCTCCCTTGTTTTCTCTTTCTTTCTGTCTCTCTCGCTTTGCGTGGTGCGGGCTCTTAAGCAGCTTCCTTGTTGCGCCGCTTTGCTCCCCCCTCTCTCAGTCTCTCTCTTCTGCTTTCGTTCTTCGGCACTCGCGCTGGGTCGTCGCCGTCGTCGTCGCCGTCGTTGGTGGCGGCAACTGCTTTATAAACTTCCACACCCTGCTCATCTTCCATTGCGTTGTCAGAAAACTCTTTTTGCTGTGATCACCATCGTTATCCATCATTTGCCAAGTCTGTTTTGCTCAACAACTTTTTGCGCACAACATTTTTGGTGTAGACAGTGAGAAGTAGTGTGAGCGGTGTACAGATAGATGTATGTGTATATAGCTTTCTGAGAAGAACGAAGAAAGCTTTCAGGTCTTTTGGTGTTTGCTGAGAGGTTTTAGTGGTGACTGCGGGGAGCGCAAGAGTTTTGACGTTCTTGGAAGAATTTTTTTGCGTCTCGTTGTTGCAGTGATCCTGCGCTGTGTCGAGGTGAAAAAGAACAAAAAGTTGAGGAGGAGGAGGAGGAGTAGGAGAAGAACATTTGGCAGTGGCGTTGTTAGTAGTCTCTAAGTCTGCTGCAGGCTGCTGCTGAAAGGAACTTGGTTTCTTTTGGTAATTGTGGATCGGTAATGGCGCTTCGAATGGTATCTAATGTTTTCGGTGTAGCTTGGCGACATCCTTTCGTTTGTCTCGGCGTTTTAGCTCTCTTCACGCCGCCGTTTTTCCCTGTCATCAGATTTTTCTCGCCTCTTCTCATTTCTACTGGTGTCTTCGTTGTTGCTATGGTGAGCTTGGGTCCTAGCAGTAAGCATGAGGTTCCTCAGTCTGATAGTTGGGGATTTCGCAAAGCTTCAGATGTCAGAGAAGAGAAAGTTGGACATGAACAAGAGCAAGAACTGCGACACTCGTCTACTAAGCAACAACGCAGGCAAGGCAAGGAAAGTTGGACGGATTGGGTGAAGAACGTTGAGGCGACGGGCCTTGCTTGGGTTGATCAGAAGCTGAAGAACGAGGACTGGACAGCGCCAATACTGGATGACCGCAACGTGTCGATCCTCCAAGAGGCTTTTGGACAGCGAAAGCAGCCGGAATCTGTGGCTGAAGCTTCAAAGACTGATGCGGTGTTTAACGAAGCAGCAGCGCCGGAGCCTGTACTCCCACAAGAAAGAGAAGTGAAAGAGCTTTCTGCACGCGAAGAAGCTCCTGTAGAAGGCTTCCAGCAAGCTGATTTCGTGCAAGAGGTTGTATGCAGTGCTAATGAGAGGCCGAGTGTAGGTGCTTTTCCGGATGCAGAGGAAAAATATGTTGTTGAAGAGGCTCCGATCTCCGTTGAGGATGAGCAGTTTTCTGTGCCCGTCATAGTGATACCTGGCAAGCCATTGCAGAGAGAGCCATCGGTCTCGACTCCATCCGCTAATCCTGATGAAGATTCTCGCCAAGAGGAAGCGCAGAGAAAAGCATTAAGCTCTTTGTCGATGGTGTCGCGGAGCTCAGATGTAGAAAGTCCTGCACGTCCTCTGTCCACGACTGAAAAGCTTTCTGTTATCGAGTCCCTAGCTGATGCAATCGAGGCGCAGGAGAATGAGCCGGAAGAGGCCAAGCAGAAGGCTTCTCCGGTGATAAAAGCATTGCGACCGTCGACATCCGATAAAGTAACTGACATCATCGAGAAGCTGAAAGGATTTGTGGAAGACGGCGCTCCATCTTCAAAAGCAGCACCCTCGCTGGTGATCAAGACTGTGCTTCCTGCGTCACGCAGCAGCAAGGACAAGATCAACAACGAGGAAAGCCTCGGATCATCAGATGATGAAGACGAAGAGACTTCTTCAGAAGATGGCGTGGTGAGCGATTCAGACTCCGATTCCGAGTTTCAAATCTTCCCACAGCTGAAGCCAGCAGACATAAAGATACATCCACCGGTGAAGCTTGATCTACAGCGAGTGGAGCAGCAGAAGGCAAAGAAAACCGGTATCTAGAAACACGTCTTTCTCGGAACTTTGGTTGTCTCTGGCGGTTGTGAAGAAGACTGGGCAGAAGCTTGTTTCTCTCTGTCAGCGACTGACACGCCGCGCCCACCTGCACCAGATACGTGAAATTTTGTACACAGAATATTGTAACACAATTTTTTTTTCCTTTTTTTTCGTCAGCGAAGACCGGCTGGTTTTCGGATCACGCACTGTTGTTGTAACGCTCGTGTCCCAAGGTGTTATAGGAGCAGAGATGGTAGACAATTTGTAGATCATGGTGGTGTATCGTTGGAATGAATCAGCGAACTCCTCTACTCAATTTTTTTGCAATCCAATACCGGATTACACATCTAAAATACTCTCTTCTTCCGCTGCATCTTAGTGTGATTTCCTCTTAAATTTTCTGATTGCTCCGTTCATTGCTTGCAGCACACTTTGATGACAACCATGCCGTGTCTCAATATTCTTGATGTGTAGGAAACTGTGATAATCCTACTCTCTATTGTGTACATAAACTTACTGGATTGCAATTCTCTATTCTGTATTTTGCAGTTCAATTTTGCATGAACTTACAGGATTGCAAATGAGGATTCTTCTGCAACTGCCAGTTCTGAGAACTGGAGATGATAGTCTCGGAGAAGTAGTGAGAGTAGTGAGCATTTGATGAGCCGATTACGTTTGAACATTTACTTACCATTCTTTGACATGGAGGCAGGAGATTTGTATTTTCCTTGTTGAATAACAAGTTCCGCATCAAACATCTTCGGTACTCATTCAAAACAGCTGCTAGTTTCCAGTAGCAGCCTCTCCATGGAAGTGAAAAACTGTTACATCTTTTTGCAAGCTGATCATCAACTCAATGCAATTTGGGCAAATAACTTCACATCACTGTGGAGATTCTCTCAATGAAGCTGCTTTCAGCACATTTTCTTGAGGACTGGCTAAAACATCTCGATTCTGGAACTTGCGAAGTATCCCTCTATTCTTGAAACATCGAGACATCTTACTACCAATGAATAATAACTGTAAGAAGAGTAGGAAATGAAAAAAGTTGGCAATCAGCTGTTGAGTACCTTTTTAACATAGGGGTGTATAAGCTTCATCAATGGAATGTGCGCGCATGGCTTCTTTCAGTCAAGTGGAGAATCTTTTTTCTGTATCAGCATGTGCTGAACTTTCAATTGAATGTGCAAAGCTCCATTCCATCACAAGTGCAAAGCTCCTTTGGCAATTGCTTATGTGCAGAGCTTTGTTTTCAATTGTTTTGTGTTCAAAGACTTTTTCCTAGTTTGATACCATGGTCTCAGTCTCTTTTGCAAGACCCTCCCCTGTCCAGTCCTTGTCAGAGGCTAATCCCTTCTGCACCTTCTGCTTCTTTTCAACTGCTTCTTTCTGCCGCTTCACCAAATCTGCATGTGTTGTGAATTAGTCCAATGGTGCACTGTACACACATAATGCAAGCAACACAACATATATTCTTCACAAGTGTTGAGAAGAACAACTTCACTTTTCAGTACAACTAATCCAAAAACATTACGAGCGATCATCTGAAAGGCAAAAAAGGATATAAAGATTCCAGATCTGATGGCACAGTACAGCAAACAGGGAAGAAGAGGAGGAGCTGAGAATGAGAGCAGGTAGAACAAGAATCTGCCTGTTACATTTCTGTAAGCAATGGGAAGACTCAGTCCTGCTGTCGGCTCACACTCAAAGAGAGAATAGCTAATAATCAAAAGAGTCTGTAGTATCCTTGCTCAAACTCCAAAAAAAACAAAGGACTTCCTGAATGGGATTCAATGTTGTTGCTGAAGAAGAAATCTGTCTGAGACCTCTTCAAAAGCCATCTTAAGTAACAAATTGTTAAGAAAAAAAGCAATGGGCTTGAGATCAGTGAGTCTTGGCACTAGGAATAGAAGAGAGATTGTTCTTCATACACAAAAGGCTCATGTGATGACTACCAAGTGGCTGTAGGAAATGTACCCTTGGAAATCTTCGATGGAGGTGAAGCCGTGCTTTGACATGAAGGCTTGCAGGTCATTGCACAAGGATTTCACGTGCCCATATCCATGCAACATCACTCCTGTGCAAACCTGTCATTGTGTTTAGGTGAGTCCTGATTATTCTTGAGCTTCTGTTGCCATTTCCAGAAGCAACAAGAAGAAAACTCCATCATGACATTGATGTAGCTGCAACATTACCTGAACAGTGTTGGCCCCCAGAAGTATGAATTCTGCAGCATCATTGCCTGTCTCCACTCCACCAATACCTGAGAGGAAGAAATTACTGCCCGGAAACTCAGCCTTCATCATTTGTGCAATTGACATGACCTTAGCCAGTGCAATTGGGTGAATTGCTTTTGATGAATAACCACCTGATATCGAGTACCTGTGAACTCCACACAAGCATAGTACAGGATAAAATTGCATAGGAATAAGAGAAAATATGTGCCAATACTTCTGGTCTCTGCAAAGGCCTACAGAACTGCCATTTGAGGAGCTCATTTATACATTCTTGATTGGCTGTTGTGCTGATTTCAGAGTTCAGGAATGAGATTGAGGTCCCTGTCAATGTCTAACTGAGCAGATTTGGTTTCTCTACAAAGCTCTTTACAGTGGAAAAGCAAATGTACCCTTCAACACAAGGTTCCGGACGTAAGGTGTCAAGGTTGATGCCCATGACACCCATTATGGTGTTGATTGCTGCAATTCCTTCACAGCCTGCCAGTAAAGCTGTCCGTGCAGGCTATCCTACCCCCCCAGACATATACACATCCAGAACAGCTGTGAATTTCTCCATGGACACATGGGTTGAAAATTTTGCTGCCAGATATTGCAACTCATAAGGCTAAGGATTGACTCCAAAACACCTTACAGCTCTTCCAAATCTCTCCACAAATCCCATGTGAAAAGATGCAACATACACTAACAATCAAACATTACACAATCCTGGTTGATTCAAACAACAAGAACAACAAAAAGAATTGTGGAATATTGTTGCAGACTATTTTCCTCTGCATTTCATACCTGATGTTCCATTATGAGGGCCTGGGGTTTATCTAAGATTTGGATTTTCTGGTGAAGGAAAAAGAAACAAAGATTCACATTCTGATGAGATAAGTCTACTAGTTGCTAAACTGTGGAGCGCACAGATAGAAAACCACAAAAATTGAGGACTATGTAAAAGGGTTGACTACCCACCTGAGTTATGTCTGTAACATTTGGTGTCATTTTAGCCCATACGGGCACAGAAGCTCTAGCATTGATCCATCCACAGACCTCCTCCAATAAAACGCAGTCCTGGCCCATTACAGCACCCATTTTCCCATGCGCACATCCCAGGTTTATCTCCAACGCATCCTGTTACAAAACCCACCAAAAGATCTTGCTGTGTATCAAAACCATCTATGCTCCAATCTTCATCTCATATGACAATCTGATGCAGTTGATCAGTTCCACATACCACACCAGTAGCTTCAACCCGCTCAATAATTTCTTCCCAAGAAGCACGGTGATGCTCCTCCATTATAGATGCAACAAGAATGCGGTCTGGATATTCCTTCTTGAGTTGCTGTAACTCAGCCAGCATTGTCTCAAATGGGCGATCACTGATGAGTTCAATATTCTCCCACCCTATCACTTCTGACTTTGTACCAGCTGGTGCCCATGCTTTCAATTTTGCATACCTTGGTGTGACATTCACCACTTTTTCCGAGTCCAGTGATACCTGAATTGAAAATAAAAGACAATTATTGGATGATGATGAGCTTCCTCCTCCTCCTTACATGGAGATTCTTGAAACATTGAGAAGTGCTGAATCCTGAATTCCAATCCCTCTGGAACTTACACACAACAGATATATCATCAGCTCAAACCTTTGCAAGTAATTGCAAGAAGAGTTTGATGCTGAATTCCCATGACACTCCAGCAAAACGATTGCATAAGAGCTTGATGCTAAATCCCAATGATAGTGCTCTGGTTCTAGAACAGATTTTGAGATGATTTTTTAATCCATTTGACACTGAAACTGAAACACATGAAGACCATGTTTGGCAAAGAAACTTTTCAAAGGGGTTTTTTCAGAACCTTACAGTTTTGGCAATGACACCGCCCCAACCTTCATCAAATGCACGTTTCATGACAGTGTAATTGGTGCCTGGTGGTCCTGAGCCAATGAGAAAGGGATTTGGAAGCTTCAGACCATTTACTGTAACACTCAAATCTGGTCCCTCTTCTCTGTCTACTGCAGAACATCTTGCTTGAACTCCATAACCTTCACTTGGTTTCATGCCATAGCAGCTGCAAATGCAGAAAGAGAAAATGACAATCAGAAATGTAGAGAGAAAAAAGATGAGAACTCCTTAAACAAGATTCATCATCTCTTTCAGCCATCAGACCCTTGTGAGAGAAACAGTAACAGTAACCTTCTTGATCATCCCTGGGTCTCTTTTTTGTTGTTGCAAAAAATTGCTGACACCTTCTTGATGATGATCCCTATCTTTTTGTTGTTGCTGCAAATGGTTATAACCTTCCTGATGATGATTCCTGTGCTGTTGTTGTTGCAATTTGCCTCTGTCTCTCAAAGAAAATAGACCAAGCTTCTTGGACATCATGGTGATGCCGAGATGATGTCATCTCTGTTCTGAATGCATGAATTCAGAGAGTTTTGGAGGAGAAGGGGGAGGCTTAGCATTTCACTACAGCATCCATGCATTTCCTCTTGCCATACATACCTGGGGTGCTTTGTCCTCCCAAGCCTCATCAACCAAGGAAATGAAGATTGCTCCCGTAAGCCCGCCATTATCAATCTCTCTCTCTCTCTGTTTCTCGTCGAATTGCTCGGATTCTGCGTACTCTAGAAGCAGTTGCAAATCTGCCATCATTCCCAGAGAATGTTCTGAGCACAAAAATCCAAATTTCCACTCCTTCTTCTTCTTCCTCTTCCAAGAAGGAATAATGCAATCTCGGGAGGGAAATCAAAACTGTAGAACAACAACACGTGGTGTTTGTCTACGGCGTCCTTCCTGATCAAGCTTTCAAAACATGTGCACAAAAAGAGAGAGAAAACGGAAATCTGCAAAACAAAATCCGGGCACAAAAGAAGAAAGCTTCTGAACCTATAGAGAGAGAGAGAGAGAGAGAGAGAGAGAGCCGCAACTGAAACTAGAGAAATCTATCCACAAAGCCCTTGCTTGCACCTCAAGAAGTGAGAGATTTCTTACGCTTCTGGAGCAAGAACAACGGCAAGAGCAATGAATCGGATTGTTACAAGCAACTGATGCTGGTGGTGGTGGTGGGAAACAAAAGAACAAGAGCAAAACAGAACTGCGGGATTTGTTCGGTAAGTCCTAACGTCGTACAAAAAGACGCACTGATGCTTCGGCACTTGAACGACATTCTTCACTTCCGCTTCTTCATCTCTGCTCATCAAATTTTAAAAAAAACACGCGCACACACAATTTTTTTTTCTTCTCAAAATTCTTCAGAATTTTCTTGTTTCCTCTTCTTCGTCGTCGCTCGCAGCGGGCGACAAGCGATCGTGAAATCGTCGAAACCGGAACACGACAAGACCTGCGGCGACGACGGAAGAAGAGACAAGAGCGGCTCGCGAGCTCGCGAGCTCATCGCAACAAGCTCGTCGTTTGTGTAGATTTGCATTGAAAAGGTAGATCTGGAAAAAAAGACGAAATCCAAGAATATCAAAGGAACAGTAGATTCTGATATCCAAGATTCTCAAAGAAACCGTAGATACTGAAAAAAATCTTCAATCAAATTTCTGGCTTCCGATGTTCTTTTTGGTTGTCCAGTGGCCCAAAAGCCACAGTCGACCAATCACGCAAGGGCCCAAAAAAAATTCCCCTATTCATACTGCTGGCCATTGTTTTGTAACGTGTGTGTGTGTGTGAATGTGGTTTTCTCCACTGGCTGAAAAGCTGTGTTCGACCAATCACAAACCATTATTTTCTAGGCCCAACAGAATTCATCCTGTTCACATTCAACTGACATTGATTGTTGTCCACTGGCCCAAATTCTTCGTTCCACCAATCACGAACCGTTTTCGAGGGCCCAAGAATGCTGTACCTATTCACACACGTTCGATGGAGGTGTGTGAAGTATGTCCCACTGGCCGGGAATCTACCGTCGACCAATCACAAACCATTTTTCTAGGCCCCAAAATTTTTCCCTATTCACACTACTGACGATTTGAGGTAGGCAGTTTGTCCACTGGCCAAGAATCTAGAATCAACCAATCATGATCCATTTCCAGGGCCCATTTTCAATTGATCCTATTCACATTATTACTGAAGCTGTTAGGTGAAGATTAGCGTTTTTTTACGAGACCCCGTCCATCTTTTACTTAACTCGTTTTTTTTCCTTTTCCCGCGGCGGAAAGAAAACCCAGGGCGCCATCCGATTGGCTCCGTACTCACCGTACGCACCTATGAGAAGAAGGCTTGGAAAGTAAATGGACTGAAGTGGAAAGAAATGGGTAAACGAAGTGTAAAGTAAAAGAGAAATCCGAAAGTAACGGGCCAATGGGGTTACGCCAGAGAGGTAATGAAAGCGAAAAGACGTCAGAGAAAAAGAGCTGCGTACAGAAAAGAAAGAAAAACTGTGAAAAAGAAGAAGAAAGAGGGTACAAAAGAAAAAGGGCCAGGAATCGAAAGAAGGAAGAGATAGGTAAAAGATTGTGGTACCAGTAAAGTAAAAGACAAGGAGGTTAAGTAAAAGAAAGATAGGAGCAGCCGCTTTGTACGAGAGAGTGTGCGAGGAAGAAGAGAGAGAGTGTGTGCGACGAGTTCTGTGCAATTTTTTGCGAGCTTTTTGATCCGCTGTAGACACTTGCATACTTGTGATTCGCAGTTCTCCAGCAATTGTTGTTGTAGCTGCAACAGCATTTTATTAACTTCCCTTTGGAAATTTTCCATTTCCTTCGTGTTTTTTGAGATTTTTTTTTTCTTCCTTTCTCCGCTGCTCCATGAAGAAGCTAATTTGCTTCTCTTTTTGGAGGAAGTGGGTCCTTGGGATTTGCTGCTGTTGCTTTGTTTTGCAGCTGCTGGATCATCGTAACGAGTCGCTGATGACTCTGTCGGTTTCTGGAAATGTGCGGGGTGTGTAACTTATGGGAAGAAGAAGAAGAAGAAGAAGAAGAAGAAGAAGGCTGGGTTTTGTTGTTGGTGAGGTTTCTTTTCTTTCGCGTACTTGGAATTCCAGAAATGCTTGCTGAATTCTTACAATGTCGGTCGTTGTCGGTGTGCTAAACTTGCACGCGGTGAGCAAGAAGAAAGAGAGAGAGAGAGAGGACGACGGATTTAGGGTTAAGTCCCGTGCTTGAAGCAGCGACTGCTTTGGCTTTTTTCTCTCCCTTTGTGAAGGAACGAAAGGAAAGGAAAGGAAAGGAATGCTTGAAGAATGTGATGAGCTTGTTGGATTTGGCAGTAGGATTCCTCTCGAGTTCTGTCAGTTCCCACAAGCTTTGGCGGCAACCCAGAGGTGTACATTTTGTCGTGAGAATGCAGGCGTTTGTGAAGTTGAAGTAGGGTTCAGAATGTGCATGCCTCTGGAGTTTCAGGGACAAGAAACTGCTCGGTGGCGGTGGTGATCACTTTGGAGTTTTGTGAATTGGGTGGGTGGGGGATTTGGTGGAGGATCAATTTGCCGGGGGTGCAGCTGCAGTCATACCCTGAAGCTTGGAGATGCGAGCACCAGGATTAGGGTTTTGTGTGACAAGAAGAAGAAGAAGAAAGCAGCCAAGATGTTGGTGGTCTTTTTGCTGGACACCAGCGCGTCTATGAACCAGCGTTGTGCCAATGGCCTCTCGCTCCTGGATTGTGCAAAGAGTGCTATTGAACACTTCCATAAGGTACAACAGAAATTGTTTTTCTTTGCTCTAGCATTCATTCCTGACCTAGATTTTTTGCAAGGTGAAGAAGAAGAATAGGAATTCTGCCACATTTCAAGACACCCAAAGAGAAGAGAGTTTCTGGAATTTGCTATGTTTTTCATGTGTTTTTGCATTCACATTCCAGACCTAGATTACAAGGTGAAGAGCAAGCAGGTCATTCAGCATTTCAAGCCACTAAAAGAGAATTTTTTCTGGAATGTGCTATGGACTCATGTGTTTGGATTTCATGTTGTAATGTCATTGTTGAGAAAGCCCATGATCTGAAACCAGAAAAAAGTTTGTGATCTGAAACCAGAGAAAGTCCATGATCTAAGACCAGAAAAAAGTTCATGATCTGAAACTAGAATGCAGCTTGTGAGGACTTCTTTGTGCTTTTCTTGTTTCTGGAAGTTCATGTCTTTTTCTTGCATCAATCTTTCTATTTGTATGTGAGCAATGATCTGAAGAAGAAGAAGAATAAGAGCTCAAAAGGTCTTCTCATCCCTCTGAACAACATCCTTCATGAGAATGCAAAGTGTAATACTACTGTATGCATGATCTGTGTATCTTTCTTTCCTTTCAGATGTGATTGAGCTTTGGTAGTCCCTGTGTGGTTTGCCTTGAGGACAACTATTGCATCATTTTTTTACCAAGTTTCTTACACATTCTGTCTGTCTTTTTGTTGGTGGGCGGTTTGGTTTCTTCCAGGTCCGGTCACGGGATGCAGCTTGTCGGCTTGACAGGTGGGTTCTCAGTTTCTCCACTCTCTCTCAGGACTTGGATTAGATCTGTATTTGCAGTCGTTGAGTAATCAAGATTGCATCATGAATGGAAACTGTGGCAGGCTTTACAGCAGTGTGAAAAATTACACTATCTTCGACTTAGAGATGGGTGGTGATGTGTATAGATAGAGAGAGAGAGAGAGAGAGAGAGAGAGAGAGAGAGAGAGATTCAGCATCTTCTGGGCTACTATATGACAGGCATATTTGACAGGAAGAAAATGTGACAATTGCAGGTACATGCTTGTCACTTGCGATGATGAGTCTGACTGCATCAAGGTTTGAATTCTCTCAATTATACTCACAATTGTTCCTCCCATGTGTGATGGTGTCTCTTTTAGTGCTCTTCCCTCCATCTTGTAGCAAGAGAACCCAAGTAAGAAAATTCCATGGATTTGTCTGGTGAGGCTGTGTCCTTGACAGTCTCTGACTTTCAGTCTACCTATCTGTTTCCATCACAGTTGTCATCATGTTTCTCTTTTTCCTTTTATTTTTCCATGGGTCTCAATTGGTCTCTCGATTACAGATATGTGTTTGAACTGTAAATGAGTATTTCTGTGGAGTCTCTGACCTTCAAGAAAATGACAAAGCAAGAAAGTCCATGAAGGTTTTGAGGCTAATCATGTGATTGTTTTCACAGGTGGTGGAGAAGTATCCATTCACTCATTTTATGCGCGCTCTCAAGAGTGTACAGGCCAGGGATTTGACCAACATTGGTGGAGCCCTTCAGCGCATTTTTGCCTTCCTTCATGTTCAGCGCTTAACACTTGATATTGACCGCTATGGTATCCTACCACTTACCTTTCGTCTTCCCTTGGTATTTTGCAGAGCCAGTACCCAACTTTTTTGTTTGCCCTTGAGCAATCATATAGGGTTAAAGGATGATATCATTAAAGGAAAAAGGGGATTGGTTGTGGTTTATGATGCAGGGCAAGGCCGTAACCCTTGTATGAATGATTTGACCACCATTCTTTTGCTTACAGATGGCACTGAGCTTACCTCCCTGGTATGCCAAATTCCATGCAAGATGACCATCAATGGGTTTGCAACAATGTGTAATTAGATCTTAGATTTGTGAGTAATTTGCATCACTGTTTATTGTCTTAAGTCTTCCGTTTTTATGAGAGTGCTGTGTGGCATGTAGGCTGGTGTGAGTCAAGTCCTACTCTCCAATGGGCCTCTTCCATTGGGTGCAGACCTGGCAGTGCAACCCTTTCGATGGGATCAAAGAGTATTTGCAACCGTCCTCAGGTAAATCCACACTCCTTTCCATCCCCACAGAATTAGTGCAATTGTGTACTGAATCCTACTGTTCTTACTCTGGTAAGTTTTCCTACATGTGATCAGACAGCTCACTGAACTGCAAGTCATAGGCTGTCATTGCTGTTCATACTGTGGGTTTTATAGCTCATTTTGGACTTGTCTTCCTGTTCTTTAGTCCTGATCTGGAGTCTTTCTTTGACCTAAATGGAAGATATTTTTCACCAGTTCTGGTTACCTTTAATCGTGAGTATGGAGATTTCTTGAGACTCATGAGAGTTATAACTACTTTTGGTGTTAATGTTTGTCTTGACCAGTAACTGTGAAAAAGCCATTTCTTGATCAGGATACCATCTGTTAGTGCTGCGGTCCTGGAAAGGAGTGGACCCATTCCACAAAATGCACCAATTTCTGGTGCCCAGTCAGCTGTCGCGATGGATACCAACATTTCAGCGTTCTGTGATGTCACTGGGTGAGTTCCTTCTGGTGTTTTGTAGTTTCTGTTGGTCAAATCAGTGCTCAAATTGCAAAATTTGCCTCATTTCTACCATTGCCAGTGTGTCAAAAAAGGACTTTGGGTAAACTCCACACAACAGGAAAATTGCTTTTGAGAGACTTTAGAGTGATGTGCAGTTTCCATGATTGATCAGTTTGAGCCGGATTGGTCCTATGTTGCTTTAAACCGTAACTGTGTCAAGATGATTTTGTGAGCCCATCCCACTTCAAAGTATCCATGGCACTGGTTGTTTACCCATCAAGTTTGTTCATTAACCCTGTTTATTGTGTCACTGTGAACTGAGAGGTCTGATGACATGACCCTGTTTGTTTTTGTTGGGTGCAGAGGGAAGTGTTTTGTGGCAACAAGCTGGAAAATTCTGATGCAGCATACAGAAGTCATGGCTGCCCGATTGCCACCATGTGTCATTGTTTCCTTTGAGCACATGTCCCTGCCAGGCTCCGCCTCCCTCCCTCCACAGGTAAGTTTCTTTTATCTTTCCTTTCACACTTGAACTCTTTACTCTCACACTGCAGTACATGTAACTGAAATGTTGCAAGTGAAATTTGTATTCTCTGTAACTTTTGAGTTCCTGAGAGTTGTGTGTTTACCCAGGTGCATCAAGCATGCCAG
>Ga0116231_10003671_pt1 | contig 31655 bp, 20 predicted proteins | sample S1TSphgellanicum_2_FD_89695 | JGI IMG/M metagenome (GOLD analysis project Ga0116231, IMG submission 89695) | Host-associated microbial communities from peat moss isolated from Minnesota, USA - S1T2_Fd - Sphagnum magellanicum MG | ecosystem: Host-associated > Plants > Peat moss > Unclassified... | reverse complement strand
GGGTTTTCATTCTCACCTTCCACATAGTCCCAAAATCCTTTTCCCATAAGGAAATTGGTCATCCTAAACTTCCAAGCATGGAAGTTGTTCTTGTCAAGCTTCTCACTAACAATTTGATTGATGCCATTTGACATCTTGTCCGAATAGCACACAAACGCTTGCTGACTCAAAATAGAGGTCGAGATGATGCAGAAATGAAATTTTTTAGCCCCAAAATCCCATCCAAAAGACTGTATAAAATCCCTATAGCTTCGTCTTGGCAAAGACAGCTCCTCAATCCGATGTCGTTTGCCGGTGCCTCTCGAAGAGCTCCGACACGGGTGTAGTGGCGAACACGAAGGGGGAAGAGATGATGACCTCTTGCTATTGTACCGCCTCCTTTGCTTCTTGTGCTTGCTGCTCAGCCCTTAGCCTGTACTAGGCTCTGATACCATGAAAAGATAGGGGGGGAGAGAGCTTGAGCTCTTGCAAACACCCACGCCCCCAGACGACAACAAGTCCTCCAAAAAAACAGTGGTGAAGATCCGTCGCGCACATGTCAATCGATGTGAACGTAGAACGGTCACTAAGCACGCCAGTCGATGTAGAACGGTCACTGAGGCATATCATGAATGTCAGCTCTAGTTGAGCTTGACATCTCAACATAATAAACAACAATCAAATCAAAAGTATTGAATTTTAGTACAACCAAGTCAACAAACAATATTAAGAGATATTAAATAATCAAAAAGACAAAATTGTTGTAGGCAAAAGAAATGAAATCTATGGGTAGAAACATAGCAAAACATACACAAATGTAATTAGGTGTTTCCACTTAAATCATGTAAAACTTGTATTCTTTTTTAAAAAGTAACATCATCATGTGTGAAAGGATGGTTAAAAACCATCCATGCTCTCTATTGAACTTGTAAAAAACAATTTCCAAAAAATACTCAATGAAATAAACACATTAAATTAACTTTAAATACACAAAAATCATTGTTTACTTAAGGGTGTCATCAAATAAACATTCTACTTTCACATTCAATGTGCATACCTTTCAAAATTCCACAACATAAAAAAAAATAACTTTCATAGTTAATAGCATTTTTTTAATTAAAAAATTAAATGCACATTAGTGAAAAAATACTTTAACCTTTACCATCCAATTGAAAACATTCAATATATGACAATCTTATCATGTGTTTTTATTGGTACTTTACATTCAACCCTAACATGGCAATTTCATAGTTTACATTATTGTGCTTCCACAATGACAATGTATGCTTTATACAAAATTTTGCAATCCTTTTTGTTTCTTTCTTCAACAAGAGATTTAATGTCTCATGAGAACTAACAAGTCATCCTATTGGATTACTAGGCTTTTACACGATTTGGGCATTTGAAACCAATTAACATTAACATCAAACACTTGTCCACTTCTTGTGGTTAGCCCATCTAGCTCGAACATCTAAATGGATGGAAATTGAAACCAAACAATTTCTTGCTTAGCCATTATTAATGTGTAGAATTAAATTATTCTGTGATAATTTGTTTTTAAAATTTTGGTTGATAGAAATATATTTAAATTCAAGAGCCCTTCATATTTCTCTCACAACTATTTATGATTTAATGTGGATTAACTTATTATTTTTAACAAGCACTAAATATAGCAACAAATTCAATAAAAGTCAATCTCTGATTCAAAAGTATAGATGCCTACCATGGGTGTTAAATAAGAAATCATCTTCAGAATTTTGGATTCGAGTTATGGAATGTACTCGAGTTATGAGAATTGCTTGTAAGTGTACATGGTCTTATAGACCTTTTTGAATAAAAGATTGTGACACAACTATTGAAATCCTCTTCAATATGTGAGACAACCAAGGTTTAAATCTTTTTCTAACCATCTTCTTCCTGTATGGCTTTCATCCAAGGGAAAAAGAAAAAGATGGCTCTCCACAATCAATTTGAGTCTGGGGGAATGGTTGGCTAACCCAAGTTGCCTTGCCTTGGGTAACCAACAGTATGGTTGCCCCATGAGATTGGCTCAAGGTCCCTCAAGCAACCATGTTGCTAGCTCAAGCTGCCCTGGAAAACTTGAGCCAGCTAACCATTCACCCATTCCTTCTCTAGCCTGGGACTAATCACACTTGGGCCAGCCAACCAGCCAACCATGGGTGAATGGGTCTATTGTGAAAGTGCTTGGTGTAGTAATAGACCAATTTAAATGGTCCTTCTGTTCTTCTCAATGCAGATATGGCTCCATATTAGTAGATCAAGGTTCAAAAATACTGCATCATATCTATTGGGTAGTTTCTAGAACCCAAAACTTGTCATACTTATGAACATTAGAAACAAAATTTCTTGGTCTTTTGGCACTTACTCAGCTTTAACATAATGTAAAAATTCAAAGACACATAATTGAATAACAAGAAAAACTGCATAAAGCTTTTTATTGAACCCGTGCTCCCGGCCAACTTGAAAACACACTACAATTTGTGCTTCACCCATCATGCTCAATTTAAGATGTTTCTAGCTCAACATACCTCTTCTACAAAGGTTTCTTTACCTAAAACTTATTGACAAAGAGTTTGTTCAAAGTAGACAAAGTCTAGCATGCTCATATCTAATAACTAAGCTTAATATACTAACTTCTAATTTTCAACAATGTGATCCACTTTTTAGATGAAGATGACCTTGAAAGTTCAACAAAAGAGAATGAGATCTGCTGAAGAAGTTCTCATAATTATGTACATCAGATTGGTCCGAAACTAAAAAAAAGTGGTGTTTTGATCTTGTTAGATTAGAGACCTGCAACTAACATATGCTTCATGGACTTGGCAAATAAACCACCTAATACTGCACCAACACAAGGTGCAACAACTGGAACCCATGAATACCACCATTCGGATGGTCCTTTCCTAGGGATAGGAAGTATCCAATGAGCAAATCTTGGAGCCAAATCCCGAGCCGGATTCAGAGCTGGGCCCGTTGTTCCACCTCCACACAAGATAAGCCTACACACACCAAATTCCAACAAGCACTCTTAGATTAAAAATCCCTCTCACCATTCCCAAAAACAAAAAACCTTTCTTTGTTGATTTATTTCTCAAAGTTAGTCTCCAAGAATGCTCATAAAACAAATGGAAAAAAACAAAACAAGAATCAACGAGAAAATGATTGAAAACAATCCAGTACAGAAGCAGACACATATACTAATTCCTAATTCCTAATTAGGGTGCATAATTTGGTCACCCTAATCCCGGATTTTCAAGCCATTATACAATAAAACAATACCATTAATTAGTGCATAATTTGGTCACTTAAAGCACTAATTAGTGGAGGGATTAGGTGATAGAAACTCAGGGTGCAAAAACCATGGATAAGGAACAGGGTTTTACCCAAAGACAAGGAAGCCAATAAGCAGTGGTTGTAAGCCTGTTTTGTAGAGGGAAGTTTGTGGTGCATCAGTGATGACAAGTTTGCCCTGGTCAGAGATGGTGAAAGCTCCATATGTGAGAAGCGAAGTGAGGAAACACTCAGCCCAGAAACAATACAACCAGTAAAGTTTTCTCACAGATGGTCGGGTGCAAAACACTGTCAATTTCACTTCTTGGTCTTCTTCAATTCTTTGTCTCACATTTGGCCCACATGCTTGACTCTTTGCCTTCACCTGAATATCACAAAGTCACAAACATTGTCACTCATACAAATTCCAAGCTCTTCAACAACACCCACAATAATAAATAAATAAATAAAGTCATGTTCCCAAGATCATCCGAAACCTAACAACAAACCTCAAACTTCAAGAACAACCACATTAGTTATATATTCTTGCTCTCAAAATCAATTGACAATGAGCTCAAAATCATCTGAAATCCAAAAAACATATTTCAAACTTGAACCTCTAAATTTTCACGTGATCTCAAAATCAAACTGTAAAGTTGATGAATCTGTATATATGTTCTTCTTTTGAACACAGATAATTTTATTTTTTCTTCCACTTAGAAGCTCAGCACGTAGCAAGATTTCTGATTTCAACGGCTCAGTTGATGATCGACCTCAAGAGGTTCTCAACAGATTCATCAAAGTTCCTGAGTATTTTTTTGTAACAAGTCTTAGGGTGAACCAGATTGAGAAAAAATCCACCCCATGATCTGACAATTCAAGGAAGATCAATACCAGGATGTCGACCACAAGAAGAATTGAAGCTCTGATGATGAGCTAGAAGAATCAATATATACTCACCCTGGCACCCGGATTCAATTTATTCACAGATCCTTCATCAGCATCAGTTTTGGGTTGTGTACCCATCGCACTTCTCATGAAGATGATCTGCAGAAATTTTTTGGAGAGAATCCATGTCACAACAAATCAGGACTAATTGACAGGGACGAAGAATTCCACAACTAATTTTTTCCAATTCAGATCTTCATCTCAGATCATACGATATCACGATCTTCGAAATTGGTAAATTAGAAAGCGCTCATGATATTATCTTGTGAAAGTTTTGCAAGCAGCATCTGATGAGACTAGTAGTAGTAGTAGCATGAATTCAACAGTGCAATTTTCTGATAGATCAGGTTGCCAACAAAAGCTCAGGGAGGTGCGAGTTTTTGTTGTTGTTGTTGTGATCATGAAGCTTCAACTCAGGTATTGCAGAATTTTTGTTAGTACCTTGTTTCTGATAGTCTGCCAAAAGGAATGTGCGGCTGAAGCTTGAAGCTCATGGTCTTCCTTGTCACCACGAGGTTGGATCTTACTGATCGCTGTTGTTTCCTGATCTCTTGTCCCTGCAGAGACATACCTGCAGCAAGCAAGCAAGCAAGCTCAGTACCAGAACTTGAAAGAAAATTATCTGCAGCTAGGTGGAACTTGAAGCTCATGCCCAGATTATGAGTGATGGCGTAGGGAAGATCTTTCTTTCTCAGGTTGTCCTGGAGATGCATGCTTGGTAGCTATAGATGCGACAAGCTGAAATACGACGGCTTGCATCTGGATTAATTTATGAAGAAGCTGGCGAGTTTTATAGGTAATATATATTCTACCTGTGGGCGGGCGCACTCAGCTCTTGTTTGATGATGGCAACACCAGCGGACTCAATGTCACAGCAATTGCACATGAGATTCTCCTCATTCTGTTGCACAACTTCCAATGGCTGGAAGTGGGGGATGTACGTCAACCATATGAGAATGGCTGCAAGGAACGCCCCTACCATCTCCGCGCTGATGCACACCAACAGCCGCGTCCAGCCGATGTCTCCCACCACCACCCCGGCTAATGCAACCGCTGGATTGTAAAAACCTGCACCCAGCTCCATAAGATATCGTCATGAGATCATCTTGTTCTAGCTAAGCTGTGTTCCTAATTCCCAAGCAATCTTGAGGCAACAATTACACTTTCAGAGCAGCTTATAAGAAGCTCGCGTGGTACAGAAAATTCAGAAACCTAAACCTTGATGGATTGCCACTGAAGACCATCTACTGATCCAAACCTAAAGCTGCAGGACTGCAGCACATCTAATCAAGCTGCAAATCCTGAACACATGTATCCTACTACGTACTACAAGACTAGTTGAATGAACTGCATGAGGACTGTCGATCAGCACAGAGGAGATCAGCTAGCTACTATCGATCCTGTCGTACCAGAGATGTGACCCATGAACTGCAGTGCCAGGAAGACGCCCCATCCGAAACAGAAGGCGATGCCAAGAAACCCAATCCCATGGCCCTTGGTCCCGGGGAGAATTGCATTCGCTATTCCTCCCAGCCCAAGAATGCAAAAGACTGTCGTCCCCACCAGCTCCGCCACCCACACCTGTCCCTCATTATATACTCCCATCTTGCAGATCTGCAAGCTGTACAAGCTGATCCTCTCGTTGTAAGTTCCTTGAATCTGATCTTTCTCCTGATCTCATGTGCAGCAGACGAGGAGGCAGCTTTATACATCAACAACAAAGCCATGGTGAGTGCAGTGTCAACTGTGGGAGTACAAGAGATCCCGCGCGCTTGACTCAGCAAAAGGCAGATAGATCATCCGAAGCTGAGAGAACTTAGAGCTCCTCCTGCAAGAGCTGCTAGATTCAAGAGTCGAGTTAGCAGCTGCTGCTGCACGAGCAAGGACTGCAAAACTTGATCTCCATAGATCGCCCTGACTCAGCAAAGCGCCCGCCGAAGGACATGGGAAATCATACAGGAGAGTACAGAGATGCTGAAGGATGTGCGAGCAGTGATTAGCACTTGGTCAAATCATCCCAAGTGTCATCAAGATTGCAAAACACTTCGTCATTTTCTAATAATTGCCGTTTGAATGTTTCCAAGATCTTCTTCTTCTCCTGATCAAGATTCCGTTTGACATTTTCAAGAAAATCTGAGGTACAGCTTCCCATGTAGCTTCGAATGTGCAGCATTTGGATCCCAACAAACAAAAACCCAGATCCGCAATTAGATCTGTTTGATCTGAGTTCTAAGCTGGTGATCAATGATTACCTGCACATGCAGCTCACTACAAGACAAAGTGGCTTTTTCTCACACAAAAAGTCGTGGCTCATGACACATGTCATAAGAGTGATGTAAACTTTGTGGTTTCATCTAATATATATTACAATGTACAAATTTGAATTGTTGATAGCTGTATATATTACATTAAACTGGCAAATGTAATATGTGTCCATTCGTCATGTCAAATTGCAACTTTTATGTATTACATGCCACAATAAAATCAAATATTGGACGTCGTTAACAGATGAAATCACAAAGTTTACCTCACACATGTGTCATCAGCGCGTTGATCGCACAGGGGCTCCATGTCGACATGTCAAGGAAGGTTGCTAGAAGGATGGTTTCTGTGCAAATTGGAGGTGCAAAAATGACAACGCAATAAAGAAGAATATTGGAAGAGTCTGATGGGGCATATACCTAGCTGCGATATATATATATATTTGCAGACGAGTCGAGGTCGGCGGCAGCAGCTCCAGCTGGCGTGATCGACATGTCCCAAAGATTAAGCCACAATTGCTGGCTACAAGTACGCTCCACTGATCATCATCCTGCATCGATGGAATTGTTGGTTTGTTTGTTTGCTTGTACGTGGTGGATTCATGGCCAGCTGCTGCTACCGTTTTTTTTCTCTTTGTCCACTTCTGTTGAATGCATGCATGTATGTATGTTCATTCCTGCACAGCTTCTTCTCCTTCTTATCAGGTGGGGTTGTAAAAGTTTGGGGAGCTGCTAAATACCCCCCCCAACACACACAATTGAGCTCTGTACGGCACATGTTTTTCTTGTCTTCTTGCACATGTTTTTCGGCTCTGCATGGTTCTGCATAAAACCACGCAACACACGGTTCTACATGTTCTTCTTTATTCAGCAAAAGAACATGCCAAATGGTCTTCATAATTGAATTCTTTGTTTGTTTACTGTGGCTAAGCAGGTTCGTAACATGGAGTACACCTAAGCATAAGCATAGAACATGGTACTAACCACTGGCATAGTTTCAAGCACTGATGGAAGCCCGATTTCTTTCCTCCTACAGTCAGAACGTTAAACCCTGCCTGTGGCACAACCACACGGTTCTGCGCAGGGCTGCACTGTCAGGCCCAGAAAGGGCGCCGGACAGAGCTCCATGGGGCGGGGTATTTAGCGTCTTGCGTAAGTTTGTTGCGAATATGATTATTATTATGATTGATTGTAGTCTGATGAAAACGTTTTTCTTCTTTCATGCGAAGCCTTTTGTCCTTTCCTTTTGGTAATTAGTTCCTGGTTTTCAGCTGCACAGCTTCTCTTGCACATTCCCAGTCTATTCTATTCTAATGTATTTATTGGCCGTCAACTTTCTTAAACAATTTATGAGCTACATCCAAAAGTTAAATAATTTCTTCATGGACAGATGGACGGATGGAGGGATAGATAGATACATAGATCGATGGCCTGAAGGAGCCATAACCACCCACCACACAACTTGTATAATTTATTCTTCTTCTTTTTCACTTGTTCCCAAAGATCTTAAATTGATTGTGAATCCGCAAATTTTCAGATCTTTCACTTCATGGGACCCTATCATTCTTTTCTTTTCTTCCTTTACGTACACAAGTTCTCAAGAAACTTATGGTAAATTTGTTCAAATTTATCAATTTAATAGAACTTATTAAAATTAATTTCAATATTAATAATCTACATTGTGAATAATTTACCGGCGTCCAATCCATAATCCAATTCCAAATGAGACTACTACATTAAACCACACACATACACACACAATCCCACTCAGAAGAGCGTATGCATGTACTGTAGTTACAAGAGTATATACAATTCAACTTTTGCTCTGGATTGCCATGATTTTGGTTTGGAGTTCAATCCTCTTCTTCAAGCTCTGGAAAATTTGGTGCCATTTCTGTTTGGAGATCCTCTTTCACAAATCTGTTTTTACAAATGCACTAGAATTTTTTCAAGTATTTCTTTTTTCGACCAAAGTTTTGCATGGTTCAATTCATATGCCACTCAGTTGCTCTAATGAATGGAACTCAGGGCATTATACTCCTCCCCGCCCCCATGCCCCCCAATCAAGCTTTGTAGAGTTGTTGTTTTGTGCCTGAGCAGTTCATGTTCTAAACCGTGGGGTTCATGTTCTAATGTTTTGTGCAAAACAACAAGTTCAACATGTTCTGCAAGAACCTAGTGGGATTTGACCGCATCACCATAGAGAAGTAAAATCTAGTTAAAGATTCTTTGAATGTCAAAGAACTCACTTGACAAATGGACTTCAATTCCTCTCAGTTCTTTTCAAACCTCTTCAATTCTTCCCCACCACCTTAAAGAAACTCAATTCCATAGAGATTTCAAATTCTTCCCAACTTCATTGCATTAACAACACATTCATTCATTGGGCTTCAAACTCCTCATTAGAAAGGGAGAGCAATGAGATAAGGGTATTACTAGAAAAGGGGTGGGACAAGAGATAGTGGAGGCTTTGTTGGTCTACAATTTTTAGATCCCCAATTTGGGTTTTTTTCCTTTTTTTTCTTTCTTGGTTGCTACTTTAAACTTTGGGTGGTCAGATCATCTCATGTCAACACAACTTACAAGGTTCATATATATGTATATATATATATGGCTTTTCCTTAATGGGTTGTCTTCTAATTTTGACCCTTTTATTTGTGGCATTCAACAATTCAGCTATACAATTCCCCAAAAAAAATTTAAATTAAAAAAATAAGTCTTCTTAATTTGCACTTCAATATCCATGTGACATTGACTTTATTAATTATAGGCTTATTAAGAGTTTGACTTTTTATTACAACAACCCAATTTGGGTTTCTTTTTTTTTTGAAACCTGTGCCCACCTTTCTTTTGTCGACTCAACCATGGTTGCATAAAATGATTCAACATAGTCCAAACACATCAATTCGGAATTCACGTTGTGACGCACATTGTGTCACGAATTTGTGGTATACTTTACTTATGTAAAGAAATATTTCCACTATTTTCAAAATAGTTTTCAAGAGTTGAGAAAATAAACTTTTAAAACCTCTTCACAAGTAAATAGTGTTACTTAAAATAACACATATTTATGAAATTGAATGACTATAGTGTGTTTGACAAGGTTTTTTTTAACAAAACTAGGTGGAATATCATTTGTTGCCAATGAACCTTGCTAAGCTATGCAACTTGAAGAAAAGTCAAAGAAGTAAAGACTACGCAACTTTTGATCACAATAGATTGCGATCACATTTTTCATAGTAACATTTAAAGGATACCTATGTAATCATTTTTAAATATTAAACTTAATTGTTTTACTTCTAGATGAACATATTCTACATATGATGCAAGTTTTCAAATCAATATAAAGTTTGAAGTCATTAATCACATGGGAGCCTTAAAAACATTTTTGAAAAGGCTAGTAAAATTTCCACATGGCAAGTTTGACACAAAAAAAAATATTGCATATGGTCAAAGGAAATGTATAGGGAGAATTTTCTATCAATTGGTTATGGCAACTTGGAAAACCATCTATCAAAAGGGTAAATGTCTCAGTTGTCACTTATTAGACGTAACTTGGAGTTACAATTTTTTGAACAATTCATTTCCCTTTTTGTAAAATTTGAATTAATTTTTTAAGCAAACAACTCAAGTAGCATGTAATTAATTGTTGTTTTTTTTTCATATGTTGGGGAAATAAATGTGTACAAGGTAGAAAATATCAAAACTTTCTTGAAATTTAGATGTCATTTTGATTTTGAAACTTGATTTCACTTGTTAATATACTTATTGGAAATTGTTATCATTGTTTAATGGTGAAAATTTCATTGCAACATGTTGAATAGTTGCCCTTTGTAATCTTTTTCAATGGAAAATCATAAAAGCTTATGATTGGTGCAATTTAAGAAACAAAATGTGATAAATGGGTGCAAAAGATCAAGAATCAACATTTTAACCCATAACTTTGCATTAATATGAAAAACTGACCTTCTTTTGAACCCCTTCCCACCTTTTTTTTTGTCTATTCAACCATAATTGCACAAAATGATTCGACATAGTCCAAATTCATCAAGCCGAAATTTTTGTGAATTGGTTATGGGTTGCCAACTTGGAAAACCATTCAATCAAAAAAGGTAAATGTCTCATTTGTCACTCATTGGAAGTAATTTGGAATTACAATTTTTTGAACAATTCATTTCCCTTTTTGTGGAATTTGAATTAGTTTTTTGGGCAAACAATTCAACTAACATGTAATTCACTGTCGCCTCTCTTTGTACGTTGGTGAAATGAATGTGCACAAGGTAAAAATATCAAAACCTTTTTGAGATTTAGATGTCATTTTGATTTTGAAACTTGATTTCACTTGTTAATATACCTACTAGAAATTGTTATCATTATTTAATTGTGCAAATTTCATTGCAACATGTTGAGTAGTTGCCCTTTGTAATCTCCTTCAATGGAAAATCATAAGGCTTATGATTGGTGCAATTTTAAGAAACAAAATGTGATAAATGGGTGCAAAAGATCAAAAATCAACATTTAAATACATAACTTTGCATTAATATGAAAAATTGACCTTCCCCCATTCATGGCGCCCAAAAAGGAGCATTATCACATATTGAATGTTTTTATTTTCCAATTGCATAGACTAGTTTGCAAATCCAAGCTTGGTGTCCAACTCAACTATGATTTCAAATAAAAGCCCAAACAAGGTTTCATTTGACATGTCATATTTGAATCACCACTTGCAATTGTCACTAGTGTTACCCATGACCATCACAACAAACTTTACAAGTAATGCAAATATGTACAACAAGAGTTTTTCAATCAAGGAAAACAAATTACTTGAACCCAACATGTTTAAGTGATATCAAACTTGAATAACCATGGTGTACATACTACAAAATGTAGGTGCAATTCATTAATTTTTTGTTCATTAGACTAGTGAATTCACTACTTTCCAACTAATCCCTATTTATTAAAATCAATGAATTCACTCAAAATCTAGTGAAATCATTTGACATACAAGATCACCTTTTGTTGTAGCATGTGAAGTCTCAATGAAGCATATTGTGTGGTCCACATACGACAAATGCATTTAGTTCAAGCATCATGGGGCTAGTGTAAAGGCATGATAATAGGTTGTGTTTAAATCATTTGTTATGCACATGCATAGATATGTACCTTTCAGAGTCAAACTACAACAATAGGCTTAGAATTTCACACAACCATTTTGTGTATAATTTTGTAGGCATGTTTAGAAAGAGGCCACATCATGTATGCCTTTCAACCAAAAAAAAAAACAAGTGTATTTCATCATATGCATATAACTTCCCAAATATGTTTTCATCAAAGATTGTACTCTATAAGATTTGAAAAGCATTGGTATGTATCTTGTCCATGATCTTGGATATTTGACAAATATAGCTCCACGTGGTCGGGTAACACAATATGTCAACCAACATTACCGTGAGGTATGGCACCTCACACTGTTTCCAAGACATTATTGTGTCAAGGGTTTGTTAGAAAATACTTGTCCAAATCGAGAGTTTGATAAATGGCCTTAAAAGAAATTTGGAATAGGACCCACACCAATCAATGCACTGTCCTTGCAATTCCTTTCACTCCAATTGCACTACGGCTAGGAGAGAGCCAATGAAGTATCCTAATTGCCATCCATTTAGGCAATGCTAGGAGTCATCAAAATTCTCATCTTGTGACGCTTTCACTAGACCTAATACCAGCGGAGCCACAAGTCATTACGCCTGGAAAAGGCCTTAAATTTGAACAGCAAGGTTCCCCTTTACAGTGAAAGGCTGCAGAAAGACATGGCAGAAATTTTTCTAGTGAATTAAATCGATGAACGTTATGGAACTAGTTTTCCAGTGTTGTGTGGTTACCTGAATTTATAAAGAACCACTGGTGATGGTTTTTAATTTATTCCAAAATCAGAGAACCGCTGGTTCCGGTTCTTTGGGAAACAAAACAAATCCAAGGATGAAAAATCAGCAATGGGTCCTTATTGCAGACTGTACAAAAGTACCGTCCTTACACTTTTGTGTAATCAAAGATTACAAAAGAAAAATGGGCCTTCAATAGAAGCTTTAATGTAAAGTGCCTTTCAAATTGAAGGATTGATTTGGATTAAGTTGCCTTTGATTTGAAGGATTACTAACTTTTTTTTGCCGTGAGTTAGAAGGCTTAAACATTAGACCCCTTTTGAAGGAGAATTAAGAATTCAATTATAAGGCATGAGGCTTATGGTGCTTGCTGCCTCACATTGAAAGAACTAAAAACCCATTTGTTGTTTTGCCCTTGTTGTTAAGGGCAATTGTAGGGCAGAACTTTGCTCAGTTTTGAGCGTTATCCATTGGGGCCCTTGTTTGGGCCACAGTGAATCAGCACCCAGCAGCACACTGTCACTAAATGCCCCTTATTTCAGTTGTGGATGAACCTCAGTGGAGTTTATATGTGGTTTCACCAAGAGATGTAGAAAATAGGTGACTACCACCTGAGAGCATCTCCACCAACGCTCAGTATGTGACCCTGCACTGGAAATCTAGGATGAGGTTCATAAGTCAAATCGAGTGAATCCACTGGAAAACTACTGGGACCTTGACAAGATTTACAGCTTTCAGAGCCCTGGAAGAGTCTAATAAAAACAGCCAAATCATATTTGTTGACTGATTCATGTTTCTGATTGGGTAGATAGTTTGATTGGTCTAAGTGGATTGCTATTACTAGTCTCCCACCTACTTGCAGTCACAGTTTCAGTTTTATGGGTGGTGTTGAAAAGAAGTTAGTAACTAAAACTCGGATGCAAGAAATATTTTTGCAGGGTCACATACTGAGCATTGGTGAGGTAGATAGTTCATACTGTATTGGGTTGTCACTTAGAAGAGGGACAGATGCTCACTGGTTTTATATCCTGTTATATACCTACTTGAACGTTGGGGATGAGAAAACAAAACAACTGGGACCCAAAGGAACCTCAAGATTCCAAGCATTGAAAGAATCTTGTCAACAAAAGCACCCGCACTTCCAAGTTCTTGTGTTTTTTCTTGAACTCTTGTTAGTGCCATTTTCAATAGGAGCTGGTTCTTTTCTTTTTCATATGTTGTCTCGTGTTTTGTGCTTGGGTGTAGCTTTTCTATGGCAATGTGCATTTTTGTCAGGGGGTCAATAGTAAATGCTTGAGTGTTGTTGCATTGTTCATCGTCAAAAAGAGGCAGCATAGTGACATAATCTCCTTATGGCACCTATGAAACTTGAGGTCATCCCCTTTCATTTCTGCATTTCGTGTTTTGTGTTTTTCAACATGAAGAGAGGTGGCCATCCATGGTGGGGATCATGTCTCAAGTCTTTTCCCTTGCTGTGTTCCTTCTGATATTGTTGGCCCTTCATGAAACCTTTCATTTACATACAGGTTGGTTTGGAATTTACTAGTGTTTTAATCATCTATGTTTTTTTGTATATTGTGCTATGGATTTCTTATGGCCAAGGATTTCTCTATCTCCATTGACAACCATTCATATAGTATAGGAAATTTGCACTCCTTGTAGAAATTTTTTTAAGTGTCAATCCATCATAGTATTGCTCTAGTAATGAGGAATTGGAAAAGGGACAAGGTTATGTTAGAAGTAGGATTTGGTGTTGAAGTGTTTAGTGCATATGTAACATTTCATCATCTTGGGTTCAATTAAAAAACTTGATGACAATTGTCAAGTTTTTAAAAGTTTGGTTGGTTCAATCATAATTTTATTTTTTTAGTTTTTTTATTTGTATTTGTGAAAGACAAAAGAGTATAGGACCAAAACTATATATATATACATAGTTATAATGATGTATGTTCTTATTTGCACAAATATTTACACACATATTTATTTTATCATAATCAGTATTTTTATCGTAGATTTTACACATTCACAAACTATGCAAGAACTTTGAAAATATAAAACTTTCAATTCTTTGCAACAAGTTGTTTTCTTCAAGTGAAGGTGTTCCCAAAGGTCCTAAACACCCATTTATATATTATACAAAAGGAAATTCAACAAAAAAAACATTTAAAAATCTATCATCTCAATTGGCTCACCATGTGATTCAATATACATAATAATTTATGGCTTGATTTTTTAATGAATCCCTACACTTGAATCATGCACATTAATGTGTGTTGAAATTGTTCTAATGAACCATCATATTTGAACCATGCATATTAATTGAAATCATAGTTAATTGGTGACAACTCAACTATTATTAAATTATAAAACCTTACCACCTAATAATATACCAATGCTAACTCCTAAATAATTATGTAATTATCAAGTTATTTACATCAAGTCAAATATCCATTTTTAAAACACTAATAATAAAAAAATAACAAAATAACTTATTATTTCTTAATGGATGAAATTTGATTTTAGGGAAAGAAAAATGGGAGTAGAACAAATAGACATGTCAACAAAACCAATGTCTTAAGGCTTATCAAGTTCAAGTTTTTTTATAGTTATTTTTTTTGTCCATGTGGAAATATTGTCCTACATACAAATTAAATTATGGTACAACTTTATGCATCATTCTTGTCCAAGTTACAATCTAATACTTGTATTTAAAGTGTAATTAGTTGTTAGAATGAATATTTGGTGGATTGCAAAAAATTGTGAAAGAGATTGAATGAAATGAAAAGTTTGTTTCAAAGAGTTAATTAAATAATTGCTAGTTTCAAGTTTTTGAAAACATTTCACAATTAGAGAATTATCGATTCTATTCATTTCAAAAACTTTAAAGAACCAATGGTTTTCATAAAAGAACCAATAGTACTTGGTCGTGTTTTTTTTTTTTTTTTTGGAATTAAAATTATAAACCAAAACTGGTTCATTGAAAATTAAGACGAATAAATGAATATGTACCCATGCTCATAATCATTAAATTTATGTGCCTCATTTTTAAAATTACCCAACAATAATTAAAACTTCATGATGCACATTAATGTCACAAAATCATGTAACAAACCATCAAAGTCATTTTCCACAATTTCAAAGAATCACAACATGGCAAGGTTTTTGAAATTAAAAGCCATCAAGGTGAAAACACAATAATATAGACCACCATGTGTGTGAACATTGTAAAAAAAAATTGTATCTTACATCTTTGAAAAATCACAAAAGAAGCAAACTAATTTGAATTTTCAACCTTTTTTTTGGAATAAGCTCAATTAATTGTAATTTTTCAAATTTGACACAAATTGAAGATGTTTCAAGAATCAATTTGCATGTTTAAAGCAACTAGAACATTCTCGTGAATAGCAATTTTTTTTACACATATTTTTATTCCTTATCAAATGTGCACCATTCATTTTGAAAATTGAAAAGGTGCTTGATGTTAATACTTAAAAACAATAAGGGGGTTTTTAGTTTGTGAAAATATTGTTCATATGGACAAATGTTAGATTATTGTTAATATTTGGTTCAAAAATGTTTTTTGCTTTCAAATTTATGAATTTTGAAAATGTTCTTTCACAAAAATTATTCATTTTTATGTGATAAAGAACATGAATTCACAATATAAATGATATAAGACCATGATGATTTTTTTTTAAATATTTCTAACTCGTAATTATAAACTAAATATGAAAAATGCATAATAAACCAACACATGAGTGAAATGTATCAAATAAAATGCTTGAAAAAGATTCCAACCCTGGTGACCATGGCTTATATCATTGTGTTTGTACTCATCAAATATAACCATCATTTTTGAGGTTTTGAAATGACATTGTTAGGAACCTTGACCACCATTTTGGAGGTTTTGAGATGACATTGTTAGGAACCCTCAAGGTTGACATTTCAAAAACTAAACCCAAACAAGTTTTTCAAAATGAGAAAAACAAAAACTTAACAATATAAGGCTCTTTGAATATATGGGTTTTCAAAGACCCAAAACCACAATTGTTTGAAAATTCAAATCACTAGTTTATACAAAGGTAAAGGTTGTCTTTACTGCCTACTTACAAGCAAGTTATTAGCAGGTAGGTATCATGATAACCACCATGGTTATCTAGGGAAGTGGAACCCAACAAAAAACAGTTTTCCTAAACACTTCCTATTGATCCTTAATGGTGCACTTGTGGGGGTGTTAGTTCCCTCTAGCCCCCTATTTGTAGATATTAGAATTGGGAGGTCCATTGTCAGCTAGCTAGCTTTTGAACTTTTCAACTAGTTTTTTTCACAAAGGTTAAGTCTCCCCATTTCAAGTATTGTGGTCATGAGCTCCTGATGTGGCCCTCAAGTGTAGGGAGCTTACCACCATAAGGGCCTCAGTGTGCGGCCTTATGTATAGAGTGAGCCTAAGGATAGGGGTGTTTCCAAGCAAAGGGCCTATGAGAAGGTGGTGGTGCCACATTTTGGGAATGTCCCCCACCGACACCGACGGGCTTTACCTATCATAAAGCATGAGGCAAAGGTTACCTTGACCTAAACATGCATAGATCACAAGTTGTCAAAGAGGGAGGGTTCTTGAACCTACTCCTAATGAGTGGTACAAATCTTACAGGATCTTACACCTGCTTATTATAAATGTAAGATCCCTCCCGTCTTAAGGAGTAGGCATGATATCCCTCCCTCTTTTATGGGAGGGATATTCATGAACATTAGGTGTTTTCCCCCATACACTTAGGAAATTTTCTGCAAGTGCTTAATGCTCTTGGAAGTCCTCCAACACTTAAATAGATCGTCCAGAAGTAGGTAGAATCCCACAGAGCTTCACAGATATCAGTGTTTTGGCTGTTTCTCCTCTCATCTTGGGTGGTATTATCTTTATGTAATCATCTCCCTACTTAATCGGCTTATGTGAGATCTTCCATCACAAAAGATTGCAATTAGTTCTGTTCATATGCAGTGGTTAAGCCCAGTACATTATACAATGTACCCACATCCAGTTTTGAGTCCTTTCCATTGTCATCTCTTTTGATTCAAAATCCCATGGCTGCTGATATTCGCCCCCATTAGTTAAAATTACTAACATGCAATTTCAGAGTTAAAACAAGAGTCAGGAGTTGAGCAGAGGTGGTGACAAAAGAGGAAATTGTAGAATGAATGAATGAATGAATGAATTTTAAGTGACTCATAGAGCTTGCTTGTTTTACGCAAGACCATCAACCAGCACATGCTTCATAGCCTTGGCAAATATACCACCAATCGCTGCACCAATAAAGGGACCCACTAAAGGAACCCATGCATACCACCATTCAGAAGGTCCCTTGCCAGGTATAGGTAGTATCCAATGTGCAAATCTTGGTCCCAAGTCTCGCGCTGGATTTAGCGCTGGCCCTGTTATTCCACCTCCCCCAATAATAATCCTGCAAAACCCATAAGTATAGTTTCAAAGACCATACAGTGTGCACCTGATTCCCAAAACAGCTAGCTCTTTTTTGACAAATGAAAAAATCTGTCACATTTCAATATTCTGTTCAGCAAAAAGATGCACAACAAGAAGTATTTATAAGGTCTAAGAACCACCACAGCCCAGATATTCCCTCAATATGGAATATGGAGAAAAGGGTACAAGCAGTACACGGTACAATAAATTATGTCTTAGAAGAAACAATGGAATCATCTAAATAGTTCACAACACATACAGTCTCACATACTGAAAGTCCCAAGTAGCTCATTTGACATGCTTTGGATGTTTGTAAAATCTTTGAAGACTATGGAGATCTATCTATATAGCAGAGAAAAAGGATAGAGGAACTCAAAATTGGGACTCCTGACAAATACCCATCTTGAGGAGATGGACAGTTTGATTTGGGCATTAGAATTGTATTTTGCTTACACAAAGATGAGGAGGCCAGTAAAGAGGGGTTGCAACTCCTCTTTGAAGAGAGACACTTCGGGCGTTGCAATGATTGCAAGACTTCCCCTGTTTGATATAGATAAAACTGCGAATGAAAGGAGACCTGCATAGAAGCACTCAGACCAGACACAAGACAGCCAGTATTGCTGTCTCACTGAAGGACGTGAGGCAAACACGCTCAGTTTTACTTCCTGATCTTCAATGATTCGCTGCCTCACGCTTGAGCACATATCTGCCATTGCCATAGTCTGCGAGCAATACCCAAGAGCAATCACATCTTCAAAATAGATGAATAGGAGAAGTGGGCAATCTACAAGCATTTTTATTACATAGTCTCATACTGAAGTTGTCTGGCTTTTTGAGTGGTGTCAATGAGTTCTTGCATGTTGCCAGAATGATAAACAACAATAGCAATAAAACAGGACAAATAAAAGTCCATTCATCACCTTGGCCCCATGCACTTTTATACCACATGCATCATCAGGTTTGCCATTTGGTCCGAGTTTACATACGTGCATTGGTTTCACCTGCATTATCAGAGAAACATCCAAAAAATCTGTGAAATACAGCTTCCAACAACTCAGCTTGTAACTCCAGTGCTCCTAAATAAAAGATACAGCATTGCTGCACCAAAAACTAGCTAGTTGCATTTGGGGCATCTGTATGCATGCATCCACACAAACGGGCCTTCATGACCAAAATGGCCTCTGCATAGGCCAATCTGCTACATAGTTTCCACTGCAAAGTGATCAGCACTCATTTCAGGCTTTGTCCTTGCAAAAGCTTGATAGTTGTGATCATCAATAATCAGAATTTAGCAGCTGGTAAAAGTCCAACCATACCTTCTTTAGCAAAGCTTGGAAAACAGAAGTCACAGGATGCTCTTCATCATCATCATCATCATGTGGCTGAATCTTCCGCATCTTACCTTGCAACTGTCTTGACCCTGCTGACACATAGCTACACTCACAAAACAAAAAGGAAAGCATGGTGGTTATGCTCCCAAGGACCATACACAGTAGCACATGTCTCATTTCATCAGTGTTGGTCATATTGGCAAAGTATAGAATCATCGCTGAACTTATATTGTGGAGGGTGGGTGGTGGCAGCATTGAGATATTGTTGAGGTTCAGCTCTCTATGACTTCAAGGATTCAACATGACTCCAATAGCCATGCCACCATGAATTGGAAAAAAATGATACAAAGAAAAGCATGCCATGCAAGAGGAATTTGCAAACAGAATCCAAAGACAAGCCATTGTCCACAGAGTCTTCTTCAGTTCACAAATGAACAAGATGTTTTCAAAGTGTCCACAGGAAGGAAATCCTTCTACAATATATGTATACTGAGAATAGTGATGAGAGCTGAGGCAAGAACGGCAAACAGATCTGGACTCTAGTGTCTGGTCAGATCAGGTGGCATTATCCACAGGCATGCAGGCAAGCATCAGGGAAGGGATGCATCTATCTGCAAAGGGATGGTATGCATGTGCACGTAACAATTATGTAGGGAAGGTGAGTAAGTAAGTACCTGCGGGCAGCTGCACTGAGCTCCTGTCTGATGATGGCAATACCATGTGTCTCTAGGTCACAACAAGTGCAGGTAGGGTCAACTTGCTCCAAGGACTGGAAGTGAGGGAAGTAGCTTATCCATACAATAATGGCTGCAAAGAAGCCACCCACAAACTCCGCACTGAAACATATCCAAAAGTGTGTCCAGTGTATGTTCCCCACTATCGCACCCGCCAATGCAATTGCTGGATTGAAAAAACCTGTTTGCAGAGTCTCATCACCACCATCACACAACAAAAACACCCTCAAAAAAAGAATAAAACTCAGAGATGCAGGCACGAGAGAGAAAGTGTTTGTTGGGAATAAGAATTTTTTTAAATGCCCACCCAAAAAACAAAGGGAAGGGTTAGGGTTACAAAATAGGTAGACAGAGAAGAAGAAGAAGAAGAATAAGCAACAACGTACGTACGTACCAGAGATGTGACCCACACATTGCTGTGCAATGAAGATGCCTAATGCGAAGCTCAAGGCGACACCAAAGATACCAAATCCATGTCCCTTGGTGCCAGGCAGTACACCGTTCGCTACTCCTCCAAGTCCAAGAAGGACGAGAATCGTGGTTCCGACGAACTCCGCCAACCACACTTGTGAATGGTTGTAACCCGCCATCGAAATTCACAACCAAAATCTCAAGCGGACTGAATTCTTCTTCTTCTTCTTCTTCTTCTTCTTCCAGTACCACCACCACAAAAGCATGGAGGAACAGCAGCAGCTGCTGCCTCCTCGTCGAAAGGAACCAAAATGAAAGCCATGATCCAGCTCATGGGCATCCCCATAAAAAGAAAATAAAAGAGAGCGGACGCGAATTCAAACACCAAGACAAAATCTTCACGCCACAAAATGGGAGCTTTGATCTGTAAGAAACGAACGCCTACCACCCACCAAGAGGAAGAGGCGCCGGAGGAGGAGAAGGAGGAGATCCTGCGCTGAACGAGAAAGGGAGCAGGCGACCCGGACCCTTTCGCAGGGGCCTTTCTGTGGGACCTCCTGCTCCCCGGACCCTTTTGCAGGGCCGTCTGTGGGGCCTTCCTCCTTCCCCCAACCCTTTACGCATGGGCCATTGTGGGACCTCTGGGTACCGTTTTATACAAGATACAACCCCCAAGAGCTACGACTATACAACATTATATACGATTCCTAGCCCTAAAAAGACATTTGGGATATCTTATAATAGAAAAAGAGCTAGCTATCGGCCCTTAAGAGACAAAGGGTCCCCTGGGGGAAGGGCATAAGGGCCTGTTTATATTAGGTAGAATACGTAGCTGATGGCTAGAATAGCCCTTGTCAATTTTGGCATTTTAAAAGATGGGCTATTTTAGAACATGTCAATTGGTACTTCTGTGAATATGGGCGCATTTAGATTGGCTATTTTAGCCTATGTGAATTGGCACTTTTGTGAACAACTTGGTTTGGCTAAAATAAAATAGCCAACGTCAATTGGCGCAATTACCTATGTGTATTTTGGGCTATTTAGCATTGGCTATAAACTAGCCCAGTTCTAGTGGCACTTATGTGAATATGGGGCCCAAAATAGCCAATGTCAATACGCACAAATAATGCAAATTTGGGCCGTTTGGCATGGCCTATATTAACTAACCCAGGTTAATTGGGCTCTCATGTGGCTATGGGCCAGGTGACATGGCTTAATGTAGCACATGTGACTTGGCCCTTCATATGAATATAGGATGCATTAAACTTGTCCAACATAGCCCGGGTCAATTGGGCCTTCAAATGGGAAGTGGACCCATTGAAAATGGGACATTTTAGCCCAGTTCAAGGGGCCAGTTGAAGTGGTCTAGAGTATATAAAGCCCAGGTCTATTGGCCCTCATGTGATTAGGGATTTGGATTGAACTTGCCTGATTTAACCTGGGTTACTTGACCAGCCCTTAGATGAGTAATATAGGTCAATGAATATGTCGTCCCCACTGGAGGGGTGGAGTAGGATGGAATTTGAAGGCTTTCAAGTTCCGTGTGTGTGCTTCTTAAGCCCTTTCTACTCCAATAAAACCCAGTTTATCAAGCGAAATGGATCGAGCATTCTTGGGGTTTGCTCTACCCACCCGGAAAGGTGAAGCTTTTTGAAACCTTTTGTCTTTTAGACATTAGGGAGTTTCCTCTTGCATAGGACTAGGGTGAAGCTTTATATGAAATGTTTAGGTGCCTTAGAAATTGGGGTTGTCATTTTGCATAGCCGAAGCTTGACGCTTTAAAATATGAAATCTTAGGTGCCTTAGAAATTGGGGTTTTCATTTTGCATAGCCCAAGCTTGACGCTTTAGAATATGAAATCTCGGGTGCCTTTGAAATTGGGGCTTTAGTTTTGCATAGCTGAAGCATGATGCTTTAAAATATGAAATCTTTGGTGCATTTGAAATTGGGGATCTTCATTTTGCATAGGAAAAGGATGAAGCTTTAACTGAAATCTTAGGTGCCTTTGAATTGGGGTTTTTCATTCTTCAAAGGAATGACAAATTCCTAAGTTGTTATGTGAAGGAACATGTTTTTCCTACTAGGCTACAGAACACTTCACTTCACTTCACAGGACCCATTACAACACTTAAACTTTGGGTTTCCCATCTTTGCCTGAAATGCAAAAGAAAATCTTGATAAGTCTTCTTTGTCAAATGGTTTGCTGATAAGGAAGATGATGTTTGTGCATACTTGCAAAATACAAGTGATGACTTCTTTGGCAATCTCTGCAAATTTGGATTTTGCTCACTTAGAAACAACCTAGACATTTATTTCAAGAACTTGGAATACCAATGACCCACATCTTAGAAATACCCTTATCGAATACATGAGACTAAATTCTTCAAAATCTTAATTACAACTAGATTGCACAATACCAAAAACTAACTTAATTTTCCAAGAGCATTGTGTTCTAATATTTCATAGATGCCCAATTGTTATATTAGCTCTATTTATTTCCCATTTGCCTTGATTATTTGAAAAAACAAATGATGTAAGTACATACCTATGGAACTATGACCCTTTGCTCTGTTCTAGAATTAATTTTGGCTTCCATTTGTGCAAGTAAACTTTAATTCACAAATGTTGTCTTTTCAAAGATCACTTGCAACATATTTGCCCATCATTTCCAATATTTCAACATGTGGAAGTTGATGGGGGCCTAGTGGGATTTTTCTACTTTGGCTTTTGTTTTAAGAAAATTAACACTTTCAATTGGAGTCTTGGAGGGGCTTCTTCATAAAAAGCCATGCAATAGAAAACTTCTAAGATATACTAACTATTTGTCCTCACATTAAGTTATCACATCAAGTTGCATCACCGTATTTCTTATTGCACATCCTTGTAGTTCCACCAAAAGGACAATCAATGATCATAACTTGCAAAGGAAATTTTACACTATGTTGAAATGTGGAAATTTTATCATGATCAATTATGATTGCTAACAAGTTGTTAACTTATCAATAGCAAGGTTCAACAAGGTTTTCAATCAATTACTAAATTATAATGGATCCAAAACTTTGACCAACTACACCAAACATTTTGTGGGGAAGGGGAAAATCAAATGTTTGAATCTTGGAGAATTAGATTATTTGAATTTAATGAATTTTATTACAATAGAGTAGAACAAAATGGATGAAACAACTCAAGAAAAGAGAAAAGGACCTTGCACATGTAGTATTAACAGATCATACATCAAAAGTGATAATTGGAGGTGGGTTTGCGTTGTGAAAGAATAGGAAATTGAGTAAAAAGTAAATGCATCTACCACCTTTGGCTTATAATGGAAGTAGCTTTGCATCCTTAAAATGTAATTCTTCATAAAATTCTTTAAGAAGGAAGGAGACTATGGAAAAACAATGATGTTTGTTGAACAAAATTACTAGAAAAACTCTTGTTCATTTCAACTATTGTTTGCAATTGTTAATTGAATTAATTATTTTGCAACTAGAATTGATACATTTTTTTGTGGCATTCAAGTCATAAGTGCTTGGAGTTGTATTTTCAACTACATTATGGTACCAATCAATTTCACAATTGTATATGCAAATACATGTTGTGCATGTGGTACACATTGAATAAGGATAAAACATCAATTATTGTCAACTATGTTTAAAAGAATCCACTAATTGGATGATAATTGGGTTGTATTGTATTTTTTAATATGTTTTGTTAGCAACACAAAGCTTGCTAGATATGATGTCCTATTCAACTTGTATCATAATTACAAATCCAAATTAAATAATTACAAGATGAGTTATATGATCAAAAATGTTTCAAAATTTAGGAAGGAAGGTCATAGGTTAGAAAATTAGAAGAAACTTGTGTTTTTGCAACTTTTGCATGCAACTAAAATTCATTTGCATGGGAAACATGCAACTAAAATTCCTTGCACTTGCCTTGGACAAATTACAACCAACATGCAATTGCATGCAATAATATTTGAATTACATATACAATATGGCTATACAATTTATATAATACAACTATACATTTTTACATCTATGATTAGTTACATTTTTCTAGTTGCACATGCAACTATTTTCATAACCATATAATTTATGAGACATGTCAAGGCTAGGACCAATCAAATTTGAACACATGACTACATAGGTAAGTACATAGAGAGGTAGGTGGGTTGACAACTAGGCAACTTAAATCACTTAGGCCACATAAATAACCTAAATTAGTTAGGTCACATAGGCAACCTAAACCAACTAGATGTTGACACATGGCACTTAAGTAGGTAATTACTTAAATATCTACGCTAAATTATTATTATTATTATTATTAGTTATGGGTTTATTAGTTTTTTTTTTTTTTTTTATTTAGTTTAAGTTGTATATAATAATATTAATATCTTTAAATTTTTGTTATATTAGTTTAGGCCATTATATTTATGACATGTTTTCATTTTATATATTAGTAGTTACACAATTACAAAATGATTGGTTGCAAAAACACAATTTTCTTCTAATGGAAATAGTTAGGTATTAAGTAAGTAGGATGTGGATTGATAATAGGTAAGTCATAAAGAAGTAAGTATAGAGTTAAGTAGATTATTAATATGAAAGTAATTTGGTAAGTAGGTGTAAGTAGGTAGGTAAATTAGTTTAGGTTGGTGATAGGTATGTATATACATAAGTAATATGTAGGTAGGTTGAACATTGGTGATAAGTAGGTCATCTGAGAAGGTTGTAGACCTAGGTAGGTGTATTGAAATATTGACAATCTACCTATATACAACCTATTAACGTATTACACATATTTTTACCTCCCTACATAAATAGATTTTAAGAAGATATGTTCATAATGAAATGTTGACAAACCTTAATATTTTATGAAGGTGTGGTGCATTGGTTAAAGACTTGATTTTCAACATGAAAATCACAAGTTCAACTCCTTATGCTTGTCTAAATGGCTAGCTAGGTAGGGTAGCTAGATAGTTATGTTACACATGTCATTACCTATCTACCTGTTTTTACCTATATCATAAGTAGATTTGCATGTTTACATCACAAGCACCCATGATTGAACAATTGGCATGTTATGTATATGCACATTTTAATTTGAAAATAATCACGCAAGTATTCATAAATCAAGGTGTTGTTCCAATCCATATGTGTATGATGGATGACATATAATAAATGAATGAAATTATTTTTGTTTGTTGTAAAATGTGTGAGTTAGTTACCACATTGTGGTTTTTATGACTAATGTTGTTTCCAACTTGTCCAAGGCAATATTTTTTAATCACATGTGTCAATTATGATTATAAAATTTAAAAAATCTAATTCATAAATTAAAAAAACTTCCTCCTAATGAAGGATGTCTTAATATCACAAAGGTCATTTGAACAACTAAGTACCCAAAAAATGCATTTTGTCACTTTCAAGAGTTGTTTTTCTCAACACTTTTGATTTACAATTGTTTTGAGTTATGAAATTCAATGTTCATGATACAAACCATTCAAGGTACCAATTTGAACAATATCAATGATCACAAAGTTATGTGCTTCACATCTATACACAAATCTATGAGGTTATTACAACATTTAAGTGCCAATTCTTAGCAAAACTCCATCCATATAACAAGTAAAAACTCCCATTCTAACAATTTCATTGGTCACATAGGCTTTTCTTCTTTTTTTCACCCACAAGCACAAGCCTATCCCACACACCATGTATGTTTGTGTATATTTTTTACATTGCAAGGCACCCTTTCCACCCACATCCCCAATTTGGACTTTTATGAATATTTATCATATCCAACATACAATGTTGTTGTTCTCTGATCCCTACCCATAAACATGAAAAATTGGACAATATAACTTGAAAGATTGTTTAAATCTTACCACCTTGGGTTGATATTGGAATACAATTACCATTTTGGCATTTATTATTTTTTTTGTTTTATCAAAATTTTAAAATTTTATTTATTATTTGAGCCAAAATTTTAATAAAATCTAAATTTCAACTACTAGGTTTGAATCACAAACCTTAAAGGACAACAACTTAAAATTGAAGCAGTTTAGACACATTAGACTATCCCATAACAATAATAAAAAGTTATTTATTATTTTGTATAACCATTACTTGCTGAATAAAGGCACTATGATAATCATGATGGGCCAACAAAAGTGGTCACTTTCGTATATTGGCCCTTTTGAAAGGTACTATATTCTTTAATCTTGGGGAAATTTTACAATCCCAAACTAAGTTTGAATCTCTTGAAAATTGTACTTCATTCAAAAGAATATGTATAAATCATCTTACTACTGTAAGTGGAGATGTTTTAATACTACCTATACGCAACTCTCAGGTATTACATGTATTACAGTAATACTCTTGTCCCTACATATACAAGCAAGGCTTGAAACAATTTCGTCCATGTGCAAAGATGTTTTTTAAGACACTTTTTATGTGGTTACTAAAGTGACTACAAAGTTATAGTATTAACACCTACAAAGTTTGTAAAGGGGGTTTTAAATGTCCTGCCACACACAATTTCTTGAACACCATTATCAAATGATGCTTTTATTACCGATAATTATAAATATGTGCAACACTCACTTCTAGTTGTTGTTTTATTCAACATCCATAATTTGCATTGTTGGGAGTTGGGATTGAGTTGTATGTTTCCCTATGACAGGGATTTGTGTCAACAAAATTTTTGGATGATTAAGCCCTAACCAAATGAAGTGGGGTAAGATTGCCCTAATGGATGATTTACTACGTTGATGGATGTACTAATAGAAAATGCTAAAGGGACGGTTAGTGATATGAACTTTAGAGGAACTTCATTTTGCTTCTTGATGTCTTTGTTATTTTCCTATGTTTTTGTTGTTTGTAAGTTATGGAATTTTGTGTGTTGTTCTTCATGGAATGTCAACACCTGGATCAAGAATTGGTGGGGGAGCATTACTTCTTGGATTTTTTTTAGTTGTGTGATGAAGATGATGCGAAGTTACTAAATGGAAGAATGATGTGCTTGGTGGGGAGATGAGATAAATACCTGACAATGACTAAAGCTAAGAATTTTGGATTTTTTATTTAGATTGACTTTCAATTTTGTTTTGTTGTTTGGGAGCTTTTAGGAGGAATGCCTGAAGCTTGTGATTTGAACTAAGCTATTCATGTTTGTTTTAGGATTTCCACTACGCTGAAATTAATGAATAAAACATTAGGAGTTAATGTGTCAGGAATTTTTAGGACATAAATGATGAAAAGCTCAAGGGGGTTATTTGGACCAACCTTAGTGGGGTTCTTGTTCAAGTTAAACATGCTTGAAAATTATGTTGTCGAGTGGGAAAGATTGAGTACTTAAATGTTTGGGAGCTTTGAATGAGTTCACTATAGTGGGAAAGTTCTTAACAAAATTTGAAAAAAATACTACAGACATTGCTTGTCCATATTTTTACCTCTCCAAACCAATATCTTTACTAAGATTTTGGGAAGACTATGTGTAGAACTAGTTTGTTGTCGAAATATCGTAGTATAAGGTCATGATAATCCATAAAGAGAGGAAATTTGGAATGTGCTGATCTGTCAAGGTCCATAGAATCATTTTGTCACTAAGTAATAAACAAATGCAATGTTGCTACACTAGTTGTGTGTTTTCAAGGTTTGTTGTATTAATGTAATCAAACATTATTCTACTGTAATCAATGAATATACATATTTGTATGCACCCCTTTTTTGGTGACATCCCAACGACGGATTGTTTAGAAAGTTTTCTTAATGGTTTTCTTTCTTCACAATGAATTTTGTTCATTGTGAGCCGTAAAAATATTCTTGACTCTTAACTATCAGTTCTATATTTGATCATTTCCAAATTGGCATGAACACTTGGGCCATGACAAACACTCTTTCTTTGATCTTATGTCAATGGATGATGCTTTGTGAACAATTGTGCTCCACTTCAACTCTAGTGAATTCCTTTAACATTTGGCAACTTATTCCCCTCTAAGAAGGAGAACCTTTAAATGCTGGTGATGGATATGTCATACCATAATATGTAAATTGTATGGTGTGTTTACATGTTACCTGCAACATGATGCATTAATCCAATGTTTCAATTTTTCCATCTTAATGTTACATGTGTTTTTTTGTGGCATAGTACACGATTTTAGAACATTGCATGTATAAAATTTTAAGGAGAACAAGGGTTTTTGGGCAACACCCACACATGAATAATAAAACCAGCCATGTGCAATGTGATGCCCATTGTAATACCCAAAGGAAGGTCACTAAATTTGTATTGGGATTTTGGGTAAAACATGCAATACCCACATTTACTTTAATATTATGTCATGAATGAAAGGTCAATGTTGCAATACTTACATTGAAGCCACAAAATATCATCTGGATTTGTGGGTGAGTCATGCGATCCTTGCATCAAAAAGGAAATATGGGTTGGTTTTTGGGTGGTTCATGCAATACTTGCATCGAGCCACAAGCTATCATTTGGATTTGTGGGCAAATCATGTAATACCCACATCAAAGAGAAAGAATTTGATTGGTTTATGGGTGGTTGGTGCAATATGACAATAACCTTTAAGATAAAATGGAGATGTTCTTGCAAAACCTACTCTTAAATCAGCTTAGTATTAAACTAAAAGCCAAAATGATTTATCCCAACTAGTTAAAACTAGTTTTACATATGCATATTGGCCTAAATTGGGACAACTTTTGACCATATTTGCTTAATTGATTATAATTGTTTTTCAGCATATGGCCTAAGTTTAGAATTTTTTTGGCATTTTGACTTAGGATTGGAATTGTTTTTAGCACTTTGACCTCTTCTTGAAATGTTATTTAACAATTTGGCCTAAAGTTGAAGTCATGTAAGAATATGGCTTGTTTGGTATTTCGTAGATAAGATGATTTGAGGTAGGGTGGTTGGGACCCAACACAACTTGGCCTTAGGCTATGTGGGGGGTCATAACAAGGTGGCCTAGGGGCTAAAGAAATGGTGCCATGGTGCCTATAAAGACAAAATGACCTTGGGTTACATGGGGGTTGGGACAATTGCAAAAAGGCCATGGAAGTTGTTGGGTAAATTAAAATTGGGAATCTTGGTTTGGCTTAGGGTAAAAACTAAAAAGATTCCATGTTGTGGGAACCCATGACATGGAATCTTGGGTTGGGCATGTGGCCAAAGCCTAAAATATTCTATTGCCATAGGTTTGGGCAACCTATAGTTCATTGTGTGCTAGATTGGAATTCTATATATGTTTTAAGACAAAAACCTTAGGCTATATGGGGGGCTAGGACAATGTGGCCCAAGGGTCAAGACATGGTGGCATGGGGCCTTGAACAAAATGACCTTAGGTCACCTAAGGTTCCAAGGTGTAGTAGCTTAATTATAATTCGATATATGGAGCCCAAAGCAAAGACCTTAGGTTATCCAAGGGTGAAAGCCCAAATTATTTTTTTGCCATAGGTTTGGGCAATTCTATGGTTCACCTCGTGCTGGAATTCTAAAATATGGTTTAACACAAAAACTTTAAGTTGCATGGGAGCTAGGACAATGTGGCTCAAGGTGCAAGACATTGTAGCATGGGGCCTTCAACAAAATGACCTTAGGCTACCTAGGGTTCCAAGGTGTACGTAGTAGCTTGACTATAATTCCATAGGTGGGGTTCAAGGCAAAGACCTTAGGTTATCCAGGGGCCAAAGCTTAAACGCTAATATTGCCATAGGTCTAAGCCACTTATGGTCTAGCTTGTGATGAATTGGAATTCTATAGATGGCCTAAGATAAAAACCTTAAGCTATATGGGGCATGGGTCAAGGTGGCATGGGGTGCAAAACATGGTGGCATGGGGCCTTGAACAAAATGACCCTAGGCTATTTAAAGTTCCAATATATAATAGCTCCGTATTAATTCCACATATGAGGCCCAAGACAAGGACCTTAGGCTACCTAGGGGCCCAAACAAGCCACCCAAAGTTTAGTATTTGGTGACATGGCACCATGCCATGATAGGGTTAGGGTACCTGGGGGCTTGGATTGTGGTAATCCCCCCCCCTTTCCCAATAGAAGGGGGTATGGATCAGGTGCGCCAATATTCCAAGCCAAAAAACTTTCTTGTTGCATACCCCAAGTTAGAACCAATGTTACCATGCCTTAATGGATGACCATTGTGGATGTATTATTTCGTACATATATAAATACAGAATAAAATTGTATATTTGTTCCCATTGACCCGAGGTTACCAAAGGCCCAGGACAAAACCATGCAGGGTGCAGGACATGACATTAACATAATTTGTAAGATGTCTAGCGCCATGTCCAAGGGAATCTTATGGGGTTTGCCCCGAGGCCCGAGCCAATATTCCATGTCTAGGGACCCCAAGATAGAGAATATTCTACTCTAAACCTCAAGCCCAAGCCCACTCCTTTCATGGCCCTTTTAAATTCCGTATATGTCTGGTAACCTGTGAATTCTTGCCATAAAGCAATCAGAAAAGTTTCCTACTCATTAGTTAGAGAACTTCAGTGTGCCCACAACATCAGGATTTGTCCCATAGTTCTTGACCTTCAAGCAATGACATTTGTAATGAGGATAATGTCGGTCATCTATTCATATAATTAATGACATTTAAATAAAAATTTAATTAATGAATTTTCAAAATGAATTAATGAAAAAATCATTATTGATGACTTAATTGATGCAGATTTAATTAATCATAAATATATAAAAGATATTTTTTATTCAATAAAAAATTCGTGCCAAATATTTTTATTTCATTTATGATTTTATTTTTTTCGAATAATGAAACATATCATTATCTCAATAAATTATTAATAACCATTAATTTTTTCACAAAACATTCACAAAAATATTTTAATTTATTTATTCATATATTCTCAAAAGTCCCAAGCTTATTATTATTCTCCAATTGGAACTAAACCAAATACAGGAAACTTGATCTTGAGTGTTGGTGTGATCCCCAAAATTTTAAAGATTGAGTTTGTTCTGCTCTGTTTTTACTTCTTATGGCAACAAATAAAGCAGGGTTGGGTTTCCGAAATTTTCAGTGAGCTGTTTGAACAAAGTGAAGTTCAGAAGAACTTAGTGCAGATACTTGAAATGGCAAAACTCCAACTGAAATTCGTTATGTAACAATACTAGTGTGAACCCCGTGCATAATGCACAGGTGTGTTATTTCAACAATGTTTGGTTGATGTTTTTGGTTTTTTTAAAAACTTTTCTTTTCAAACAACTGTCGGTCCCCCCCCCCCTGCCCCGGTCCTTTGCATTTCCCACTCCAGTTCTTTAACTTGTTGAGGCCCCCCCCTCG
>Ga0116231_10003670_pt1 | contig 31658 bp, 31 predicted proteins | sample S1TSphgellanicum_2_FD_89695 | JGI IMG/M metagenome (GOLD analysis project Ga0116231, IMG submission 89695) | Host-associated microbial communities from peat moss isolated from Minnesota, USA - S1T2_Fd - Sphagnum magellanicum MG | ecosystem: Host-associated > Plants > Peat moss > Unclassified... | reverse complement strand
GCCAACCGCTCCGGTCGTCCGAGCCCGACCCTCTTAAGCGATGCACTGGAGGAGACCGGCGTCTCCGCTAAGGTCGCCCTCGACGGCGGTCCCTGCGCAGTGGGCCTTGAGTCAAGCGTTGTGGCCGTCCTCGGCGATAAAGCCTATCTCCTGCGTCCCGGCGGTCTTGAGCGGTCAGCGATCGAGGCCGTGACCGGCCCGCTGACGACCGGTCATGGCGAAGCCCATCGCTCGCCTGGCCGACTTGCGCTCCACTATGCGCCGAAAGCCCCGGTGCGGCTGAATGTGAACACGCCGCGGCCGGGCGAAGCCTGGCTGACCTTCGGCGTTAAGGTTGACGCTTTGCAGGCTTTTAATCTCAGTCCGCAGGGCGACCTCAACGAGGCCGCGGCCCATTTGTTCGCCTTCTTGCGCGCCGCCGACCGGCTAAACCCCAAGGCGATCGCCGTCGCTCCGATCCCGGCTGAAGGCCTTGGCGAGGCGATCAACGACCGGTTGAGACGCGCCGCCGGGTATGTCGGTTAACCGGCGAACCAGCGATCGTAAAGGCCGCGCACGATGCCGGCCGTCGCGCCCCAAATGGTGCGCTCCTCGTAGGGCATGGCGTAAAATCGGCGCTCGATTCCGTCAGACGCCTTCATCACCCTGAGTTCATGGTTGGCCGGATCCATAAGAAAGGCGAACGGCGTCTCGAACACCTCCGCCACTTCGGCCTCCTGGCGGACAATGACGAAGTTCGGCTCCACCAGCGCCACAACCGGGGTGATGGCGAAACCGGTTCCGGTCTCGTAGGTGTCCGCCATGCCGATCGGGCGGATGAACCGCGCTTCGACGCCGATTTCCTCGTAGGTTTCGCGAAGGGCCGTCTCGAGGGGCGTCTCTGCAGGCTCCGCCTTGCCGCCTGGAAAGGCGACCTGTCCAGAATGGCGCTTGAGGCTGTCGGACCTTCGGGTCAGCAAGACCGTCAGCCCCGCAGACCGCTTCACCAGAGGGACCAGGACCGCCGCGGCTGTCAGCACCCGACCGACGATCCGGCCTTGCGGGTTGAGGTCAAAGTCAGAGCGCGACGCTGCGCTCGGGTACGGGCCGAGGGGATCCAGCCGGCGGGCGATATAGGGTTCGAGTTCGGCGACGGGGGCCGCCGGCGACACTGCGCTCACGATCCGGCCGACCCCAGGGCAAACCAGGTCCCCTGCGAGAAAACGCCCATCTCGCTTCCTCGCTGCTCGGCCATTTCGACCAGCTCATAAAACACGGGTCGCCGTAGCCGCGCCTCAAGGCCCCTGCGCACATGCAGGTAGGGCGCAGGCTCGCCCGTTTCTGGATCGGTGGCCACGCGCAGACGGTGCTCCGGCCCAGCCTCCACCGTGTCGCCGACATTGGTCAGGAATCTCAAGACGTCTCCATCACGGTCCACGCGCACCGCCAGAAACGGCGCGTCTTCTACCCTGATCCTGAGCTTCTCGACGGGCGTGACCAGATGGTAGCCGTCAGGATCAAGGCGCAGCACCGTAGAAAACAGCCTTACCAACGGCGCGCGACCGATCGGCGCGCCCTCGTGCAGCCAAAGACCGTCTTTGCGGATTTGGATGTCGATCTCGCCGCAGTGGGGTGGATTCCACAGATGCACCGGCGGCAGGCCGCGTTTGGCGCTCTGCCCCGCCGCCGCGATCACACCGTCCAGTCCCGCCTTGGTCTCAGCCATCCACCCGGACATGGGCCAGTCCGGACACGCCGTCCAGTCCTCCCGGACGCAGGGCGCGCCAAAGCACGCGCCGGGCATCGACCGGACCTGGCAGCGTCACCTGACCTGCGGGGGCTATCTGGAACCCGTGCGGGCCGAACAAGGGAAGATCGCCCACCAAGAGCATAAAGGGTTCGCCGGCCTTAGAGCCGGCGGCGATCGCGCGCTCCACCAGCGCGCCGCCGATGCCGTGTTTGCGCCAGCCGCCCTCAACCGCGATCGGGCCCAAAAACAGACCGCGGGTCTCGCCCAGCCATACCGGCCAGAGCCGAACCGCGCCCACCACCTCGCCTGCCGCCATAGCGGTGTACGAAAGGTCCATCCGTTGGCGGTTGCCCTCGCGGACCCGCTCGGACACCTTGGCGTAACGACCAGGACCAAAGGCGCGTTCGATCAGCGCATCGACCAGGCGCGCCTGTTCGGCCCGCTCCGGCGCAATCTCGAAAGGCAGGGCACGGGGCAGGGCGTCCATGGCCGCGGCCCCATACTGCATGCGTGCGATTATCCAAAGCGCCGATTGCGGCCAGGCCGTTGCAGCGCCGCTTGATGATCCCCATAGGTGCCGAATGCCGGACCCTGCCCCAGATCGACCGCCGCGCCTGCTGGACCAGCGGGACTATCTGCTGTTCCTATTTTCGCGCTGGGCGATCCGTCTTGCGATCATGATCCAGGGCGTCACCCTGCAATGGCAGGTCTACGACGTCGCCCGCACCGACATGGACGTGAAGCACGCCGCCTTCATGGTGTCATTGCTGGGCCTTTTCACCTTCCTGCCTTTGATCGCCCTAACCCTGCCGGCGGGGGAAGCCGCCGACCGGCACGAGCGCCGCGGCGTCCTGGTGTTCTGCGCGATCGGAGAAATCGTCACCATCAGCGTCCTCGCTGCGGCCGCCTTCTTGCATGTCGCGAGCCTGACGCTGCTCCTCGCCGTCGCCTTCGTGTTCGGCGTGACCCGCGCCTATTATTCACCGGCGATCTCGGCGCTCGCGCCCATGCTGGTTCCGGCCGCGCTCCTGCCCCGCGCCATCGCCTGGAACTCCCTGGCTGGGCAGACGGCTGTGATCGCCGGGCCCGCGATCGGCGGCCTGCTCGTCGCAGTCTCCCCCACCACCGCCTATCTGGCCGGCCTTGGCCTTTACCTCGCAGCGGTATCGACCCTTCTGATCATCCGGACCTCGACCCGGCCGGTCGTTCAGGCAGGCTCGCGCTGGGCCTTGATGAAGGAGGGCATGGCCTATGTATGGCGAAACCGGATCGTCTTCGGCTCGATCTCGCTCGACCTCTTCGCGGTGCTGCTCGGCGGAGCCACAGCCCTGCTGCCGGTGTTCGCCCGAGACATCCTGCACGCAGGCCCGCAGGGCTTTGGCCTGCTGCGCGCCGGCACAGCCCTCGGCGGGGCGCCGGTCGCCATGGTGCTCGCCGTCCGGCCGCTCCAGCGCCACGCCGGCAAGGTGATGTTCGCCTCGGTCGGCGTGTTTGGAGCGGCTACGGCTCTGTTCGGCCTGTCCACATCGCTTCTGCTGTCCCTGGCGATGCTGGCTCTGCTCGGCGCCGCGGATATGCTCAGTGTCTACATCCGCCAGACCCTGGTGCAGATCGTCACCCCTGACCATATGCGCGGCCGGGTCGGCGCCGTGTCTTCCCTGTTCGTGGGCGCCTCCAACGAGTTTGGCGAGTTCGAAAGCGGCCTCGCCGCCCGCGTGCTGGGCCCCGTCGTTGCGGCAGTATCCGGCGGGGTCGGGGCGATGGCGGTCACGGGCCTTTGGTCGATCTGGTTCCCGAGCCTGCGCAAGGCGGACCGGCTGATCGCCCCCACGGAGATGGAAACGCTCTTGCCTGCCCCGGCGCCAACCTCCTAAGCCTTTTGGGCAACGACAAGGGAGCGGCGCCATGGGCGTACTGGATGGACGGGTGGTGATCGTCACCGGGGCGGCGGGGGGCATTGGCAAGGAATGCGCCCTTCTGGCGGCCCGGGAAGGCGCCAAGGTCCTGGTCAATGATCTTGGAGGCGGGGTTTCAGGCGGCGACGAGGGGGACGCAGGTCCGGCCGAGATGACCGCCCAGGAGATCCGCGCCGCGGGTGGAGAAGCGGTGTCCAATTCGGACAGCGTCACCCACATGTCCGCTGTGAGGGCCATGGTCGAACAGGCCAAGGACACCTTCGGCGGGCTGCACGCCATTATCAATCCGGCCGGCATCCTGCGCGATAAAATGTTCCATAAGATGGACGACGGCGACTGGGATGCTGTGATCGAGGTGCATCTTCGCGGCGCCTACAACGTTTCGCGCGCCACCATCGAACTGTTCCGCGACCAGCAGGACGGCGCCTATGTTCACTTCACCTCCACCTCCGGTCTGATCGGCAACATCGGTCAGGCCAATTACGCCGCCGCCAAGCTCGGCGTTATGGGCCTGTCGCGTATTATCGCCATGGAGGGGTTGGCGAAGAATGTTCGCTCCAACATCATCGCCCCGTTCGCCTGGACCCGCATGATCGCAACCATCCCGATCAAGGATGAGGCCTCCGCCCAGCGCGTGGACCGTATGAAGAACGCGATGCGCGCCGACCAGGTGGCGCAGCTGGCCGTGGCCCTGGCTGCGCCCGCCTCCAAAGATACGTCGGGCCAGATCTTCGCGGTTCGCGGCAATGAAGTGGTTCTGTTCAATCAGCCCCGCCCGGTTCGGTCGGTCGCGAGGATCGAAGGCTGGACGCCGCAGACCCTGATCGACCAGGCCCTTCCCTCGATGAAGGCCAGCTTTACAGACGTCGGCGCCTCGGCCAGCGTCTTTCCCTATGACCCGATCTGATCCGGCGCCAGACCCTTCCCATGGCCAATTACGCCTTCGCTTCCGACAACACCGCCGGCGCCTGTCCCGAAGCGATGGAGGCCATCCTCGCCGCGAACACCGGGTTCACATCCGGTTACGCCACCGATGAGGTCACCGCTCGGGCCGCGGACCTGGTTCGCAGCCTGCTCGATACGGACGCAGAGGTTCGCTTCGTCGCATCGGGAACCGCCGCGAACGCCGTCAGCTGCGCAGCCCTTTGCCGGCCGTTTGAGGCCGTCATCGCCCACGAGCATGCACACATCTGCACCGATGAGACCGGAGCCCCGGGCTTCTTCGGTCAGGGGCTTGGCCTCATCCCTTTGAAGGGCCCCTCCGGCAAAATCGATCCGGAGGCGCTGCAAACCGCCCTGGATCAACCTGACGTCTCCTACCGCCAGTCGGCGGCGGCCCTGTCGCTGACCAACGCCACCGAATACGGTACGATCTATACGGTCGACGCCGTGCGCACACTGACCCGCCTGGCCAAGTCGAGGGGGCTCGCGGTGCACCTCGACGGGGCGCGTCTCGCAAACGCCGCCGCGGCAGGCTTCGACGTCACAGCGATCAAAACCCTCGGGGTCGACATCCTCATCGTGGGCGGAGCCAAGGCGGGCGCCTCGATGTCAGAGGCCATCGTCCTGCTCAACCCCAGCCTGTCGCGCCGCTTCGACGCGCGCCTGAAACAGGCGGGCCAACTCCCGTCCAAGGGCCGGTTTCTTTCGGCGCCGTGGATTGGCCTTTTGGAAAGCGGCGCCTGGATCGAGCGATCGCGGCATGCGAACGCTATGGCGCGCGCCCTTGGCGGGCTCATGCCTTTTCCCCTGCGCCATCGGCAAGAGGCCAACGCCCTTTTTGTCGACATGGACGACGCATCCCTCGAACGCCTGCGGGCCAAGGGCTATTTTGTCTATCGGTTCTTGGACGGGAGTGTTCGTTTCATGTGCTCCTGGGCGACCACACCCGAGGCGGTCGAAGCGCTCGGCGCCGCTTTGAACGCCATCGCCTGATCCGGCGAATCCCGCGCCATTTCAAGGCCGAAGTGGTCAGCCATGGCTCGCGCGTAGATCCGCTCATCGCCGCCGGGGTCTTCCGTCCAATGATTGCACCAGGCTACGACGGGCGCCTTGGCCTTGATCAAGGCGTTCGCGACCACCGCAGAGATGATCCAGCTCAAGGCCTTCGCCTCTGGCGCCCGGGACCACGGGACCATGAGCCTCGTCGCCAAGGGTATGACGCTCGCAGACATCAAGGCTGCGGCGATCTACATGGCCAGCGCGTCCTAAAACGTCGCGTCGAACCCATATAACCGCACGACCCTGGAACGGATGAACCCATGACAGACTCCCAGAATCGTTTAGCGCTCGTCACCGGCTCCACCGCCGGGATCGGTTTCGCCATCGCCGAAAAGCTCGTCCGCCAAGGCGTGGACGTGATCGTCAACGGGCGAACCGCGGCGCGGGTCGATGAAGCGATCGCGCGCCTCGCCGCCCTTGGGGCGAGCGGGCGCCTCCACGGCGTCGCCGCCGACGTCGCCACGGTCTCGGGCGTCGACGCGATTTGCGCCGCGTTTCCGAAGGTGGACATCCTCATCAACAATTTCGGCATCTTCGGTCCGAAGGACTTTCCTGAAATCACGGACGACGACTGGAACGGCATGTGGAACGCCAACGTCATGTCCGGCGTGCGGCTCTCGCGTCACTACTTTCCGCTCATGCTGAACCGGAAGTACGGGCGGGTGATCTTCATCTCCAGCGAGTCGGCCCTGCAGATTCCGGCGGACGTCATCCACTACGGGGTCTCCAAAACCGCCCAGCTCGCCCTTGCCCGTGGCCTAGCCGAGCTCGCTGTCGGCGTTGACGTCACCGTCAACGCCGTTCTGGTCGGCCCGACCCGCTCGGAAGGCATGGGAACCATCCTCAAACAGATGGCGGAGGCCGGTCATTCGACAGAAGCCGAGGTCGAACGGTATTTCTTCGACGAAGTGCGCCCCACCTCGCTTCTGAAGCGCTTCCTCCGCCCGGAGGAAATCGGCGCCTTCGTCGCCTTCCTCGCCAGCGAAGCCGCCTCCGGCGTCACCGGCGCCGCGTTGCGGGCCGACGGCGGGGTGGTGAAATCGGTCATCTGACGCCCGTCTGGACCGCCATCCCCCGATAAGCGGCGCGGGGGCTAGTCCGTGCGCAATGCTTAATTGGAAGCATCGCATGGGCCCTAGGGCTCAGCGCGTGATTTGGCTCCCACGATCGCGGGTTGCCAAGCTAGGAGAGCCTGAATGTCCAACCTTCTAGAGCAGAACCAAAGTCCGGTCCGAGCGCAGAGCGGAACGGCGGCCAACGGGCCGAGTTGGCGCATTTCAGTCCTCCAGATTGCGAAGCAAGTCTGCTGATTTCCTCTAGTTATGCGTGATGACTTCCATTTCCTGCCTCGCAAAGCCGACCGATCTCTAGGTCGATTGGCCTGAGCGGCGCTAGGCCTCTTAAACGTCGAACGCCGCCCAAACCCGCGCGTGCGCGGTCGAGATTTCCTTTGCAGACGCTTTTGTGACGCCGGCCCCGTCGGCGAAGGCAGTCCAGCGCGCCACAGCGGCGCGAACTTCCTCCACCATGGCCGTGACTGCCTTGGCGTTGAGGCTGTGGCGGGCGCCCAGCCGGAGGACGTGGGCGCGCGTGGGATTGCGGCCTTCGCCCTCGATGTCGAGGTAGTGCTCGCCCCCGGGCCCGGGCGCGTAGGTGAGGTCATAGGCCGGCGCCAGACGCCAGGCCCCGCGGGCGTCCATGAGATAGGCGTGCTGGCGCGTGTGGTCGTCGCGGTTGCACGCGAGGATATTGAAAACCATGCGGCGGAAGGCGGCCGCCACATCGGGCCTTCGACGGGTGATCGCCTGAGTGGCGCGCAGAAAGGTGTCGTAGGAGAGGACCCCTAGCTCGGTTGGGGCTTCCACGGCCCCGGCGAGCGAGACCATGTGCAGCCGCCCTCCCCCGCCAACGCGATCAAACCGTCTGGTCGCGAAATACCCCGGCCCCTGGCTCGCGGGGATGAGGCGGTGTTCGCTCATCACCAGCCCGGCGGCTTCGGCCATCTGTGCATAGGCCTCCTCGATCGGGCCGATATCGTCCGGGTCGTTCGGCGCACGGAACTTGACCAGCCAAGGGATGAATCCTTCGGGCAGCTCGCCCTCGCCGACAGAGATCTGGCCCGGGGCGTTAAATCCCACATGCACCTTGGGCCTGGCGCCGCCTGAGCCGCCGGCGAGGCCCGCCAGGGTGTCGGCCAGCGTCCCTTCCTCGCCCGCCAGGATCGCGGCGGCCTCGGCCGCCAGGGCGTCGAGATCCAGTGTCGCCACGTCCTCGGCCGGCGTGGTCGCCGGCTCGTAGACGAGCGCGCCGCGCCCATGGCGGCCGACCAGGGCGAGTTGGTCGAGCGGGCTCAGGGTCCCAAGATCGACGCCTAGCTTTTCAAGACAGCGACGCATGAGCCGACGACCCCAACCCTCCGGCAGACTGTCGGCCAGAAAGCCTTGCAGGCCATCGAAGGCGCGGCCGCGCGCCGCCGTTAGGCCCGGTTCGGGGGGATAGTAGAGCGCGGCGACGGGGAGCCTCGCCGCTAGGACCTCGCGAGACCATTCGAGCTGGGCGAGGCCGCCGTCCATCGCCACCCGGCCCGCCGGCAGCGGCGGATGGGCCGGGTCGAAAGCCAGGGCGAGGCTGAGGGGCGTTCCGGGAGCCAGCCTCACGACGTGACCCGCGCCCGCGCGCGCCGCACCCGCGCGGGGCGCTTCGGCGACGCGGTGGCCGCCTGACGCGCCAGGAGATCGTCCATCGTCGCCGCCGCAGGGACTGGAAAGAGCAAAGCCAGATTATCTTCGCAGCGCAGCGCGATCGCGGCCTGGACGAGATGGCGAAGCGAGCCCTGCCCTTGGCCCTCCAGCCGCTTCCACGTTCTGAGCGGCACCCCCGATCGCTCTGACATCTCGAACTGCGACAAGCCCTGGGCGATCCGAAGGTCGCGAACCGCGCGACCAAGGTCCTGAAGCAGCTCTTCTGTAGTCTTCAACATAGGCCAAATATGGCTCGTTTGAAGAATTTTAGCAAGTTAAAGGGCCAAATATGACCTTTTAATCATGCGTGGCTTCTCTGTCCTACTCGGCCGCGTCGCCAAATCGTAAAGGACCGACGACGCCCTCTATCGACCCGTCAGCCACAAAAGCGTTCAGCCTCGCGCCGGGGTGCTGTCATCTGTGGATGACCCCTGCGCTGCAAGGGGTGATTTGAGTTAATTCGATCTGCAGGCCGCGACCGCCCTTGGAAGGTGGGCGTCCTGCATGCGGGCGATTCGCCTTTCTCCAAGTCGATCCTCGCCGCCTTGCGCCGCGAGCACGGCGATCTGATCGGCGACAACCAGCCCTACATCATGGATGAGACCGACTATTCGGCGGGCCGGCACGCCAGGGCGCGAGGTCACGATTACCTCGAACTTGAGGTTCGCCAGGACCTCTTGGCTGACGCGGCTGGAATAGACCACTGGACGACGCAGCTAACGCCTATTCTGCAAGTCGCACACTCATTGTGCTGCTAGAATTCAGAAATCGCGTGGCTCCCGAAAAGCAGCTAAGCGCTCATAGCGGAAGTCGAGTCCCCTCCAGGGATCTGGACGCGTCGATGACGCGTTCAGATCGACGAAAACCGAGCGGCGGCGCCGACACGAGGGCGCAATGGCGATGGATTCGCCGCATAGCGGCTAAGCGCCCTCGCACCCTGGACCCTGGACCCTGCCGGCGCTTTAGACTGCATCAACGGCGCGCCAAGGCCCGAGCCTTACATCCCTAGCCTGGGCCGCGGTCCGCGGGGAGGGCCTCAAGCTCGATCGTGCGCTCGACCGTGCGGCGCAGGATGCACTGAGAGGCGTCAATTTTCGAAATGGTTCCCCAGTCGTCGTCCTCAAAAGCGGCGCAATCGGCGTCGCGAAACGCCATCCAGGCCCGCTGCGCGCGCTTCAGCGCCCCGCGCTGGCGATCATTGAAACTCGTCATCCGCGCTTGCAAGGCCCGGTTCAGCCGCGCATCCCAGCGGTCGTTCTCGCGGCCTGCGCAATCGATCATGTCAAGGGTCGAGGCTGACTTGCGCATGCAGGCTTCATAGGCCGGGCTATAGCGGGCGATGATCGGATCGGTCGGCGTCAGCGGCTTTGCGGGCGGGGTCGCCTGCCGCTCGGCCGGTCTGGCCGGGGGCGGCGCAACCGGCCCAGGCTGTTGGAATTGAGCGAGGCGCGGGGCCAGCGCCACGGGAGGCGGTGCGGCGAAGGCCGCGCCGGCCCAGGCTGCGGCGGCTGCGAGGATCAGCGCGCGGCTCATCTTATTGTCCAAGAGTTCCGATCGCATAGAACCGTTCGGCGCGTTGGGCCCTGAGCTGGTCTGGCGACAGGGTGAGCAGGGCCTTAAGCTCATCCTCCACCGCATCGCCGACCGCCTTGATCGTCGCGGCAGGGTCCGAATGGGCCCCCCCGGCAGGTTCAGACACAATCCGGTCTACGACGCCAAAGCGGAGCAGATCTTCGGGCGCGATCTTCATGGCGTTGGCCATGTGCGGCGCCTGAGCCCGGTCGCGAAATAAGATCGCCGAGCCCGGCTCAGGTGAGATCACCGAATAGGTTGAGTGCTCAAGGATCAACACCTTGTTGGCTGCAGCGATCGCCAGGGCCCCGCCCGACCCGCCCTCGCCGGTGATGGTCGCTATCATCGGCACCCCAAGGGTCAGGCCGCGCTCGGTCGAACGGGCGATCGCTTCGCCCTGCCCCCGCTCCTCGCCTTCCTTGCCCGGGAAGGCGCCGGCGGTGTCGACGAAACTGATCACCGGCAGGCCGAACCGGTCCGCCAGATCCATAAGCCTTACCGCCTTGCGATAACCCTCAGGGCGGCCCATGCCAAAATTGTGTTTGATCCGGCTCGCGGTATCGCGCCCCTTCTCATTGCCGATCACCATGACCGCCAGTCCCTGCAAGCGGCAGAGGCCGCCCATCAGCGCCTGGTCATCGCCAAACGCGCGGTCGCCCTTGAGTTCGACCCAGTCCGTAAACAAGCCTTCGACATAGTCGACAAAATGCGGCCGTTCGGGATGGCGCGCGACCTGCACTTTGCGCCAGGCGTCGAGACCGGCGTAGGTCTCAGCACGCACCGCTTCGGCCCGCTTACGCAGGGCGCCGATCTCGGTGTCGAACGCGCCCGCGCCGTCAGCCTGGGGCTCTGCAGCCGCGGACAGTTTGGACAGCTCTTCAATCTTGGCTTCGAGTTCCGCGATCGGGCGCTCGAAATCGAGGTAGTGTCGAGGACTGGCCATGCGCGAGGCGAACCGGGCTCCCTGGGGGCTGGCCCGATCAAGGGCGAGCGGCGTTTGCGCGATCTAGGCCCTGCACGCGACGACGGCAAGCGACCTTGCGATTACGGATGCTTGCGCCGAGCCCTCAGGTCGGGTCAAAGCCACAGCATGCCGCTTTCAGATCCACGCGTTCGCCGCCGTCTGCTCGAGGGTCTCGCCTCAGCCGTCCTCTCCGCAGCCTTGGAGATCAACGCCATATTCGATGCAGGGTTTGAGGTGGAGCAAAAGGCGGACCTGTCGCCCGTCACCGCCGCCGACCGGGCCGCTGAAGCTGTGATCCTTAAAGCCCTGGCGCGCCTCGCGCCCGATATTCCGGTGGTGGCGGAGGAGGAGGCGTCGATGGGCCGCATCCCCAAGGTCGAGGACCGTTTCTTTCTCGTCGACGCCCTCGACGGCACGCGGGAATTCGTCAGGCGCGGCGATGATTTCACCGTCAATATCGGCCTGATCGAACATGGCGTCCCCACCATGGGGGTGGTCTATGCCCCCAGGCTGAAGCGCATGTTCGCTGGCGACGTCGCAGCCGGCGTCGCCTGGCGACGCGACGGCGAAATGGGCGAAGAGCGCCCTCTGGCGATTTTTCGCGGGCGAAGGCCGCCGACCGCGGTCGCCTCGCGCTCCCACGTCACCCCTGAGGTGTCCGCTTACCTCGACAGCATCGGCGACGGGGAAAGGGTCAATATCGGCTCCTCGTTGAAATTCGGCCTGCTGGCGTCCGGGGAGGCCGACGTCTATCCGCGCCCCTCGCCAACGATGGAGTGGGACACCGCCGCGGGCCATGCCGTCCTGGCGGCGGCGGGCGGGCGGGTGCTGGCCCCAGACGGGTCCCCCTTGCTCTATGGAAAACCCGACTTCTTCAATCCAGGCTTCCTCGCCGTCGGGGATTTTGACGCGCCTCCCCTCGCGCCCTTCATGCGCGCCGACCCTTAGCGCCTGGGGTGGAGCGCCTTGGCCCGGCCCCGCGGATGTATGCGTCCCGCGCCGCCGCCGAGCCTGCCTTCGTGGGTGGCTTCAAGGCTGAGCGGCGGGTTTGGGGATGCAGCCTTTGCGGATGCGGCCGCCTGCCCTGGAGCGGCCGGGCGTTTAAGCTTGAGTATCTCTCATCGGCCGGCGAGAGGATTTGCCGCGCGTTTACGCCAAGGCTAGACTATCTCCCTGGCCCCGCTCTCCCGTGGTCGCTTGAGGTTAAGTCATGTCCGAGGACCGCAAGGGTCCTGATTCCGGCGCCGCCCCGGCGACACGGTCCAGACTGCCCGAGGATCTGCGTCGGCTGGAAGCAGAGAGCATCCATATCCTCCGCGAGGTGACGGCCGAACGCGCAAACCCGGTCTTGCTTTATTCAATCGGCAAGGATTCCTCCGTCCTGCTCCACCTCGCGAGGAAGGCCTTCCATCCAGGCAAGCCGCCGTTCCCGCTGCTGCACATCGACACCACCTGGAAATTCAAGGAAATGATCGCTTTTCGAGACGCAGAGGCCCGCCGCCTCGGCCTCGAACTTCTCGTGCATACCAATCTCGAAGGCGTCGCCGCCGGCGTCGGTCCGTTCACGCACGGCTCAGCCGTGCATACGGAGATCATGAAGACCCAGGCGCTGAAACAGGCGCTGGACAAGTACGGCTTCGACGCTGCGTTCGGCGGCGCCCGTCGCGATGAGGAGAAGAGCCGCGCCAAGGAGCGGATCATCTCATTCCGCACCAAAGATCACCGTTGGGATCCCAAGGCGCAGCGACCGGAGCTCTGGCGGCTCTACAATACACGCATCCACCAAGGCGAGAGCCTGCGCGCCTTCCCATTGTCGAACTGGACCGAGCTCGACGTTTGGCGATACATCCAGTGGGAATCGATTCCGATCCCTTCGCTTTACTTCTCCAAACCACGACCGGTCGTCGAGCGGGACGGGGCATTGATCATGGTCGACGATGCGCGGATGCCCTTGCGACCTGGAGAAACCGCGATCGAGCGGCGGGTGCGCTTTCGCACCCTGGGTTGCTACCCCTTGACCGGAGCCGCGCCAAGCGAGGCGACCACGCTTGAGGCCATCATCGCCGAAATGCTGGCCTCGCGCAGCTCGGAGCGTCAGGGCCGCGTCATCGATCGTGACGGCTCGAGCATGGAGTCCAAGAAGCAGGACGGTTACTTCTGATGGCGCGCGACCAGAGGGAGTGGGACGACCCGGCGTTGGAGACCAAGGGCCTCTTGCGATTCATCACTTGCGGATCGGTGGACGACGGTAAGTCGACGCTCATCGGTCGGCTTCTCTACGACTCAAGATCCCTCCTCGACGACCAGCTCGACGCCCTCGCCGCCGACAGTAAGGCTTCCGGCACTCAGGGCTCGGATCTCGACTTCGCCCTCCTGGTGGACGGCCTTCAGGCGGAGCGGGAACAGGGGATCACGATCGACGTCGCCTACCGATACTTTTCCACCCCGCGCCGCAGATTCATCGTCGCTGATACACCCGGCCACGAACAGTATACCCGCAACATGGTCACCGGCGCCTCGACCGCCGATCTGGCTGTGATCCTGATCGATGCCCGCAAGGGGATCCTCACTCAGACACGCCGCCACTCCCGGCTCGTGTCGCTGGTGGGCATCCGCCGCGTGGTGCTCGCCGTGAACAAGATAGACCTGGTTGGCTATGATCAGCGCGTGTTCGAGCGTTTGGTCCACGACTACGCAGCCTTCGCCGAACCGCTCGGCTTCGATGAAATCGCCGCCATACCGGTTTCAGGCCTAAGGGGCGATAACGTGATCGCCCAAAGCGCTCAAACCCCGTGGTATCTCGGGCCGTCGCTCCTTGAGCATCTTGAGACCGTCGACGCCAGTCACGAGACCTCAGAGCGCCCGTTCCGCCTGCCGGTCCAATGGGTGAACCGCCCCAATTCGGAGTTTCGCGGCTTTTCTGGCTTGATCGCCTCCGGCCGCGTCGCCATCGGCGACCGCGTGTGCATCCTTCCGGGGGCGGGCCAAGCGGCGGTGACCCGGATCGTCACCTTTGAGGGGGACCTCAAACAGGCGGGCGCGGGCGATGCAGTAACCTTGGTGCTTGATCGAGAGATCGATGTCAGCCGCGGCGACCTCATCGCCGACGCCGCCCACCCGGCTCTGATTTCCGACCGGTTGTCAGCAGACCTCGCCTGGATGGACGAGACCGCGCTCGACGCCTCCCGCAGTTATTGGCTTAAGCTTGGCGCCCAGACTGTGTCAGCCAAGGTCGTGACGCCGGTGAGCGTGGTCGACGTCGAAACCGGCGGCGCCGCCCAAGCGTCGCGCTTGGCGCTCAACGCGATCGCCGGGGTGCAGATCACCCTCGACCGTCCGCTTGCCTTCGACCCTTATTCGGAGAACCGCGACACCGGCGGGTTCATCCTGATCGATCGCCTGACCAACGCCACGAGCGCGGCGGGCATGGTGCGCGGGGCGCTGCACAAGTCGTCGGACGTGCAATGGCAGGCGCTTGACGTGGCCGCCGACGCCCGCGCGGCGCTGAAGGGACAACGACCGGCGGTGGTCTGGTTTACCGGCCTCTCCGGCGCAGGCAAGTCGACCATCGCCAACCTTTTGGAACGGCGCCTCTATCATGCGGGACGCCACACCTACCTCCTGGACGGAGACAACCTGCGGCACGGCCTGAACGGCGATCTTGGATTTTCGTCAGCCGATCGCGTGGAAAACGTGCGGCGCGCAGCCGAAGCCGCCAAGCTGATGGCCGACGCGGGCCTGATTGTTCTTGTCAGCCTGATTTCACCGTTTCGCGCCGATCGCGCGTTGGCGAGGGGTCTTTTGCCGGCGGGCCAATTCATCGAGGTCTATGTGGACACCCCCCTGGCGATTGCCGAGGGGCGCGACGTGAAAGGCCTTTACCGCCGGGCTCGCGCCGGCGAAATCAAGGACTTCACCGGAATCGACAGCCCCTATGAGCCTCCCGAAACCGCGGAGTTGAGGATCGACACGACGGCGATGCCCCCCGAGGCGGCGGCGGAAACCCTCTACCAGGCGCTGGAGCGGCGCGGGGTGCTGAACCCGGCTTACGCCGCCTTCAACTATACCATCTAAGGCCGGATCGGGCTAAGCGCGATCGGCGCGATTACTGGCGGGGCGAGACGACTTCGGGCGATCCGTGCGGCGGGACGACGACGGTTGACCCGGCAGGCGGAGCGACCACGACCGTCTTTTCGGTCGAACCGCAGCCGGCCAGGGCGAGGAACGCCAAGGGCGCGATAAACAAGGGCGCAGTGAAACGAACCAAACGCATGGACGACCTCCGTGAGTTGCGGAGCCTTAAATGCTGCTCCTAAGCTGCGGTTCCGGCGGGGCCTCTGTGCGCAGGCCTAGGGCGATCGCTCTGGTCTTTTCCGGCAACGCAGCGTAAAAGCCCCGCCACTTCATCTTCCTCCCCCGCACGTCCGTTCACCGTCCGCGCGACCTCTTCAGGCCGTTCCGCTCCCCATGTCGCTTCGCAACATCGCCATCATCGCCCACGTCGACCACGGCAAGACCACGCTCGTGGACCAGCTGCTTGCCCAATCAGGGGTCTTCCGAGCCAACGAAGCGCATGTCGAGCGCGCTATGGATTCCAACGACCAGGAGCGCGAGCGCGGCATCACCATCCTCGCCAAGGCCACCTCGGTGCTCTGGCATGGCAAGGCGGGCGAAACGCGGATCAATATCATCGACACCCCCGGCCATGCGGATTTTGGCGGCGAGGTGGAGCGGATCCTCGGGATGGTCGACGGATGTCTCCTGCTCGTCGACGCCGAAGAAGGGGTGATGCCGCAAACCAAGTTCGTTCTTGGCAAGGCGCTCAAGCTTGGACTGCGACCGATCCTCGTTCTGAATAAGGTCGATCGGCCGCATGCGGACCCCGACCGCGTTCTGAACGATACCTTCGACCTCTTCGCCGCCATCGGCGCGACCGATGAACAGCTCGACTTCCCGCACATCTACGCTTCGGGAAAGAACGGGTGGGCGACCCTCGACATGGGCAAACCGAACGACAACCTTGATCCCCTCTTCGACCTGATCGTCGACCATGTGCCGCCTCCCGCGGCGGTGGCGCGCAACGACGGGCCGTTCCAGATCCTGTCGGTGCTGATCGAAAGCGATCCGTTTCTCGGCCGCCTTCTGACGGGCCGGATCGAGTCCGGCAAGGCTCTACCCGGCATGGCCATCCATGCGCTGGACCGCGACGGCAAGGAGATCGAACGCGGCCGCATCACCAAGGTGCTCGCCTTCCGCGGATTGAAGCGCCAACCCATCGAAGACGCAGAGGCGGGCGACATCGTCGCGATCGCAGGTCTGTCGAAGGCGACGGTGGCGGACACTCTGTGCGCCCTTGAGGTGACCGAAGCCCTGCCGGCTCAGCCGATCGATCCTCCCACGATCTCCATGACCGTCTCGGTGAACGACAGCCCCCTCGCCGGCCGTGACGGCGACAAGGTGCAGTCGCGGGTGATCAGGGACCGCCTTTTGCGCGAGGCTGAGAGCAATGTGGCGATCAAGGTAAAGGAGACCGACGAGAAGGACGCCTACGAGGTGTCGGGCCGCGGCGAACTGCAGCTTGGCGTCTTGATCGAGAACATGCGCCGTGAGGGTTTTGAAGTATCGATCTCGCGTCCGCGCGTGGTTTATCGCACCGACGAGGCCAGCGGGGAACGCCTCGAGCCGATCGAGGAAGTGGTGATCGATGTTGACGACGACTTCTCGGGCGTCGTGATCGAAAAGCTTAGCGCGCGCAAGGCCGAGCTGAAGGACATGCGCCCTTCGGGCGCTGGCAAGACCCGGATAACGCTCGAGGCGCCGTCGCGAAGCCTTATCGGCTACCAGGGCGAATTCCTGACCGATACCCGTGGTTCAGGCGTGCTGAACCGCGTGTTCAGCCACTATGAGCCCCACCGCGGCGCGATCGAAGGTCGCCGCCACGGGGTGCTGATCTCAAACTCAGACGGCGAGACCGCCGCGTACGCGCTCTGGAACCTGGAGGAGCGCGGCGTCATGTTCGTCGGCGCCGGTGAGAAGACCTACCAGGGCATGATCATCGGCGAGAACTCCCGGTCGGACGACCTTGATGTCAATCCGATGAAGGCCAAACAGCTCACCAATGTGCGCGCCTCGGGCAAGGACGAGGCCATCAGACTGACCCCGCCCCGTCGGCCCACGCTCGAGCAGGCGATCGCCTACATCGACGAAGACGAACTGGTCGAAGTTACGCCCAAGGCGATCCGGCTGCGCAAACAGGTGCTGAACCCCTCCTTCCGTAAGCGCAAGGTCCGCGAAGATTAGGCCAACTCGACGCCGCTTAGAACGCGTTCGAAGCCCAACCTTGGCTATTTCCTGGCTCAAAACTGCCTGATGGCAAGCTTAACCTCAACGAAGGTTGGCTCGCCGAGCGGCGTCGTCAATATCCTCGATTGGCGCAGCCTATTTTGCTACGCGCATACTGAAACAATTACTCTGTCTCATCGTTATAAAGGAGCCCCATCACATATAGACGCAGATTAACACGCGTCACAACCAACGGAGGAACACCGATGCTCAGGCTTTTCTTAGCGGCCGGCGCTGTTGCTGCGATGACTGCAGGGGTGTCGAGCGCCCAGGTCGCTCCCGGCTCCGCCCCCTCCAGTCCTGCCGCCGTCGCTCCAGGGGCTCCCACAGGCCCAGCTGGCGTTCCGCGCGCTCCGGGCGCGACCGGCTCGACCTTGACGCCGGGCGCGCCAGCGACGCCGGGCGCCCTTCCTGGCTCAAGAGCGCCGTCGGCGACGCGCCTTCCCCCCGCCAAGACCGCAACGAACATGCCACGTCGCAGCACCCGAAGCCGCAGCGCCACGCCGACGCCGACTGACCCGACCGCTGCGCCAGGCCGTCGGTCGAGCCCCAACCCCGCACCCCCGCCGAGCTAGCCTCGGCCCGGGTCTCCCCTGGCTAGGCGCTCCAGACCCGCGCCCCGGGACGCTGTCTCGCCGGGGCGAGGGATCGCCCGAAGCGACCTTCGAAACCTCTGGTGGCGAGCGTCGGAGGGTCCGGTGTTCAGGCTACCGCAAAGCCCCTTCCCCAGAGGTTTTCTGGTGTCTCGGCGAACGCCGGTTTTCGCGCGGCCCGCGAGTGTCGGCATAGGCCTTGCCCCCATGGAGCGCACCTGTCCCACACCGGGACGAGCCATCTGAGGGGACATCAGCCTAATGGCAAATGATATCGACCTGCACCTCGGCCACCGCTTGCGCCGCCGTCGGCGTTTGCTCGGCTTGACCCAGCAGCAGCTGGCGTCTGCTGTCGGGATCCGTTTTCAGCAAATTCAGAAGTACGAATGCGGCGCCAATCGCATCTCCGCCGCCCGCCTCTGGCAGCTTTCCGAAGCCCTTGAGGTCCCGATCGGCTATTTCTACGACGGCATCAGTGAAGCGCGGACCCGCAAGGAACGCGATCCCATCGTCGCGGAAGCCGGATCAGGCGAGGTTATGGCCCGTAAGGAAACCATGGATCTGATCCGCGCCTATTATCAGCTCGGCGAACGTCCGCGCCGCCGTCTGCTGGATCTGGCGAAGTCGCTGAATAACGAACCGGCGCTTTAGGCCCGATACTTTTTAATTCGCGCCGGCGGGAGTAGCGTCGGTCATGCCCCTGACCGACGCCGATCTCGCCGTGTTCGAAGCTTTCGCCCTTACGCTCCAGGGAGCAGCCGGCGGCGCCATATTGCCCCTGTTCCGCGTCGAGAACGGTCTTGAGGATAAGGGGCCGGCCAAGAACGGCGAATTCGATCCCGTCACGCTGGCCGACCGGGGCGGCGAAGCCGCTATCCGCAGGCTCATCGCCGAGCGTTATCCTGATCACGGCGTGATCGGCGAAGAGTATGGGGAGGACCGCCCGGACGCAGAGTTTGTCTGGGTGCTAGACCCCGTCGACGGGACGCGGGCCTTCATTTGCGGCCTGCCGGTTTGGACCACCCTCATCGCCCTGCGCCATCAAGGTCGGCCCGTGGTCGGCGCGATTGGTCAATCCTACATCGGAGAGGTTTTTGTGGGCTCGCGCCGCGGCTCCAGCCTCGTGCGGGGCGCTGATCTTTATCCCCTGCGCGTGCGACCCTGCCCTGCCCTAGCCCAGGCTCTGATCGCCACCACTGACCCGAATATATTCAGGGGCGAGGACCTCGAAAGATGGACCCGGGTGCGCGCCGCCGCGCGCCTCGCCCGCTACGGCTGCGACGCCTATGCCTACGCCATGGTGGCTTTGGGCTCCATCGACGCCGTCGTCGAGACCCGGCTCAAGGCCTGGGACATCGAGGCGGCTATCCCGGTGATCGAGGGCGCCGGGGGCTCAATCACCCATTGGAACGGCGCGCCGATTGGCCGCAACGGCGGCGACATGCTGATCGCCGGCGATGAGCGGGTCAGGGACGAAGCGATCGCCCTCCTCGCCTAAACCTCTGGCGCGGTTCTTGCGGCCACCGCGTCGAACGCCGCCCAGAACTGGGCTCTCCGCTCGTCGGTCTCCATCAGGATCTCATGGAAGGCGCCGGCAATCTCGAACGATCGGCCAAATGGCGCGCGGGCGGCGACGGCGGCTGCGGCCGAGTTGTCGCAGAGCCGTTCCTGCTCCGCCAGAGCGATCACCAAGGGAATCTGCAGGCGATCGATCCTTGGCGATTTGCGCACGCGGGCGCAAAGGGTCAAAGCGAACAACAGCCAGCCGAACGTCGGACCGCTGATGCGCAGCTCAGGCGAGGCGCGCAGCTGCGCCTTGAACAGCTCATAGCGCCGCTCATCATGGGTGAGGCTATTGCCATCAAAGGTCTCGTCGAAGGGGTCGATCGCGGGCGCAGCATAGGCGCCGCCGCGCCCAATCAGGCGCATGAACCCCGCAAGCGCGCCGGCGGACCGGGGCGTCACCCGCCCGAGATTGAGGCCCAGCATGGGCGCCGACAACACCGCCGCTGCGAATCTGTCCTCGCCTTCTGCAAGGGCGAGGGCGGTCATCCCGCCGCCCATGGAGTGGCCCATCGCGATCCAGGGTTTAGGCAGCCGGGCCTCAAACTGTCCAAGCATCCGCCGATAGTCGCCAAGAAAGTGCTTCCAACCCAGGGCGTGACCGGCGAGCGGGTCTTTCAGCATCCGAACCGACAGCCCTTGTCCATGCCAGTCGTGGACGAGGACCACAAAACCGCGACCGAGGAGCTCGCGGACGACTTCGAAATATTTTTCAATCGGTTCTGAGCGGCCCGGACTGAGGATCACCGATCCTCGCGCCGGGCCGGGCGGCGGAAAAATCGCCGCCCTCAGTCGCGCGCCGCGGTGTCCTTCGAACCATTCCGCCGCTCCATCCGGCGCGGGCGCCTCGGGGATAGAGATCAGGTGAGCCGGCGTGTCGAAGCGGCTCAACCCCGCGCCTTGGCCAGAAGCGGCTGAAGCTTCATCGCCACGGACATATCGCCGTTCACCTTCAGCTTTCCGGTCATGAAGGCCATGGTCGGATCGAGCTGACCCTTCGCCAGCTTCTCGAAGTCGTCCTTGGAGACGATCACGGTGCAATCGGCGGGCAGGTCCTCATTGGAGACCGTCCCGCCATTGATGTAGATCACCCCTGGCCCCTTGAGGTCGAACTTGATGCTCTTGCCGAGGCCTGAGTCTGCGCCGACAGCGAGCTTGAATTGCTCAGTGATCTCTTCCAGCGTGGCCATCCTACTCCCTCCAGACCGCCTGGGGCTCGCCAGTCGGGGACGGGAGTAAACACCGTTCACGCGTTTGCGCAAAGGAAAGCCCGCCCATGTCATGGCAGCCCGAGATTGAGGAGCTCCGCCGCAGGGAGGCTCTGGCGGAAAAGATGGGCGGAGCGGAGCGGGTGGCCCGCCAACACGCCTTCGGGAAGCTGACTGTCCGCGAGCGTATCGACGCCCTGATCGACCCTGGCACCTTGCATGAGGTCGGCAAGATCGCCGGCCGCGCCGCCTACGACGAAGCGGGCGCAATGGTCGACTTCCTGCCCGCCAATATGGTGTTCGCAAGGGCAAGGATCGACGGGCGGCCCGTGGTGGTGCTCGGCGACGACTTCACGGTCCGCGGGGGCGCAGCGGACGCATCGATCGGCAGGAAGATGACCCTGGCCGAGCAGACCGCCGGCGAGTGGCGCATGCCGATCATCCGCATCATCGACGGCACCGGCGGCGGCGGCTCGGTTCGCACCCTCGACACAGGCGGGCGGACCTATATTCCAGAGGTTCACGGATGGGGTGTGGTTTCAGCCAACCTGGCCACGGTGCCTGTGGCGGCGCTCGCCCTTGGACCCTGCGCTGGTCTCGGCGCCGCGCGGGTGGCGGCCACGCATTATGCGGTGATGGTCAAGGGCCTCAGCCAGGTCTTCGCCGCCGGACCGCCCGTGGTGGCGGCTCTGGGCGAGCATGTCACCAAGGACGAACTCGGCGGTTGGGAGATCCATGCGCGCAACGGCGTCTGCGACGAGGCGGTGGAGACTGAGCGCGAGGCCATGGCGTGCGTGCGGCGGTTTTTATCCTACCTGCCCGCCTCGATCGACGAGACGCCGCCCAGGCAGGCGCCGACGGACCCGCCGGATCGTCGCGAAGACTGGCTGATCAGCGCGATCCCGCGCGACCGGCGTCGCGTTTACAAGATGCGGCCCATCATCGACGTCCTTTTTGACCTCGGCTCGTTTTTCGAAATCGGCCGCTATTGGGGCAAGGCGTCGATCACCGGCCTCGCCCGGCTCGACGGCTGGCCGGTCGGCGTGATCGCCTCAGACCCCTATATCGCGGGGGGCGCCTGGACCGCCGACAGCGCCCAGAAGATCACCCGGTTTATCGACATGTGCGAGACCTTCCATGTTCCGGTCGTGCATCTTGTCGACGTGCCGGGCTTCGCCATTGGCGTAGAGGCCGAAAAGGCCGCCACCATCCGCCATGGCGTTCGGGCGATGAGCGCGGTCTACCAGTCAAAGACGCCCTGGTGCACCATCATGGTGCGCAAAGCCTTCGGCGTCGCTGGGGCGGCGGTGAGGAACCACGATCGGGCGCAGTTTCGCTACGCATGGCCTTCGGGCGACTGGGGCTCGCTGCCCGTCGAAGGCGGCATCGAGGCGGCCTACAAACGCGATCTAGAGGCGGCTGAAGATCCTGAGGCCCTTCTGGCCGAGCTCCGCCAAAGGATGGAGGTGGTGCGATCGCCGTTCCGTACAGCCGACGCCTTCCTGGTTGAGGAAATCATTGATCCGCGCGATACCCGCCCGCTCCTGTGCGAATTCGCCAATCTTGCGCAGCGGCTGCTCAAGCCCGGCCCGACCAGTTTTCCGATGCGCCCCTGAGCGCCTCAGGCGCCTGTGTTTTCCTGGATAGAACACTTCGAGCCTCTCCCCTGAAGCCTCCGTTCGAGGCCTCTGCGCCGCAGCCGCCTTCCAGCTCAGCGCCTGCCTCAAGCCCGGGCCTGTGGCACAGCGGCCTGGAGCGGCGGGCGCCGGTCAGGGGCTGGGGCTATTCCAGGCTGATCAAAGACGGGGTCCGCGCGAGGCGGATCGTCCGGGCGGCTTTGATCGCGTCAGGATCGTACGCCGGGGCGCCGTTGATGAGCGGCAAAGGTTGGGATGTTCCGTCGGTCAAGACGGCGACCCCTGAGCCTGCGCCGACAAAGGTCACGGCCTTGACCTTCGGCGCCAGCATGGCCATGACGCCGGCGGCCCGGCGCACCGCGGCGTTGGCTTGTCCGATCGCCTGGGCGCAGAGCGCGGCGTTCACCTCCGGCGCCGGGGCGATGTCGGTGTCGATCGAAAGCCGGGTCGAGAACTTGACCGCTGGCGGGGCGTCGATGGCGACCTGAGCGTGGGCGGCCAGTTCGGCCGCGGTGGGCAGGCGCAGGACCTTTCCTTCTGGCGACACCAGGATCGGCGTCCGCTTTGCGCCGAGCACCAGAAAGGCGTGCAGGCCAACGGCCGGCTTGCCGTCGCGCACGATTGTGTATCGGACGGCGAGCAGAGATCGGTCGACCGCTGGAATCGCATAGAACTTGTCCAGGAGGGCGAAAACCTTGTCGGCGTCGATCACCCGCTCCTGAGCGGCGGCCACCGGGGCTGAGAGGGCCGCCAGCGCGACGAGGATCAAACTACGTCTCATGGCTTCAGAAACCTAAGCGTCATGCGGTCCGGTTCGCCGATCGCGTCATATTTGGCATGATCGAACGCGGGGTCAGGCGGCTTTCCCCAGGGCGAGGAGCGGCGCGTCGGCGCTAAGGTCCAGACCCCGAACGGATAATCCTTGGTGTCCTTGGGGTTGGCGTTGACTTCACTCGACCCGTCGTAACGAAAATGCGCTTCAGATGCGAGCTGCTTAACATAGTCGGTCTGGACGTAGCCCGAAGTCGCCAAAGGATCCTGCGGCCCCCCGACCGGCGCCCTCGCCTGCTCGACCCCGAGCACGCCGCCGCTGCGCAGAGCCGCATAGGCGTCGCGGAAAGCCTTTTCGGCGAGGCCTGCCGCCATCCAATTGTTCAGGTTGAAGAACAGCACCATGTCGGCCGATCCCGCCGGCGCCAAGGGGCCGGATCGCGGCCCGAAGCTCGTGAACTCGACCCGCCCGTAGAGGCCGGGGTTGTCGGCGATCATCTTCTTGTATGCGGCGACGACCTGATCAGCGGCGGTGTCGTCCGGGTTGGGTGTTTCGAGATTCGCCGCGTAGAGCTTGCCTTTCGTCGCCGCTAGAAATGGCGCAATGATATCGGTATACCATCCAGCGCCTGGCCAAACCTCCACGACGGTCATGCCCGGCTGAAGCCCGAAAAACTTCAAAGTATCCAACGGATGACGCGCGTGATCGCGCTTGCGGTCAGACCCCGGGCGCCACGCGCCCTCAACCGCCCATTCTAAAGTGCCACGCTCGACCGGATCGTTCGCGGCGGCCTGATCGCGTGCAGCAGGCTTGACCTTGCGCCCGCAGGCGCTGAGGGCCGTAGCGCCCAAACTCGCGAGACACAGACGTCGTGTAGGGATCGCCAAACTCCTCCATCGCAGGCCCTCACCCGAAATGCCGGGTCAAGGCCGCCTCCCCGTTAGGGTCAAAACTGCGGCCCTAAGCGGGCTTTCTGAAGCGGAGCGTCATCCGATCGCTTTCACCGATGGCGTCATAAGGCGCATGGTCGAAGGTGGGGTCCGGCTTGCCGTCGGCTGAGCTCCGTCGCGACGGCGGCAAGGTCCATACCCCGAACGGATAGTCCTTTTTATCCTTGGGGTTGGCGTTGACCTCGGACTCCCCATCCAGGATGAAGCCGGCCCGCTTGGCGGCCGCGACCACGCGGGCCGTGGCGATATAGCCATCCTGGAGCTTTTCCGCCTCTGGCCGGGGATCGGCCCGGTGATCCTCCACAGCAAGGATCCCCCCAGGCTTCAAGGCTGCATAGGCGTCGCCGATGATCTTGTCGATGAGCCCCGCCGCAGCCCAGTTGTGCAGTTCGCGCGAGGTCAGGACCAGATCGACCGAACCTGGCGGCGCAAAGGGCGGCGACTTGGGGCCGAAATTGGCCAGCACCACCTTTCCGTAGAGGGCTTGATTTGAGAATTTGGCGGCGAACGCGTCGCGGCCTCGCTTTCCGCCCTCAGAAAGGTTGGGATTGCCAAGATCAGCGACCCCGGCGATGTAGACGCCGCCGGTGATCCGCGCATAGGGCGCGAGGATCTGCGTCCAATAGCCGCCGCCGGGCTCGAGGTCGACCACCACTGTATGGGGTTTGAGGCCCCAAAAGGTGAGACTCTCGAGGGGATGGCGGTAGGGGTCGCGCGCCACGTCCCCGGCCGGCCGCCAAGACCCGCTAATGCTATCGATCAGGCTCGCGTCGTCTTTGAACGTCGGCGGCGGAGCCTTTGCGGCGCCGGGGAGCCCTGCGCCGACCGCCGCTGAGCCGGAAGACGCCAGGGATAGGATGAACACGGCCAGAGCCGCCATCTGTGGTCGAAGGGTCATAAACCGCGCCCCGGGGGTCTTTGGGGCCGGCAGCCTCGTGGCGTATCGCGGCGAAAGCAAGGCCCCCCTTGCTTTATCGGCGCCCTGCGCCCACCTTTCGTCTGCACGGGCGCCGATGATCGGGCCCGGGCGGACCCTCGCCACGCCTTCGGGGTGGTCAGGTCCTAACCCATAGCGCTTCGGCTTACGCAGGCCGGAGCGTCGCAACCTTGCTTCTGAAGGAGGATGCTCATGCGTACCGTGGATTTCACCCCCCTATATCGTTCCGTCGTCGGCTTCGACCGGCTGGCGAGCCTTCTTGAGGCTGCGGCTAAGGCCGAAGGCCCGACCGGCTATCCCCCCTACAATATTGAAAGTGTTGGCGAGAACGCCTACCGCATCGAGATCGCCGTCGCGGGCTTCAAGACGGACGAGCTCGATATTCAGGTTAAGGAAAACCTCCTTACCGTAATCGGACGCAAGGCTGCGAACGACGAGGCTCGCCAGTACCTGCATCGCGGCCTGGCCGAGCGGAATTTTGAGCGTCGTTTCCAGTTGGCTGACTATGTGGTCGTCACAGACGCCGACCTTAAGGATGGCCTCTTGTCGATCGCCCTCAAGCGCGAACTGCCTGAGAGCCTCAAGGCCAGAAAGATCGAGATCGGCCAGGCCCAGGGCTCGAGCTTGATCGAAGGCCAGGCTCAGGCCGCCTGAAGCCGGCGAACGGCTGACCTTAGGGGGCGGTCTTAGGGCCGCCCTCTTTTCAGTCAGGCGGCGATGGGGTTGACAAGGCCCATCGTCCCATCGAGCACGGCATCGGTGAAACGAGCGCCAGATATGGACGCCTCGGTCAACGCCGCTGCATGGAGATCCGCACCATCGAAGATGGCGCCTGTGGCGTTCATGCCCTCACCACGAAGATAGCGCATGCGCGCACCGCTGAAATTGGTCGGCGTCGTGCGGCCGGCCGCGAGCGGCAAGGGTCCGGCGTTGGCCATCCGCATCGAGGTCTTGGTCAGGTTGGCCCCCTGGAACCTCGCGCCCCTGAGGTCAGCGCCGTTGAGATTAGCGCCTCTAAGGTCCGCCAATTCGAAATTGGCGCCCTGCAACTGGGCGCCGGAGAGATCCATGCCCACCAGACACGCCCCCCGCGCCGACAGCGCCGGCAGGCTGCGACCTTTGAGCTGATCGCCCAGAACCCTGAGATCCTCGCCATCGAAACAGGCTGGCGCACCCTCCGTGCCGCCGCTCTTGAGCCATGTGTGGCTCGCGGACGCTCGGGCGATCAGATCTGCGGCGCGCGCCTGGTTGTCGCCCGGTGGATCACGCAGAGCGCCAGAAAGATCCGCACCGCTGGTCTTGGCGCGGGTCACGTCTACGCCCACCAGCACAGCGCCGCGCAAGCAAACGCCCTCGAGATTCGCGCCGGAGACCTCCGCGTCTTGAAGCATCGCGCCCGCCATGTTGGCGTCCTTGAGGTTGGCGCCGGAAAGCTTGGCGCCGCGCATGGAGCAGTCGGCGAAGTCGGTGCGATAGGCGCTGGCCCCATCAAGCTGGGACTCATCCAGAGTAGCCCCCGCCAGATTGGCGTCGTCGAGCTCGCCAGGCCGCATCACATGACGCATGCTTTCAAGGCCCTTCACCCGGTTGGCCACAGCGATCCGGCCGATGCGGAAATCGGCCTGGGTAAGATCGGCTTGCGACAGATTGGCCCCTCGGAGACTGGCTCCGCGCAGGTCTGCGCGTCTGAGATTGGCGCCGCGTAGGTCTGCGCGGCGAAGGTCGCTCCCAAAAAGGGTCGCGCGCTCAAAATTGGCTTTGACCGCCTTGGCGCCCTCAAGAACTGCGCCGGAGAGGTCGGCCTCAGTGAGGTTGCGCCCGGAGAGGTCAAGGCCCGAGAGATTGGCGAAGCTCAGGGCGGCGCGCCGTCCGCCCGGCCTTCCGTTCACCAGCTTCTCGTGCGCCTCGAGCGTGCAGTCGAGTTCGCCCTGGGTCATTGGGCGGCGAGAGTTCGGTGCGGGCGGGTTCAGGACGGCCTCCATGTTCTGTTTGGAAGGCTAGCAGCGGGAGATGGCTGGCCGGTTAACCGCGTTTGTCCCCGGGCGCGTCCGTGGTCCGCGGCGGCTCCGCACCGAGGTCCGGACAAAACCTCTGGGCGCGATCTTCGCCTTGGATCCGTCCATGTCTCGCCGGTCTGAGGCGTCAGGTTTGCGAACCGGGGCTTCGCCCGCGCAGACCTGGACCCAAACGGATTAGTCGCGCGGCAGACCGATCACCGCGGTGGTGTGGGCCTCGACCAGGTCCAGCAGCCGGACCTGGGCTCCGGTCATGACGGCGCGTTCAAAGTCTGCGTCCTTCATCACCGCCCGGCGAAGGTCGGCGCGGGTCAGATCGGCCCCCTTGAACACCGCGCGGGTGAGGTCGGCGGGCAGCAAATGATCCTGACGGATCATCAGGGGCCCGAGGTGGGCCTGGCGCAAATCCGCACCCGAAAGCTTGGCCCCAATGAGGCGCGCGCCCCTAAGATCAGCCCCGCGCAGATTGCAGCAGCGCAAGTCCGCGCCTTCCAGGTGGGCGCCCTGCAACTGCACGCCTTCCATATCGAGGCCGTAGAAGACCGCGCCCTTGGCCGACAGGGCGGTGAGGTTGAGCGTGCGCGCGCTTTTGAGGGCGCGCAGGTCAGCGCCATCGAAGATCGAAGGCTTGCCCGCTGCGCCGCCGGTCTCGCACCAAAGGGCGTGCTGGGCCAGCATGTCCGCATAAGGCAAGCTCGTCAGCGACGCACCGAAAGGCTCGTCGGTAAGGACGTCCGTCATATTGGCGTGGTCAACGGTCCACATGGTGGTCTTGGCGCCGACCAGGATCGCGTCGGTCAGGTCCGCGCTCGATAGGTCCGCTCCGGAAAGATCCGCGCCGGCGAGATCAGCGCCGCGTAAGGTGGCCTGTTTCAAGTTGGCGCGCACCAGCTTGCAGTCCTTCATCACCGCGTCGGTGAAGTCGGCCCGCATCGCCATGATGCCGGACAAACGCGAGCGCTGCAGATTAGCGCCCCGCAGGTTGGTCCCCTGTGCATCCGACGCCTTTCGGCTCGGCTCGTGGATCCGCAACCCCCGGTCGCCGCCGAGCGAGGCGATGGACCCCTCGCGAAGGTCTGCCTCAAAGAGGTCCGCTCCGGTGAGATTGGCTCCGCGCAAGCAGGCTCCACGCAGGTCCGCGCGTCGCAAGGACGCCTCAACCAGCCTCGCGTTCTGAAGGTCGGCGCCGAACAGGTTGGCGTTGTCGAGGGTCGAGCCCTCGAGGTTGGCGCCCGAGAGAATGGCGCCGCTGAAGTCGGCGTCCTGGAGGTTGCGTCGCGACAGATCGCGGTTGGAGAGGTCAGCGAAGGCGAACATGGCCCGGGCGCCGCCGGGCTTGGCCCGCCAAAGCCGGTCATGGCGGGCGCAGATCACGTCGACCTCGGCCTGACTTAGCGGACGATATGTGACGGTGGTTTGCACCATGACCGGGCGGCTCGGCTAAGTTATTGCTCGGTTAAGGTAAATGGTGAGCGTTAAGACGCCCTTACGGACGCCCCCGGCGCGCCCTCAGATCAGGTCCGGCAGGGGCTCTGCACGCTGTTCATCCAGATAGCGGGCGGCTTTAGGACGCAGATCTTCGCCGAGCTCGAGCAGGAGGGGGTTGCCCGTCGGGATCTCCACGCCGGTGATGGTGTCGTCGCCGACCTTGAACAGATGTTTGACGATCGCGCGAAGCGAATTGCCGTGGGCCGCGATCAAAAGGGTCTCGCCCGCTTTCAGTTTCGGCGCGATCTCGCCTTCCCAGTACGGCAGCACGCGATCCAAAGTGGTCTTCAGGCTCTCAGTATTGGGGATGGGCGACCCGGCGTAGCGGCGGTCCTTCAAAAAATCGTATTCGGAGCCGACCTCGATCGGCGGCGGCGGAATATCGTAGGAGCGACGCCAGATGTGCACCTGGTCTTCGCCAAATCTCGCGGCGGCTTGCGCCTTGTTCCCTCCGGTCAGTCCGCCGTAGTGGCGCTCATTCAGCCGCCAATCCTTCACCAGAGGTATCCATAGCTGATCGCAGGCCTGCAGGGCGATCGAGCCGGTACGGATCGCCCGGGTGAGCACTGAGGCGTAAGCACGATCGAAGGCCAGCCCCTCTTGAGATAAGAGCATCCCTCCCCGCTTCGCCTGCGCCTCCCCTTCGGCGGTCAGGTCCACGTCGACCCAGCCCGTAAAACGGTTCTCCAGGTTCCACTGACTCTGCCCATGGCGGAGGAGAACAAGGGTCGGCATAGGGGCTCCAAATGAGGTTCCGCCCCCGGCTAGAGCTGGGCTGCCCGGGCGTCAAGGCGCAGCGTCGCCGCCTTCGCCCCGGGTTAATGGCGGCGCCGAGGCGATCCGGCGCGCCCTTGGGCCAAAACGCCCGTCTAGCGCGACCGATACCTCGAAGACGCGACTGGGCCATTAAAGCGCTGAAGCCCGACCCTTGTGGTCAGCCTCCGCGAAGGGATCATCCTCTGCGAAGCGTCCGGCCAGGCGTTGGTTTGGCCAGGATCCTTGGCGCAGGCCGCCGGACTGAAGCAACCGCAGGGGCTCTTCGGCGCGCGCTTCGGGGGCGCCGCGTAGGGTGTGAAAGCACAGCCACCGCCGCGTCGACCCTTTTTGTGGAGACAGGCCGGTGAAGCCTGAAGGAGGACGATCAGGCCCCCTCCTTGTTACCCAGACCGGTAAGCGCCGATGGCCCCAGAAATACAAAAGAACCACGCTCTTGATCGAAGGCGACAGTGCGATCGGATGCTGGTTATTCCATTATTGTTGGTGTCCGACAGGCCTTTCGCCATATCGCTCAAGCCCCATGTCGGGTCAGAAGGCGGCGCACTGCTGTTCGCGACGGGGTCGCAGGACGTCCTCGACCAGCCGGCGGAACTTTACGTCCTGCCCCGGGGACAGACGGCCGCCACAGCGATCGACTTCAAGTCCCCGTCACTGTCGCTCTTGGCGCTCGACCCTGTCGGCCGTGGCGTACATTTCGACTGGATGGGCGAAGATCCGATCATCTACGCCCATCCCGCGGCGGGCGGGCGTTCGGACTGGTTTCGCCTGAGCTCACACGGTCCAGTCAAGCTTACCGGCCCGATGAGGTCACCGCCGACCCACCTCGAAGCGGTTGGCCGGCAGACTGCCTTGGCCCTCGACGATACCGGACTATGGAGGCTCACACCGGACGGCTCGGCCTCCCCCGTCCTTGTCATGAAGGACCTCAAGGCTGTCGAGCCCATCGACAGCAATCTGGCCGGCCCAGAGCCTATCGACGCTCCGTCTGAGCGCGCCGGGACCTCCGTCGTCGCGGACGGGGCCGAGGGAACCCTGGCCTATATCGACCTCAGGGGGGAGCAGCGGACGATGGCGCTCTCCAGCCACCCAGACCCCTTGTCTCGGATACTTCAAGCCTCGCGCATCGCCGCAGCAGGCCAGCGCTCCGCAGTCCGCGTGAAACGCGACGCGCACGGCGTGGACCGCGTGGACTTGGTTCGGACAGGAGCGCCTCCGGTGCAGCTGTTGACGCTGAACCGTCAATTCGACGCTGTCGAATGGTCTTCGCCGATCGCCATCGACCACCCCAGCTCAACGGGCGATCGGCTCAAGGATTGGCTCTACCTCCCGCCGAACGCGAAGCCAGGCGCCAGCTACCCACTGGTCGTCCTGGGTTATCCCACACAGCGCAACAGCAGCCCGCCTCACGGCGGCCGTCCCGGAGCCGACCAGGTCGACGACAATCCTCAGCTTGTCGCCGCGGCCGGGTTCGCCGTCCTCGTCCCAAGCTTGCCTAAGACCGGCGAGGACTTCATCGACGGGATGACCCAGGCCGTGTTGGAGGCGGTCGATCGGGCCTCGAAGATCCCGGGTGTCGACGGGCGCCGTCTGGGATTCTGGGGGCACAGCGCCGGGGGGCTGCTGGCGTTCAAACTCGCCGCCGAGAGCGGCCGGTTCAAAGCATTCGTCGCCGCGGCCGGACCTAGCGACATCATCAGCTTCCGCGGTCAGGTGCGGCCTTCATCCTGGCTCGGCCGGACCTGGGATGGCGATGAACGCTTCCCCGTCGGCTGGTCCGAGCTCGGCGGTGGGGGCCTGAAGTCGACACCCTTCACCGATCTCGCTCACTATCTGCGAGCAAGCCCGGTGTTCTCCGCCGACAAAATCAAGACGCCCATTCTCATCGTCCAAGGCGACCAGGATCCGGTAGCCTATCCACAGGGCGAGGAGATGTTCTCAACGCTTTATCGGGAGCGAAAGGACGCCCTGTTCATGACTTTTTTCGGTGAGGCTCATACCATCTCGAGCCCACCCAATCTTCGCCTGTATTACAACACCGCGTTCGAATTCCTCAGACGCGAGCTAGGGGGATGACGCGCCTTGAGTAGTCCAGTCTATGACCAGCGTTGTCGGAAACACCCGCTGTTCGGAGAGGATTTGAGAGGCATTTGAGAGGCAGGTGTTCGAATTGCGTTCCCTTGAAAGCCGCCGCGACATTCTCGCCGGCGAGCCGGTGATCCGTGGCACACGGATCGCGGCGCATCACATCGCCGAACTGCTCCGCCAGGGCGCCACGCCTCAAGAGATCAGCGAGGACCTCGACATCACGGTAGATCAGATCAACGCGGTCGCGGTCTTCGATCAAACGACGCCGAAGCGCGGCCGACCACTGCTGCGATAGCTGCGGACACCCATGGTCGAGCGATCTGGGCCACTTGATAATATCGCCCTTATCGTAGTGAAACTACGACTTC
>Ga0116231_10003669_pt1 | contig 31663 bp, 26 predicted proteins | sample S1TSphgellanicum_2_FD_89695 | JGI IMG/M metagenome (GOLD analysis project Ga0116231, IMG submission 89695) | Host-associated microbial communities from peat moss isolated from Minnesota, USA - S1T2_Fd - Sphagnum magellanicum MG | ecosystem: Host-associated > Plants > Peat moss > Unclassified... | reverse complement strand
GAGGGTCGTAAGCGCCAGCAGGCTGGCAAGCTTTTTCGCGAGGTGGCTCATGGGGTCCGGAGCGTTGATGGGCAGGGAAATGCGGAAAATCAGGCGATGGGTACCTCGAAAATATTAACCAAAATGCGTCAAATCGCCCACGTATGTGCGGCATCGAACAGACAAAATTGCAAAAAAGTTGTTCTTTTCAGACGTTCGGAGGCGCCCGGATTCCGGCAAGCGGAGGGGCGGCGGCTGGATCCGCTTGATCGTCAACGATCGAATCAAGATTTCCACGCGAGGATCGCGGGTATCTTCGGGGCCAGGGTGAAGCGATCGGGGCGAAGCCACACCCGCACGGCGGGCTGTGGGGACGCGTGCAAGGTGCGGCGGGGGTCAAATGCCGGCGGCAAAACCGTCGTGCAATCCTTTGCCGCTGTCCGGCTACGTCTGCTTTGGGCGCGACGCTAGCGAGCTCGTGCTCCGTCGGATATCAACAGGTGATACGCAAACGGTGACTCCTCCAGCGCATTGGTCGCGCGCACGGTTTCGATAAGTGGCTCCATTTTCGAATAATCAAACTGGGCGCACCATTTGGCCGCCAGCGTCAGCGCCTTGATGAAACCGTCGGGCTCATTGCTTCTGGTCAAAGCTCGCTGGCAGTCGACATATTGGGGGTGATACAAGGTCGGAATGGTGATGCGACAAAGGCCCAGGCGAGAGAGCTCGGCATTCATCATCAGTCGCGATATCCGACCGTTGCCGTCTTCGAACGGGTGCACTTCGGACACAAGGAAGGCATAAAAAATGGCCCGTGCCAGGCCTTCAGGCACCGACATGGCAATCGAGGAGCCTTCCTGCAAGGTTCCGCGTACAAATGCGGGGTCCACGAAGCGAGTGGTCGCCGCAAGATTGACCTCCGTCTTGAGCTCTCCTGGATTGACCTCGGGACGCCGGGAAAGCATCTCGCGATGGCGCTCTCGCAGGCCTTCGACGAACGGCGCCCCGGGCGGCGGCAGACTGTCCCGAGTCCCCGGATTGATGGCAAGACGGAAGACCCCCAGGACGTCATGCGAGTCTTTGGGTCTACTCGCGACAACCTCATTCCTCAAGACGATGCCCTCGGCCTGTTCAATCGAGAATTTCGTTCCCTCCACGTAATTGGAGAAGTACGACTCCAAGAACGCGAAGTTCACTTTTGCGTCGCCGGAACTCGCCACATCGGCAATCGTCGGCAAGACCACGCTTCGAAGCGCGGAAGCGAGAAGCTCAAATCGAGACATGCGCTCGGTGTCCACCGGCGTGCCACTGGCGACAAGTTGCCCGAGCCTGGTGTGTAGCTCGCCTTTGGAATGTGTGCTCAAAAGCGCACCGACCAGGCTATTCAGCTCCGCGAAGGCTTTCTCGGCATCGAGCGTTGGCGCGAGGCGGCGCGCCTCGTCGCGAACACGGTTGAGTGCGTTCGCGCCCGACGCGTTCAAGATGGCAACTAGCTTTTCTTCGACGGCATTGCGGCCGGCTCGAGTGGGCCGGAGCTTGACGACTCTGCCGAGGTTTTCCAGGAGGGCACGCGGTTGCGACGCCCAGAAGATTCCCGTGTGACCCAGCGCCATGTCGCCTGGCAGCTGGCTGGGTCCTTTCAAAAGGACCAATTCCACGCCCGGAAGCTTGATGGTCCGGTTAAAGCGCGTTGGGTGGCTCAGCGTTACGTACCGACCTTCCGTGAGCCCTCGGGTAAAAGCGCTGAGGTGCGAGACGACCGCCCCCGGTACCAGGCGTCCGGCCAATGCTTGCCAGTTTCGTGCGACCCGTGCCTCCAGCTCTTCGGGTGGCCCGTTGACGACGTAGACCCCGGACGCCAGGCGCAGCAGTTCTTTTGCAGCCGCGCGGCGTTGCAGCTGGCGCGCTTCGGCCGGACTGTCTGGCGCGAAGAGGACTTCTTGGGTTTGTCGTTTGGCAGCTAAGGAAGCCACGGTCTGTCGCTTAATTGTCGCCATAGCGCTAATTATGATCTATTTTTGTCGCTATGGCGCTAAATTATCGACAGACTCTTGAAAGCCCCCAACTGTCACCCTAGCGCTAAGGACGAAGCTAGAGGAGGTAGAATTGTCGCCCTGGAGCTAGGTAACCTGCGAAGTTGTCGCCCAGGGACTAAAGAGCCGCCTGGAATGCGTCAATGGCGCCCAATTCTCAAGAAGCTATGGCGGTGGCCATGCCGAAGCCCGCCCCGAAATCAAGCCAGACCTTCCCGCCCCACCATGTGCAACGCCGGACGCTACACGCTCCGAAGGTCAAGCTGGACCGGGGATGCCAGCTCGTCGCCCCCGGCAGCACCCCCCCGTGCGGACCCCGCCAGCGCCTGAGGCGCCCTGCTCCGGGCCACCATCACGCCGGCCGCCCTCTGACGCCCGCTCCTCGTCAGCGCCCTCCTCCTCGCCGTCCGCACCATCCCCGGCCTCGTCAAGCGCCACCTGCCCGGGCGGCTCGGCGCCGGCCTCCGATAGCCGGTCAATATGGGGCCCCATATCGCGCCAGCAAGTTCCATAGCGTTCTTGGCCGCGACGATCGCGCCGGGTATCAGCATCAAATCCAAACGCGGGACAAATGCAAAGGGGCCGCCGATCGGCGACCCCTCTGTTTCCGGCTTCAACCCCGGCGTTTCTGACTACCCTCCCTTTTCAGGACCAGGGCGGGACAAATGAGAAAACCAAAACGCCGCTAAGTACTGGTCGGGGCGGCGGGATTCGAACTCGCGACCCCTTGCACCCCATGCAAGTGCGCTACCAGGCTGCGCTACGCCCCGAAGGATCGAGATTGTACACGGCGCCCAGCGTGCCGGTCTCCGGGCTAGGCAGGGTCCGGATCCGCAGCGGCCGGCACCGGCGGCGCCAGTATCGCGCGTATCGCGCGCAGTTCGGCGCGCAAGGCCGAGATCGACGGATCGGGCACGGGACCAGCCGACAAAGGCGTGTCCGCGCCATCGGGCAGGTCCTGGATGTACAGATCGTACCCATCGTCGCCTGGCGGCGCCACGCCGCGCGCCAGACGGCGCCGCGCGGTGTTGCCGCTGGCCGAGCCGTCGAGGCGGTTGCGCGCGCCGTTGATGGTGAAGCCCTGTTCGTAGAGCAGTTCACGGATGCGGCGGATCAGCAGCACCTCGTGGTGCTGGTAGTAGCGACGGTTGCCGCGGCGCTTGACCGGCTTGAGCTGGGTGAATTCCTGTTCCCAGTAGCGCAGCACGTGTGGCTTGACGGCGCACAGGTCGCTGACCTCGCCGATCGTGAAGTAACGCTTGGCGGGTATCGACGGGAGGCTGGCCGATCCGCCGCGGTCGGCGCCGACAGGCTTTGACATCTCGGTGCCGTTCCGGGTGGGGTTTGCGCGGGCGGGTTGCGAGGCGGGCGCCGGGCGCGTCAACGCCCGGACGTACGCGTGACGGTAGCCTTGAGCTTCTGGCTCGCGTGGAAGGTCACGACGCGACGCGCGGTGATGGCGATTTCCTCGCCGGTCTTGGGATTGCGTCCGGGGCGCGTGGGCTTGTCGCGCAGCTGGAAGTTGCCGAAGCCGGACAGCTTGACCGATTCGCCGCGCTCCAGGGCCTGGCAGATCTCGTCGAAGAAACCATCGACCATGTCCTTGGCCTCGCGCTTGTTCAAGCCCAGGCGCTCGAACAGGGCATCGGCGATCTCGGCCTTGGTCATCGTGCGCGCGTCGCGCTCGCTCTCGGGCGGCTTGCGCCCGGCCACGGCCTTGGTCGCCGCGGGCAGTTCGGGAAATTTAAAGGACGTCATCGGCCGCCGCACTTGAAATCGGTTGTTCACCGGCCGCTCGCCGGAAGGCAAGTTCGAGCGGCCATCCCTCTGCACCAGCCAACGGCACCCTCACTGGCGCACGCGTGCGCCCCAGCGCTGCACGAGATGCTCGACGATGGCCGCACGTGCCGCATCGGCGTCGGATTCCGTCAGCGAACGCTGAGTATCTTGCAGAACAATCCGAAACGCAAGGCTTTTCTCCTTATTTAACAAGCCGCTAGGAGATTCCGACGGCTGCTCGGCGGCGGGTCGGAAGACGTCGAAGAGACCCACGGTCCGCACCGCCGCCAGGTCGGGACGCGACCGGGCCAAGCCATGCAGATCCTCCAGCACGGCGCCGGCCGGCGTCGATACGTCCATCCAGACGGCGATGTCGCGCACCATGGACGGGAAGTCGGGCACCGCGACGGCTACCGGCAGGCCGATGTCCAGCAGCGGCTCGACCTCGACCTCGAACAGCACCGGAGCCACGGCAAGCTGGGCCTCGTGCGCCAGGCGCGGGTGCAGCTCGCCGACCCAGCCCACGGCACGTCCGTCGAGCTCGACGATCGCGCTGCGGCCCGGATGCAGCGCGTGCGCGAGGTCGCCCGCGGGCCGCCCGGCGCCGGGCGGGACGAAGCGCGCCTCGCGGGGACGCAGGAGCCGCTCCAGGTCGCCCTTGATGTCGAAGAAGTCGACCGGCCGCGCGGGCAGGCCCCACTGCTCCGGCTCGGCCGTGCCGTAGGCCAGCGCCGCGAGGCGGCGCGGCTGGAACACGCCGGCCGGGGCGTGCGCGTCGTCCCGGCGCTCCGGGTCGCGCAGGAAGACGCGGCCCAGTTCGAAGGTGCGCACGCGCGTCGCCTGGCGATTGAGGTTGTAGCGCAGGTTGGCGACGAGGCCCGAGAGCAGGTTGCTGCGCATCACCGCATGCTGGCTGGCGATCGGATTGAGCACGCGGATCCGGCGCTGCGGGTCGGCGCCGAAGTCGCTCTCCCAGGATTCGGGTACGAAGCTGAAGTTGATCAGTTCCTGGTAGCCCGCCTGCGCCAGGGCCCGGCGCAGGTCGTGTGCGTCGCGCCGCCCCTCCGGGCGCACGCGCATCCGCGCCGGTGCCCGCGGCGCTTCGGCCGGTATGCGGTCGTAGCCGTGGATGCGCGCCACCTCCTCGATCAGGTCCTCCTCGCGCTGCAGGTCGAATCGGTGCGAGGGCGGCACGACCCGGATCACGTCGCCGGCCTGCTGCCAGGCCAGCCCCAGGCGATCGAAGCAGGCCTGCACGGCGCCGGCGGGCAGGTCCACGCCCAGCACGCGCCCCAGCCGCGCGAGGCGCAGTTCCACCGGCGCGCGTTCGGGCAGGCGCAGGACCGTGTCGTCGATCGGCCCGACCCGGGTGGCCGCGGTGCCGCAGACCTGCACGATGAGTTCGGTCAGCCGCTCCAGCGCACGCACGGTGCCGGCGAAGTCGACGCCGCGCTCGAAGCGATGCGCCGCCTCGGTGGCGAAATTCAGGCGGCGCGTGCGCCCCTGGATCGCCTCGGGCCACCAGAACGCCGCCTCCAGATAGACATCGGTGGTGTCCAGGCTCACGGCCGTGGCCTGCCCGCCCATGATGCCGGCGATCGCCTCGGGGCCGGCATCGTCGGCCACCACGCCGATCGCCGCGTCCAGGTCCACGGTCTGCTCGTTGAGCAGGGCGATGCGCTCGCCCGGCCGGCCCCAGCGCACGTGCAGGCCGCCGTGGATGCGCTGCAGATCGAACACGTGCGAGGGTTGGCCCATCTCGAGCATGGCGAAGTTGGAGATGTCCACCAGGGCCGAGATCGAGCGCTGGCCGCATTGCTCCAGGCGCCGCTTCATCCAGGGCGGCGTCGGCGCGCGCGCATCGAGCCCGCGCAGCACGCGGCCGGTGAAGCGCCCGCACAGGTCCGGGGCCTCGATGCGCACCGGCAGGCGCTCGGCCGAATTGACCGGCACGGCCTGCATGGCCGGCAGGCGCAAGGGCCGGTCGCCCAGCGCCGCCCATTCGCGCGCCACGCCCAGGATGCTCAGGCAGTCGCCGCGGTTGGGCGTGGTCTTGATCTCGAATATGGCCTCGTCCAGGCCCAGGTACGCGCGCAGATCGGTGCCCGGCACCGCGCCGGCGTCGAGCACGAGCAGTCCGCCGCCCTCCTCCGAGAGGCCCAGTTCCTTGGCCGAGCACAGCATGCCGTCGGACCGAACGCCGCGCACCGTCGAGGACTTGATGGCGAAGTCCCCCGGCAGCACGGCCCCGGGCAGCGCGCAGGGCACGAGCAGCCCGGCCGCGACATTGGGCGCACCGCAGACGACCGTGCGCGGCGCGTCCGTGCCGGTGTCGACCTGGCATACCGAAAGGCGATCCGCATTGGGGTGGCGCTCGACGGCGAGCACGCACGCCACGACCACCTGCGAGAACGCTGCCGCCGGGGCCAGGTCCTCGACCTCGAGGCCGCCCATGGTCAGCAGGTGCGCCACGGCCTCGGGATCGGACGCGCCGGCGTCGCGCGCGTCGCCGACCCATGCGCCCAGCCAGGTCAGGGGGATCTTCATGCGGGAACTTTCATGCGCGGATCGTCATTGCGCTGCCCCGGTTCGCTGCAGGGGCCGCATCAGCGCTGGAAGGCTTCGAGAAAGCGCAGGTCGCCTTCGAAGAACCGGCGCAGGTCCGCCACGCCGTAGCGCAGCATCGTCAGGCGCTCCAGGCCCGAGCCGAACGCAAAGCCGATGTAGCGCTCCGGATCGAGGCCGAAGTTGCGCACGACCAGCGGGTGCACCTGGCCCGCGCCGGAGATCTCCAGCCAGCGTCCCTTGCGCGGCCCGCTGGTGAACATCATGTCGATCTCGGCCGAGGGTTCGGTGAACGGAAAGTAGGATGGCCGGAAGCGCACCTTGAGGTCGTCGCTCTCGAAGAAGCGGCGCAGGAAATCCGTGTACACGCCCTTGAGGTCGGCGAAGCTCACGTCCTCGTCGATCCACAGGCCCTCGACCTGGTGGAACATCGGCGAGTGCGTCGCATCGCTGTCGACCCGGAACGTGCGCCCGGGCGCGATCACGCGCACGGGCGGTGCGCTGTTGCGCGCGTAGCGCACCTGCATCGGCGAGGTGTGCGTGCGCAGCAGCAGCGGCTTGCCGCCGGCGTCGTCGACGTCGACGTAGAAGGTGTCCTGCATCGAGCGCGCCGGATGGTTCTCGGGATTGTTGAGCGCGGTGAAGTTGAACCAGTCGTCCTCGATCTCCGGCCCCTCGGCGACGTCGAAGCCGATCGAGGCGAAGATCTGCTCGATGCGCATCCACGTGCGCGTGACCGGGTGCAGGCCGCCGGCACCATGGCTGCGCCCGGGCAGGCTGATGTCGATCGCCTCGGCGGCCAGGCGCGCATCGAGCGCGCGCTGCGCCAGTTGCGCGCGGTGCAGCGCGAGCAGTTCCTCGATCCGCGCCTTGGCGGCGTTGATGCGCGCGCCTTCGCTGCGCTTTCGTTCGGGCTCCAGGCGCCCCAGGCCCTTGAGCATTTCGGTCAGGCTGCCGCCCTTGCCCAGGAAGCGCGCCTTTTCGTTTTCGAGCGCGGCCGGCGTCGCCGCCGCGCCGAAGGCATGCTGCGCATCGCTGATGAGAGCGTCGAGCGGATCCATGGAGAGGCCGATGCAGAAGTCGATAGCGGCTCCCGTCGCCGGGAGCGGTACCGCGGCGCGCGGGCGGCCACCAGGCCAGCCCTCGCGCCGGGCCGCGTGCTCAGGCGGCCAGGTTGGTCTTGACCTGCGCGACGATGGCCGCAAACGCCGGCTTGTCGAGCACCGCCATGTCGGCCAGCACCTTGCGGTCGAGTTCGATCTGCGCCTTGGTCAGGCCGTTCATGAAGACGCTGTACGAGATTCCGTGCTCGCGCACGGCGGCGTTGATGCGCGCGATCCACAGCGAGCGGAACACGCGTTTCTTGGTGCGCCGGTCGCGGTACGCGTACTGGCCGGCTTTCATGACCGCCTCTTTGGCGACCCGGAATACGTTGTTGCGCCGCTGGGTGAAACCCTTGGCGGCGGTCAGGACCTTCTTGTGGCGCGCGCGCGCCGTTACGCCGCGTTTTACTCGGGGCATGGCATTTTCCTCTGGCTGTTCACGTCAGGTTGTTCGGTTCGATCGGTACCACGCAGGACCGCGCCCGGCATCAGCCGGTGGGAAGCATGCGGCGCACGGACTTTTCGTCGGACGGGCTCAGGTTCACCGGTCCGCGAAGATGCCGCTTGCTCTTGGTGGTCTTCTTCGTGAGGATGTGGCGCTTGAACGCCTGTCCCCGCTTGATCGAGCCGCTGGCGCGAATCTTGAAACGCTTCGCCGCGCTCTTCTTGGTCTTCATCTTCGGCATGTTCTGCCCTTTTCTCTTCGTCTATGCCGCTGGGCGCCCGACCGGCGTCGGAGCTTCTGGAGCCTGCAGCACTTGTTATCCGCGCATCCTGCCCGCCGCACGCCGGCGGCTCGCAGGACCCGCAAATGGATTCGCGCTTCTACTTCTTCTTGCGCGGCGAGAGCACCATCACCATCTGGCGCCCCTCGAGGCGGGGCATCGCTTCCACCTGGCTCAGGACTTCGAGGTCCGCCTTGACCCGCTCGAGCACCTTCAAACCCAGTTCCTGGTGCGCCATCTCGCGCCCGCGGAATCGCATCGTCACCTTGGCCTTGTCGCCCTCTTCGAGGAACTCCGTCAGCTTGCGGATCTTGGTGAGGTAGTCGTTCTCGTCGGTGGCCGGACGGAACTTGATTTCCTTGACCTGGATCTGCCGCTGCTTGAGCTTGGCCTCGTGGGCCCGCTTCTGTTCCTGGTAGCGGAACTTGCCGTAGTCCATCAGGCGGGCCACCGGGGGCTCCGCCGTCGGGGCGATCTCCACCAGATCGAGGTTGCCTTCCTCGGCCATGCGCAGGGCCTCGGCCGTGCGCACAACACCCAACTGCTCTCCCTCTACCCCTACCAAGCGGATCTCGGGTGCCGAGATCTCGCCGTTGATGCGATGCGCGCGTTCGTTTGCGATGGCTCTACGCTCCAGAAGTTTGAACATCGGCCGCGACCGGAACCTCGCCGCGCAGTTCCACCGCGCGCGCCAGGCGTTCCGCAAATGCCGCCGTCGTCATGACACCCAGGTCAATCCCACCGCGCGCACGCACAGCCACCGTACCGCCTTGCACTTCCTTCTCCCCGACAACCAGGATAAAGGGAAGCTTTTGCAAGGCAAGACTGCGGATTTTATAGGCGATCTTCTCGTTTCGCAAATCGGCGTTCCCCCTAAATCCTTGTTTTTTCAGGGCTTGCAATACCTGTGCCGCATAGGGGGCAGAAGCCTCGGAAATGCTGGCGACGCCGAACTGCTCCGGGGCCAGCCAGGGGGGCATCGCGCCGGCGTAATGCTCGATCAAAATGCCGATAAAGCGCTCCAGCGAACCGACGATCGCGCGGTGCAGCATGACCGGAATGCGGCGCGTGTTGTCCTCGGCCACGTACTCGGCGCCAAGGCGCCCGGGCATGGCGAAATCGACCTGCATCGTGCCGCACTGCCAGGAGCGGCCGAGCGAATCCTTGAGGTGGTATTCGATCTTCGGGCCGTAGAAGGCGCCTTCGCCGGGGCTGATCTGGAAGCCGACGCCCGAGCGGCGCAGCGATTCCTGCAGCGCGGACTCGGCGCGGTCCCAGGATTCGTCCGTGCCGATGCGCTGCGATGGGCGGGTCGCCACCTTGTAGTCGATATCCGTGAAACCGAAGTCGCGGTAGACCCGCTGCAGCAGCGCGGTGTAGGCCACGCACTCCTCGAGGATCTGCTCCTCGGTGCAGAAGATGTGGCCATCGTCCTGCGTGAAGCCGCGCACGCGCATGATGCCGTGCAGCGCGCCGGACGGCTCGTTGCGATGGCACTGGCCGAACTCGCCGTAGCGCAGCGGCAGGTCGCGATACGAGCGCAGGTCCGACTTGTAGATCTGCAGGTGGCCGGGGCAGTTCATCGGCTTGATCGCGTAGTGGCGGTTCTCCGACTCGGTCGTGAACATGCTGTCGCGGAAGTTTTCCCAGTGGCCGGTCTTCTCCCAGAGGCTGCGGTCGAGGATCTGCGGGGACTTGACCTCCTGGTAGCCGTTGTCCCGGTAGACACGGCGCATGTACTGCTCGACCTGCTGCCACAGCGACCATCCCTTGGGGTGCCAGAACACCAGGCCCGGGGCCTCGTCCTGCTGGTGGAACAGGTCGAGCTCGCGCCCGAGCTTGCGGTGATCGCGCTTCTCGGCCTCGGCCAGCATGTGCAGGTAGGCGTCCTGATCCTCCTTGCGCGCCCAGGCCGTGCCGTAGATCCGCTGCAGCATCTCGTTGCGGCTGTCCCCGCGCCAGTAGGCGCCGGCAACCTTCATCAGCTTGAACACGCGCAGCTTGCCGGTCGAGGGCACGTGCGGGCCCACGCACAGGTCGATGAAATCGCCCTCGCGATAGAGCGAGATCTCCTCGCCTTCGGCGATGCCGGCGATGATCTGCGCCTTGTATTTCTCGCCGATCGACTCGAAGAACCGCACCGCGTCGTCACGCTGCCAGACCTCGCGACGCACGGGCTCGTTGCGCGCGGCCAGTTCGGTCATCTTGCGTTCGATCGCCGCCAGGTCCTCGGGCGTGAACGGACGCTTGTAGGCGATGTCGTAATAAAAACCGTTCTCGATCACCGGACCGATGGTCACCTGCGCGTCGGGGTACAGCGCCTTGACCGCGTAGGCGAGCAGGTGCGCGGTCGAGTGGCGCAGGATGTCCAGGCCCTCGGGATCGCGGTCGACGACGATGGAGAGCGCGGCGTCATGCTCGAGCAGGTAAGAGGTGTCGACGAGTCGGCCGTCGACCTTGCCGGCCAGCGCCGCCTTGGCCAGCCCCGGGCCTATGGCCGACGCCACCTCGGCGACGGTGACCGGCTGCTCGAACGCACGCACCGAACCATCGGGAAGGGAAATCGAGATCATTGCTGTCTCCGCGCTGCGTTGCCGGGCCAACCGGGATGCTCAGCCCACCGGTACACGGCGCGAGGGCAACTGGGCGATGAGCGTGGCCTTTTGCACGGCGGTGTAGGCCGGCCAGTCGGTGATTTCTCGCAGGGTACGCCGGCAGCCCACGCAAAGCCCGCTGCGCGGATCGATACGGCATACATTGGTACAGGGGGAATCCGGCTGGGACTCCGGCATCTCGAGCGGCATGGGTAGGTCTCGGGCGATATTTTCAGGCCGATACCTCAGGTACCCCGGCGAGTCCTTGGTATCAGGCCCACGTATCAGGCCCTTCGGCGGCCTGCCAGGCAATTCTGGTAGGCGCGATTGGACTCGAACCAACGACCCCCACCATGTCAAGGTGGTGCTCTAACCAGCTGAGCTACGCGCCTCCTGCAAAAACGAAATGATACACGATGCCTCGGATGATCCCTCGTTCCGGGGAGCAGTTGCGCTGGACAGCGGGTGCCTGCGGGGGCTATGAAGTGGGCGATGAAACACGGTGACATGTCGTAAAACGGTCATGTGGCTACCGTGGCAGGATGTCACCGAATTGCAATGTTCGTTACATAACAGTGTAAAGCGGGGTCACTAACGTAGCATCGTTCGGTTTCATGGCCGGGCGGGGCCGAACGCACGCATGGGACGACACACATGAACACGACGCAGGGTTCGATGGCCACAGGGACAGCTATGACGAATATGGACACGACGGAAGGCAGCGCCCGCAACGGCGCCCGCCCCGAACCTGCCCTGCGCGTGGGGCTGGCACGCAGCCAGGCGGAGCTCGAGGAAGCCCAGCGGCTGCGCTACTCGGTGTTCGCCGGTGAAATGGGCGCGCGCCTGGGTGACACCGAGCAGGCGATCGACCAGGACGAGTTCGACCTGTACTGCGATCACCTGCTGGTGCGCGAGATCGGCACGGGCACGGTGGTCGGCACTTACCGCATCCTGCCGCCACATCGCCGCGAGCAACTGGGCAGGCTGTACTCCGAATCCGAGTTCGATCTTTCCGCGCTGAACCCGCTGCGCCATTCGCTGATCGAGGTCGGCCGATCCTGCGTCCACCCCGACCATCGCACCGGCTCGGCCATCCTGCTGCTCTGGGCGGGCCTGGCCCAGTACATGCGCAAAGGTCAGTATCGCCACCTGATCGGCTGTGCGAGCGCGCCGCTGGCCGACGGCGGGCAGCAGGCCGCGGGACTGCGCGACAAGCTGCAGGCCTATCTTGCCGATCCGGATTACCGGGTGGTGCCGCACACGCCGTTCCGGCACGAGCGCATCGCCCGGCCACCGAAAGTCGAGATTCCGCCGCTGATCAAGGGTTACCTGCGCCTGGGCGCCAAGGTGTGCGGCGAGCCGGCCTTCGACCCCGATTTCGACAGCGCCGACTTCCTCATCTGGCTTTCGCTCGACGACATCCAGCCGCGCTACGCGCGCCACTTCGACCTGCTGGCAGCCCAGGGTGAAGCGGCGACCGTCTAGGCGAGAGGGGCGGGCGGCGGGCGCCGCGGCCTGGGTCTGGATGCTGCGCTGGCTGTTCGAAGCACCGCAGCGCGACACGGCGGAAATCGCCGGCCGTGCGCGCCGAGGCGATCGCATCTACCTGGCGCCGTTCTGACGGCCCCGTCGGCGCCTAGCCGCCGCGCAGCCGGGTGTCGAGGATCTTGAGCCCCGGACGCAGTTCGTCGCCGAGCGCGATGGCGCCGGCCGCCGCGACCGCGTCGCGCTGCAGTTCGGAGATCCGGCCGCCCACGAACACCGGCATGCGCGCCTCGCGCACGAGCGCGGGCAATGCCAGGTGGATGACATCGCCGACCAGCGGGGTCGAACCCGACAGCACGATCGCCTCGGAACGGGCCCGGCTGGCCGCCCGTGGCAATTCCTCCAGTGGCATGTCGGCGCCCAGCAGCACGATGCGGTAGTCGCGCTCCTGCGCGGCCAGCGCGAACAGCAGCAGGCCGTTTTCATGGCGCTCGCCGGGCAGGCAGGCGGCCAGCAGGCGCATGCCGCTGCCGGGGCCCCTGTGGTGCAGGCGCGCGCCCAGCTTGTTGCGCAGGTAGACCACGAAGAAGTGTTCCTCGGCGACCATGCCGGTGCCCTCCTCCCAGCGCCGGCCCAGTTCGCGCATCAGCGGCACGATCAGCCGGTTGATCACGACATCCATCGGATACAGGGACAGCGCTTCCTCGTAGACCCGCTCGACGGCCGCTTCGTCGAATTGCCCGATGGCCAGGTGCATTCGCCGCAGCGGCTCGGACCACGGGTCGGTCGCCGGAGCCGCCTGCGGGCGCGCGGCCGGCTCGGACGCGGCCGGGACGCGCACCTGGCTGACGTTGACGCCGGCGTCGAGCTGGCGAACCACCTCCTGGATGAGATCGACGTCGTCGCGCGAATACAGGCGATGCCCGGAGGCGGTGCGCTGGGGCCGGATCAAGCCATAGCGCCGCTCCCATGCGCGCAGCGTCACGGGATTGACGCCGGTCATGGCCGATACGGTGCGGATCGGAAAGCTGCCGGCTTGGGACTCCGCTCCGGCCTCGGACAATTCTTCGTTGAACATGATTCTTCGCGGTGGTGAATATCGCCCGCGCCCGGATCCCGGACGCGGATAAGCGGTATCCAATAATACAGTCGGTCTCATGGTTGTACAAGATACTGTACAAGATACCGCCTTTTTTACTTGTACAAGGCTTGACTATCTATACGAAACCTATACAGTCAGGACATCAAAAATTTTCTTCAACCCTTCAACCTTCTCTGCGGGAGAGCACCATGACCAAGTTCACGAAGACCACGAGCTTCCCCACGGCGGTGATGGCCCTTGCCGCCCTCGCCACCGTCCTGATGGTCGCCTTCGGCTATGCCACGGCGGTCGACTCGGCCACCCGCACGCAGTTCATCGTCCATGGCCTCGAAGTCATCGTCGAGGCGCTTGCGGTCGCGGCCATGGCGCATTGGGCCTACGCCATCGCCAAGAGCGCCGGCTGGTTGGGCAAGGCCGATCGCTCCTCGTCGGGCTCGATGTCCTCGTCGGCCTGAGGCCGGCTCCACCCGCTTGGGCTCCGCGGCAGCGTACGCCGCGGAGCACGCGCCCTCTTTTCAGCGGCGGCGCGCGATGAACACCCCCTTGATTTCCGCCAGCTGGGCCAGCGAGCGCTGCAATGCCGCGGTGTCCGGCACCTCTACCGTGAACTGCATCTGCGCCTGATCGCGCTGGCTCACGGTGTTGACGCCGACCACGTTGAGCTTCTCGCGGGCGAACACCTCGCTGATGTCACGCAGCAGCCCCTGGCGGTCGCTGGCCGTGACGACCACGTCCACCGGAAAGCCCGAGCCGCGACCGTTGCCGCCGGAAAATCCCCCATCCCACTGAACCTCGATCAGTCGTTCCGGCTGGCGTGACATCAAGGCCCGCGCATTGGCGCAATTGGCGCGGTGCACGGAGATCCCGCGGCCGCGCGTGATGAAACCGGTGATCGGATCGGGCGGGATCGGCCGGCAACATTGGGCCAGGCTGGTCAACAGCGAATCGATGCCCACCACCAGCACCGCGCCGCGGCCCGGCGCCGCCTGGCGCGGCGCTTCGCGCAGGAGCGGCGCATCGGCGGCCGGCGCCGGCGCGTGCTCCTCCAGCGCCTGCTCGACGCTGCGCAGGCTGAATTCGTCCTTGGTCGATGCGGCGCACAGCTCCTCGGACGAGGCGAATCCCAGGCGCCGCGCCAGTTCCTCCAGCCCCACCGACGTGCGCCCCAGCCGCTGCAGTTCGCGCGTGATCAGCTCGCGCCCGGCCGCCACCGACTGCGCGTGCTCCTGGGCATGGAACCACTGGCGCACCTTGGCGCGCGAGCGCGGGCTGGCCAGGAACCCCAGCTCCGGATTGAGCCAGTCGCGGCTGGGGCCACCGCTGCGCGCGCTCATGATCTCCACGGTCTGGCCGGTGCGCAGTGCCGTGTTCAGCGACACCAGCGCGCCGTCCACGCGTGCCCCACGGCAACGGTGGCCCAGCTCGGTGTGGATGTGGTACGCGAAGTCGATCGCGGTGGCCCCGGGCAGCAGCTCGACCACGCGGCCCTGCGGCGTCAGCGCGTAGATGCGATCGGGGCCGCCCGGCCCGTGCGCCGGCTCGACATCGCGCTGCCAGTCGAGCAGCCGGCGCAGCCAGGCCACCTTCTCGGTCTCGCGCCGGTCGTCGCCGCTGCCTTCCTTGTAGCGCCAGTGCGCCGCCAGCCCGAGCTCGGCCTGCTCGTGCATGGCGACCGTGCGGATCTGGATCTCGAGCGGCTTGCCGTCGTCGTCCTCGACCACCGTGTGCAGCGATTGATAGCCGTTGGTCTTGGGCTTGGCGATGTAGTCGTCGTACTCGCCGCTCACCGGCCGCCAGCGCTGGTGGGCCAGGGCCAGCACCTCGTAGCACTGCTCGACCCGCTGCACGACCACGCGCAACGCCCGCTGGTCGAAGATGCGGTCGAAGCCCAGGTCCTTGGCGCTCATCTTGCCGGCGATGCTGGCGATGTGCTTGGGCCGGCCACTGATGGTGGCGGCCAGTCCGGCGCCCTGCAGCAGCCCCTGCAGTGCCGCCACGGCGGCGGCGACGCGCTCCTGGCGTGCGTCGCGCTTGTCCTCCAGCAAGCGGGCGATGTGCTGGTAGACCGCGGGCTCGAGAAAACGCAGCGCCAGGTCCTCGAGCTCCCACTTGAATTGCCAGATCCCCAGCCGGTTGGCCAGCGGCGCATACAGCGCCCGCGTCTCGCGCGCGTACGCGACCGCCGCCGGGCTGCGCTGCGCCGCCAGGTAGCGCAAGGTCTGCAGGCGCGAGGCCAGGCGCAGCAGGACGACGCGCAGGTCGTTGACCATCGCCAGCAGCATGCGCCGCAGCGCCGCGTCCTGGCCGTCGGGCGGCGTCTCGTGTTCGCCGTGCGCGCGCATGCGCGTGCGCACGGTGTCGGACAGGTGGCGCAGCTGGCGCAGGTCGGCCACCAGCTGGGCGACCGAGGGGCCGAAATGACCGCGTATCCAGCGGTCGGCATCGCGCACCACCTCGTGGATCGAGAACAGGTAGGCCGCCGTCAGCAGGTCGTGGTCGGGCCGCACCTCGCGCACGATGTCGGCCATGCCCTGCGCGTGCGCGCTCAGCGCTTCGCCGGTCTCGAGCTGGCGATCGCCATACAACGGAAAGGCGAGCGCCCGCGCCTGCTCGGGGTCCACCGCCGGCGCGGCGGGCGGGCGTTCAGTGACCGGGGTGGCCATGACGGATAGGCAAGGGGCTAGGCGGCGAAGCGGGTCATCGTTACGGGGGCGGCCGCGGATCGGCGGCATGCGGGACCGAGGATAGCGGCTGGAACGACCGAGCGCCTAGCGCCGATCAGGCAAAATCCGCGCATGTTTGCTACCTTGCGCCGGCTGCTGGGCGCCCCGCCGGTCGAGCTGCCCCAGGCGCTCTGGGACCAGCAGCTCGCTGCGCTGCCGTTGCTGCAGGCCTGGCCGGCGCCGCGCCGCGAAGCGCTGCGGGCCCTGGCCGGCAGCTTCCTGGCGCAAAAATCGATGACCGGCGTGCGCGGCCTGGAACTGACGGGGCCGATGCAGTTGCATATCGCGACCCAGGCCTGCCTGCCCATCAGCCGCCTGGGCCTGCACTGGTATCGGGGCTGGAGCGGGATCGTCGTCTACCCGGCGGCGTTCCGCGTGCGGCGCACCGTGAGCGACCCGGACGGCACCGTGCACGAACTCGATGCCGAGCTCACCGGCGAGGCCTGGGAGGGCGGCCCGGTGGTGCTGTCCTGGGAGGCGGCCGCGCCCGGAGCCGATGCGCTCTCGCCGCAGGACGGCGGCGGCGCGGCCGCCGGCAACGTGGTGATCCATGAATTCGCGCACAAGCTCGACCTGCTCGACGGCGCGGCCGACGGCACGCCGCCGTTCGATCGGGCGCTGCATGCCGGCCTGGAGCGCGCGCGCTGGCAGGACACGCTGCACGACGCGCTGGAGCGCTTCAGCGCCGAGGTCGATCTGCGCGACAGCGAAGTGCCCGCGCAGGTCGATCCGGATTCGCCGGCGGCCGACCGCTACTACGCCACGCTGCCGCTCGACCCCTATGCGGCGACCGATGCGGCCGAGTTCTTCGCGGTCTCGAGCGAGTCGTACTTCCTGCGCCCGCAGCCCTTGCGCGCCGCGTTCGGGCAATGGTTCGCACTGCTCGACGCGTTCTACCGCGGCGCCGGCGGCCTCAGCCCTTGACGCGCGTGCCGGTCCAGTGGAAGTACAGGTCCTTGCCCGAGCTGCCGTCGATCGTGACATCCTTCGTCTCGGTCAGGCCCTTGAAGCGCGCGCTGACCTTGTACTTGCCGTTGGGCAGGATCACGTAGAGCATCGGCCCGGACTTGTCCAGCTCGAATACCGGATTGCCCTGGGCATCGGAGATGACCACGGGCACGTTGGCGATGTATTCGTCGTCCTTGCGCTCGGAGAAGGTCAGGCGCAGCGGAAAGTCCTTGGCCAGGCGCTTCATCGCCGCCTCCTCGGTCTGGCCGATGCCGCCGTTGAGGTAGGTCGTCACGACCGCGGTCTCGACGACGACATCGTCCTGCGCCAGCGCGGGCACGAGCGCCGCCGCCGCCAGCGTGGCGAACACGGCGGCCTGCGCAGCGCGGGCGCGCCGGGACGATCGGGGGTCATGCGGTAGTGGGCGGCGGGTCACGGCGAGGCATCCTTCGGGAAATGGGGAGGGCGTGCACGTTCAGTGGGACGCCGCGACCGGCACGTCCTTGCCGGCCGCGGCGGTCTTGGGGTTCAACTGCTTGCCCATGTCATCGATGCCGGTGCCCAGGTGCTTGAGGCCGGCGGCGACCTCGTCGCGCGTCCAGCCGGCGCCGGCCGCGAGCTTGTCGGCCAGCGCACGCGTATCCGTCACCGTGTCCGCCGCGCCGCTGCGGGCCTTGTCACCGGCCCAGTCGGCCGCGCTCTCCAGGCTCTGGGCCGCCGCGCGCAGCGCATAGCCGGTGCGGTCGTAGTCGCGGCGCACCCAGGAGCCCGCCGCCTTGTCGTGATAAGCCTGCGCGAGCGCGTGGTCGGCCGCGGCAAAGGCCCGTTGCAGATCGCGCGCGTCGGTATCGGTTCCGGCCTCGACCGACGCGGCGAGCTTGTCGAGCCGGGCCACCGAGTTGTCCAGGCTCAGCCGCGCGGCGCCCGTGGCGCGTCCGGCCTCCAGGCGCAGGTAGCCGTCGGCCTTGCGGATGTCGGTGGCGCTGGCCCGGTAGTCATGGCTCGCCAGGTCGGCCACGGCGGCCGTGAAATGACGCTGGGGCTCCTGCACCACCGGGTACCACGTGGTCGTGTCGGCCACCAGCCAGCGCCGGTCCAGGTCCGAGCGCACGGCCGTATCGAGGGCCCGGTCCAGTTGCGCCCGCGTCGTGATCCGGCCCGCGTCCAGCGCATCGGCCGCCGCGTCGAGCGTGGCCGCGGTGGCCGCCATGCGGCGCCCGCTGTCCTGGTGCAGTCCGCGCTGGTCGGCATCGGGTGCATCGTCGTCCTCGTCCGCACGCACCGCGTCCATGCCGGCCGCGGCCGCCGACTGGGCCGAGATCTGCACGGCGACCGCGCGCAACTCGACGGCGGCACCGTGCACATCCTTGGCATCGACCAGGCGGCGGGCCTTGGCCAGGTGCCGGCTGACATCGTCGAGCACCGGCGTGTACGTGCGGTCGTCGTAGATGATCCATTCCTGCGGCGCCACCGCGGCGATCGCCGGCGCGGCCGGTGGCGGGGCCTGCGCCAGGGCCACCGGCAGCGTCAGGGTGGCGAGCAAGCCCGCGACGAGCGGCGTGATTGGCTGGTTCATCCGGCGATCCTGCACCCGCCCGCAGCGCCGGTCTGTGCGCAAGCGCACACAGGAGCGCGCGGGCGCCCGCCGGTGCGCGCAGCGCGCTAGCGCGGGATCGTGCGGCTCATGCGCACCGCCAGGCCCGCGGCACCGATCAGCAGGCGCGAGAGCAAGGCCAGGTCGGCCGGCATGCCGCGGCGCCGGACATCGAGCAGCAGCGCGATGCGCAGGCCCGGCGTGTCGTTGCGCACGTCGTGCACGAAGGTGTCGTCCCAGAGCAGCGCCTGGCCATCGCCCAGGCGATGCGCACGCCCGTCGATGGTCAGCACGGTCCCCGGGCGCCCGTCGGCCCCGGCCGGCACCGACAGCGCGAGGTAATAGCGGATGACGCCCCGGAACGGCCCGCGATGGGCCGGCACCTGCTTGCCCGGCGCCAGGAACGACAGCGAGGCCGACAGCACGTCGGGGTCCGCCGCGACCAGCGCCGCCAGCACCGGACAGCGCGCGGCATTGGTGCGGATCGTCACGCCGTAGGCCTTGACGACGAACATGCGCCAGTCGCGATCGTCCGCCGCCGATATCGCGGCCTGCTGGGCCATCAGTTCATGAAAGCGCGGCACGGCGCCCAGGTTGCTCGCGATGTCCAGCGCCTCCTGCTGCAGCGCGCGCCACTGGCCGATGAAGGCCTGCGCCCCGCGGAAGTGCTCGCGCGGATCGAGGACCGCGGGCGCGCTGATGCGCCTGCCGTAGAGCCCGCGCAGCAGGTCCACCGCGCCCTCGTAGGCGATATCGACGATCTTCATCCTTCCTCGTACAGAAATGCGCGCACCGGGTCGATCTGCTGGGGGTCGAACAGCATGGGCGCATGACCGACCCCGGGCACGACGAGTTCGCGCGCCCGCGGTCCGCGGGCGGCCATCTCGCTGGCCGTCGCGGCGCTCAGCAGGTCCGAATTCTCGCCACGCAACAGCAGCGTTGGACAGCGTATGGCGTCGTAGAGTTTCCACAGCGCCGCCTCGCCCGCCATGATGCTCTGCGGGGTCATGGCCTGCATCGGCACGCCGATGGCCGGGTCGTAGTGCAGCACGAACCCGTCGCCATCGGGCTTGAGCACCGAGGCGGTGATCTCACGCCACTGGGCCTCGTCGCGCATGGCGAACCCCGCGCCGATCGCGCGGATGTAGACCGTGGCCTCGTCGAGGCTGTCAAAGCGCAGAGGCTGCCCGACGTAGGCGCCGATCCGTGCCAGTGCGACCGGTTCCATGCGGGGCCCGATATCGTTGAGCACCAGGCGCGCGATCGGCGATTGCTCCAGGCCGGCCAGGCCCATGCCGATCAGGCCGCCCATCGAGGTACCGACCCAGGCGACCTGCTCGACGTCCAGCCGCGCGATCAGCGTGACCATGTCCGCCACGTACTGCGGGATCGCATAGTACGCCGGATTGCGCAGGCGGTCGCTGGCGCCGCGGCCGACGACGTCGGGGCAGACGACGCGGTAGCGTTGCGCGAGCGCGCGCGCCAGGCGGTCGAAATCGCGCCCGACGCGCGTGAGACCGTGCACGCACACCAGCACGCGCCGGTTGCGCGGATCGCCCCACTGCACGTAGCGCATCGTGTGCAGGCCGGCCGGGCTCAGGCATTGCACCGCTGCGTGCTCCGGCTCAATCATCGCCATCCTTTGTCGTCTCGAGTGCAGGGCTTGCCGGCGTGACCGCCGCGCGCGCGGCGTCGCGCGGCCACCCGGGCGTACCGCCATCCGGGGGACGATTATGCCAATAGCGTGCGTGATCGACGCGCCAGCGCTCGAGCGCGACCGGGCCGCCGGGCTCGAAGCGCCACTGGGCAGCACCGCTTTCGTCCGAGCGCACGATCACCACCCCGTGCTCGCGGTAGCGCTGCACGACCTCCGGATGCGGGTGACCGAAGTGGTTGCGATAGCCCAGTTGCATCGATACCCAGCGTGGCCGGACCGCGGCTATCAAGGCCTCGCTCGAGGAGCTGTGGCTGCCGTGATGCGGCGCCACCAGCAGCCCGGCGGCCACGTCGGGCCAGCGGCCTACCAGGTCCTGTTCCTGGCGCGCGGGCACGTCGCCCGTGAGCAGGACGCCGGCATCGCCCTGGCGCACGAGGATGACGCAACTGCGCGCGTTCGTGCTCGCGCGCGGCTTGGCGTAGAGCGCCGCCGGCGGACTGAGCACCTGCAGCGACAGGCTGCCCAGCGCAAGGCCCTGTCCAGCCTCGCACCGGCGCACGTCGTGCGCGCCAGCCAGTAGCCGGTGACCCGGTTCGACCGAAGTCCACACCCGATCGACGCTCAGCGAGCGCAGCACCGAGGCGGCCCCGCCGGCGTGATCGATGTCCTGGTGCGAGACGACGAGCGCATCGATGCGCGTGATGCCGCGCGCGCGCAGGTACGGCACCAGCACGCGGCCGCCGGCGTCGGCCTCGGCCGAATAGCGCGGACCGGTGTCGAAGACGACCACCGCGTCGGCCGACTCGAGCACGATGGCCATGCCCTGGCCCACGTCCAGCGCCGTCACCCACAGCGCGCCGGGTGCCGGATGAGCGGCAGGCCAGCAGAACATCGGTACCAGCCAGCAGGCGCCGGCGCCACGCGCCGGCCACCCGGCCGGCGCCAGCAGCCAGGCGCAGCCCAGCACCGCGAGGCCGATGGTCCATGGCGGTGGCGCGGGCAGCGCGATCCACGACCACGCCGGCAGCGTGAGCCACTGCAACACCTGCGCCAGCCAGCCGAACACGGCCTCGGCCCCGTGCAGCAGGCCCGCGCCCGCGGTCACGCCCCAGGTGCCGAGCAGGCACAGCGCGGTTCCGGCCAGCGCGAGCGGGGCGACCACGTAGCTCACGAGCGGTATGGCCAGCGCATTGGCCACCGGCGCCACGAACGAGACCTGGCCGAAGATGGCCAGCGTGAGCGGTATCTGGCCGATCGTGATGGCGGCCTGGATGCGCAGGCCGGCACGCAGGCGGTCTCGCCATGCGGCGGCGGCCGCCACGCGGCCGCTGTCGTTGAGGAAGATGCACGCCACCGCGCCGAACGAAAGCCAGAAGCCGGCTGCCAGCACGGCCCACGGGTCCCAGAGACAGACCAGCGCGGCCGCGCCGGCCAGCAGCGTCGCCGCCGGCAGGCGCAGGCGCAGGCACTGGGCCAGCGCCACGGCGCTCAGCATGAGCAGGGTGCGCTGGGCCGGGATGCCCCAGCCGGCCAGCAGGCAATAGGCCAGGCCGCCGGCGATCGCTGCCAGCGCGCGCACCGTGGGCACGCCCGCCCGGCGCAGCAGGAAGGGCACGCGGCGCCAGGCGGCGCCGGCCGCCAGGGCCGCCAGGGCGGCGATCATCGTGATGTGCAGCCCCGAGATGCTGACGAGGTGCGAGATGCCGGTGCGGTTGAACAGGGCCCAGTCCTCCTCGGTGATCGCGCCCTGGTCCCCCATCACCAGGGCGACGATGACGCTGGCATGGCGGCGGCCGGCCAGCAGCCGCAGCAGCATGTCGCGCAGCGCGGCGCGCGCGCGGTCGATGCACGGATTCCAGCGCCAGACGAGGTCCTCGAGCAGGCGCGGCGGCGGGTCGTGCGCGCCGGCGCGCACGCTGCCCACCGCGCGTATGCCCTGCTCGAGCATCCAGGCCTCGGCGTCGAAGCCGCCCGGATTCATCGGTCCCTGCGGGCGGCGCAGGCGCACGCTCAGCTCCCAGCGCTGTGCCGGCAGCACCGCCGGTGGCGGCTGGTACCAGGAGAGCGCCAGCCGCCGCGGCACGGCGACGGAACCGGGCGGGCCGGGATCGACATCGAACGTGAAGCGGGTGCCGCCCTCGACCGCGGCGGGCAGGCTGGCGACCACGCCCTGGATGCGCAGCTCGCGTCCTTCGTCGGCAAAGGCCAGTTCATCGGCCAGGCGGCCCTGTGCCTGCAGGCCAGCATGGCAGAAGCCGGCGAGCGCCGCCGCCGGCACGGCCAGGTGGACTGCACCGCGCAGGGCGCGCGCCAGCGGGCCATGGCGCTGCGCCGGCGGCGCGCACGCGGCCAGGCAGCGCGCGCCGCAGGCCAGGGCCAGCAGCGCGCCGGCGCCCGCCCCGCAGGCGAGCAGCGCCGCGTGGGAGGGCAGCCGGGAGAACTGCTGCAGGACTGCGATGCCGGCCACGAAGGCCGCCAGCGCCAACACCGAGTTATCAGGCCGGGGAGAACGGCGTCGTCGGCGGCGCCAGCGGCGGCACCAACCGCCAGGGCAGCAGCGGCGCGAGCCGTGGCAGCGCCGCCAGCGCATTGGCACTGCAGGCGCGCGCCAGGTGCTCCGGGCTGACACCGCGCAGGCTCGCGATGATGGCGCCGATGCGGGGCAGCTCGGCCGGTTCGTTGCGCCCCACCGTGCCGCCATCGCGCAACCACTGGGGCGGGATGTCCGGCGCGTCGGTCTCGAGGACGATGGCGCTCTCGGGCAGCTGGGCGGCGAAGCGGCGGATGCGCAGCGAGCCATCGTAGGTGGAGGCACCGCCGAAGCCCAGGCGAAAGCCCAGGTCGAGGAAGCCCTGGGCCTGGACCGGCGAGGCGTTGAACGCATGCGCGATGCCGCCGGCGACCGGCGTGCGGCGCAGATGGTAGAGCAGGCGATCGGCGGTGCGGCGCACGTGCAGTATCACCGGCAGGCCCAGGTCGCGGGCCACCTGCAGTTGTTCGCGGTAGAACCACTCCTGGGTGGCGGGGTCCGGTGCGCCGGGCGCGCCATCGAGGCCGATCTCGCCGATGGCCACGAAGCGCGGGTCCTCGCGTGCGGCCTGGGCTGCCCGGCGCAGCGTGGCGATGTCCTGCGCCTGCGCCCGCGGCACGGCCAGCGGATGGATGCCCAGCGCGTAGGCGCCGCCGTGGCGATGCGCGCACGCGCGCACCGAAGCAAAGCCGGCGACATCGACCGACGGGATGACGATCAGGCGCACGTCCGCCGCGGCGGCGCGCGCCGCCACCGCATCGCGGTCGGGGTCGAACTCGGCGGCATCCAGGTGGCAATGCGTGTCGATCCACATGGCGCCAGTCTAGAGCGTCGCCGGCAGGCTGCGGCGCCCGTGGCCGGTACGGCCGCCGCCGCGGCGCCCGGCGCGGCCGCGGTGCCGGCGGCTAGATGCGCCCGTCGATCAGCCGCAACTGGCGGTCGCAGCGCGCCGCCAGTTCGATGTCGTGCGTGACGATGACGATGGCCGTGCCGCGCTCGCGCGCCAGGCCGAGGAACTGATCGAACACGCCGTGGGCGGTCTCCCGGTCCAGGTTGCCGGTGGGCTCGTCGGCGAGCACGCAGGCCGGTTGCGTGACGATGGCACGGGCGATGGCCGTGCGCTGGCGCTCGCCGCCGGACATCTCCGAGGGGAAATGCGCCAGGCGGTGCGCCAGCCCGACGGCCGCCAGCGCCTCGGCGGCGCGCTCGCGCCGCGCCTGCGGCGGCAAGCGCCGGATGGCCAGCGGCATCGCCACGTTGTCCAGCGCGGAGAACTCCGGCAGCAGGTGGTGGAACTGGTAGACGAAACCCAGCGCGGCGTTGCGCAAGGTGCCGCGCGCTGCCTCGTCCAGGCCGGCCAGATCGCGCCCGCCGATGTGGATCGTCCCCGTGTCGACCCCGTCGAGGCCGCCCAGGCAGTGCAGCAGCGTGCTCTTGCCCGAGCCGGAGGCGCCGACCACGGCGAGCACCTCGCCGGCAGCGACTTCCAGGTCGACCCCCCGCAGCACCTGCACGAAGAGGCCGTCGTCGCGAAACGACTTGGCCACCGCGCGCGCGACGATCACCCGCTCCGCGGGCCCAGGGCTGGCCTCAGTCATAGCGCAGCGCCTGGGCCGGCTGCACGCGCGCGGCCCGCCAGCTCGGGTACACCGTCGCGGCCAGCGACAGCAGCAGCGAGATGACGGCGATGGGGACGATGTCGGCCGCCTGCGGATCGGAGGGCAAGGCGCTGATGAAGTAGATCGACGGGTCCAGGAAATGCACGCCGAACGCGCGCTCGATGGCGGGGACGATCACGTCCAGGTTGCACGCCAGCAGCAGCCCGCTGCCCACGCCCAGCAGCGTGCCCAGCACGCCGATGAGGCCCCCCTGGACGATGAAGATCGACATGATGCTGCGCGGGCTCGCACCCAGCGTGCGCAGTATGGCGATGTCCGACTGCTTCTCCGTGACCGTCATGACCATCGCCGAGACGAGATTGAACGCGGCCACGAGGACGATCAAGGTGAGGATCACGAACATCATGCGCTTTTCCACCTTGACCGCAGCGAACCAGGTCTTGTTCTGCGTGGTCCAGTCGCGCGCCCAGAGATTGTCGCCGAGCGTATGCGACAGGCGCTGCGCGACCTCGGGCGCGCGCTGCATGTCGGCCAGGCGCAGGCGCACCGCATTGGGCCCTTCCTGGCGGAACACGCGCTGCGCATCGCCCAGGTTGACCACGGCCAGCGCGCTGTCGTATTCGTAGTGGTCCGACTCGAACGTCGCCAGCACGCGGAACTGCTTCACGCGCGGCAGCACGCCCGCGGGCGTGAAGCTCCCCTGCGGCGCCACCAGCGCCACCTTGTCGCCGGGCACGACGCCCAGCGAGCGCGCCAGGTCCACGCCCAGCACGATGCCGAAGCTGCCGTCGGTCAGATCGGTGATGGGCGCGCCCTGCAGGTGCTTGAGCACCTCCGAGACCCTGGGCTCGAGCGCGGGGTCCACGCCCTCGACGAGCGCGCCGCGCACCACGCCGTCGCGCACGAACATCGCCTGGGCCTCGAGCACCGGCGCCGCCGCCAGCACCTCCGGATCGAGGCTGGCGCGCTGCGCCACCGCGCGCCAGTTGCTCAGCGTGCCGCTCTCCGACTGGATCTCGATGTGCGGCAGCACCGAGAGCATGCGGTCGCGCACCTCGTGCTGGAAGCCGTTCATCACGCTGAGCACGACGATCAACGCCATGACGCCCAGCGCGATGCCGGCCATCGAGGCGGCGGAGATGAAGGAGATGAACGCGTTGCGGCGCCGCGCCCGGCGGCCGGCGCGCGTGTAGCGCAGGCCGATGGCGACTTCGTAGGGGAGGTTCAAGGGGAGGCCGACCATTTGAGGAAGCGGACCGATTCTAGCGAATCAGGCGCAAGCCCCCGTTGAACTCCCCACCCCCGCGCTGCGCGCGCGCGTGGGGAGATGCACACGCTTGCCGGCGCTGCCGCTACACCAGCTGCAGGTCGCGCGCCGAGGCGCCGGGGAAGATCCGCTGCAGGTCGCTGCTGCTCAGGCCGAACTGGCGCGCGAACACGCCGCCCAGCACGCTGCGGTACTCGTTGAGCACCGGCAGGTCGCGGTTCTGGAACAAGCTGGCTTCGCTGATCTCGCGCTGCTCGCCGGCCACGCGTCCGCCGCGCACCGCGCCGCCGAAGACCAGGTAGGCCGTGGCGTGCCCGTGGTCCGTGCCGTGGTTGCCGTTCTCGCGCATCGTGCGCCCGAACTCGCTCAGGACGACCACCGTCGTGTCCTTCCAGCGCGGCCCGATCGCGGTGGCGAAGGCCGCCAGCCCGCGGCCGAGTTCCTCGAGCCGGTTGGCCAGGTAGCCCTTGCCTGCGCCCTGCCCCACGTGCGTGTCCCAGCCGCCGATGTCGATGAAGCCCAGGTCGAAGCTCTCGTTCATGAGCTTGCCCATGCGCTGCGCGTCGCGCTCGAAGCCCTTGGTCGTGATGGCGCCGCGGCTCGCGGTGTCCATCTCGTCGGCCAGGTCGCGCATGATCTCCTCGCGCACGGCAAAGCCCTCGCCCACCGGCACCGAGAAGCGCGTGGGCGCGTACATGGCGGCGATCAGGTCGCGCTGGCGCGCATCGATCGCCGGCCTGGCCACCGACTGCAGCGCCACGTTGCCGATCTGGCGCGTACCGCGCATGCTCAGCGGCAGCTGGTCGGTGAAGGAGATCGGCCTGGCGCCGGCGACGACCGCCGCGAGGCGGTTGAGGAAGCCCGAGCCGTAGTCGCGCGTGCCGGTGAGCGGCTGCCCCAGCTCGATGCTGTCCTGGGTCTCGAAGTGGCTGCGCGACAGGTCATCGGTCCCCGCGAACGCGACGATCGCCAGTTCCTTGCGCTCGTACATCGGCAGCAGCGTGTCCTTGAAGGCGGGGTGCAGGCCCCAGTAGGCATCGAGCGGCAGCGCGGCGTCGGGCTGCGAACCGGGGCGCGCGATGGCGATCGTCGGGCGCGCGCGGTAGTAGAACTCCGAACCCACCGGCACCAGCACGCTGGCCGTGTCCAGGCCCCCGCGCAGGAAGACGAGCAGGAACTTGGAGCCGCCCGCCGGCGCCGCGATGGCCTGCATGCGCAGGCACGCCAGCGGCAGTGCGGCCAGGCCGCCGATGAGCCGGCGCCGCTCGGGCCGGTGCGCGGGGTCCGCGCCGGCGCGGGCGCCGGTGGCGCCCGGCAGGGTTTCTCGACGGTCCATGGTGACTCCCTGGTGTTTCAGTGCAACATGAACTCGGGCGAGCTCAGCAGCAGCAGGTTCCACTCCTGCGGCGAGACGGCCTGGTCGAGCGTCTGGCGGGTCGCCGGCGCCAGCGTGCGCTGGGTGCTGGCGTAGTACATGGCGTTGGCCAGTTGCGGGAAGGCCGGGCGCTCCACCGTGCTGGGGCCTTCGCCACGGAAGAGCCCGGCGCTGCCCGAGCCGATGCCCTTGGCGATCTCGAAGCGCACGGCCATCTGCCCCGACCCGTCCCAGGCCGACTCGGCCAGCGAATAGCCGTCGGGCGTCTGGTGGTTGTACGGCGCCTCGCCGAGGCGGTTGAGCCAGTTGACCATCGGATTGGCGTTGACGATGGGCTTGTCGTCGTAGGCCAGGCGCACCGCCGAGACGACGTAGTGCACCGGGTCCTTGAATTTCTTGTGCAGCGAGGCGGCAAACTGCGGCGCGCGGAACCCGGCGCGCAGCACCGCGGCGATGTCGCCGTCGGTGCGCGTGAACTCGCGCGCCATCGCATCGACGAGCTCGGGCGGCGGCTCGTCGGCCACCAGGAAACGCGCCAGCTTGCGGCTGACGTTGCGCGCGGTGGCCGGGTGGCGGCTGAGCAGGTCCAGCACCTCGTCGAGCTCGGCGGCGCCGCGACCGTGGATGGTGTGGCCCAGCACCAGCTTGTCGCCGTAGTCGTGACGCTTGGGGTTGAACTCGTACAGGCCGACGCGCACGTACTGGCCGCCCAGCTCGCGCCGGACGCGCGGCGGGTCGCCACGGGCCGGGTCGTTCGGGTTGATCCCGAAGCCGGTCAACACGCGCGCCAGCTCCTGGACATCGTGCTGGGTGTAGCCGCCGTCGACGCCCAGCGTGTGCAGCTCGAGCAGCTCGCGGGCGTAATTCTCGTTGATGTGATTGAGCGCGTTCTGCGCGTTGTCCAGGTAGACGAGCATGGCCGGATGGTGCGCGCTGGCCGCCAGCAGGTCGCCAAAGCGCCCCAGCGCGTGGTCGCGCAGCTGCTCCTCGTAGTCGCCGATCATCGCGCGGATCATGTGCTTGTGCTGGTGCACGTTGAAGTGGTTGACCCAGAACCAGGTCATCTGCTCCTGCAGCTGCTTGGGCGAGTACAGGTCGCGCAGCAGGCTGCGCGTCGCCGCCTCGCGCGCCAGCCGGTTGAGCTCGAGCTGATAGTCGTGCTGCGCCGCCTTCTTGGCCGCGTCGTCGGCGATCGCGTCGGCGCTCCTGCGCTGCGCCTCGAGGCCGTAGACGAGCTCGGGCAGCGGCGTGCGCTCGATGCTCATCGCCGCGATCTGCGCGGCGATGGCCGGCGGCAGCGGCGCGCGCGGGTCCGGGTGCAGCTGCGCCTCGATCCAGCGCGCGGCGCCCTGGGCGCGCACGCGCTCGTAATCCGAGCTGGTGGCGCCCCAGGAAATGCGATCGAGCACGCCCGCCGGGTCGAGCGCGGGCGCCGTGCCCGCCGCCGCGGAAGAGGACGAAGGCGATGCCGCACCCATCGGTGCCGCGGTGCCGGCCCCGGACGGAGCGTGCCCACCCGCGCAGGCAGCCAGCAGAGCCGCCAGCAGCATGGCGATGGCGCCGGGCAAGCGGACGGCGTGCCGGGACCCGGCAGCGCCCGGAGCGCGGCCCTGCGCAGCAGCGTCGAGGGAGCAGTTGATCATGGGGACAATAACGGTACGCCGGCCGATCGGTGCACACCCGGAGCCCCGGCCAAGGTATCCATTTGCAACCACCGGCGGCCTGCTCGCCCGGCTCGGGCGCATGGAAGCTCAGCCGGCCAGCGTAGCGTGCCGCCCCGCCGGCAAGCGCTCGAATACCGGGCCGATGCCCGCGCATTACACTGGCCCGATGAACTGGAACCTGCTCGTGCCTGGCGCCCTGCCGCCGGCAAGCCTGGCTCCGGCGCTGGTCGCGGCCATGCCGGATTCGCACCTTGCGCAAATGCTGGGCACGGCGCGGCGCGGCCCGCCGTTCGAGGCCGACGAGCGTGCGGCCGGTGCCGTGCACTGGTCCTGGCTCGGGCGTGCGTTCGGCGTCGCCGGCGATCCCCCGGTCACCGCGCCGTACGCGTGGCGTGGCGCCGACGCGGCGCCGGAGGATGCGCACGATGGGAAGGTGGACGGCGCGCACGGCGGCGTCGCCGCGGCTGCCTGGATCGCACACTGCGACCCGATCCACATGGCGGTCTCGCGCGATCACCTGCTCGTCACCGACCTGGGCGCAGCCCCGCTGACGCCGGACGAAGACGAGGCCCTGTTCGCCGCCGCCGACGCGCTCGTGCGCGGCCAGCCGGGGGTGCGTCTGGCGCGGCGCGGTGGCGCCTGGTTCCTGATCGCCGATGCGCCGTGGAACCTGCACATGCACCCGCTGGCCGCGGTGCTCGGCCGCCCGGCGCAGGACCGCATGCCCAGCGGCGCCGACGCGCGGCGCTGGCGCACGCTGAGCAACGAGATCCAGATGACCTGGCACGCCAGCGCGGTCAACGAAGCGCGCGAGGAGCGCGACCTGCGCAGCGCCAACGCGCTCTGGCTGCACGGTGGCGGCACCTGGGCGCCGCTGCCCGCGGCGCACGTGGCCGACATCCGGGTCGACGCCGCCGATCCGGAGGCGGCGACCCTGCGCGGCTGGCTGGGCGCGGCGCGCGCCGCCCGCGCCGCGCCGCTGGCGCCGGCCTGCATCGTCTCGCTCCATGGCGGGCTGGCCGGCCCCTATGCCCACCAGGCCTGGGAATCCTGGCTCGAGGCCCTGCCCGCGCTCGAGGCGCGCATCCAGTCCGACCTGGCCGCCGCGGCCGATCACGGCGCCACGCAGTTCGCGCTGGTGCTCTGCGGCCATCGCCGCGCGCACGTCGCGCTGCTGCCGCTGGGTGCACCGCGGCGCGGGCTCGCGGCCTGGTTGCCGGGCCTGCCGGGCCGGCTGATGGGCCGCGGTTCGGGAGCGCGGCACGACGGCGCACGCCTGCTGCAGCAGTGGCTCGGCGAGGCCGAGCCGGCGGGCGCCGCGCGCGAGGCGCAGCGATGAGCGCCGTGTTCACGCTGCGCGACTTCGATCCGGCCAGCGCGCGGCGCCTGCAGCACTTCGGCGTACCGGCCCCGCTGGCCCGGGCGCTGGCCGCGCGCGGCGTGGCCACCGAGGAAGACATGGCCCTGTCCACGCGCCAGATGCAGGCGCCGGGCGGCCTGTACCAGGTCGAGGCCGCGGCCCGCATCCTGGCCGACGCGATCGAGCAGCGCCGCCGCCTGCTGGTCGTGGCCGACTACGACTGCGACGGTGCCACGGCCTGCGCGGTGGCCGTGCGCGGACTGCGCGCGCTCGGCGGCGAGGTCGATTACCTGGTGCCCAACCGCTTCGAGTACGGCTACGGCCTGACACCGGAGCTCGTGGACCTGGCCGCGCAGCGGCGCCCGGACCTGCTGATCACGGTGGACAACGGCATCGCCAGCATCGAGGGCGTGGACCGCGCCAACGCGCTGGGCATCGACGTGCTGATCACCGACCACCACCTGCCGGCCGAGCGGCTGCCCGCGGCGCGCGCCATCGTCAACCCGAACCAGCGCGGCTGCGGTTTTGCTTCCAAGCACCTGGCCGGCGTCGGCGTGATGTTCTACGTGCTCACCCAGTTGCGCGCCGAGCTGCGCGCGCGCGGGCGCTTCGACGAAGCCGGCCAGCCGCGCCTGGACACGCTGCTCGACCTCGTGGCGCTGGGTACCGTGGCCGACCTGGTACGCCTGGACCGCAACAACCGCATCCTGGTGCAGGCCGGGCTCGAGCGCATGCGCCGCGGCGCGATGCAGCCCGGGGTAGCGGCCCTGTTCCAGGTGGCTGGCCGCGATCCGCGCCGGGCCCGCGCCTCGGACCTGGGCTTCGCGCTGGGACCGCGCATCAACGCCGCGGGGCGCCTCACCGACATGAGCCAGGGCATCGCCTGCCTGCTGAGCGACGATCCGGACCAGGCCCGCGCGATGGCCCAGCGGCTGGACGAGCTCAACCGGGAACGGCGCCAGATCGAGTCCGACATGCAGGCCGACGCGCAACTGGACCTGGCCGCCGTCGAACGCGCCGCCGAGGGCGTGCTGGGCGGCCCTGCCGGCACCGGCGCCGGTGCCCTGCCCGGCGTGGGCGCGCAGCAGCGCACCATCACCGTGTTCCGCGACGGCTGGCACCCGGGCATCGTGGGCCTGATCGCCGCGCGGATCAAGGAGCGCCACCACCGCCCCGCCATCGCCTTCGCGCGCGCCGACGCCACGCACCTGCGCGGCTCGGGCCGCTCGATCGAGGGCGTGCACCTGCGCGACACGCTCGATCTCGTCACCAAGGCCGCGCCGGGGCTGATCGTGCGCTTCGGCGGCCATGCGATGGCCGCCGGCCTGACCATCCCCGAGGCCGCGCTGGCGGACTTCACGCAGGCCTTCGAGCAGGCCGCGCGCGCCACCACCGACGCCGCCCTGTACGCGCGCAGCATCGCCGTCGACGGCCCGTTGGCGGCGGCGGAGATCACGCACTCGCTGATCGAGGCCATGGACCGCATCGTCTGGGGCCAGGGCTTCACCGAGCCGCTGTTCGCCAACGACTTCGACGTGCTCGACCAGCGCATCGTCAAGGG
>Ga0116231_10003667_pt1 | contig 31666 bp, 33 predicted proteins | sample S1TSphgellanicum_2_FD_89695 | JGI IMG/M metagenome (GOLD analysis project Ga0116231, IMG submission 89695) | Host-associated microbial communities from peat moss isolated from Minnesota, USA - S1T2_Fd - Sphagnum magellanicum MG | ecosystem: Host-associated > Plants > Peat moss > Unclassified... | reverse complement strand
AATTTTATAGATCAACCAGTGTAATTTGGTAAACATTCGTGGGTAAAGAATGTTATGACAAGGTGCTAAATGAAGAATTTTAAAGAATTTTAATGTGCAAAATGAAGAATGTCATCACTAGGTCACACATGTCACATGAATCTTGACCTTTTGTGCGAAAAAAACCACATTTTTTTCTAATGGATCTTATTATTTAAGAAGTGGTCATGGTGATTAACATAATTTCCCAAAAAAATCATAACATGGCTTGTGGGTGATAATATGCAAGTTGTGATGATGGATTATAAGAATTGGTGTGTCATGTTGAATGTGACGGGTGTTATTGATGGCATTCATATGTCCATAATAAAACTATTTAGTGTTTTTTATGAAGATTACTATCACAAGATTGGAGGCTACAATATTGGATTTCAAATAATGGTTGATAGCCATGAGAGATGTATGGATGCATATGTGGCATTACTTGTTCAGGTATGAATGACTATTTGGTGTTGAAGAAATCTAAGTTGTACCGTCATAGATTGCATGGGGGACTTTTTTATATGGCCATAGGTTCACGAGATGAAGAACCATCTTATTTGAATTTGTTTGAGCTTGAAGATGAGGGTTACCCATGTTGTTTACGAGGTGGCTTGTGAAACTTCACCAAAAAAAAAATCATTTAGTGATGGAACTCTTTGTATAATCATAAACACAAAAAGGAGGTTGGTTACAAAAAATGCATTTGGTATAATGAAGCATGCATTTAAAGAGCTTTTGAGAAAGATAGAATTGTACATAATTATCATATTGATATGTTTACTTCTTACTGTTTACTTTACAACTAATAAATTTGGAATGAAAAAAATGAATGTCAAAGAGCTTATGTGGGTGATTCAAGTTGAAACCACACAAGATGCTAACAAAAGTGGATTACATTAATTGAAGGACAACATTCACATTCTACAACCTAGAGGTGTACCTTGCTATGTAATGCCATTGAAAGCTTGAAAAACATGAAAATTGTAACTACAAATAAGTATTCAATCTTGCATAAATAACATCCACCCAATTATAGTATGCGTGAATGCAAATTTGTGATAGTTTTAAGTTTATCAATGTTCCATCATGTATGTGCGTTGTTTTTAATTTCTATTGTCAAGTTTTGTTGGGTTTAATTAATATTATTATGAAAACCACACTAATCTATCAAGTTTGTTATTGTTGTTACCATTCAATAAATTTAGTGTGAAGATGCTATGTTTATCATCAAAGGATTGCAACTCAATTGTTCATGTTGGTGATGTCACTTGATGAAGGTTCTTGTTTGTTGATGTCAAAGGGCCATATCATGATTGATGGAGACAAAATTTTGCTATTCTACATAGATAGATAGGATGGAACTCTACAATTGAATGCAAAACATTTGGATGTATGTATATTGTGTGGCGGTCCAAAATAGATTTGTGCACAAGATGTTTATGTGAGAGATGAAACATTTAATTGTTAGGTATGAGATTGTCTATGTACAAAGAATGTGGAACACAAGTAGTGACAAGTGAGAAGAGAAGAAAGGATGAGAAAAGAGAAAGAAGAAAAATTAAAACATGGGGACAAGCCAAGAGGGAAAAGAGAGGCAATAACATTCCAATTTTGAAGATTTACCTAACACCAAAAATTATTTATGAAATGGGCATTTTTTGAAGGTTCATTGTTTGTAAACATTGGCTATTAACAATAAGTTAACACTAGTACCATGTAATACTCGTTGTTAGGTAACATTGTAGGTGTGGATTGCTTTACGTTTTTAATCATTTTAAACAATGTGTTAACACCAAGTTAATATTAGTACTTGTCATTTGCCATGTAACATTTGTTGTTAGGTAACATTGTAAGAATATTTCTAATAATGCTCAATATGTGATCCAACATAATAAAATTGGATAAGAAAAATTAAAATATGTTGGTTTACCTCAAGAAAATGATTTTGGCTCAATGTAATTACATAGTTTGTAATGGCTAATAAAAGGTGCAAGAATGTTATGAACTTGTAGAAAAAATTGTAATAAATATGGTCTAATTGTTGCAAAGTGTCCATCATACTGATCGGTCTAGGTGGTTTGCTATTAATAACCCCCCACCTATTTCTTCAAAAACCTATTGTGATATAATTTAATTAGGTGGGGGTGCCTATTGTGTGTTTTTTCTTTTCATTCAATCATTTTTATTGGCACATTTCAAAATTACATGTAGCTAGTGGAATGCGGAGCTTTCATTAATTGCATGTAAAACTTTCAACGTACTTCTTTTTTGTACCCAATTTTTTTCCTTTTGGGTTGGGTTGGGTTGGGGTGAGGTGGGGGGAGGGGGGGGTGGGGGGTTTCATTTTCCCCCATTCTTAATGTGTCTTCATCAAGTTCCCAATGTTTTCACTATGTTCCCCAACATGTTCCCAACAACACCTCTTTTTTATCCTATATTTTTTGGCAAATGTTGTCCTCCTTTCACCTTTATAAATGGGCCAAAATGGAGGAACATCACCCTTCTTATCCTTTAGGAATTGTTGCATGAGTATGATTTTAATGACACTAAAGTTTTTGTTTCATATCACTTTCTTTAGAATAGAATGGAAATTTCCTTTTCACGAACCATCCAAATGTTTGACTTTCGAAAATGTCTTTTTGCCTATTGGGCCAATCAATCAATATATTACAAAATAAAATTATACCTTGAGCTTCACCTCCCCCAACTAATTAATATGAATCACACTATCACATTATAACTTATTAAATAGGATACACACAAGGTGGATGTGTTACTCTCTCAACAAATCGTTAAACAAACAAAAAAATCCAAGATGTGACATTCATACATTACCAAAAAGTTATTGTAGAAAGATTATATGTGTGACTACAATTTTTAGGGGGCTTAATGTGCTTTCACCTTAAAAAAAACATGCACAAGAATTTGGTTTAAACATGGTCACCTTGTCTTTTCACACCTCACATGCATGCATTACAACTTAAATGTACCTTATTTTTAACCATTCAAAACAAGATTTAAAAAAGAAAGGAATGGGGGTGTAGTCACACTAACACAAGCTACAACACTTGTAATGTGTGTTTAGTCTTTCACATTTAGAAGCGGTAATTTAATTTGGTGTTGAAAATATAATTTTTTTATATGGTAAGGTTCATAATATATCATTAGAACATGTGAATTAATTTTAAAAATATTTTATGAATATTTTTTTTTCAAAAACATTCATTAAACATTGTGACATGTGTTTTTTAACACTAAAATGATTTATAAATGGACTTTATTTTTTTGAAAATTACATATATCTTGAATTTTTTTACATAAACCTCGACATAATAATATTTTTTAAAAAATAAAAAATTTGAGGAATTTTTTGAAATTAAAAAAATATTCTTTCAAAAATTGTTCTTTAAGGAGGTGGGTGTGGTTCATATTATCTTGTTTACACCCATCTTGGCCAATAAAAATTATATAAAATTAGGCAAAATCATGTTGTTAATATCAAACTTGGACTTAAGGTTTATGGAATGAAGTGTTTAAACCCTAAGGCAATGGAACATAGGACTAGGCCTTTAGACATATACATAACACCAACAACAAGTGCCAATGAAGAAGGTGATGAAGATTATAATTTGGATGATGAAGCCAAAGGAAATCATCAATGGGAGGATCACTTTGTTGCAATAAAGTTATTAAATATAGTTGGAATTGTTCAAAAAAAAACATCAACAAATAATCTAATAACATCAACAAATGAACCAATTTGATACTATGTGGAGATTCCTCATACCCCTATTGTAGGGCCATTAAAATTAAATGATGTTACAATAAATCTTATTGCACTTATAGAGCTGGTTTAAGGGAATTTGATGAACTTGCAATCAACCTTGCAAATTTTAATGAATAATTACAGTTGGAAATCCAAGATTCTCTTAATGTGACCCAAAGATCATGAAGATGCACAACTTGTTGTACTTGCCTCATCACTTGCCAAACAAGCCAAGGGAAAAAAATCATTTAATATACTACTTTAAATCACATGTTGTAACTTTTGATTAATACATAGAGTTTGTATGAAAGAAGGTCATAAATAGGCAACAATTTAAAAGATTAAAGAAGTGAAGTGAAAGGAAAGAAAAGAAAAATAGTCCAAGAAAGCTATAGAAATGGTGATTGGGCGTGAAAAAACAACCTGTAGATTAATGAAAAAGTGTGTAAGAATTAATTTTGTTTCAGCTTAGATTATAAATGTTCTAAGAAAAGTTGGCAACCGTTTTCACAACAATTTCAAAGTTGGAATTAATGCACATCCATTAGGGTATACAAGTGTTAACCTAAGGTTTATAACATCAACTCAATGAATAACTAGGCAACAAACAAAATAAAGGCAAACATCAAAAGGTCATGTTGTAACAAGGTTGCTGCAACCAATAAAAAATAGGTCAAGGATATGGGGGTGTTGGGGCCAAGGGGAGGGGGGGGTGGGTCCATGAAGTCTAAAGGTTGAATTACAACAAGAAGGCCAAGAGCTTGAAGGTTAAAATGCAATAAGAGGACCAAAAACTTGAAAGGTTGAACAAGAGCAATAAAACTAGGAGATTTAGAGGTTGAACGTGAGCAAGAAGACTCGGAGCTTGATTCTAGAAATGAACAAGAGATCCACGAGGTTGAAAGTCAAATTTTAATAGGGTTAAGAACTTGAAAAAAAAAATGTAATAGGAGTAGGAACTTGAGAAAAAAACAAACATCAAGACCAAAAACTTGAGAAAGGAACTAATAGTAGGACCATGAGCTTGAGAAAGAAACGATTGTAATATGACTAAAAACTTGAGAAAGAAACAATTGTAATATGACTAAAAACTTGAGAAAGAAATGGTTGTAACATGAGTGAAAGTTAAAGAGCAAAATGACTACAACAGGATTGGGAGCTTGAGAAAGAAATGATTACAATAGGACCAAAAGCTTAAGAAGTTGAACTATAAGATTATGAATTTGAAAGAAAAATGACTACAACAAGACCAAGAACTTGAGACATAAATGAGCAAGAAGACCATGAGCTTGAAAATGAAAAAAAACAAGAGGACCAAGAACTTCAAAGAATAATAAGCAAGAGGACTAAGAGCTTTAGAGAATGAGGAAAAGGACTATATGTTTCAAAAAACAACGAGTAAGAAGGTTGGAAGCTTAGGAATCAAACAATCAAGAGGGCTAGGATAAAAGAATGAGCAATAAGCAAAAGGACTAAGAACTTTAGAGTCAAATAAGAAAGAGGATTATGAAAACAGAACAAACAATGAATAAAAGGACCAAAAATTTAAGAGTCAATCAAACAATAGGACTAGGAGCTTTAGATAGCAATGGACAAGAGATTTAGGAAAGAAGAATGAACAAGATGACCAAGAGCTTGAAAAAGAAATGAGCAAAAGAATTAAACACAAGCATAATGAGTAAAAAACACAAGCATAAGATATAGGAACTCAAGAAGGAACTCCAACTACAGGTTGAAGCTCAAAGATGAACCACTGTGGCCATAGATAATGTGAGGGAGAAGTTAAGAATTTGAGATAAAAACCTCATAAATTTTAAGCAAACAAAAATTGTGCTCATAGTTTGTGGCAATGCCTTTGGGTAGTGAAAATTTTGAGGTTCTATTGTTTAGATCACCCATGGCTTTAGATTTGACAAGATTCTTATTTGTATATCTAAACCATTCAATAAAAGATGAATGTTAACACACCATACCCTATTCAGTTGAGAGCACATTCAATGTGGTGATGAAACTTTAGAAAGGTGTTTATGAGAAGTGAAGTGTGTGGTTATGAGGAGTGAGATGTGGATGCATGGAATGTTGTAATGTTTGGCACTTTTTTTTTTAACAAAAATGGGACCCATCAAACCTTAAAAAAACATATTTTGCTCATTTTGTAATCAAATTGCATGATTCAAGTCTCCTCAAGTGCACCCAAAGGAGAGCTACAATTTAATTTTTGGCCATCAAAATCAAATGTCTCTCTATTCAAATGGATGACCCATTATTGGGCCACTAAATGTTTCGTGGTCAACCTGCTTTACCCTAGTGCCTACAATTTTGAAATGGATGACCCATTGGGCCACTAAACGATGTTTGGTGGTCAGCCTGATGACCCTACTGCCTACAATTTTAAGAGTTCCTTGAAGGTCAAGTCAAGATCTATGTGCCTAGGATGCTCTCTTGTTAGCATATGAGACAAAATAGACAGAGGCAAGATAATAAAATAAAATAAATAAATAAATAAGTACCCCTAGTACTATATAATGGGGGTATTATTAGCCCAGGCCAACAAAAATGGTGACGAACAGTTTTAGAAGGGAGTAGCATAAGTTTCCCCAACGTTTTGGAACTACTACTACTGCATTCCTCATGTTCTTTGTTCTTCGTTACGCCTCCCCAGGTACTACTACTACTCTCTCCCTCCTTACCTTGTATTATTTTTGCAGGGGATTGAAAGGAAAAAATTGGAGAAAAAACTCACCACTTCCCAATTTTTGTTGTTGTTGTTGTTGTTGTTGTTGCATAATTTCCTCTGGGTTTGTCGATGGAAGTAGTTGCTCAGATCTTTGCTTTTGGTGTTGTTGTTTTTTTTTTCCCTCCAATGTTTTTTGAAGAAAACATTTTGAAGCCAAAGATTTGGATTTGGAACCCTTGGTAACACTCTCAGAGTTTTGATGATGGCCTAAAAAAATTTCCTCTGGGAAAAATAAATTAAGAAAAAAGAAAAAAAAAAAAAAAGTCTCTGGAAGCAGTTTCTTTTGCTCAATTTGATTTTGTGAAAGGAAGAATGAGCAGTTAGTTGCAGCTTGAATCCTCCGTCCATGCTTTGGAAGAGTGAGTTTTCCATTGCAATCTTCGTAAGGAAGTGAAGAAGACGAAGGAGAAGGTGAAGGAGATGCAGTTTGAAGCTTCTCTTTCTTCGCTGTTTTTTCCGATCCCAATTTTGTTCGATTTGAAGCTCGGAGTGCCTGTGTGTGCGCGCGCGCGCGTCCCATGTACAAATTGTTTTGGAGAAAGAGTAGAGAGATCGATAGTCTGTTGTAAGCAGACCGTAAGGGGCTCTGGAGTACCTATTGAGTGGTTCGTTTTGTTTTCTGCGAAGCATGGAGCCAAGAGTGAATTGGCTTTGCTTCTAGGACTCATTTCCCTTGCTTTACAAAATGTTCGCAGGATCAATCTTCGGCCGGGGTGGATGTTACAGAATTTGTCAATGAATTTGCCTTGCCGTGAAAATCAGAGAGATTCATCTTTGTTGTTTGAAGCGGAGCTGAGGCGATGGTGCATAGTGAAGTTTATGAAGGGCTCTTGCCACAACCACCATCAGCATCACCTCAGGCGAGAGATGAGGACAGAGGATGGGGATCTTCTCTCAAAGCCTGCGCACTTTGTGTGTCCGTGTTGTTCAACCTAGCGTTTTGGTATTCTTCAGCGCCGCAACAGGTGGCCTTGGCTCCTCCTGCACCGGCAGCAGCAGAGTCATCGTGGCTATCTGCTGCAGTTCAGGCAGCAGAAACGGCAGCAATGCACAGCTGTTCGGGGCATGGAGATGTGTTCATCGACACTGTGCTTGTGGGCAGCGATGGTGCCCAGATATGTGAGTGCCATGAATGCTTTACTGGACCCCACTGTGCCGATCCTATCCCCGATTGTGCTGCGGATGCTGACAGGTTGCCTTCATCTCCTCCCTCTGGATGCCCTCCCACTTTGCTGGATTTCCTCTGATTTCACAAGAGTTGTCCTTCTCTTAGAATCTACCACATGAATGCCTTAAGCGTGTTTCTGTTTTTTCCCAAATTTTCAGATAAATTTATCCTACTATCTTCATGTCATTTTCTCTGATTAGCAATGCTTAAAGCAGTCCAACTGTTTTGCAAATCCAAGATGCAAGGAACTGCTTTGATGTCAGCAGTCCAATCTCCACTCCACGATGATATATAGCTCACAGCTCTTAACCCTCGATATCCGGGCATATAGACCTGATTGAGTTGCTGGATTTCTTGCCACACAATACCAATTTTCAAGTGAAGGGCAATTGTCCAATTTCTGGCACGAACCTTTTACCAGATATCACTCCATTTCGGAGTTGGAATACCCCTGACAGTGAACACATGGTTTGCTCATTCCAGCATCATGGTCATCATCGTCTCCAGGCTACACAGCCAAACTCCTTCATACTTTTACTATTCAATAGATAGTTGTTTTGTGACATGTAATGGTATTCATTGCCAGGTGCATTCGAGTAGATCTGATTACAGACTCACAAGCTGCACAATGGGCAATGATGATCTGCATTCTTTATAACATAAACATGGGGAAGTTTAGGGCATGGATGTGCCACTGGTTTGTTGTTCATCTTCTGGTTCAAGAAGTGGCGTGGTTTGGTGAGTTTTGTTCATGCAGTGGAGATCCACAACTGTTTGAAGACTATTGGCGACAACATCCAGAAATGGGAACTGTGGTGACACCGGGATGGTACAGAATGGGGTACCAAATTGGAATTGGCCAGCTTACTAATTTTGTCAACCATGCTCTTGAGGCTGCCATTCGAGAGCTTCATGCACTGACAGGAAATGCTGTGACTGAGGGGCGCTACATAGTGCTTGGAACTGGCTCCATGCAGCTCATCAATGCTGCTGTCCACAGTCTTGCCCTCCAACAACCGAATGTCTCTAATGTTGTGGCCTTGGCTCCGTACTATGGGGTAAGTGGCAGCCCATGCAAAATTCTTTTTGGGGCATTTTCTCCAAAACTGTGAAATGCTGCAGTTCATGTTCTTGCTACAGCTTATGTTCCAGGCATTGTTGGACAATTCTCCTTCTATTTTTTGTGTAGTGCTTCATTTCAGTAGTTTGTAGTATATACATAGATTCATACTGTGATGCACTATGTAGTGCAGGCCTATGAATTCCAGACAAAATGGTTTCATACAGCAAATTACCGATGGGCTGGTGAGCCTGAGCGCTCCTCCTCAACCAGTTTAAATGGAGGTCCAGTTATTGAATTGATTGCATCACCCAATAATCCTACAGCAACTATCCAGGAGGTACCAAGCAACACTAGTGGTGTTGTGATATACGATCATGCCTACTACTGGCCTCACCTTACTGCCATCACAAAAGCTGTCGACAATGATATCATGCTCTTCACCTTGTCAAAGATCACTGGCCATGCAGGCACCCGCATTGGGTAATATCTGCTCAACTCTACTCCACTTGGCACATCATTGTATTCAAAGGTTTATTTATATTCAAAGGATAAAGAGAAATATGCTTTATGGTGATGAAGGAAGAGAAATTCATAGAAGTGAGCTTGCTTGGACTTGGACTCTTGATTAAAACAGATGGGCAATAGTCAAGGACTTGGACTTATCTGTGAAGATGATGAAATATGTGTTTGTCAACACATTGGGAGTCTCACGTGACTCACAACTTCGAGCCACACAGATCCTCCGCTCAGTGGTGAAAAGCTATACAAGACCAACCATGACCCCAGAGAAAGGGATTTTTCACTATGGACATGAAGTGCTCCTTGCACGCTGGGCCAGGCTGGAAGCCATCTTCAGTAAATCCTCCCGGTTCAGTCTGCAGCATATAGAAACCCAACATTGCTCCTTCTTCGGGAAGAAATCAGCCCCTTCTCCAGGTGTGTGCTCATAATTGAACTTCTTTACTTTCACCTGCATCCTTGAGTCATGATATTTGAAGCATGCTTCACCAGGTCCCATATGTAGAATCAACTTGTCTGGATCAGCTCATAGTGGCTGTCACCACTTGAAGCTATCAGCTAGGCAATTTCACCCTATGCCTAGAATGTCTGAGAAGGTGGACTTCTTATGATACTGTCTTCCAAGCTATGTAAATATTCTGCTGTTTCTGTGAGTTATCAATGCAGTGCTGCAGCCAAATATGCAGTTTTTCTTCAGTCATAGTTGGAATAATGCTACATGGTAGTTGAACCAGCAGAGATAGTGGCATATATTGTATTTTTCATCATCTGTCAGTTTGTCACTTTAGGAGACTATGTGATTCTTGAAATGGTTGAGAGTGGAACAGGATATGCATGGGTCTACTGTGAGCATGATGAGGACATGGACTGCAGTGAAGTTATGCTCAGTGCAAACATCACAGGCCGAGCAGGTATATTTTTTGGATCAAGTAACCGATATATGCGGTTGACCCTGATTAGGCGCCAGACCAACTTTGAGAATTTGGCTGCCCACCTCTCTGTTCTTGTTTCACAAGGCTGAAGCTGTTAGTTCAATCATCCAGACAGTTGACCTCTCATCAACTGGATCTTAAGTAATTTCAAAAAGTTGACTCCTCATCAACTGGAACTTAAGCTCATTTCAAAAAGTTGACTCCTCATTAACTGGATCTTAAGTAATTTCAAAACGTTGACTCCTCTTCAACTGGATCTTAAGCTCATTTCAAAAAGTTGACTCCTCGTCAACTGGATCTTAAGCTCATTTCAAAAGTACTTTACATATATTCTGGCTTTATGAAGGACATTGTGGGAAAGGCAAGGTGCTGACAGCCAAGGCTACTTGCAGCTGACAAGGTCCATCCTGGGAACATTGGCTGTTAGTTACACTGCCCATACATAAACCTGCTCATTTCAGGTTGAATTGGGTTAGTTTATTGGTATTGTTAGGAATCTATCACTAATGCTGCAGATTGTTACTCAACCAGCATTGAATATTTGTCATACATAGGCTGGCTGCTGCACAGTGTTATTCAACTACTGGTTGAATATGCTTCTAGAGGTGGTTCATGAGTCTTGCTTATTTTGTAACCTTAGAGGATGTTTCACCAATCGTTGAAACTCCTACTATGAGAAAAGAGTTAAGACACCATGCTCTATCATTTCATTAGACTAATTTTTAATACAAACTTTAAGGTGACTTGATTTAGTCCAATTACCCATAGGCTTAATAAAGCTATCAAATTCTCATCATGGTTTAATTTCTTGAAGATGAAGATCTGATGCAACTGCTTAAGAATCTCCATGCATCTGAGGATCAGAAAATATTGTTGTGAACAAGTTGCCGTCATCTCTATATCACCTGCTCACATGGTCCCTCATCCACTATAACATGCTGGTGGAATGAATCCTCTTGAGATAATTGGACTAAGTAGCAGACAGTTGTCCAAAGTTGGATTCTGTTGATGTCCAAAACTGAACGAGAGCTTAATGTCCTCTCATGCACTATTATGGTGTCCATTTTAGTTTGCAATAGTAGGATATGCCCTCATACAAGATTGAAGGAAACCTTATTCTAGTTTGTGATGGTTGGATACCCTAATTCAAGATTGAAGGAAACTTGCGAAAGTCTATGCTTGGTAAAGCTATCAAAACTTATGAAAGATTTGTTTCTCTTGCTTCCATAGCAGAACATGCAGAAACTGGGTTTAGCAAAACTTGTGGACTTGTGGACTTGAGATTCTGGTCTATGTTGGAAAGAATGGCACCAAAGTAGAATTGCATCTACTTGAAAGTGTGCATTGATGATCCCATTACTTGCAGCATGTTACTGCTGCACTAGCACAAGCAATTCACACCACTCATAATCAAATGTTGTTTCTGAGCTCCCACAACTAAACCACAATCAAAACATTGGAAAGATGTACAGACCTCCCAACTGAACAACCAATCTGTCCCCTGCTCCTCTCCCACAAGGCATTTTTTGCACACCTTTCCAATTACACCAAAGCTTCAAGTTCCAATTGCCAACTCTAAGAATCATTGCAAAGATGGAAATCCCTCCCCACCCAATAAGTCCCTTTTTTCCCTGACTCCTTATCCCCAGGCTTTTTCACACACTTTTCCAACCACACCAAAGCTTCAAGTTCCAAGTTCCAACTCTAAGACACATTGCAAAGATGTATCATCCTCCCCACCCAAACAAGACTTCTTCCCCCACTCCTCTTCCACAAGGCCCTTTTTTCGCACACCTTTCAGCTACAATAAAGCTTTGAGTCCCAAGTTGCTTCTCTAACAAGTGCCAAGCCCAATTTTGGTTCAACTTCCCCAATGAGATTTTGCATAAAAATCAACAAAAACACATGTTCAAAATCTAGCAAACTACCAACAATGCCCAGTGCCATAAAAACAAAAACCATTGCATATCAATCTAGATCAACAACATCAAAGGATATTATTCTGAAGTGAAAATCACATCCAATATCAACCCAGATGAGCTTCAAACAAAGGAATCCATGGCTTGCAACAAATTATCAACCTCAAAAACTATGTACTAGAAGAAAAATCTATATCTAGCAATTTACTCAATTTTAAGAAACATGAATTTCTACACACAAAATTAACATCTTAACTAGAACCCAAATAGGGGAAGAAGAATATCGTGTATTAATGCCAAAATAGCTGAAAACTTGTTCATCCCCACACAAGGCTCAAACTGAACAATGCCAGATGTAAACTAAACCTTAAGTTCATGACATGTAATCATTAATGCCCTCCTAACCCCTAACATCGCAAAGTATGTGACTGAAAAAAAGAAAATCTGGGTGTTTATCTAGAATCCAATTACACCCCGGCCTTAAATTCTTTAATTATTCTCCTTTCAATCCAAATGCAAACAAAAACTATGAGAAACTAGAGAATGAAAGCTTTTAAGCATAACCCCAACATAGCACAAGAATGAGAACACAAATGTGTACAGAAGCAAAGGTCTGATGATAAAAACATTTTCCGAGATGTCTATCCATAACACTAGAGCTAGGAAACATGAACATGATCAAGGCTAGTTGCATACTTCAAACTAGCAAGCCCATAAAATGCAAGATAAAATCCTAGCAAGGTGCTAACCAATGTTTTTCAATTCTTGGTATTAATTTGAACAATTCTAGCTACCTATCAAATCTAGAAATGTTGATATAGCTTTAAATTATCAACCAACCACAAGTTTAAAACTTCTTTAAGGACCCAATATTGCTCCCTTAGAAAGAAGAAATTAGGAACTTTGTTAGAGTTGCAAAATTATCGTGCTTTGGGTTTGGGAATTCAATCCAAGATTACTTTGCCACTAAATGAAATCTTTTCCCAAAATGACTCCTACCATGATTGGGGCAACTTTATGAGATGGCTTACAACACTGTTATTTCAATGAATGAGTGCACCAAAAATAAACACATTACACAATCTACTAACCAAAAAGGAAGCTTAAATTGCCATTGACAACAAAATTGAATTAGAGAAAAAGTTTGGCATTGTGGATGTTATGATAAAGCACACCTCAATCATATCTTTGATCTCTTGCCAAACTTTGTGGACATACATATTGACAAAATTGATGAAACAAGCACGGAAGGTTTATTTCCAGATACATTTTATGATTATTGGAACAATATATCAGCATATAATGTGGATGAAAAATGATACAATAAAATATATGATGTGGAATTGAATTTCCCTTCATTAACATTACGAAAGATTGAATTGCTACCAACAAGAAACAAGGTTCAAACCCAAACAATCCCCAAAACCACTTAAGTCTTCTTAGATGTTTGATCTAGATAGACAAACCCAACCAATAAACATTTAGATGAATTTCAATCCAAGCTAAAGCCCAAACTAGTATAATGTATGAGAAGCTCTTCCTTAGCTATAGGTGTTCCTTCTTTTTGAGAGTGGGCTTTATGGAATTTACTACCAATGCCATGATCATGGAACTTACCCATCCCAAAACTAATTCCATCTAGAGGTTCTTTACTTGAAAATTGACGTAAGCTCTCATGTGTCCACCTTAGCTAGGCCACATCTTCAATTCAAACACTACAAATCCACTCCACCCCTTGTCCCCTTGTTACATACGCTTCATCATGCAGCATCCCAGATAGGAGAATATCAAATGGAGACTGACAAGTCAGCTTAAAGACCCATCAAAAGCCATTTCCCCAAAGCACCACAGTTGTTTGTTTCACCCTTCCAAAATTCAAATTCACTAAGAGGTTTAAGATAGTCTAGTTGGGTGCTGAAAGCCCACCATACACATTGTAGCCACCAATATTGGAACCTAAATTTTTCCCATTGGCAACATGGTTGTGTTGTGCAATTCACCACTTGAAAACATAGTTGTGTGATCCAACTCACCTGAAATAGTCGAAAATAGTCTCTAGTTGGGTGCCAAAAACCCACCCTAGCCACCACTAGTAGGACCTATTTTTTTCACCTTGAACACATAGTCTTGTGGTCAAACTAGCCTTTTCTGGTTGAAGAAAGTCTACATTGGGTGTCAAAAACCTACCCTAGCCATCACTAGTAGGACCCATTTTTCCTGCTTGAAAACACAGTTGTGTGGTCTGACACCATTCTGGCATAGCTATTTGCCGACACCCCCAAAACAAACAAGGTGACCAATAGTGGGATGGGTCATCACAATCAGCTCAAGGTTTTGGTTTTCAAAACCAAAAAACACAAAAGAGAACAAAACCTCAAATGGCATGGCCACTTGATCACAAAGACAACTGTCCACGTTACCCAAGGATGCAAATTTTACTACAACTGAAGGTGCCTTTTCTTTATTGTTATCCATTGAGTACTCAATTCCTGGGAAGGCCGTGATGTATGTTAGACCTTCATTGTCTCCAATGATAACCCTTCATCCCATTCAATTGACAGAATACTTCACCACAACCTCCACTTCATAGAATTTCGAAGAAACAAGGCAACTAAAGGCATATCTGTTGGAAGAATGGAATAGACGACAACCAGATTTGCTAGGAATGGGTAATGCACTCATTTGTTGTATGAAAGGTTGTGGGTATATTAAATGGGACAAAATGATAGAAGGCAGTGTGTAACCTGCACAACTATGGACAAAATTTCAGAGATTAGGACTTCTCAACATAATTAAGGAAATTATGGAAACAAAACATCTCACCAAAACAATGTTCGAGAAATGCATTCATATGTACACTTTTGATGTTGTGTTATCCTATGGAAAGAGAAACTACTGTAGTGACAAGTTAAAACCCTCGCAATATTGATTCTTTATAGGGCTGCAGCGAAAAATAATTATTCAGACCCTCTGCAGGAAGACCCTTTGCAGGAAAATAATAAAATTATATCGCTGCCATATGGGAAAGTTTCTGGTGGAGCAATTGCCATGGATTATATTTCTAAATTTTCATTCATTAAATTTTTTTTCTGCAGAAAAATCAAGCTGCAGGATCAAAAAATATTTAGAGAAGGGTTGTGTGGGAGCCAAAAAAATGTCTCTCACTGCTGCAGGAAAGTTATGCAAGAAAAATTAATTAATTGCATTTTTTAGAAAGTCTGGGGTTTAATGTGTCATTGCAGTATATTTGAAGAAAATCTAGATGCACTTACTTGCTAAAGTTTAAGACCAGAGTGAATTGCAACCACACCACCAACCAAATTCTCGTACTGCACTTCCTGGAAACCTGCATCCGCTATCATAGCAGCAAATTTTTCCTGCAAATGTAGTCCCACCACACACACATCAGCTGCCAAAGCCGCAAATTATCTCTCTATAGCCTAGCTGCAGTATTCTGTAATTTACAGTGGTGGTGTTGAGTTACCAGCACCACCAGTAGTTACCAGTTGCAACCATAACTTGTGCTCAATGAAACACCATTGATGCTACAGTGTGATGTGATAACAAGGACCAAGAATGCATTTCTTCTTGAGAATTACTGGGGAGCCTGAGTCTAGAAACCTGTGGGGGAAACTTTCGTATGCTCTCCACCAGATACTGGTAAGATGCTCGGTCCCCTGAGACCAATTCACCCATAGCTGGGATGACAGCAAATGAGTAGGCATCATACCTGCAACAATCTTACACAATTTCAGTCAAACCCCACACGGAAAATGGTAGGGTAACTTACACACAGAGAGACACCAATTGTGACAAGCATGACAAGCACAAACCTCTTATCCAACAAATGAGGTATCATGGATACTGCATGTAACTTGGAAGTGAGAAAAATTGGATCAGATTCTGCTTACACTTGTTGAAAACCAGGAATGGATACATGGCTGAGTTCTAGGCACAGAAATCTTCCACCCCGTCTCAATACCCTGCCAAAACCTCTAGGATTCTCAGAAAGAGTGCCATTGTTCACTAACTCTCTCTGACTGCTTAAGAGAACATACAGAAAATAATCTCCTTCCAGACAAACACCGACTGATGACAACAGAAAATCTGGTAAAAGAATTCGGTGTAGTGTCAATAATCTTCCTTGCAATCCATACATCAAACAGCCCACATAATGAAAACACAAAATATCTGCAAGGGGCTGAAACTTGCCTGTGAGCCTCTTTCAAAGCACGATCAATATGTGTGACATTACGAATGCCAAAAGCAATTGTGTAGCCATCCATGCTGTTGTCCTCTAAGCTTAGGGCCTCTGCATCACCTTCCATCCAAACCAAGTCTTCCACATTCTCCAGACCTGATTCCCATCCTCCAACATTGCCCATACAGACAAGCAGAATTTAGAGTATGAGTGTTGTCACCACTTTACTCTTCAAGGATTGAACAAAAAGATGAAGGGATAAAGAGATCACCTAGCTTGTGTGCACGCTGCTTGCCAACTTCCAACATATTTGGATTAATGTCACACACATGTACACGGGTCTCATTCTTTGCCTCTGATTTGTCCCCCACCTTCCCAACAGCACGGTGCTCTGCCTTGTGGATTGCATGCAGAACACGGAATGCCACATCACCTGCCCACCCTCTCAACAATAGTGAATTGTCATTTGGGATTTGCACACACAAACAAAAACTAAGACCTACAAGCACTTATCTGCCCACATGGCATTGCAACAATGGCCAGGTCTAGTGTGGTTGGCTGCCCAGAGATAGACAAAAAGTCTGAAGACTGTGTGTCCAGGATGTTGGAATGTGAACACCCTAATCTTCAAATACCAATAGCAGTTCCTATTTAAGAAACTGGGATTGTGGCAATAAGAATACCTCAAAAACTGGCTCTGTGCTCTACTCTAGACATCAGTTCTCTTCACCATTCAAGAGGGACCTGCTATACTATATGATGGTATTCTGTATCATTATTGGAAGCCAGGTTCAGTCAACTAAATCTAAGGATGTCTATAGTGAAGAAGGTTTTCCAACTGGATTAGTCAGAGAAAGACACACAACAGAAAGACACCACAAAACATTCTCCAGAAATCTGCAGAAGAAAGTTTTGCAATGTCCAATGCAACTGTAAGACAAACTTTAGTAATGCATTATGCAAAGGGAAGACTACCTGTGCCACCTGCCACATCCAGATGTTGCATGCCAGGAAATGGATGCAACTTTGAAACAAGTCTGTACTGCCATCAGCAAGGGGAAATTGTTTAACATGATACAAAAATATGGATTTGGCAACATGCTGACAAGGAAGAGTTTTGCAAGGGCAAAGACTGATGTAAAATATGGATTCGGTGACAGGCCCACAAGACAGAGTTTTCCAAGGGCAAAGACTGATATAAAATATGGAGACCTGTCTTTCCACAGCCGGTGCAGGCCCATGCTCATGAGGTCATTCATCAAGTCATAGGTGCCTGCCACATTTGTAAAAACATTGCCCACAAGCTTCGATTTCTCATTTTCTGGCACCTCCCTGTAGCCTGGACAATCATCACCAGAACATGTTACCAATGGAACATTCTCAAAGGAGAAAAAGAAACATGGATGGCAATCATTTCAACTGGTATTCTTCTACCTTTCAATTCTGTGAGTTCATGCAGAGTTTCACCCCATGGAACTGCACACTGCATGTTTCCCTCGTTTCTCACAAAGTCTTGTAAAAGGAAACCCATGGATCATCATCATCATCATCACAACACAAAAAATCCTTGAAATCTAGACAAACATATTCTTTGTGCGTAAAGAGTTGACAATTTCTTTCTTGCATCCAGACACAAAGTTCGTTCACCCAATTGGGTTGGCATTCAGGTAACTGGAATTGCGAGAATTTGTGATCTCATATAGATGATGCCAGCAAGGTGAATGAACCATCATCAATCACCATTGTAAGATTCTGAGCAAGAGAAAATGCTCGACTTTCTCTCTGTGGGCTTGGCAGCAGGCTCCAACCCTAATAATAATGATCCTGGAGAAGCTCAAATCGCAGTCCCTCCCAAAACCAAGCTCTATTCAAGCACCCAACATCGCAGATTCCTGTTGCTCCAATTTCAGAAACAAAAAGTTCTCCAACAAGTATTCTACTCTACCACTGACGATTTTTACAGCAGTGCTGCTGCACCATTGATCCAGAAGCACCCAAACCCATAGCTTTCAGGTTCTCATACTTCACAAGGGCAGAGAGCTGCAGGTTATGGGAAATTTTCTCTTCCTCTTCTTCACAGTTGCAAAACAGCGAGACCCAAAATCAAAGCAGACGACGGTGAGTACCTGGGCCAAGCTCTCACCAAAATTCGTGAGCTTCGGATCCGAACTTGAAGTGTGGTCGTGCGCCACAGAAAATCGACGAGCTTGCATTGAAAAGATTCGCCATGATTGCCTCCCCATCCTCCTCGTCGCCGCCATCGTCGTCATCGTCCCCCTTTTTTTTTGGCTCTGTTTCGTCTCCTGTCCAATCTCGTGCAAGTGCTTCTTTACACCTGAACTCTCGCAACTTCCAGATCGTGAGCAAAGCCAGACTACTGTTCCTCCGTGTTTAGGGTTTAAGGCTCAGCGTGGAAGCCGTAGTAGTGTGAGTACCAGGTTTGCTTCCTTTTTCAGTTTCCATGGAAGATGATGATATGGGTGTGATATCTGCATGCTTCTGGTCAACACACTACATGTCTGGATATTGCCCACGACCATGCGGTAGCAGCTTGCAAAACGTCATTATTTAGAAATTCTGCAAGAGAACCGCCTGTTGAGAAGCACTGGAAAAGAAGAACCTGGGCAGACACAATAGGGGGACTGGAAGTGCTGCTGGCTGTGATTCTCTGCTTGCTCCTCCACAAGTATGCTTTCCCAACTCTCAGCTTCCTTTGCGAACCTCTTTTCTCTCTGCTTCAAGCTGAGTAAGCTTCTTCAAGATGCCAGGGCATTCAGCTGCTTCTTGTGTGTAAAAGCCTTGTGAAAAGCAGCACCAGTAAATCTGTATTGCATCCCAGTAGCCAACACCATGACATCTCTTCCTGAGTCTTCTTCCTATCGCTTACAGGAATACAATAGAAACACAGGATGCAGATTTATTTGTATAATAATGGGTTGCCTGAATTGTGGGAAGATTGTCCCACCACTGTTTTGAGCTCCATGAAGTCAGTAGGGGAGTCATGAATGGCAGCTTGTCATTGCTGTTCATGATGAAGCTAGATGATGGGTCTGACGCCTTTGTTTGCCACGGTCAGCAAATCTGTATTGCATCTCAGTAGCCAATATCATGACTCCTTCCTGAGTCTTCTTCCTGTTGCTTACAGGAATGCAACAGAAACTCAGGATGCAGATGTTTGTAGAATCGGAATATTGCCTGAAATTGTGGGAAGATTGTCCCGCTACTGTCAGGAGCTCCATGAAGTCCTCGTGAATGGCAGCTTGTCGTTGCTATCCATGTGGAATGTAGATGATGGGTTTGACACCTTTGTGTGTGATTCTCTCACAAGGTTACTATGACTGCACTCAATTGTGTTGGGCTTACCTTCAATGTGTGGTCTGTGGAGATGTCCCTGCAAATCTCAATGATATGCATGCACTTGTTGTCGATCCTGTTACCTTCAATGTCTTGTGGAGATTTCTCTGCAATCATCTCAGATGATGGTCTGACACTTTTTGTGTGTGACTCTCTCACAAGGTGATGATTGCACTCGTTGTGTCATCTTATGGTCATGTTGTTTGTGGAGACTTCCCTTCAAATCTTGTAGATATTATGCATGCACTCATTGTCATGTTCCCTCCAGTGTCGTGCTGTGGATATTTCTCTGCAATCTCATAGATGTGCATCCAGGTAGCCACCAGTTACTTACTGGTGTGCTTAGAAGGAGATATTCAGGGTGCAAGAGGCATCAACCACTATCCTCTATGTAGACAGCTCTTGTTTTTTCATTTTTTTCCTGTCAAAAAAAGATGAGGGTATTACACCTACTCCGTAAGAGTGGGAGGGTTCTTATGCCTATAAGTAGGTGTAAGATCCATAGCACACTTAAGGAGTAGGTGTAAGAACCCTCTGTCTCCTATGCCTCATGATCTATGTATGTTTAGGTCAATGTTAGCATTTGCCTCGTGCTTTACAATGGGTGAAGCCCTAGGGTACGGCATTCCCAATATAAGCAGCCCAAACATCCATTTTCAAAGAAATAAGTGTGTTTCTTTCCACAGAAAAGCCATGTATTTTTGACAGAAAAGACTTTGTAGAGACTCATGCCCAAAGGGTACAAGGTTCTTAATATTACTAAGGTGTCTTACCACAAAGAATATGTGATCGCATACTCAGAGCTCTCAAAGTTTCCATGGAATTTGTTTGTGAATTATTTTGAGTTGCCATGAACTTTAAGCTCAAGGGAACTGTGGGTACATGACAAATTCCATACTCTGAATAAGAAATGAAATCAATTGTACTGCTGAGCACAGACACTGTTTTGGTGTTGACTGTTTTGATGCGTCTTTTGTGGTTCTGCTATTCATGTACTACAGTGGAACTTTAATTAATGTTTATCGACAATTGAGAGATGGGCTTCACTCTGGATGGATCTGGCCCTGGTAGATCCATTGTCACCTTACAGAACCCTGCTCAACCCAGAGGGGTTACCCACATTTGGCAGCATCCACAAGTGCAGTATGCAAGATGGATGTTATGTGGACAAGAAACACTTTTCTGTTGTATTCAGGTTCCACAGCTATACATAGTGGCTAGCTATGTACTAACCATCCACATGCCTCTACCTACCTAGTAGCTACCAAGTTTGGAAGCCTTATCAACTGCACTATGCATTTGAATGTTCTGACATTGCAGCTAAGGAGTTTCTGAAGTCTATTGGTGGATCATCAACCAACTTTGACTCATCTCCTTGATTTTGCAGTGGATTCATCGCACCATCGACTCACACTTGAGTCATGCCGGTGGCATACAGTGACCTGCTGCAGCAGCAGAGTGCTGGCAACAACTTGGGGTGGAAAGGTTCGACCAATTGCAGCAGCAGCAGGTGGTCAGAGAGGGACACTTTGGCGGCAATTCTTTTCAGATCCTTTGCAATGGTGGGATTGTAGATTGGAGAAGGTGGATGTGAATTATCCAGATTTCAAGCATAAGAAAACACAGCATGGACTCTGGATTGAGGATCAATGAAACCCTCTGTGGGTGCGAGCAAAGTTGGCTTCCATGGCACCAGGCACAGTACAATTGGACAACTTTTCATGGAATAGAAGGCTTGTAATCTATGTTAAAGCTGGGCAACATGAGAAGGCAGTTGAGCTTTTCCAAGAAATGCAACAAAAAGGCACAGCTCCTGACACATTCACTTTTGTTCCAGTGCTCAATGCATGTGCTAGTTTAGGAGCACTTAAAGAGGGCAGGCAGGTTCATGAACAGATAATTCAAAGTGGTTATGAGGCTGATGTCTTTGTGGGGTGTAGCCTAGTTCACATGTATGCCAAATGTGGGAGCATGGAGGATGCACAGAGAGTGTTCAACAAGATGCCATCTAGAGATGTGGCCACTTGGACTGCCATGATATCAGGACATGTGAAATGCGGTCAGGCACAGAAGGCACTTGAAGTGTTTCAACGAATGCAGCAGGAAGGTGTGTGGCCAAACTCTGTTACTTTTGTGGGGGTGGTAAATGCATGTGCCAGTCTAGCTGCACTTGAAGAGGGCAGGCGAGCTCATGAGCAGATCATTCAAAGTGGATGGGATTTAAATGTCTTTGTGGGAACTAGCGTGGTTGACATGTATGCCAAATGTGGGAGCATGGAGGATGCTCAGAGAGTGTTCAACAAGATGCCATCTCAAGATGTGGTCACTTGGTCTGCCATGATATGACATGTGAAATGTGGTCAAGGCCAGAAGGCACTGGAACTATTTCAACAAATGCAACAGGAAGGTGTGTGGCCGAACTCTGTTACTTTTGTGGCAGTGCTGAATGCATGTGTCAGCATAGTTGCACTTGAAGAGGGCAGGTCTGCTATGAGCAGATCATTCAAAGTGGATGGGATTCAGATGTCAAAGTGGGGAATTGCTTGATTGACATGTATGCAAAATGTGGGAGCATGGAGGATGCACAGAGAGTGTTCAAAAAGATGCCATCTCATGATGTGGTCTCTTGGAATGCTATACTTGGAGGATGTGCCACACATGGCCATGGTAATGAAGCTCTTAAACATTTTGAACAGATGTGTGAAGAAGGTGTACAGCCAGATGATATCACTTTTCTTTGTCTTCTGTCATCTTGTAGCCATGCAGGTTTGGTGGATGAAGGTATGCGTTGTTATGCGTCAATGACTACAGTTTACATGGTTTCTGCAAAATTGCAACATTACACCTGCATGGTCGACCTTCTTGGCTGTGCTGGCTATCTACAGGAGGCAGAAAATATGATCAAGACAATGCCCCATAAATGGCATGTGATTGTGTGGAAGGCTTTACTTGGCGCTTGCAGGATTCATGGTAATGTGGAGATGGGAGAATGTGTTGCTAAACAGATTAGAATTGGAGCCTGAAAATGCTTCAGGCTATATGCTGCTATCAAACATCTATGCTGCTGCTGGCAACAAGCATCTCTGTGAGAAAGTTGAACAGCAGGGAAAGGAAAGAGGTGTGAAGAGACAGCTGGGCCACACCTGTATTGAAGTGAATAATCAGGCACATACATTGTAATAGATGATCAAAACCACCCTCAGATGATTGAAATCTGTGCAGAACTGAATAGATTGTCATGGCTCATGTGTAGTGTGGGTTATGTGCCATATACTAAACTTGTGCTGCATGATGTGGAAGAAGAAGAAAAGGTGTTTCATTTGTGTCAGCATAGTGAGAAACTGGCAATTACATTTGGGCTCACTAAGACAGCTCCTGGTACTCCACTCGGAATAATAAAAAATATGTGGGTTTGTGAAGATTGCCTCTCTTCCAGAAAGTTCATTTCAAAAATAGTTGAGAGAGCAATCATGGTGAGGGATGCAAATCACTTTCATCAAATTGAGGATGGTGTTTGTTCTTGCATGGACTATTGGTGATGCCAGTAGTCTGTCTTGTCAATCACTGTATCAATTTCATTTTGTGTGGAGCATGTCTAGTGGTATCTTAACACCACCAAAGTCAGACACAGTTATCAGATTGTGGTACCACTGAAAAGGTGGCCATGGAGCTTCCCTGGTAATTTTGATTTCCTGACTCTTACCATCTGTACTACTTAGGTCCAGTGCCTCTTTCCTGTTATGCACAGAGTTAATGTGGAAACTGGGTGGAATTTGAGACTATGACAACATTTCCAAAGGTTTCTGCCACAGTAGATCTTTGCCTCTTCCTTCCTCCAAAAAAATCATTGATCAGAGTTGTCAATTTGCTGTTGTGCCTTATGAGTGGGCCATTTCAGCAAACTCTTCTGTGGACTCTGAAGCTACCTCCCTCTCAGGGTTTTCTCCCCACAGCTGGAAAAAGTGGGGATTTTATGGTAGGCAGTCAGTACTATACATGTTGCTCTGGATGATCCCTGAATGTGTGTGTGTTGTTTATCAAGTTCCTTCCAAGTTTTTGGTTTGTTTTCTCTGTTCTGTAGAGTTTGGGTTCCTCTTCTTCATGCTTGCTGATTTGTCACTGTTATGTCATGGATCTGAAGTTCGTTAACACTAAATAAATTCTTTGCAGTCTTTTTGAATATGAAAGGCTTGGTAAAAGGCATGGTCATTTGGTTCTTTCCCCTAGGATTTGTAACTAGCCTTCTTGCAAATTCTTTGTAATGATGAGTTTATTGAGTCATGTCTTGTGGGAAGAACTACACATTCACTCGGGTCTACAACACCTTAACCCTAAAAAATCAGCTTAATCTTAAGGTATACAAATTGTTGTGTATAAGTAAATGAGGTAATCTGAGTTGCAATTATGTCTAAAACTAAGTAAAGTTGATGTCAAATATATATCATGGCAGATTTGACATCATGCAAATGAAATGAATCACAGGAATGAAATTGAATTTCACAAAATACTTCACTTCGATGGCACATCTGACCCACCAACTTTCTGTTGAAGGATTAAGAACGTAGAAGGTGTTGAAAATGTGGTACCTATTTTTCAGCATTGTCGGAGTGTTTTTTGGCTTTCTGCAATTGTGCTACTTGTGGTTTGAAGTATCAAGTCTACATGGTGATGGTAAAGCCAAGGTCTTGTGCAGTGTTGAAAACATGGTTCATCTGCCCCAAACTATTTGTCCATGCCCGCAAAAGTGAAATTGAACTGAATAGTGAGATGTCTGAAATCTACAAATCACAGATTTATAAGGAAATTTTAACAAATTAGATCATTTCTTTCAAGGTTGTTGACAACATGTTGAAGGCCAAAATGCAAAGAATATTGTATAAGATGATGTCGCAAACAAAATGCATGGTTGTAACAAAATGTCCAACTTCGTATCAACCATTGCACATAATACATTAAGAAGACTTTGAAATTCTAGTCCTCCCAAATTACCTAAGGACACAAGAAGTACCCATATAAAATTGTACTTTTAGCATACACAACATCATGTTGGCATCAAACCAATTATATGATGTTTAGCATCATAGATATCAAGTAGCATGGAGAAGCATGGAATTTTTTAATGTGAAACTTTCCGATTGAAACAAGTCCCCAACACATGATCTCCCAAGTTAGTCATTATCCCAAAAGGCTCATGGAAAGTTAGACAATTTAATGCTTTTCATATAGTCTAACTTTGATTCAATACCGAGTATTTGCACATTTTGTGAATTTCTTGGAAGGAAGACATTGGCCATAGAAGGAATTTGTGCATTTGTTAAACTTAGGTTTTCCATAGAAGAAGACACAAACAAGGAATATGGTAGATCCAGAAAAGATCTATAACCAACCAATCCACAAGCCAACATGAATGGTGGATTGATCTACGGATACTGGAGCAACTCCGTTCTCTCTCAGTGAACAAGTATGGTGGATTGATCTAGGGATCAGTAGTTTTTTTGGGGGGGAAATATTTGTTGTTTTTTCAAGCAAAAAAAATTGGGATTTTTCTTTAGTGTAAATTTGACTAATTTTGGTGATTTTTGTTGAAGAATTCGCCAAATTTTCAATATAACAAAATTGAAAAACTAGCCCTACTAGGGGATAGTGGATCTGGCAACACGACAGTCACCTTCATAAGCCTTCTCTTCCTGGGGATTCTGGAATCTTGAATGGGTCACAATTTGCTTTCCAAAAAGCAGAGAGAGATGCGGGATACAAGTAGCCAATTTGACATTGGAACCAGTACTTCTTCATCCCGCTACTCCCGGACTTGTACCACATGTGAACTCAATATGAGAGTAGTAGTCATAAGGGAATTTAAAGAAGTGTGGTAGTGTAACAGAGATGAAGGAATTGTTTTGTCTTTTGTTTTATTACTTTGTTTAATCTTTCAAATATACATTGAACGGGTTCAGATGTTATATGACCTTGTTGGTTGGTTGAGTGGCTGGGTTCATGGTATATTCTTAAGAGAAAAAGTCGCACTGCTGATCACCACTACAAAGATGAGCAACGTGAAATTTTGAGGAGTGATTGTGCAGAGAACCCCAAAGTTCAGATGCTTTGGTTGTCAAGGTCTTATAATATTCACTAGCATCAAAATGTAATGATGTTTGGAATTGGACTACAAAGGCGCGCATCACAATCGACACAATAGAGATATCCGTAAAGTCAGGAAAAGACAGCACGATCGAGTATCCTGAGTTTGGTCATACATAGGGTGAGATTTTAAAAAAAAAACCTGCAAAAAAGTACATTAGCATTCAACAGGGGGTGAAACTCAGAAAACCATCATCAATGGTTCCTGAGTTTCACCCTGTCTTTCTTTTTTCCTGAGCGCCTCCACTGCTGCTACATAGATTTTCACTGCTCCTACCTGTACAGCTACTATAATTCCTCTCGAACCTTGTGCATTAAATGCTGAGATTCAGCATTTCGTACTGAGATAAAGCATTTCATACCGAGATTTAATAAAATTTCCTTGCTTGACTGTGATACCACTAAAAGAAGGGTTAGGGGGTGAAAGGAGGCCCGAAGAAAGGGTGAATTTGCCGATATCTCTCTAATGTGCAACTTACACAAGGAGCTATATATACAAGTACTAATGATTTTTTTTTTGCCCCATTTGCAAAGTTGCTTCCATATTATTATGCCTCCAAGAAAGATGGCTCAAATGCTGTGGTTTTGTGGAATCAGTAGAAGCAGATTTCAGTTCTTCGGAATTGGTAGAAGCAAATTCCAGTTTCGCAGAATCAGTAGAAGCAGATTCTGGTTTGTTGGGATTGGCGGCTAGTTCTAGTTCTGGAATTTTCTTTAGTAAAAAATGGCATAATCTTCTTGTGGTGCTGACTTTTGAAATTTTTTCCTATGGCGTATTAGTTATTCCATCTCTTCCCCCTTGTATTTGAGATTCCGATCCTCTAGGAGCTAATTCCAAAAATTAATTTGTAGGGTTTAAGCTTGTTAATGTTGATGAGGATTGGGTTGAGATCAAATTTGTTCACTATGATTAATAAAGGCAATATTATTAAGCAAACAATATTAAATCTTGTATGGTGCAAAACCAATGGTTTTTGAACTTTTGGAGGTATGTTTTTCTCGCCTTGGGAAACCACATAAATAAATAATCTCTCATGGAAAAGAATTTGGTCTTTTAATGTTATTGTGTCCAAATAGCATGATTCAATTAGTGTTTTTCTATAGTTTTAGCTTAGTTTTAGCTGCCTTTTACCTTGTTTCATCCAACTTCTCCAATTTTAAGGATACGCCTGTCGAGACTCTAACTAGGGCAAAATCTTGGGATCTTTGTGAATTGGTGGTGGATAGCAAATATTTTATAGGCACCATTGGGTGGAGTCCACAAACCAATTCAAATGGAGTATAGTTTATTGTCACCTTGAAGCTTGTCTTTTAGGTGTAAAGGATTGTAAGGAGATATTCATCCCAATATGTCAAATTTTCATTGATCAATTTTGTCAACAATAGGCCAATTATCTTGTTGGTTGATTTTGTTAGGATATTGCCTTGCGAATAATAGGTAGTCGACTGGCGTGTTTTTATCAAGAAACAAATAGTGAAATTTTCAACTATTGCATTAATAAAATGTAAATCTTGATCACTCACCAATGTGAGTGGGCATCCAAATTTCACCAATGTGAGTGAGCATCCAAATTTGGTAAGGATGAAATCATAGATGAATTTTGTTGTGACTATTGTTGTATTTGTTCAAAGTGCTTTGGCTTCCACCCATTTGATAACATGATTGGTAGCCACCAAGATATATTTATTTTTAATATATCAACCAATAGGCTTGATGGGGCCAATAAAATTCAACCCCCACTTCATGAAGGGTTTAAGGATCACCTAATTTTTTTGTAGGTGGGCAAAACACACCTCACCAAATTAAACTCCATTGCACATTTTAAGTAACCAAACAATTCATGGGCACCAAAAAAGAATTATCGCTAAAAGCACGTCCACTGACAACAGTAAAAACCTTTTTTTTACCCGATTTTTTTTTAAAGCCAAAACAAGAACTGGACTTCGATATTGTTACATGTGGAACTGAAACTAGAATCGTGAAAAAATATTCATGAAAATAGCGTCAAAATCTTTAAATAGGTAAGTTCATTTTGATTTTAAATTTAATAATTTTTTCATGAATTTTTTAAATTTTTTTTAAAATTTTAATTAGTTGTTGAACTTTCTACTTACCTACTACATAAACCCTTGTTTTAAATTTGTTGGAAAAATTTTGTGCCGATATAATCTATTTGCATTTGGGAGTGTGTAAAGTTTACATGGAACTGAACTTGATTTTTTTGTAATTCAGCCCGGCAGTTATTGAATGTGAAAAAATTGTGCTAGAATTGTAATGAAAGGTTTAAAAATTGAAAGAATTAAGCTCGAATCCCAACTTGGAGAACCTCCAAATAAATTTTACAATGTCGAAACTGGGAATGAAAATTCTCTTCCAAAAGAAGAACTACATAACATTGGTTTGGACTTTCAATGAGGTGATTGAGTGTGAATAGGTACCCATCTTCTTAAGAAAAAAGAAGGGGGAAGAAAGGGGGGTGGGAGGGGGGATCCAAGCTTCATTGCATTGAAACATTCCCCTAGAGTAGTAAAGGCTCAAAGGGCTGAAAGAAGAGTCTACAAAAGTGCTGGATGAACTAGATTTTCAACACCATTAATGTTGATGTCATGCTATGGAGGGCAAGTGCGAAAAGTTTTTTTTTGCTTTGGGGGTGGTCCAAAGGTTTTGTCCCAAAAATGCACCAAAAAAAAAGGGTTCAAGTTCCAAAGTAGCTAATATTTAGCTCAATCCATTGAAATCCTTGAAGTTTTTGGCTTTGAGACATACTTTTGAAGGAACCTCCCAAAATGTTGCATCATGGGTATCAAAGATTGTATTAATCAAACCTAAAATAAACCAAGAGAAAAGGAGGAAAAGAGATTTCTTACTTACCATTTATCTATACAATCATGTGGACATGCCCACAAATTTTTGGAATTAATTTTTTGTACACTTTTTTTAAGGTGGTGTGGCCTTTCCAAATGCCAAAAAAGCAATAGGGAACAATCACATGGCCTCATGCAACTTTATAGTGTTAAGTTCTAAGTACAAGAGAGAAAGACAAGGCTTTTTCCCATCCAAGTTGTAAACCTTTTGACAAAATTTGTGGTGGATGCACAAGTAAAGGTCTAAAACTCTTTGTACAAATTAATGATGAAAAAAATGACAAAGTGTTGGAATGCATACTATGTGAATTGCTTGCAATTCACATATCTCGCAAAAGAATGCCCATGGCCCAAAGCCTTTTGCACATCTTATATTAGGTGTTTTACTAGGAATTATTGAGTTTTGAGTCCCTTTTGTGCTTAGAAATTCAAGGAAAAAATAAAATTAAGGAAAATGGATATCATAGAAGAAAAGGTAAAATTTTGGTCCTACTTTATGGTTCAAAAAACATATAAACTTTGTTAAGTTGCATTACAATAGGTACTCAATGGCACATGTCACATTAATAACCATTATAAACATTAGTGTGGTCTATGTGTTGGTGGGTCCAACTAATTTCTCCTTTTTTCAACATTTTTTGTATTTTAATTGAATTTTCAATGACAAACTTTATTCAAAATTCAATATTTTCTACACCTTGGGTCTAAAATTCGCCCTAATAAAAATCCTAACCATGGAGTGATGTCTCACAATACCAAGAGTGGGATTTAGTTTTGAATTTATTGAATTTTCAACAATAAACTTGTTCAAAGAAATTGTCTAGCTTAATGGATTGATCCTATCCAAATATTAAATCATAGCCTTTGAATGTAGATGAAACATTTCTGAGTTAAATATAGTCACTAGGAGGGCTTCACTCAAGAAGTGAAGGTACCAATGTAGGTGTTGGTTCATCATGGCCATTTTCATTCACATTGCAAGGGGTCATTAAGAGACCACTAGTCCATCACTCTTGACCACCATAAAATTTCAGATTTTCCAAAGTAGCTTTCGCATGAGCTTGGTGCTTAGAGCCCTAAATTTTGGATGAAAATATTGGATGAAATGTGGATAAAAGGAATGAAAAGAAGACGGGTTCATTATTGGATGAAACTTTATGGATGAAAATGTTTTGAAATGGTATATCACAACTCACCTGCTCTCTTTTTGTCTTGTTTCTCACATTTAAAGAGTATCATAGTCTTTCATTTCTCTACATAGATGGTTCACAATAAGGTGTTGATCCAAAAAGTGAACATACAAAATGGACCAAGTGATGATGAAGAGGAGAAAAAGGAAGAAGAGGAGGATTACAATAGCTTTTCAAAGGAGGAAGAGGATGACACCGATGAAGAGGAGAAGGAAAAAAGGACGGCAACTAGAACCCAAAAAAAGGAGGTGAAGAAGGAAAGGAGTCAATAGAATTCATGTTGACCGATTATCCATTGAAAATGTATGTACACCTTAAATCACCTAGTTATATAGACTTGAACAACTTGACTAGAATCTAGTAATATCAAAGACCATGAAATAAGAGTTCATGATCATGCCTTTTTTTAGGCTCCAATATGTGTAAGCTACATGTTATTTGATTCAAGGTGTTGATACAACCCAATTTTAAACTCACATTTCAAGTTTTCTACTTTTCTTTGACATGAGTGATTGAAGTTGAACTAAAGGATGAACAATGTTTTTCTCTCTCTTGTGTGTGTTGGTTATGCAAAATAGATTCCATCCCAATTTTTTTTCAATTCTTATGCATGATTTGAATATGGAAGAGTGAAAAAGATTGGTGAGAAATGTGTTTTACACAATTACCATGTGCAGATTAAAACCCAACTCATGTAATCTTCCAATTATGGATGCAATCATTTTTTTAACATGGTTTTCATAAGCAAAAAAATATTATATAAATACATGATGTCACCTTCCTTGAATAATACAATATAAATCCCATAGTAGGTATTATTAACACTGTATTTCAAGACTTGCACATGTGCAATGGTGCAATAACAAATGGTGTGTACAAATAACAAATCAAATCTAAAATCAATTCGAAAGCACATCATGAACTTTTCATATTAAATGGCAAACACATATGTATATTCAATTTTTACACATGTATGAAAGCCAATAAAACCAACTATTGGGTTAAAGCACATATAAGGGGATTATTTCAATTATCACAATTGCAATTTTTTTAGATCGTACATGAATTAAAATGTGCAGCCATATCAAATATTAATATTATCAAAATTTTAATTATATAAGTTATAATTGATTTTAGAAAGGATCATAATTTAAAATGTGGATGAATTCTATGAAAAGAATGGATTTAATGAACTTGTGAAATGATGACACGAAGTTTGTCCCATAATGAAAAATGTGGATTCAAAAAATATGTCATAATAATGTTAAAATAAAAATTTAAAAATAGACCATCATCAAATGAGGAATTTAATAATAACATGCATTGAAACTTTCTTAATTTTCAAATATTTGATTTTTAAAAATTTTAAATGCAAAGATTCTTTTCATTTCATATCATCTATAGTCCATTTCACATTGAAATATTGAAACAAGTTCACATCAATTTTTGGACCATTCACATGTATAATGATATCTAAAAGGTGGCTTGCCAATAATTTTGATAAAAAATATAAGGAATAATTATAGTTTTATATTTTGATAATTATTGTAATTGTAAGAACTTAAACTAATGTAAGATGTAGAGTTTCAAAATGTCAAAAGTGAATCACCTAACCATGTTTATACAATGTTGTATTAACCATAGTAAGCCTACCCATTAGAATTGTTTGTTATAATAGTTTTATTTTTTTCATTCATATTCAATGTAGGTTGATTGATGAAATCATTGCTCTTGATCACAAAACATCTCAATTTTGCAAATGAAATAAAAATGTTTCCAAGGTATAAATTTTT
>Ga0116231_10003666_pt1 | contig 31671 bp, 25 predicted proteins | sample S1TSphgellanicum_2_FD_89695 | JGI IMG/M metagenome (GOLD analysis project Ga0116231, IMG submission 89695) | Host-associated microbial communities from peat moss isolated from Minnesota, USA - S1T2_Fd - Sphagnum magellanicum MG | ecosystem: Host-associated > Plants > Peat moss > Unclassified... | reverse complement strand
TGGGGCTCCAAAGTCGCGGGAGTCCCATTTGGCGCGATTTCGGGACTCCCACTCGGGAGTCCCGGGAAAAATAGCCATTTGGATGTAGCCTCCATGGAGAGCTTCAGAGTATACTATAAGGGGGAAGGTGGTGGCTTCCCTCAAGTCCGGGCCGTGGTGAGTCTTGTGTGTCCGTGTTGCCCGTGGCTCGTCCTAACACCAAGGGTGCTCCAATTATGCACTAACCACTTTGTGTGGGTTGTGTGTAGGCTTGTGTGAGTGAGTGAAGCTTGTCGACTCTTCCTAGTCCCATCCCGGAGCTCCAACACACCCCTTTATCCTTCAAAGTGTTATGAGCTAGGGAGCGTGCTCCGACTCCTCCTCCTTCCAATGTTTTTTACTTGGGCTCACATTTAAGTCCTTTAAGGAGTTGGGTGTGCGTCAACAACAGTCTTACAAGTAGAATAGGGAGTTGGCCAAAAACTACCAAGTGCCTAGAGGTCATGTGAATGCAAATACATGACAAAATTGACATGTACAAACATACCACTTGATTTGTAATGCACAATAAATTGTGTTGCTAATAATTTAAAAAGTAACATTAGAACTATACAAGTCCAGAAAACCTTAAAGTAAATACCCAACACTTAGGTTTTAGTAGCACACAAGTAGAATACATATCATGACAAGTACAAGTGAAGGTACAAATTTACCATGACTACCATGTACTATTAAAACAACAAGTAACACAAGGGCCATACAAGTAAAACCACCCCAATAATTACTTGCCTACCTAGTTCCAAATAGCAGGCAAATAGACCACATGTTCTACAAATCACAAATGAAGGTAGACACTTACTATGATTACTAGCCTCTTTTAAAGGAACAAGTAAGATCACAATACTACAAATAACTGTAGATACTTGCAAGTAGATGCAAGTACATTATAAGTTTTAACAAATACAAATACAAAGTTCCACGTTTACCTCGAATGTTAAACAAATATTTGTATAGTTTTGACCCCAGATATACTTAATGTCACATAAGAGATTGAACATGCAAGAGATTTAAATCCATGTACAAGTATTAGTCACCATAAAATAGGTGATTAGAGGGACCTCACTATCCACTGCTACATTCACATAATGTCAAGTAAGCCCTTGCTACTACACTATTTCCTTGTAAGTAAACAATATTTCAAATCAAGTACCCCATTGCTTGAACTTGAAAACTAAAAAATCTTTAACAAGCATCACACATGTAGCTAAATGGTGAAATTGTAGATTAAAGTACCTATGATTCCTGTAAGTAGTGGGGGGCATGTTGCTCAAATGTTTTTGCACTAATTATTTTCCTCTTAACATCCTTCCTATTCAATGAAATTGTTGTTGTTATATCCCACCAATTCTTGATGATATAATTGTAGTCTTTTTCATCAAGCACATCACACCATTGTTTTTGAAGAAGTCCCCCCCCCCCAATGTTCTCCCCAATTTGGTCCACATGTACTCGTCTAACAATGGCCTTCCTAAAGGAATATTTATTAACATCAATAATTTTGGACAAATTCTTTTGGGAAGCTCTATGTTTGCTAGACACAATAGCAAAAAACAATGCATTTCGATAGACTGCATTTTCATTACTTCTATTTGTAACCATGTGAACATAGGTAGATTTGACATTCTCAAAAACCTTACACAACTTCTCTGCATCCTTGGCTTTTTGGGCAATTTTTGGCAAGTTTGACTAAACCATATCATGTTCAAACATTATATGCAATGTGTTTTTCCTCTCATTTTCATTGAACCTATGTTTGGTGCTAAATAATTCATTCACAAATGTTTCAACAAGTGATTGACATTTTTTCCACCTATAAATCCTATGGGGTGCATCAATAGATGAAAGTCTACCTACTTCAAGCATGGCATGGCGGGTGCAGGTTGGTCATTTTGGCAAGATCTTGCTTTTAACAATGCAACATGTGATTTCCGCTTATGTTCCCTTTCCTTTTCCAGCCTACACATAATGTAAAACATAGTTCAATGTCCATGTGAAAATTAAATGCAATCAGTCTGCAACTTCCAATAATTCATTTCTAGTTGAAACCCACAAATATGACATGACATTGAAAGGAAAACTTTACCATTCCCTTCTCTTTTTGTGAGTAGCCTCTCATGCTACTTTTCTCTCCAACCTTCGTGCCTCCCTTTCAACATAGGTTGTTTTCTTATTCCTCAAATTACCCATTTGTACAACCCCTATACCATGCCAAGTTGCACATATTCAACTTAGCTACAAAATCAAAGGTATGTATTAAGTGTATAAATCTTGCAAAAAAACAAGTTATTGTATGTGTATGTAAACACTAAGTACATGTATGTTTGCCCCAAGAGTTGGTACAATCTTTATATTACCTTTCACGGACATGAAAGTATTATTCTAAACCCTAACATACTAATAATCTGCTACAAAATGAAATAGATGTTTTGGAGGACTAGAACATAATACATCATATAATGCACATCATTCAATAAGATCACTTCCCTACTTGTGTTCTCTTTCACCTTTTACTCAAATTAAGAAGTCACTGTGACTTGGTGTGTCACGTGTTTGCTGATACGCCACGTCCTGGTTCCCCCCCGACCCCTCCCAGAGTAAGGGAAGAATCCTTCAGTCTTGGCCCTCCCGCGCCCCCAGAGTCCAGGAAATCCTGTTCATCAGATTCCACCCGGAACTTGGTACTTACTCTCTTCTGTCTCTCTATGATTGGCCACAGCCCCGACCGTCTCCTCCTCTCTCTCACTCTCACCATCATTGGTCAATGGAAGAATCAACGAAAGTTGCAAGTTGAACTAAAATCAACCGCTCATGATCATCCATAAGGGCGCACGAGGGGCTAGAGTCCAGTGCAGGCCTCGTCCGAACAAAGGGAGATTTTCTAGCCTGGTGTTTCTTTGTTTGTTTGGTTTGTTGTAGATAGTAGCTGCCGACAACGGGAGAGGTTTGGTGGCAAGAGCAGAAGAATTTGTTGTGGGGGATTTAGAGGATTGAGATGGGATCTCAAAATTACCAACAACAGCAGTAGCAGCAGCAGCAGCTTCTGGACGCTTTTGCTGCAACGGATTTGTTGTTGTAGAGACACTACATTATTAGCACCATGGTGACACAGGCGTTGTGGCGGAGGAAGGCAGTGCAGCAGCCGCAGCCAAATGGCCACACGGAGCTGGCTAAGAGGCTCCGTGTCATGGACCTCGTCTCCATTGGTTTGTAAATATTTTTTTCTGTTTCCTCCTGCTGGCTCCTTGGCCGCTTGAATTTGGGAGATTCTAGTCTGAGCTGGTTGGGTGTCAGTTGGAATTGCCATCTTCTACCATTTTGATCACATGGGTACTCGACCATCCTACTAGTGATCTGATCAGAATGGCAGTATAGAGATCCGATCGAATTTGATTCAGATTTGGCAAGTATCATGCCAGACTGCATGTGAAATTTGCAAAATTGTGAAAATCTGGATGTGGAATTTGCTTTGTTGTTGTTCAAGCTGCTTATGTGGGCAAGGATGATGGCATGTGGATGTGCTCATCTTACCATCTATAGCAGCTTTGTGGCAGGATGTATGATGCTATGCAGTGCATCTGAGATAGATGTGTACACACAATGCAGGAATAGGGTCAGCGATATGAGCAGGGGTGTATGTGCTGGTCGGAACAGTGGCCAGGGAGTGAGCAGGGCCAGCCCTCACAGTGTCATTCCTTATTGCTGGAATTGCTGCAGCTCTTGCAGCTCTGTGCTTGCTGAGCTTTCAAGTCACCTTCCTTCGGCCAGTAGTGCCTAACACTATGCCTACACATGTGTGGGTGGTGAAGGGTATGTATGAGCTCACTCCTTTGATTTCCATCTGGTGCTTTATGTTTTCTGTCTCCTTTGGGTTTTTCTTTGGGGCAAAACCCGAAGCTACTCACAAGAGCCAAACTTCAGTTCAGTCTTGTTCTAAGGAGTGTCAAGGTAGAGATCAAATGAAAGCTTGCATTTTCTCTGTGGTGTGCAAGGAGCAATTATAGGTCATGGGTACAGTAGAGGCAATCCAGAGATGATGATCACGTGCTGCTTTGTGTGCAGGGTGGCATGGATCATTGGGTGGGCTCTCATCTTGGAGTACACAGTGGGTGGCTCCACTGTTGCACGGGGTATCTCACCAAACTTGGGAATCTTTTTTGGAGGCCAAGAGAGCTTGCCGGCATGGTTAGGTTGGCAAACCATTCTGGGGATTGATGTTGTGGTCGATCCTTGCGCTGGGCTTTTGGTGGTGGTCGTTACGGGACTCCTGTGCTTGGGCATTCTGGAGAGTGCAAGGGTCCAGTCCGTGATGGTAATTATGAACATTCTGGTGCTGCTATTTGTGGTGGGAGCAGGTTCATGGGCGGGGTTTTCCAGTGGCTGGCAGTGCTACTACCAGTCTCAAGGCTATCTACCCTATGGAGTCAATGGAATGCTTGGAGGTGCAGCAACGCTTTTCTTCACATACATTGGTTTTGACACTGTTGCCAGTACAGCAGAGGAGGTGAAACAACCACAGCAAGATCTCCCTTTGGGCATTGGGTTTACTCTCTTCATCTGTGCAAGCTTATATATGTTGGTCTCTGCTGTAATTGTGGGCCTTGTTCCCTTCAATCTGATAGACCCAGACACACCTCTGTCTTCTGCGTTCAATGACCATGGCATGCCCTGGGCCACATATGTTGTAGCAGCAGGTGCAATAGCAGCATTGTCAACTGCCCTTATGGGATCACTTCTGCCTCAGCCCAGAATATTGATGGCAATGGCACGTGATGGCCTGCTCCCACCCTTCTTCTCCACCCTCCACCCAGTAACAGTTGTACTTGTCAGCAGTACCTTGATTACAGGATTAGTTGCAGCACTCATGGCATTCTCTATGAGTGTGGACCAGCTTTCAGGCATGGTGAGTGTGGGAGACATTGTCAGCCTTCACAATGGTTGCAGTGTCCCTACTAATTCTGAGATATGTGCCAACTCCTGAGGTTTCAAAGGCAGTCATCGTCCAAGTTCTCCCTGACAAGGGTCCTCCTCTGTCGTCTGTGCACATTTCACCATCAAGGCCAGTTTTTGCCAAATGCAGTGCCATCTTCTCACCTATATTGTCAATTTTTTCGGATGCATCCCTGCAAACACTGCCTGGCAATAATGGACTTGAAGATGATTGTTCATCATCAGCAAGCAGCAGTGGCTCTCTTCTACTCCAGGATGAGGTGGATGATGAGCCAGAGGTGAATGCAACAGCAGCAGCCCCAGACGAATCCCCTGCCATGAGTTCCAAAGTGGCACTTCACAAATCTTTGCTGTATGCAGATGAAAGTAGAACTTCACCTGAGTCGAATGAGGATTTAAGGCGATGGGCAGCTGTATTTGTAATAACTGGAGTTTGTGTTGGTGTCATCCTCATCAGACTGGCTACTGCTGCAGAGGAACTTCCAATATCCATTCAATGGACTCTGGGAGTGTTGGGCACTCCATCCTTTGTGGCTGCATCAACAGTTTTGTTTTTGATTGAGCAAGATGAAGGTCGTCATAAGTTTGGGCAAGCAGAAAGCTTCCATTGTCCCTGGGTCCCAGCATTACCATTGGGGAGCATTCTTGTAAATGTTTACTTGCTCGTGAATCTTGGGCTCCCAACATGGTTGCATGTTTCAGTCTGGTTACTTTTGGGGGTTCTGGTGTATATGGTCTATGGAATGAGCCACAGCCAACTTGCAATGGAATTGCTCAAGGAGGACCAAACCACCATGAGTTCCAAGCTACTGCCAGACATACAAGTGTGAGTGCTTCAAAGTTGTTGCAGTAGTAGGACTGTCGTCCACCCTTTTAAACAAAATAACTTGAGTTTATCATTTGGGAACCCCCTTTGACTGCATGGATGAGAAGGAACTGCAAAATGGCAATTTCACAATGGCTTTCAACAAGGAGCGCATCTCAACATGACATCGAATCATCAAGTTTTGTGGCTCATCTGTAATGAGCAACAAAATGTTTTTTTTAGTTATAATAGTCCCAAGTCAAGTTCTATTGGCAATCTGCAAGGGTGGCCAATTCCGCCTAATTGATGTACCAGATTCATATTGTTCAAATGTAGGAGTGCTCATGGCTATACTGCAGCATTTTAGGAGTTTCCAGCACTATTCTCAAGCAGAGATCTGTTGTAATTTTATTGTCATGGTTGCTGTGGCCATTCTAAAGATACTATGTTTTTGCACCGACAAATGTAAGCTTGCAATTATAAATATGGTGATAATTCCAAGCCTACATAGATTACTTTGAGATGGAGATTGTTTAACTGGAGAGCAGTGTTGTGGACATTTTATTGTGCAAAACAAGGCTAACTGTGACCTAACTTGACCTCGATCCCAAGACAATTGGAGCTCTCTAAAAGCAACTTCTACCCTGACAGGTTGATGTACCAGTAATATTTGTTCCCTGGTCAAGAACTAAAATCACTTGTTCATTTTAGTTCAAAAAACATGTGCAGCAATGCAAATGGGTGTATCTCACACCACCTCAGAACATATCGACAAACAAAGCGCACCAGTTGCAACTTCATGCATAACACTAATGGCTATGAGGATGTATCAACTACTTGAAGTTCTGAAACTAGAAACTTGCTTTTAGAACTTTCTGAAACAAGGCAAATCTGAAACTTTTAAAACTCTCTTTAAAGTTTTGAAACTTGATGTTACTTGCTCCTGAACATTTAGAAACTTTAGAAACTCTTAAAACATGACAACACCAATACTTTTGAAGCTTTGTGAGACTTTTGAAGTTTGAGACTTGCTTCATGAGTATTTTGAAATTTCTACAACTTCCTAGAACTGGAATATCTAAAACTTTTGAAACTTTCTACAACTTCTGAGATCTCAGATTTATTTCTGAACCTTCTTGAAACTTTTGAAAGTTGTTTTTGTTGTAGTTAAATCTTCTATAACTTTTTCAGACTTTTCAATTGAAACCAAAACAAAACATATTGAACTGTTTCATTATTTTTTGAAGCAAATAAATGAGCAAGTCAAAAAAGCTTCAAAACAACCAACAAATGAACGTTTTTCAGAAAAAAACTAGTCAAATGAAGGAAATTACTCATGGTCTTGCAAGGTCGGAATGCTATTGTGTACATGTGATTGGGAATTTCGTTAACACACATGATTAGACATGTGACTAGGGATTTGGAGAGCATAGTGTTTGGTTGCAGAAAGCAAATGGTGATGTGTGAGAAAGGAAGTTGAAGAAAGTTGCCACTGAGGATGTTTATGTATAGGATAATCCAGAGGTTATTCTGTTGTTTGAGGGCATGTGAATGAGGGCAGTAGCCCTTGTTCACAAGCCTAAAAACAACAGAATGCCTAATGTGACCTGCCTTTCACCTACATAAAAGCCTCACCTGATTTGAAATTGTGCAAATTATGCCAGAACACATGTTCCATTTTGAAGACATGTGACAAGAAATTAGGGTGAAGGTGACTGCTCTTTTACTTTGTGTGAACTATCAACTTCTACAGTGCCCGAGATTTTGCTTTTGGTTTGTCTTTCATCATTCAACAACAATGCTGGCAGCTATATGCACGCACCATGACAATGTTATGATGGATTGAAATTTCTGGGATTTGCCTACTGGTGTTTTTTTTTTGTTCTTGAGTTTATCAAATTCATTATGTTTGTGCTTATCAGATTTGGGTGGTGTGTCTTGATTTTGTTATGGTGACTTGTTGCATGTGCTTTATGTTTCTGGAGCTACTTGTGTTGGAGGTGAGAAGTATCAATGCGAATGGAAGGTTTTTAAGGCGGGACTTCAAGAAGCTAAGTATCGAATTGTTGATTGTAGCAATTTGTGCTGTGTGGTTTGCTTTTTTGGTTCTTGAGAATAATTGTCTGTGAGATGAATGCTCAGGTCGATCAAACTACTGTTCTTTTGTTTTTCTGTTGCACAAGGAGTTTAGTTTGATTGTTAGGAGGTAGAATGAATATGCAGATTACTAAGGCACATGGGAGATGATGAAAAACTTAGGGAGTTTAAGAGCTTGCCTGAGGTTGTGCCCAGATTCTTGAGTTCAATATACTCAAGCAAATTGTTTGTGTGTTGTGAGGTTGAGGGAATGATACCTGCTGGCTATGGGAACTTTGAGAGAAATATCAATTTCCAACTATTGCTGAATTCAGGATGGGCAATTCTTTTGTGAAAATTCCCCATGATGATTGCAATGTTGGGAAAATTGCAAAATTGTGAAGGGGGTATGTTCAATTTGTGTCTCTGGAATATATGAGCTGGGTATGTTTGGGTATGTTTGGGGTATGTCGAGAGTTAGGAGCTGTGCTTGACAAAGAGATTTGTGAGTTGAAAGGCAACCTACAAAAGGCAGTGGTAGCTCATGAGAGAAAGCTCGGAATGATCTGATCCCAAACTAAGTGCCTTAGAAATGATTTGATTCTCTGCATACAACAGCATTTGTGCACCCTGAATCAATTGTTGCATGATATATGTAAATGTGATAAGTGGATTTCAGTTGGTAAATTGTATCTTGGTTGATTGATGCGGTGCCCCCCTTTCTTTTCCACTACAGACATTCAGAGATCCTGGCTGCTTTATGAGTTGGGCATCCCCAGAAGTCAGGGCTGCTCAAGGCAGGCCTTTATTTTGGGAATGCTCAGCTCTTTGAGCATTATTCACCCCGCACTTAAGCCTGAGTCTTATACCCACAGTTCCACATAAAATATCACAGCAAAAGAAATTCTCAGTGCTCTAATTTATTTTCAGAAATGTTGAAATTTTTAGGTAGGGATACATTGCAATATTTAGCTGGGATTCTCAAACTACTATGATTATAATTTTTACACAGTTTTGTTTTTCTTGGGGGTACATTTACACAGTTTTTAGTGCTTGTAGTATGCTCCCAAACATGCTGGTTAAGAACTTAGAAGAGAGTGAGATGAGTTTTCATTTCCCCATGAAATTTGGCAAACAATCACATAAAAATAAAAAAATAAAAAAGTTAAAAGTTTCTAAAAAAAAATTAAAACGCGAACCAAGTTTAAAGAAACCGGGGAACTTCACAGTGGTCGAAGGTCACGGGCACCCACTAGTTATATTGGATTGCGGGAAATCACAAAGTTATGGGATAAAGGTGTAGGGACCAGTACACGTACCCTTATGCATAACCTATGCATTCTTCCATATCTGGTCACCTTTATTTCAGCCTTTCATTTTTTGGTAGTAGGTCCAACTAATATTTCTTCAATCTTTTCAGGAGCTTGTGCTGCCGCCCAAAACAAATACCCCTAGTACCTTGGGGCCAATTCGACACTAATTATATTATTTTCAGAAATGTTGAAATTTTCCAAAAAAACATTTTTCCCAAATCAAAAAAATATATTGTGAAGGATAATAGTTAATATTTAGGAATATTCCATTTGTTGAAATGAGTTTTTCAAATTTAGTTAAGAATTCAATGGACATGTGTTGAAATGGCCAAGGCAAAAATATAATCTTCCAAAAAACTCCTCTAAAAGAAACCAAAATCCTTCAAGATATTATTATAACTCTATAATAACTAATCTCAAGTTTCAACACAAGCCAAAATATCATCTTTCAAAAATCCTCATATAAAAAATAGACCTATTATTACCTAGGGGCCCAAATCCCTTAACCTACTATACTCTATAATGAATCTAAACACAATATCCTTGCTTTGGTACGCATGACCCAATAAATAGCATGTTACTCGAGGGAGTTAATGTGTTGTCATTGGGCTTGATAGCAGGTTCTTGTAAGGACCAATGTTGGTTGGTTTTGGGTTTTTGACAAGTCAGGCTACCAAGAATTAATCGAAAATTTTATGGGAGTATGGGAGAACACCCACCCTAGGCTAGGTAGATGATCTCTCGAGGACCACCTTGCCCTCCCCTCCCCCATGTGGTCTCGAAAAAGCTTGTTTAAAGGTTTCTTGCCCAAAATTTTAATTTTTAATTTTTAAATTGAAATATATTTATAATATAATAATTATAAATAAGTTGAAATGTCATATATATTAGGCAGTAGAAATGTATACACGTTGCATGATTGTACGTGTTATTCAAGATCGTACATTTGTTGCAAAGTAGTTATTAATTAATAATTAAATTTATTTTAATTGTGATGTAGTTGTTACATGCAACTAAAATGCAACTTGTCAACAAAATCAAACATTATTGAATGCAATTGTATGTACAATGTATATATTATATTGTATAAATATACATTTGCAACTAATTTGCAATTATAATATAACTCCTTGATTTTTTAACGTGATGTTTTATTTATTAATTTGTTGTATTTCCATGGGATAGTTGCAATGTAGTTGTGTATTAGTTGTTTTGGAGCTTTAGTTGTAAGGTAGTTCAGTTATCGTGGACACAATTTCTCATAGTGAAATTCAAGGTGTATTCCTTAATTTTCAATAATAAACTTAATGTGCAAGCTCTATGATTGGACTACTTACAACTTTTGGGCTTCATGACTTTCACCTTTAATTAGAATTATGGATATGGAAAGTTGGGGGTTTGACACATAGTTGACTTTTTATGATTACGATTAATTTTAGTTGTTCATGGTGGAACTAGATGTGAAAGAAGGGGGTACTGTCTTGCACAATAAGTATTAATGGAAGCTTATAATAAATGATTATAATGCATCTAAGGATTATTAGAAGGCCTAATTTGTGGAAACGTTTAGAAACAATTAATTGATTAAAATTTACAAAATATTTAGTAGGTGAATTTTTTTAGAAGGTTGATGAACTTCTAGAAAGTTCATAGGATAATATAAATAAAAATCATGGGCACACTTCTCAATTTTATTAATGCAAGCTATGGCCTAAATAACATACTTCAATATCAAGCTTAATTTAGTATCATGCGACTTGGTTCATCAATAAAAACCATTAATTTTCATTTGTTATTGAATTTTTAGTTTTGCCAAGTCCATGTAATTTTTTTGTGAATGTTTTATTTGTCCATGCACAACAAGTGGAAAGATTGTCTATAATAACAAATGTCAAAGATGTTGACTTATTCAAAGTTTCTTGAAATACAATAACCTTGTTAGTGAATCAAATTGTGATAGGGGTTTGCATTTTTCAAATTGCAAGTCTAACTTAAATGTATACTTCTCCCCTTCATGTCAACCTTTATTTCTAATTTTTTTTTGTCTAGGAAATGGTTTTCTATAGGGTTGTTTTGGCACACCCTTAAGTTTGTCTCGAAATATTAGGAGTAAACCCTTGAAGTGACAATAATGGAAAGGATAAAGAAATAGAACTTGAAGGCCTATTCATTAACTATTCACATTGAGAAAAAATAATTGTGGAGGAAATTCAAAATGAGACTAAGATCATGTGAAAATCATTCACACCTCATATACATGTCACTTGCACAAGTCAAACAATGTGCATGGTTAGTGTAAATGGACTTAACTTTGGGTCATGGACTTGCTTTAAATTCATTATTTTCACATGACTTAGATTTGAAAAAAAATACCACCTTCCTCCTTATAGTATATTTTTTGATTGATGATATAATTAATTATATTGAAATGGCTAAAATTAGTTAAGTAACAAGTTCACATGGGGGTTTATAACATAGGTCACACTACTAGATTTGATATTAAAAAGGAGCATTGAATGTACAACCAAGTCTCTAGCCTTCATCCAAAAACGAATTTCTTGTTCAAACCAAAATTGTATTAAAATCCTATAGGGAATTCAAACCTTTTTTTTTGTTGGAATTACCTATGAATTTTTTTCCAAAAGGTGAAATAAAAAATGAACTTAAGTTTTGGGGTTTCATAAGTGAAAAAAAATAAGAGGAAAAATTGGATCATATATTTGATTCCATTAAGTAGCCAAAAACATAGAAGGATAACAAAAAACTTGTCCTTCATATCTGGTTCATTGTTAAAATTGGCTAAATCTTCCTAGGGGTGATTATCACTTTTTTTACATCTTCTTATGGATGATTATAGAGTCATACATATTCATATGTGAGTCATATATTGTCACTTCCCTTTGGACAATAAACATCACGACTATTTGACTAAGATCAAATTTATATTGACCACAATTGCAATCAACGAAAGAATGGTAGGAAGATCAATGACAAGAAGAAACATAAGCTTGTGAATGAATCATGATGATGCTGCATTGACCAAATATTTGCCAAAAAAAATTGAAACCAACTGATGAAACCTTGCCGAACTTGAAAAAAAGAAAGCACCCAAAAAAGGGAGAGAAAAAGAAACAAGGGTCAACGACAAAAGTCTAGGCAAGCAAACAACCCAAATGAAGCTAGCCACAAGGAGGAAAGGGAACCATTAAGTACCCAACCCTCCAATTTGAGGCCACTAAAGTATTATGGTACAAGTTGTTGTGCAGGGTGATGTGCCCTCGTGAGGAATTTTGAGTGAACCCATTAGGGCAAGACAAAATTTTCAATTGGGCATGGCCCATAACAAAATGGTTTTCATGATTTGCACAATGGGCATGTGGATTTACACAATGGACATTTGGATTTTGCATAGCTCACATATAGATTTTGCACAATGGGCATGTGGATTTACACAATGGACATTTGGATTTTGCATAGCTCACATGTAGATTTTGCACAATGGGCATGTGGATTTACACAATGGACATTTGGATTTTGCATAGCTCACATGTAGATTTTGCACAATGGGCATGTGGATTTTGACCAATGGTTAGGTGAGGTCGACCTAGAAAGAGATCTTGTCCATTGTGCCTTGTACATGGGATTAGATAGAAGTAGAAACGACCATATGAAAACCATTATGTTTTGATTTTTAAAACATATAAAGGGAGGGGAGAAAAAACCATAGGTTGGTTGTTGAACCATTCATTGGCAGATTGACCATAGGTGATGGTCCAATGTTTTGTGTTGTAGCCAAAGTGCTAATGATTCACGTGAAGATTTAGTGAAATTTGGATACAAGATAAATATGAAAATAATTTTAAAAAACCCTCTATAGTGGTCGCTAAATACTTACATCATGTATAAATATCTGGCAAATTTTCTTAAAATTTGGTCAAATTATGGCTATTGAAAATTTCAAAAAAACACATGATTTTTTCACTTTAAATTTCTAATAAATATTTTTGCCTATACATAGCCAACATAAAAAAGGGCTACTTAACAGGTCCTTGTCAGTGTTTTTTTTTTTGTTTGGCGAACTGGTGCAAAATCTGGCTCTTTGCTGGGGAGTTGCGCTCATCACAACAAGTCCAATTCGCCACTTATTGTGGAACACAAAGTTTAGGGTGCCAGGTTGCACCCAATCACAAAAGGAAGGTTATTAGCTACTTTTCTAGTGTTTTTTCTGCTATATTTTTAATAGTTTTCTCAAGGTTCTCAAAACTTGTCGCCATTAAAACAAAATCATTTATGGGATGATAGCCACTCATACTACAACAACACAAAAATGCACCCCCCCCCCAAAAAAAAAAAAAAAAAAAAAAAAACATTGGTCCTTAATATACAAATTTCTTTCTTTCATGTTGTATCTACAAAGACTTTGGTACTTAGTGTATTTTAAGAATCCCGAGGGAAGAAAAAATCATGTTTGCGCATGCAAGCATTGAGATTGCCCCAAACTCCAAAGCTAATGACATAAAACAACAACATCTTTGATATTTGATGAACGTGCGATTATCGCTCATGTTCATGTGGTGATCGAATTGCCAAGCTTGACAATTTCTAGAACTTTTTAGGGTGGGTGGGGGGGGCACGGTGGGGGCCCTTTACTTAGAGCAAATCAAGAGTGCGAGCGAATTCTTTGCCTACTACTCCTACTACTCTTTCAATTTCCCGACCCCACCGGACCCCACCGTCATTACCATCTTTAGTACCTATACAACAAAAAGAAGTTCCTTGAAAATCATCAAAGCACTCCACCACTGGTTTCACCAATTCTCGGCTTTCATTACTGACAATGTTCTAGAGGCAATGTCTTTTGTGAGCAATTCTGTGTTATGGCCCAAAGTGGCGATCATCCATAGGAAGATTTAGCAAAATTTGGTTGCAAACTAAATGTAAAAGAATTAAAAAAAAAAAAAAAATCCCTCTATATTTTTTGGTTACCTACTTGAACCATGTATAAAAATATCGTGATTCTAAAAAAAAATTGGTCTATTTTTAGCTATTGAAAATAATTTTAAAAGATAATTTTTGCACATTTATTTTTAACATAACATTTTGGCTATATATATATATAGTTAACCAAAAAGGCTATTTTGGAACATTTATAAATTCTTTGTCTAGCTCAACTTTTGCCAGGTTGAGGGAACCAATAGCACCCACCAACACACCATGCAACATAAGTAGATGGATGGATGGTATGTGGACACAAAACATTTTTTCAAGGGTTTTCATGTTCCACAACTACTTAATCCTGATATCGTAGGTAGCTTGATAGCTTTGACACTAATTATATTATTTAAAGAACTGTGGAAATTTTCAAAAAAATAAAAAATAAAAAAATGAAATGTTCCAAGGTATTCTATTTTTTGAAATGAAAATTCCAAAATTAATTAATTGTTCCAAAAGGCAAACATGTCAAGGTTGCCATGATACTATGTAGTTAGCTATGTACTAACCAACCATATATGTTTCTACTTACCTATTAGCCATCACATGCCTTACCTACTTAGTATAAACATTGTAACCACTTATATGGCCTACCTATTTACCCATGATGCTTACCCATTTATAATAGTGCATTCACACTCAAAGTTAAATCAATGTTATATGAAAATTTATGTGGCATCCTAGGTGGCAACCAACGTTAAATGGGTGATAGCTTAATGCTAAATGAATGTTAGTTTAACATAAAATGTTCACAATAAGTAAGTTTAAGTCTTAAATGACTAGTAGTATTAAGGGACTCAATACTAGAGTCCCTAACACCAAGTGTGAACACACCTTTAGTAGTTAGTTACCTAGGTTGTGTGGGGGTGAAAGTAGGAGGTTTACCATATATTGGTCATTATGGGTTTCCAATGAATACTACACTTGTAGGTGGTGGTGGGTCAAAGAATCTCCGAGGCCGTTGGTTTTTGTTGAGTAATACTTGGCTTGGGTGAACCAACACCAACCGTTGGTACCTTTACCTTTTTGAGTGAGGCCTCTTAGTGGCCATCTTAAGCTCAACAAATGTTAGATTTGAACTCAAAGACCTTGGTTTAGTCTAATCATAGGACATTGGTAATGTTTATAAATAATTGAAATGGATTTTGGGGTTTTTACCATGGTGCCAATTAGTGTTCTTCGATTAGTAGGTTCTAAGAGGAACCTTGGGTTTTGGTTTTTAAAAAATTTATGGGGTTAGTTTAGGTTAAGATTTTTTTAAAATAAAATAAAATTGGGACCAATTTCAAATTTAGCTTTTTAATATGAGGGTCAGTTCCAATTTTATTTTTTTTGTTTTTAAATTTTCAAATCAAGTCAATATTTTCTTAAAGGTAGGTTAGGGTAAAATTTGGTTCACCTTTTGGTTAGGTTCCACAATGCCAAATGTAATTGAAAACAATGTAAAAAAGTGAATTTTTATTTATAATTTCTTTTGAATTGTTACAAAGCTTTGACAAAGCCAAATTAAGTGGAACTATTATGCTTTTAAGCTTTAAAACTATATTGATAATTTCTAATGGATAAAGGACCAAATATTTTAAGGTGTATGAAAATTTTATCAATGTGTCATTTAATTTAATTTTTGTTTAATTTTATTTTAACATATTCAGGACACAAAATGGATGATGTTGATGAAATTTAAAATGTGATGGTCTAAGCTATTATTGTAAAATAATTGACATTTTTTTATTCATTAATTTTGATGGGAATCAAATTATATGGAAAAAAAACTTTGTTAAATATTATGTCCTTTTCATCTTGAATGGTAAATTTTAAAGGATCTTCACCCAAAAGTACCCTTTTTTTTATACCAATTGGTTTCATGTTTCATGCACTTGTATGCTGACTTTGAAACGTGCATCTTGCCACCTTTGAATTCAATCTTCAAAAACCCCTCCCAATTAGCCCCCAAATTTACCCTCCAAATCACCCTTTCAAAAACCCAAGATCATCAAGATCGAAAGGGCAATGGCAACAATTGTTGATTATAGCAATGGAAAAACCATGTTGATGAGTAAGATCATAGGATCATCAAGATGAGCAAGGTGATGGTGACATTTGTTGGTTATTACAATAAAAAGACCATGATGATGAGAAAGACCACAAGATCAATAAGATTAGGAAGGTAATGGTGACAACTACAACTTGTAACAACAAGAAGACCATAACAATGACAAGAACACAAGATCATTAAGATTACAAGGGCAATGGCAAGAAATTGTTGGTTACAACAAGGGAAAGACCATGACGATGAGTAGGACCACAACATCATAAAGGTTAAAAGGCCAATGATGGGAATTGGCAAGCTATAACAAAAAGAAGACTGTGACACCAAATAGGACCACAAGATCATCAAAATCAAGAGGGTAATGGCAGGAATTTGCTAACTATAACAATAAGAAGACCATGACAACAAATAAGACCACAAGATCATCAAGATCAAGAAGGTAATGGTGGGAATCTATTCATTATAACAACAAGAAGACCATGACATCAAATAAGACCACAAGATCATCAAGATCAAGAAGGCGATGGTGGATAATGATTTGCAACAATGAGAAAACTACAATGTTGAATAGCCCATGAGATCATCAAGATGAAAAGGGCGATGGTGGCAACAATTTGTCGTGGCAATGAAGGCAATTTGGTGTGTAATTACTGGCTACATTGGTCAAGACCAAGAAAACCATGACAATGATCAAAACAATAAAATGATGAGGGCAATAGTGTGCAGCTATTGGTTGCAATAACGAGAAGACCATGATGACCATGGCAACTACAATCACAAGATGATAAAATCATGAAGGTGATGGTGGGCAACTATTTGCTGCAACAAACTACAAGATCATCAAGATGGGGAAGGCAATGGTGGCAACAATGAGAAGGCCATGACAATGAACAAGACCACAAGTCCATCAAGATAAAAAAAAAGGCAATGGTGTGTAATTACCGATTACATTAATTAGAAAACCATGATAATGACCAATATCATAAGATGATGAAGATAATGGCATGTAACTATTGGTTGTAATGATGAGAAGACCATGATGACCATGGCATGTACAAGCACAAGATGATAAGGTCATCAGGGTGATGGTGGGCAACCATTGGTTGTAGCAACAAAAACACCATAATGACAATGACCGAGACTACAAGAAGATGAAGAAGGTGATGATGGTGTAGCTTGGCAATGGTGGGTTGCAACAACAAGAAGAACACCACAACCACCAATGTGAATTACAACAAGGGAATAAACATCACAAACATTAATATGACAAAAAAATCACAAAAACAATGGCAATGGCAATGATGTAGCAAGTAGCAATAACCAATGAAAAGAACATGATATTTTTAAAAAAACTTCAAGCTTCAACAACAAGCTCTCACCTTCAACCCCTAATGAAAATCCTTAACCTTAAATTGAAACTAGAACCAACAATTTTCAAACAATTTTCAAAAAAATTGGTTTAATTTTGGTTCTTCAAACCATTAAGAACTGGACCCAGTTCTGGTTTCTCATAAAAAAAAAAAAAAAAAAAGTCTCTTGGGTGGTTTCCAGCCAATGCCTCTAACCTCGCCTAACCTTGGTTCCTATCCGGTTCCACTTCTTGGACCCAGACAGGATACCTGGCTAACCTGGGTACCAGCACAACAATGGTACCAATGTGAGTGCAGGTTCACCCAATGCAGAGTATTCTAACTTGGATTGTTTAACTAGGAGTTTTACTAGTGATTGTTGCAAATTTGTGGTCCAATTGTTGCTTCCTACAGGTATTACAAAATGCTTTACCCTAGAGTCAGTTTCCTCATTAAATAATCTTTAAAATATTGAAACACATTTTCCTAAAAGATGAAGCTGAGGTGTTGAAAACCATCATGGTAGGCTACAATCTGAATAATTTCACTCCTCCTTTGACAATATCATAGTAGATCATGAAATAAATAATAATAATAATACCAATAATTGTACAAAAAAAATTTATTCATTTTGTCCATATGGAAATTGACCCTAGGCAAGTGTTTTTTTTTGGGGTGAATTGACGCACTGTGGGAAAAAGAAAAGAAAAGAAAAAGAAAAACCCCCAGTGCAAATTGTAGAAATATTTCTTTTGGGGGGTGGGGGGGGAAGGAGCAAAAATTGCCATATTTTGACAGAAAAAAAGTCACATAATTTTAGACTACGAATTTGATCGCCAAAACTAGGCCAGGATTCTAATCAAATTTGGTTTCACTATCTGACCTATAGCCAAATTTGGCTCATTTCCTCTTGTGGATGGTTGGTTGCAAGTCCACCTACTTGACAAAATTGGCTAAACACAAACAAACAAACAAACAAAACACTACCGTAGGTAGAGATAGGTAGGCTACCGTAAAATTTTCAAAACTTTTCCAATTCCCCTCCTAAAAATGACGTAGTGCTGAACATCAATTGCAGGTACAGTAGTCAAATCAGACAATGTACTGACTTGACTGACATGCAGATTTCTGAGAGTGCTAGTAGGGCCCTTAAGGACCCTTCTCTGCATGCAAGCGTAGATGAGAGGCAAATTGTAGGTAGGAGGGTTCATTGTTGTTTCTCAATGCAAGAGCTTGATTACTACTACTTGTCTGTCTTTCATGCTTGGTTTTGCTGAAACCAGGATGCCTGTCACTGGCTTTCCATTAGGTTGTTGTTGTTTGCGATCACAGTTACAGTGCCCTGGACTGGACCACCATCTCCGACAGACGAGAGATCCTCCACATATAATAAATAATCCGTATATACAGTTGTGCTCATGAACCTTCCGCAGGCCTTTCCTTCCTTTGCTCACGTTCCAAGAAGCCATTTTTTTTTGCACGCCTTCCTTGTTGTTAAAGGCATCATCGCCGAGTGGCCTGTCACTGTGGCGAGAATTTAATTTTTGGAAAAAATTGGAATTTTGAAATTTTGAAATTTTGAAATTGAAAAAAAGGCTAAAAAAGCAAAAAAAAATTGAAACCGAGAAATTTGAAAAAACCCAAAAAAAAAAGAAAAAGAACTCCTGCCCACCGAGTTTATGGTATCAGTCTTCCTGGAAAATAAGGCATGGATGGCTATTCTCTATTACAAAAGAGCTTGAATTTGGGCACGGGCAGCATGTCAATTTGCTATGTAAACTTTATAGGTGTGTTCGTTTTGGGTCATTTTTAGCACTTTTTAATTGGGTCAGCATTTGCATTTGTGCCTTATTTCTCACCCTGAAAAGTCACTTATGGGAATTACTCTCCCTTGCTGCATCTTATTAGGCAATGTCGGCCACACATGCATGGACAAAAGCACATCCGTGTGTGCGCAGCATGGCCTAATAAGATCATTAAGTATTACTTTCCTCTAAGTATCAAAAGCACAAATTGAGAAGAACCCTTCTTTGGCAAAGGCTTTGTCATTATTGTATTGACTAGTGCATTTGTTGTTGGCGCAAGTGTGAAAGTGTAATTGCTCCAAGTGTGAATGATACTTTGACAATATTACATTAATTTTTGGTGATGAAAATTATTCAAATTTCAATATCTTTACATCACCTCGGGGTCTAAAAGTAATAAAATCACCTCCAAGAAATCCCATGCATTGAGGGCTTTCTAGAAACACCAAGATCCTACTACCCTAATTTCCTCAAAAAAAAAAAGTTTTGATTTTATTGAATTGTTCAATATTCAATAACTCTTGCACCATAAGTTTAAACATTATCCAACCACCTTGGAGCACCTCTACTCATCAAGGGCTTTCTAATCATACCAAGTGTGTAGTAAGGGGCACCATGGTTTGGGAGATCTTACCGTGACAAACAAAACGAACTTCTTTCCTCAATAGATAGACTAGTTTGGCTTGTGCCTCTGACTATGTAATTGCTCTACATGTGTACACGACTACTACGAGATTGCTCCAATTGAAAATAGGTGTTAAAAACGCAATTTTTTTGAAGTTTTGAATGTAGAGAGGTTCTTGGTAGTCATCTGTCTATTAAAATAAGAAGTCTTGAAAAAACACTTTAGCAACGAGATGTTCCTTTTGCTTCCTGAACATATTTGTTACAAACCATATGAGTTTACTTAGTTTGGTAAGTTTGGTGTGAAGTTTTGAGGCTTCTTGGCGTTGTTTTTTCAAAAAAAAATTGCAATTCTTATTCTCTGAATACTAATAATAGTGTGTATGATAATGGAATTACTTACAACTTTTACCCCAGATCAACCCAAACACTTGGCAAACTAACAAACAAAGTTTTCCCCTTTGCTTTCTTTTGCCAAGAGTCTGCTTAACTGAGGGGGGCAATCTGGTGCAAATTTAGCAATGGAACTTGGCTGGGGTTCTTCCTCCTCCTTCTTAACTAAATAAATCTGCAACTACTTTTACGTTTGTAGAAGCTTCTACTAAACAGAAGATGGCTAATTTGGGCTAGATGGAGCCAATTTGGAGCCGAGAATTGTGCCAAATGGAGCTGTTCTGTTTCATGTAAAGTACTCAAGATCAGGCAATGTTTGGCTCTCTCCTAGTGAGATCCTGGGAGACTCTGTGAGGTGAGAGTCCAGGGTTGAACTGGTGGGGGCAAGCCACAATCGACATGCACTAATTTTGTGGAATCTGCTTGGCTGGCTCAAGTCAACATGAAAATAGCTTGTCGTCACACACACCGTAGTATGCTTACCATTCTGGTAGTAATTAAATTGTTTTCAAATAAATGTCAAACCGAAATTTTCTTCTCAAAATCAATTGCTCGCAACTTCAAAAGTTCTAGGAATTTTGTTTGACATTACTATTGACAACTGCTTGTCCTCACGCTTGGGTGATGTAGTAGTGTGCCTAAGTCTAAGTACAAAATTACTTTGACATTTTTTTTTTCCTCACTTCAACTGTAGGCTTTTCAAGAATTTTATTAAATTTTTATTATTGCCTAAGAGAAAAGAAAAAAAACCAAAATTAAATAAACAGTAGTCAAGAAGAATGCTGGAATGATAAAGGTACTATGGTAACTAATTACTCATGTCTTAATCCTGCTCACAAATGTTTTCATTTGATTGTTAGCAAATTGTTAAGCTACATAGATACATACATCATTGGCTCGAGGGAAAAGAAGGGAATGCTCAATTTTGCTTTTCATCATGTTGTAGGTTAAACTACCCATTTTTCCTCCCGTGCAGGCTATCATGCAAAATTAGCTTGAGGGAAAGGGTAGCAGCATGTTTGGGGTTTTGCCTTAAATTGTTTTTTTGAAACACCCCAAAAAAAAAAGGAAGAAATCGAAAGAAAGAAAGAGAAGTTTGTTTGATTGATTGTGACAAAAGAGGTTTGGGTTTTGCTTTTTAAAGACTCTTTATGGCTAGTACAACACAATGTGCTTTTTCACTATTAGCTTAGCTAAAGTGGCCACTCCCAAAAAATATTCATTTCATATCTGTATCATGTGAGATAGGTAGTCAACAAAGGCTCTGTGTGGATGCCAAAGAAGTTCTAGAAGCTCTGAGGAAATAGTGGCAGAATGTTTTGAAAGAATAGTCATCACGACCAGACACCATGACAAGAACATTTGCAGTGAGAGTAGTAAGTAGCCTACTAATTTAGAAACCAGATTTAGATTTTTCCTTAGTAAGCGACTTAAGTGTAAAATTATCATGAACCTTTGAATTGTCGTGAACCTATCTAGATAGAGAGACAGACACTTGGCATGAGTTCAGCAGAAAGCTTGGAAGACAAGTTTTAGGGAACTGTAGATCACAAGCGAGTTGAGTTCTAGAAGTTGTTGTAGCACATCCCCAATATCCTTCCCTCATGTTGGTGTCAGGATTCTTGACTTTCTTTTACTAAACTGAAGTACAGCAAATACATACCTAACATTTTCATTGCGCATCCCCTTTCATTGCATCCCTTTGTGTGTACCTTCATACAGAGAATTGATCAATCCCCACACCAACTCTTTTACAGTGGCTCCACTTTGGTATGATAGCTTAAAAACAAAGTTTTGGATGAGTTCAAGCTTTTAAAATAGGATGAAATTGAGTTTGACTCTTGTAATATGCACCGCATTCATTCATTTGCGAGAGCAAGCGGCACTAAAGAGATATGATTGGCGCTTTGATTGGCCGGGATGAATTGACGTTTTAACTAGGATGAAATTGAGTTTCAACCTTACAACAAGTCCCACATTCACAAAAAAAGGGGATAGTAAAGAAACATGATTGGGTTTGATTGGCCCATGTGCTAGCATTGAGCCTAACCCTCACACTATCAAGAGTTTCATCTTTATGGGTAGGATGAGAAAAGAACCTACCCATAATAAAGATGAAATACTTGAAAGAATTGTTTGCACAGAAAGAAAGAACAAAGTGCATGGGCAGCACACCAACCGCGCACCTCCTTGCTCACTATTTTAGATGTGCTAGAAACTAGTCTTGTCCTGTTCTTGCATTCAAAATGAACCTTTAATCCTGGTTCTAACTTTTTCTCTCTTTTTTTTGGTCATTTTTTATGGAACTTCTGATCCAGTTTTAGGTCCAATTTTAGATTGATTCTTTGAATTTAAAAAAAACCCCTTTAATTCCAGTCATTTTCACCCAATCTTAGGTTCAATCTTTAGATGGATTCTTTGAATTTCTAAAACCTTCGATTCCGGTCATTTTCACGAGGTGCACGTGATCCTGCTCTTACTCCATTCATGTCTATATTACCTTACCATAGGGTCAGTTTCATCATTAAATAATCCTCAAAATAGGGGAAATGAAATTTTTTGTGAAGTTAATATGTTGAAAAAATCATCATAATTATCAATGGCTATACTCTGAATAATTTCATTACTCATATCACAATAATGTAATAGATGATGGAAAAAATAATAATTTCAACGAATTCATTTTTTGACAAAAAAAAAAAACAAATTTTTTTTTTGTCGATGTGGAAACTGACCATAGGCTAGAGTATATTATGAAGGATCATATACCAACAACAACAACAGCCTTCCAGGGAAGAAGAAAGCCCAATTCCAAACAGATAAAGTAGAACGAGGACAAAAAACTGAAGAGGGGACAAACAATTCATTGTGATACCTTAATGGTCGGATAGGAGGTTGATGCAAAGAAAAGTAGTGTTATCTCATCTAGTACCCTATAACCAACTATACATGATGACAAAGTGTAAGGTAAAGTCCAAGGCTTTTACTGGAATAAGGGCTCCCGCAAGGTGGAACCAAAGCATGGGCCCAATTGCGGAAAATCCCATATCTTTATCATTCTCGCATTTTCTTGATGAATTTTTTTTTTCATTTTTCACTTTATATATACATATATATATATGAAAATTCTTACAGTTGAGGTGGGGAAAAAAAAGCTAAGTAATTGTGCATTACTTGGAGCATCTCTAAGGGTACTCAATCCTTGACCCTGAAAAAGTATTTTTTAATCCAAGTTTTAGTTAATTACTTCTTTGGAGTCACACCCATAAAACTGAAATTGGGACTGCAAATAGGTGGGAGACTACTAATAGCAAGCCACCTGGACCAATCAAACTATCTAACCAAGAAGAAATAGGGATCAGTCAATAAGTACGATTTGACTGTGTTTATTAAACTGTTTCAGGGCTCCTCCTGGGCTCTGGAAAGCTGTGAATTGTCGCCAGGGTCACAACAGCCTTCCACTAGATATGACTACTACACGTCCTCCAAGATTTTCAGTGCAGGGGTCACATACTGAGCACTGGTGGAGATGCTCTTAGCCACACAGTACCACCAAGCTTAGGGCTAGCGGTCAGTAAATTATGTCAAACAAATTTCTTGGAACTTTTGGCCAGTGCGAGAAGCTGATTTTGAGGGGAAAAAAACCAGCATTTAATGAATATAATTTTAATTCCTCCAGGGATGGTAAAGATGAAGAAAATTAGAGAGAGAAGGTAGCCTAGTAAAAATAAGAAGCTGAAGAAGAGAAGAGAGGGAATGAGAAGAGGACAATGATGTTATAAAGAAGCTGAAAAGATAACATGACAAAAAATGATTGCTAATAAGAAGAAGAAGCTAAACTTAGTGGGTGATGATAATAAGCTTTCAATGCCAGCCACATTGGGTGAGGACAATAATAAGCAATGAGGAGACCTGTTGGACAAAGGGAATTACACACAAGAGCTCAATTGCGAAAGAATATAGATCAATGAAGTGTAGTGTAATGACAAGTTTTTTGAGTATTTCCTCACCATTCTTTCTTGTCCTTTCTTCTCTATTTTTTTGGTTATTTAGTACCTACCCTACTACTATGGGCATTGTAAGAGCTTCAATTGCTTTATAATAATACTCATGCTTCAATCTCCAAACCCTCTATATGCAAAAGTAAGGAGTGTTTGGTTTGGCCAATGTGTCGAAGAAAGAGATTATGAAGTGGGATGTTTATGCCATATGTTGTTGGTTGTAGTTATTGGGAACATAAATTGAGAACACGAAATCATAATTTTGACTACAATGTTGAGAACAAGGTCTAGGTATTTCATTTTGGGAAAAAAAAACTTCATGTAAAAAGACAAACAATTTTTTTTTTGTAAGGGAACTAATGAACATTGCCTTTTTCTTTCCTTTAGTTAAAGGAAAGAGAACCATTTTGCTTACATAATGATACCCTTTGCCACAGCCCTCGAAGGATCCCATGGCCCTTCCTTGAAGGATCCCATGCCCCTTCCTTCCTCCTATAGGAAATTCATCTTCGGATTGTTGGAGAGCAAATCAATTATTCCCTTTCCCACAACACCTTTGAAGGATCCCACTCCCCTTCCTCCTATAGGAAACTCACCTTGGGATGGGGAGAGGATAGCGATTCCTTGTTTCCGCAACCCTTGAGAGAGATCCCACTCCCCTTGTTGTTCCTATAGGAAATTTCACCTTTCAACCCTTGGAGAAGATGAAAGCAACTTCCTTCAGTCTTAATGGGAACGGTTGGAAACAACCGACAAGAAATGATGATTCTAGAAAACCTAAGCTTGAAAAATTCAATTTGACAAGGCTTATAATTTCACAACCTACCTACAAACGAAAGTCAGCCACCCCATACTAACCTAACCAATAATAAACCACATGCCTTTATTTTGTGAGGTCAATATGACGTAAGTACTCTCTATTGTTGTAGGAGAAGTGGTCCCAAGAAGGAAAAAAGGGTGAGCTAGAATGGCTTTGGCCACAAAAATTGTGGTTATAATGGAACAACAACCCTTCCAATTGTGAAAACATTTTGAAAAATCCTCAACCAAAATGTAGGCTAGTCACCCCTCCTTGTTAGGTTAGGTCTACTTGTTGTGCTCAAAATTAAATTAGGAAAAAAAATAAAAATTATCTAGCCTAGTGAAAAAAAATTGTCATTTAATTTAGTAGTGAAAAAAAAATAAAAATTGTCATATAGTGGGGCCCCTATAAAGTGGGGTACTATGAGAAAGAAATGATCACCGGTGGTGTGTTATTGCTACCTGCAAACACATTGCGGAATGACCTTCTTGCTCAACCATAGCAAAAGCTTAAAGGATTGGAATGTATCTAGACATTTTCCCAGTTGAAAAACTTGTTCGAGGAGCAAAAGTTATTAGAGTTATATACAATTACCGTAGTAGTACATGAACAGCTTTGGCACTTATTAAAAATATTTAAAATTATTTTTCAAATGTTTGGAAAATTGTCAACCTATATATATATATATATATATAGTGTTCCTAACATGCTGAAAACTTCAGAATTTTAAAAAACCTATGTGCTAAAAGCTAAAATTCTGAAAATATATAAATTATTTTTAGTGGTTAATTGTAGAATCCAATCTGATCGAGGGCTATGGTAATGGCCACTAGATATCTTCTAGAACTTACCATAAAAGTCCAGCAATTTTTTTATTTTTAAAAAATTCTTCAAAATCTTTGGGCCATTTCTTTCATTTTAATTTATTTTTTAAAAAAATCCTTTGAATAGGTCCAAAATTAAGGTCAGCAATGATGTCAATTGGGTCCTTCCCTGTCTCCCTGCCACCCACACCCAACATGCATTTACAAAGAAGACAAAGATACTTATTATATCCCCTTTTTTTTTCTTCTTCTTTTGAGCATTAGATGCTTTTTGGAGCTTCTTTTGAAACAAGGGTTTCAGAACATGGAACTTTTGGAAAAAGGGAAAAAAAAAGGAAAAAAGGAGGAAAAAACACTATTCAGGGCAGCGTTTTTTTTTTTTTCGTGGTGAAAATTCACCAAAAATGCAAAAAAAAAAAAGAAGAGCCGATGAAAGCCGTTTTGGAAAAAAATTGATTTCAAAAAAACAACGTGCACCATATTTTGACCTCGGTGAGGCACATGATGCCATTCATGCAATGCATGGCATGGATCCATCGCTACTTGCTTTGCAAGGTACACACCCGTCGTCACCACATTTCCTGAAACAACTTGTCATCGCTATCTCCTGCTTACCTCTATTGGATGTCGCCAACTTCATAATAGCTCAAGAGGTGCCATTGCCATCACTCAACGAAAAGGAGGAGACTAGTGTTGCCATACACATTGTCTACTCCATTTATTTTCGCCACATTATCTTATTAGGTCATATTTATTTTTTGTAGGAACATGAAGGTTTAATGTGCAAACTTCAAAGCTCTTCAAGGTCATTGATGTTTTAAATGGTTGCTCTTTGAAAGTTTAATGCTGCAAGTTGCAACATTCTCACTCGTGATGTTGTGTGGAGAGCAAATTAGTGATCTAATGGTGGCAATGCAACATAATCGTTGAACAAGCAGTTGAAGGTTGGACTTTGGAACAATGAACATGGTGTTGATATTCATGTCTAGCGATTCCTAAGATGTTGGTAAAATAAAAGCTTGCAATTTTCAAAATAAAAGCCTTTCAACTTTCAAGTTCACCTACCTGTGCGATCTACTACAACATTGTGTGCATTATCAATCCTTCTTTAAGATTTCAACTTCCAAGGGTTTAGGGTTGAAGGATTCATCACCTTAATTTGTGTGCGCACAAAATAGTTAATGTTCCACACAATGCCACCTTTGAAGCCTCCAAATTTCAAATATAAAATCTGTTTTTCTTATTTTTTACCTTTGGCAAATGTGCAATTTGATTTAGGGTCTAGTTTTGCATCATCAAATCTACCTAACATGGCTTCTTTGTTTAGGTCTAATGTTGGGTCGTCCAATTTACCAAGTCATTTTCCACCTCTGCATCATTGAATCAATCAAGTAGCACCTAGGGACCGCATGTGCCATGTGACCCCACTAATGCATTGACCATTGGTGCTTCAGGTTCTGCTGAACTAGGCACCTTGGGTGTTACAAGTTTTGTTGAGCTCCAAGGCACCTTGGGTGCTACAAATTCTATTAGTTTGTGTAGTTATTCATGCAAAGGTACTTATACTATTCAAGGTCCTACTTTTGGTACTTAGGGTCCTACTTTTGATACTCAGGGTTTTGATTTTGGGGAATTAATCAAAAATAAATAAAATGGGTAGAGATTAAGAGGGTGTTCATAGAAGAATGGGAGCTCAATTTTCTTAAGCTAAACCTGTGGTAGATCTTGCAAGCAAGATTCACATGGTACATTGCAAGGTTTATTCTTTGTTTGAAAGTAAAAACAATATTTTAAACCTTAAGTTGGATGGTTTGTAAAAACATGCAGGAGAAAGAAAAAATTTGGTTGGTGAATCTTATATCAGCAATGATTGGCAACACCAAAGAAATGAAAGGGCTTATGTTAACCAGGGTCTAGACTTTATTGTAGAGTTGGTGGTCAATGGAGGGAATGCAAAAAAGAAGAATTTTTTTTCATCTCTTGGAACATGGTAAACCCATGACCAATTTTGAGCATATGAAAGGTCTATTTGATTTTTTGAAAGTACACCATACACCCAAGAGACATTGGATAGAGTTAACTAACTAGGGTATGGCTATTGCCATGCACAATGTTATTTTGAAACAGACTATGTTGCTGGTTCGATAGGTTAGATTCATTTTAATTAGTTGTGACAAAATCACCACTTTGGACAACCAGTTTTGGATTTCTGTTCATGTATATATATTGTTGACAATTAGTGTAGGGTGCCAATTCTTTTGAATTTGGAAAGAATTGTCAATGGAGGTACATTTAACAACCTCATTTATGTAATTATTCATTTTCTTGTTGTTTTGGTTGGGATGTCAAAAAGTGACATTGCTAACATAGTTGTTTGCTTTGGGGTTAACGATGTAATAATTTTCCAAAACTTAAAGATTAGTGTGATTGTCCAATTGGTTAACAAGCACTGCCTTTTTGTTGTAAGGATTCATTGTATGGCACATTGGTGTAATTTTGTTATCTAGACTTTATCATCCTTGACACTTGTTTCGAAAATTGAAGGTTTGTTTTCTTCTATGTACACCTATTATAGCCAATCCTTAAAAAAACATTTGAAGCACACAAAGTTGGTTGAGGTAATTGAATAAAGGGGCTTGAAGATTTTGAAAACATTCGAGTTCAATGGATCTCAATGCTAGCCCTTTTTAAAAGATTGGTATTTAAATATAAGTCTGTTATTATGAAAATGTCTAAAAAACTTCCCACTAATCTCGTTGTCGCCACTAACTATGAATTGCTTTGCAATGTGGAAGTAATGATGGAACTAACTTGTGTGCTACCTATGTTGGAGGCAATATAGAGCTTGAACATGCTTGCTCAAAACAGAAATTGATTCATTTGTCATTTTGTGGTAGTTGCAAAGTTAACTCAAGTTGATCTCGGTAACCTTTATGTGGACCTTGAACACCATTTTTCACATGACCAGTTCCAACACTTTGTGGATTTGGTGGAGTTTAAATTTAATATGTTGCTGATAGTTTAGTATGTTGAGCCCACCACACAAATGGACTATGTTGCCTTTTTCTTCAAGGAATAGTTTTACATGTTGCAGAAAATTGATAAGTGCACTAGAGTTATGTCCATGGTCACCAACGAAGATTGAGCAGTTATATGCCAAGATGTGAAAAACCAATGCACTTTTGCTGCAAAAGGTTTGATATTTGAACTTGACAAAAGGTTTCCAACACATGAACTCATGAATGCAACTGACATTGTTTACCTTCAATATTGGGTACAACTAGAAGTTGCCCTGATGTTCTTTGCACATCTATAGATTTTTAAATCACACTATTGTTGTCAAAGATTGATTGAACTAGATGCCAAATCACATGCGGGTTTATTGGATCATGTGTTGTTTGAACAACGATTTAGTTTTTTTATGACCACCATGCAATTCAAACAATGAGGTTGCCATGAAACCTCCGCATGACTACAATCCAACCACTTGAATGTGAAGAAGGTTTGTTTCTAGTGTGATTTTGAAATATAGGATTTTTGAGTATTTCAAACTTGTTGAATTAACAATTGTTCCTATTTTGGGGAGTGTTAAAGATGAACTTATTTTTTTTACTGTCACTTTCATGAAGTCCAAATTGAAGAATTGACTAACTATTAATTGGATTTGGTGGTTAGAATGTATGCTTTTTCACATTGTAGAATTTTCCATTCTAGATTGCCATAACAAATTGGAATGAGGCAAAAGGTCGATATGGGTTAGAGTATAACATTTTGGAGCAACAACTTTGTGTGAAGACAACCTCAACTGTGGGTTTGAGTTAAAAAAGGGCTACCTATCTTTTGGACCGAAGGGATTGAATTGTGGGTTTATATTGCTTATTTTGACAAAATTAGTGAAAAAATGTTTTGTGAATAAATCAAACTCTATCGCCAAATTGTTCACAAATATAGTCCAAATTCACAAAATTGCTATAGCTCTTAAGTTTCTTTTGCAATCATGCATTTGCTTCTAACAAGTTCATCTTGCCATATAACTTGAACACTAAACTAAAACTATCACCACCATTATATAAAAAAAAACCATATAACCATAAGAGCAATATTTTCACTCCATTCTTTGCCACCTCAATCTACCGAGATTAGAAAATAAGGGCCAACTCAGCAACAATGAAAAATCAAAAAAAAAAAAATCACTGATTCAAGGGGAGAAAAAAATCTGCACTCTAAGTGTTGAATAATTATTTTTATTTTTCAAAATCCACTTGGGTAGTTTTTAAAAAAAAAAAAAAATCTAATTTCAGCAATCAATAAATAGACAGATTCTTTGGCAGGTTTCTTGGACTCTAAACCTCTAACATAATAATGAGACCAAATAAATTTTTTTTTTCCCCCTCCTTTATAATTTCCTTAAATTTAAATTAAAGTTTTTTTTATCAAACTAATGTTTTTTTTAAAAAATATTTCCAAAAATAATTGAATTACTGCCAAACCTGAAAAAGTACTCTGGTGATAACTTAACCATAATAATAATAATAAGAATAATAATAAAGACTAGTACCTAGTTTGTTCTTCATCAAAGGAAGCCACAACCACTCCTGACAAACGTATATAGTACTCTCTCCCCATTGCCATCATCTTTCTTTTGTGAGGCACTGGACTCTGGAGCCTCTCCTTGCTCCCCCTCTGCTCTCCTCCTACACACACACACACACACACACATTTTCTCATTTTCTTTCTTTTCTTTTTCATGTTCCATCCCTTTGCTATAGACATTACAAGATTCCTCCCTCATCAATCTCTAGGCAGGCAGGTAAGTAAGTTCATGACTGACTTGCTTTTTTTTTTCCCATTTCCAGATTCTTCAGCTCACTAGGTACCTAAGCTCTTCTCTAGCTCAACTTTAAAATTGTTGTAGTTGTCATTGGTTTTGTTTTGTTTTTTTGGGTTGTGTTTTTTTGTGGTGGTGGTGGTGGTGGTGATGGGTGGAGATATGGGTTAGTTGTTTGTTGGGTTTTTGAGAGGAGGAAAGGAAGAATGGGTTGTTGATTTTGATGGTGTTTTTGGTAGGTAGAGAGAGTCTTGTGAGTTTGCTCTTCAGTCAGTCAGTCTGTTTTTCTCCCTTCTTGTTTTTAGCTCCTCCCCTTTTCTCAGTTTCTTTCAGCTGCATGCTTAGCTTCAGTCTTGCTCAATTCCTGTTTGTTTGAGAGTTTGCAGAATCTGCGCAAAAAACTGTGTATGATTTTTGAGCCTTTTTTTTCTTTTCCCGCAGAGAAGTTGCTCTGATTTGCAGGAATTTCCTGGGCTTGTCTGGTGCAGAGGAAAAGGATTTTCTAGAGAAGGAGGAAGGAGAAGAACAGCAGCAACAGTTGCAGGAGGAGGAGGAGGAGGAGGAGGAGGAGCAGCAGCAGCAGCAGCAGGCGATTTTGGAAATTTGCTGAGCAGTTTCTGGAAGTTTATCCCCGAACTTGCATCCAAAGTCTTGGCCTGTGCAGAGCGCAAAAAGAAGGAGAGAAGAAAACTACGAAAGCGCGAAGGATTTGGGAAGCGGTCGATGGTGCTCGGAGGACAGCAGTGACCGGGAATGGCTTGAAGGAAACATGACTGGTGTGGTGTTGTGAAGAAGAAGAAGAAGAAGAAGAAGAAGAAGAAGA